>Ga0078972_1007756_pt2 | contig 21069 bp, 23 predicted proteins | sample YelNatPaOPGAMG01_FD_67568 | JGI IMG/M metagenome (GOLD analysis project Ga0078972, IMG submission 67568) | Hot spring thermophilic microbial communities from Obsidian Pool, Yellowstone National Park, USA - OP-RAMG-01 (SPADES assembly) (version 2) | ecosystem: Environmental > Aquatic > Thermal...
TTTTTCATTATATTGAAGCCGTTAGGCAAATGCAGTAAAAATATAGCGCCGAGCATTACGAGCATAATGTTTAACGCTCCTATTCTAGTTAAAACTCCGCTTATCATTGCAAGGCTGCCCGTAGTTTCGGCAATTCCGACAAGAACGGCTATTATCAGCGGGAAATGCATATATCCGGCAAAACCATTAACTCCAGGTCCGCCAAACCAGTCGAAAAGGATTCCCGTTCCATGGTAGAAAAAGCTCAGGAATAAAACAAATCTTAAAAAGAATAAACTGATAGATTCTTTTTTCATAATCAACGACCCTCCCTTTTAAATTTAACAAGTTAATTAATATAATTTTAAGTTACTTATAAATGATAATAATTTATTAAATAAATAAAGTCAATTAGGGGATTTTTTACTATTAAGTATAAATAAATATACTTAATTGACATTTTATATTTAAAATGATATCCTATAAATATTATGTCTTTAGAAAATAAAAAAGCTTTTTGTCCGGCTCAGGAAGCATTTAAGATACTTGCCAATAAATGGTCTTTAATGATAATCAAAGAACTTTCGGACGAAAATCTGCGATTTAACCGCATTAAAAAGAAAATAGAAGGCATTTCCTCCAGAGAATTGTCAAAAAGGCTCGAGGTTTTAGAAGAAATAGGAGCGGTTGACAGAAATATAATTTCCACTAAGCCTATAATGGTAGAATACAGCCTTACCGCGGCAGGCAGAGAACTTACCGAAGCGATTGAAATATTGCACAACTGGACCGTTAAAAATAAAAAAAAATATAGCCCGCGTCAGAACTTGTAATTTTTAATTATTTTGGCGCAGCCGTATATTTTGCTATTAGCCTAAAAGAATATTCCGTCTTATAAAACAATATTCTGTCCAATTGTATAAATTTAGTCCGGTATTTGAAATGTCCAATTTCTTCCGCTTCTTTTAAATTAGACAAAAAAAGATATAAATCAATATTTTTTTTGAAGTCTAATTTTTCTATTAAATTTATCAGTTCATTTGCGTTAAATGCTGCACGCGTAGTTATGGCATCCAAATTATCGTCAAAATTAAAAGAAAAAATATTCATATTTATACAGTTAAAATTGCTAAGGTTTAATTTTCTTGAAATATTTTTCTGGAAATTGCATTTTTTATAAACGGATTCGATTGAAACGACATTTAAAGCAGGATACATAATATTAAGGACTACTCCGGGAAACCCGGCTCCGGAGCCGATATCCATAATAGTTTTAATTTTTTTGTCAAGTATTTTCAGCAAAAATGCACTATCGATTATATGTTTTTTAATAAATCCGTTTTCATCCGTGATTGCAGTTATGTTAATTTTTTTATTCCACTCCGTAAGCTCGTTATATAACATATAAAACTTTTCCAATGTTTGATTGTTAAAATTTTCATGAGCAGACGTTATACCAAAATTGTTTAAATATTTTCTGATTTTGCCGACAAATATTTCTTTAGAACTTTGATATTCCATTTCTTTATTTGTTTAAATTTTTAGGGAGTTGATATAATTTTTAAGATTTGCTTTTACATACCAACCGATTTGTATTTTAGCATAATAAATTTTATTTAGTTAAATAAAAAAAATACATATGCCATTCACTAATCCCGCCTTAGATTGCTTCGTCGCTAACGCTCCTCGCAATGACGGGACGTTTAAAGCTAACGCTCCTCGCGATGACGGGACGGTGTGATTGCGAGCTACATTGTCATTGCGAGCGAAGCATATCGGACCACGTGTCCGATGCAATCTCCATCGCAATGACGGGAATATTGGAATTTCTTAAAATAATTTCTAAATCGGGATTAGGGACCATTTTTGCAAGTGCAAAATTCAATCGTATTATGATAGAATAACAATTATCAATATAACGTTAAATGTCCGTCGTCAATTATTAAAAAATTAAGCAGATATAAAAAATATAACTAAGTAAATTAAAAAACCCTGATTGACAATATATATTTACCGGTTTATTATATTTATTAATCGGTTAACCGTATAAAATAAAAATCGGAAACAAATAAAATTAATTTTTAAGGAGGTATCTATTATGCCAAGGCTTGTAAAGCACGAGAAAAAACTGCCGGTTACTATTGAAGAGAAAGATGCAAAATTTCCTATTTATGTCTGCGCATGCGGACTTTCGAAGAATTTTCCGTTCTGCGACGGCTCGCACGACCACGCCAAAGATGAATCTGACAGCGGCATTTATGTTTATGACGGAGATAAAAGAGTTAAATTATAACGGCTATAATCCATAAATATTCGAATATGAACATACAGCCGCTCCTTATTTTATTTATTGTTTGGGGCGGCTGCAATCTTACAAAATAAAAATAAATCAAGCAGGTTAAAGTGACGGAAAAAAATTTGATTGGCGGAATCAGGGTCCGTTTTGCGCCGAGCCCGACCGGCAATCTTCATATGGGTGGCGTAAGGACGGCCTTATTCAACTATATTTTTGCCTTAAAATATATGGGCAGTTTTATTTTAAGAATAGACGATACGGACAGAGCCAGAAGCAAAAAAGAGTATGAAGATGCCATCTCGGACGATTTGCGGTGGTTTGAAATTAAATGGGACGAGTTTTACCGCCAATCCGAAAGGACGTTTATTTATGAAAAATATCTTAACATCCTAAAAGAAAACAGACTTGTTTATGAATGTTTTTGCACCGAAGAGGAAATTTTAAAATCAAAAGAAATTGCGGTTAAGTCTAAAAAACCTTACATATACAACGGAAGATGCGCCAATCTTTCTTCGGGAGAAAAAGAAAAATTAAGACTCAGCTTAAGCGAAAAAGGCTTATACCCTTCCATCCGGTTGAATGTAGCCCAAGTTTTGAAAATTAATCCGGGTTTCAACTCTGTAGAATTTAACGATGCAGTTCACGGACCGCTTTCTTTTAATCCAAAACTTATTGGCGATTTTATTTTAAAAACAGAAGATAACAGATTTGCGTATAATTTTGCTTCGATTATAGACGATAATGACCTCGGCATAAGCCATGTCATAAGAGGCGAAGATCATATAAGCAATACACCGAAACAGATTCTTATTCTTAAAGCGCTCGGCAAGGAGCCGCCGGTTTTTGCACACATCTCTCTTTTATACGGAAAGGACGGAAAAATTATGTCGAAAAGAGATGCGGCATCTAATATTCAATATTATAAAGACAAAGGATATCTGCCCGAAGCGATATTAAATTATCTTGCCGTAACCGGCAATACTTTTACCGTTTTTGAACATAGAAACGGTAAAAAAGAAATCTTTGAAAAAGAAATCTTTTCCGATATTTTAGAAATGGCGAAACTTTTTGATATTAAGAAGGCAAAGGGTTCAGGCGCGATTTTTAACGAGGATAAGTTAAAGCATATAAACGAAAGACTGCTCGCGGGTATGACCGCTGAAAAATTAATAAAAATCCTGACGGAAAAATTTCAAGCAGGAAACGCATTAAAAAAACTTCAAGAAACTTACGGAGAAAGCACATATTTAGAAATAATCGATTTTTTAAAAAATGAATTTAAAACGGTAAAAGAAATTTTAAATGAGTTCTATATATTTTTCGACAGTTTTAATTTGAATATTGAATCGACAGGAATAAATTATGACCCCGGATTAAAGACGGCACTTTTAAATAATCTGCTGAATACTGACGATTTCAGCGAAAATTCTATCAAAAATATTATAAAAGCGACAGCTTCGGAAAACGGCAAAACGGCAAAAGAGTGTTATGAAACGTTAAGGCTTTTTGTTACCGGAAGACCGGACGGTCCGTCTATATTGAAAATAATTAAATTTCTTGGTAAAGACAGAGTGATTAAAAGGCTTTCTGTTTGATTTTTATTTGTAATTCTTATAAATAGGAGAGGTATTTGGACCCGCTAAAAAGATTTCACAATGAAGACTGGCATACGCCGGAAGGCAAACTTATAAGAGAGTTCGTATTCGGAATCAACGACGGATTAGTTACAACTGTCGGATTTATTGCCGGCGTAACCGGAGCTCTGATAAACTTAAAGATAATTATTATGTCGGGTTCTGCCGAAATTATAGCCGGAACGGTTTCTATGTTTTTCGGGGCGTATCTTGCCGCAAAATCTCAGAATGAATTCTACCAAAAAGAGATTAACAGGGAAATTAGAGAAATAAAAGAAAATCCTCAACATGAAATAGAAGAGATTTACGAAATTTATCAGGACAAAGGTTTTACGGAAGCTGAAATAAGCCCTTTAGTTAAAAAGCTTATGTCGGACAAGAAAATGCTTCTTGATTTTATGGTTCAGGACGAACTTGGCATAAGCAGGGATTATTACGAGGAACCTTTAAAAATTGCAACCTATACCGGATTATCTTTCTTGGCTGGCGGTATCCCGCCCCTTCTGCCGTTCTTTTTTATCAAACATTCTATAACCGCGGTTGCGGTTTCGATTATTTTATCTATAACAGTTCTGACCGTTACCGGACTTGCAAAAGCAAAAGTAACGAAAACCGGCAGATTCAAAAGCGCTCTCGAAATGGTTTTAATCGGCGGAACAGCTGCTGCGGCCGGATTTATTTGCGGAAGAATTATTGCATTAATGTGAACTGAAAATAATAAATTATGATAGTTTTAACATTTTCGTGTCCGGATAAAAAAGGAATAGTGGCATCCGTATCGAAAATACTTTTTGAAAACGGCGCCAACATAGTGGAATCTAACCAGTATTCGACTAATTCAGGAGACAAGCCTCACTTTTTTATGCGTATTGTTTTTGAAACGGAAAGCCCTCAAAAATTGCATAATATAAATGAAAAATTATCCGAATTTTCTTTGGCTTTTAATGCAGAATTTAAACTTTCAGATACTTCCGTAAAGAAAAAAGCTGCAGTGTTCGTTTCGAAAGAAGACCACTGTCTATATGAACTGTTATGGCAAAAAAGTTCCGGCGATTTATTTTTCGACATTATCTGCATCGTGTCTAATCATAATATATTGCAGCCCGTTGCGGAATCTTACGGCATACCGTTTATTTATGCGCCGCATAGGGATAATCAGGAACAGCAGGAAAAGTTTATAAAAAAAGAATTCAAAAGATTGAATTTAGAAATAGATTTTGTAATACTGGCAAAATATATGAGAATTTTGTCGAAGAATTTTGTTAATTCTTTCCGCGGGAAAATAATCAACATACATCATTCTTTCCTGCCGTCCTTTCCCGGCTCAAAACCTTACGAGCAGGCTTATCAAAAAGGCGTAAAACTGGTGGGAGCTACGGCGCATTTCGTAAACGAAAAATTAGACGACGGACCTATTATAGAGCAGGATATTATAAGAATAAACCACGGAGACGATATAAGCGAAATAAAAAGAAAAGGTAAAATCGTAGAAAAATTGGTGATTGCAAAAGCCGTTAAGTTTTTTACCGAGGACAGGATACTGGAACATAATAATAAAACCATAATATTCGAGTGAAAAGTTTCACGTGAAACAAAAATTTTGATTTATAAATTTAATTAATGTTATAATTATTTTGATTTAATTGATTTATCAATTTTAAAACAAGAAGAACCTATAGGTTGATTTTATGTCGAAAGTCGTCTGTATTTCAAACCAGAAAGGCGGAGTAGGTAAGACTACTACAGCGGTAAATATTGCAGCGTGCCTTTCCGCATACGAGAAAAAAGTCTTATTGATAGATGCAGATCCCCAGTCAAATGCTACGAGCGGATTAAATATTGCGGTCGAAAAATCCAATCCCACCATTTACGAATGTCTTACGGGCGAATCCGAAGTTTTCGATGCCGTTTATCCGAGTCAGATGAAAAATCTGGATGTAATACCGGCAACGCAGGACCTTGCAGGAATAGAGGTCGAACTTGTAAATGCGGCTGAAAGAGAATATTTTTTCAAAAAAAACATAATAGATAAAATTAAAAGCAATTACGATTATATTTTTATAGATACGCCTCCTTCTTTAGGACTGCTGACCATTAATGCCCTTACCGCCTCCGACAGCGTTTTAATACCGATGCAGTGCGAATATTATTCGTTAGAAGGCATATCCAGGCTTATGCAAACGATTAAACTCGTCAATCAAAGATTAAACAAAACTTTACACGTAGAAGGGGTTCTTTTTACCATGTTCGATGGAAGAGCCAATCTTACAAACCAGATTGTCAGCGAGGTTAAAAAATATTTCGGTCAAAAAATTTATGAGAATGTTATACCGAGAAATGTAAAACTTCCCGAAAGTTCGAGTTTCGGGAAGCCTATAATTTTATACGACATAAACTCCAAGGGGGCAGTTTATTACCTTGAATTAACTAAAGAATTTTTATCCAAGGCGGCGTAAAAGAACAAATATGGAAGAAAAAGAAAGGCATATTAAAAAAAATGTATTAGGCAGGGGGCTTGGCGCTCTTTTGACCGATTTTAACCAGAACGGGGAACAGGCGGATTCCGACGGCAAGTTTTCCGTTTTTGAAATAGACATAGATAAAATAAATACCGGAGTATACCAGCCGAGACAATATTTTGACGAGGATAAGCTTGCCGAGTTAAAAAATTCTATTAAAGAGAATGGAATAATTCAGCCGCTGATAGTCTCTAAATCTAAAAGCGAAGGCGGATACGATTTAATAGCCGGTGAAAGAAGATACAGAGCCGCCAAAGAGCTCGGTTTTAAAAAAGTTCCGGCTATAATTAAAGACGTTGCCGGTGTTTTGGCGCTTGAGATTGCCCTGATAGAAAATATACAGAGACAGGATTTAAACGTTATCGAAGAAGCAAACTGCTATTTAAGGCTGATAGAGGAGTATAAATTAACCCATGAAGAGCTTTCGGTCAGAGTAGGCAAGGACAGGGCGACTATTACTAATATGTTAAGGCTTCTTTCTCTGCCCGAAGAAGTTAAAAAAGAGCTTATTTACGGTAAAATTACTCCTTCTCACGCAAGAAATCTTGTGGGTTTGTCGGACGACGAAGCGGGCATGCTGCTGAATGCGATTTCCGGCGAACAATTAAACGTCAGAGAAACAGAGCGTAAAGCCAGAGAATTTAAATTAAAGAAGCAAAAGCGGAAGCCCAAAAAGGATTTGTCGGTATCTTCCCAGATTAAAAGTTACGAAGACGAATTATTAGAAAAACTTCAGACTAAAGTTAAAATTAATTACAAAACTAAGGGAACCGAGCTAAAAGGCAGAATAGAAATAGAATTCTATTCGGGAGAAGAACTGGAAAGAATAATAGAATCTATAAATAAAAAATGATTTATCATTCAAAATCGGAATTAATATTCTGTCTTTCTATGCCTAAAATAAAATTAATAAGCGAGTCCCTGTCTTTATCCGATATTTTATCTATAAGGCATCCTATCCTAAATTTAGCGTCGTTGACGTTATGAGTGGAATGAATAATTTTTAAATCCATATGAACTGTTTTATCTAAAAATTTTACCGTAACGTTCTTTAATATTAATCCGGGCTCCATAGTTTTATCCGCATTAAAAGATATGCTGTTCCATGATAAATCGTATACCGGATAAAAGAAATCGCTGTTTCCGTAAGAGCCGAAAATAAGCGCCGCATTATATTTATTCGTCGAAACCCTTAGCACGCTTCTTTTTTCGACTATAACTATTTCGTCAGGTTTATAAATCGAAAAATTTATTTCTTCGCCGGATATTATTTCGTCTTTATATTTTGAAAGAAAATACTTGTCGGATACTTTATTGCCGGATTCTGCGCTTATTTTTAGGTATTCCGTTTTAGGAAGCACCTTGTTTCCGTAAAACGGCATAAGACTGTCGATTACTAAATATTTCGGTTTAATTTCTATTAGATAGGATTTAAAAAATTGATTGTGCGGAAAAACCGTAATTCCAAGTTCTGTTTTTTCTGTTAAAATACTGTTAACTATCCGGTCGATTATTTCATTTTTTTTTATCCGAATGGTGCTTACCGTAGAATCTGCCCCGTTATCCGTTTTTTGTAAATTTTCGTTCATATAAAATACTCCGACGTTTAAAAAATATTTATTAATATATACGTACTTAATGAGCTTATTATAAATATTATCATAAAAATGCAAAAAATGCTGATTGAGAAAATAAATAAAATTGATATTTTTTACGTTTTTGATATAATCAGATAATATAAATACTAAATATAAAACATAAAAAATAGCATGACTGAATTAATAATAACGTGGCAGGGACTTTTATTCGAAGCCGCCGCATTCCTTATATTTACCTATCTCTTAAATCTGTTTTTATTTAAACCCATAAGAGATATCTTAAAAAAAAGAAGCGAAATCATAGGTTCCAGAAATAAAAACCAAAAATATTTCGAAGATTTAACTGACAGGTTAAATCAGGATGCCGAAGAAGAAAAAAAGAAATTAAAAATCGAAATCAACAGAGTAAAAGAAACTTGCCGCAAAGACGGTTTAACCGAGGCAGGCATTATTATTTCTTCGGCAAAAAAGGATGCATATTTAAAATTAAACGGTATAATTAAGAACTTCGGCGAAGAAAAAAAGGCGATAGCCGATTACTATAAGTCCAGATCGGAAGAACTTGCAAATTCAATATATAAAAAAATTTTAGAATAAATATATGAACCTTTTCTGGCGTATATTCGACACTATTTTGCTGGCTATAGGAATTGCTTACATATATATAAAATTCGGCGTTTCTTTTTTCGGCAGCAGAAAAAAAGATATAGAATCGGCTTTAGCTAAAGCCGAGGAGTACGAAAAAAAAGCCAAGGAACTTTATGAAGAAGCCGCAGCAAGACTTGCGGAAGTTAAAAAAGAAATAGAAGATATTAAAAAAGAGGCTTTAAAAGAAGCTGAAAAAGAAAAAAACGGTATCATAGAAAACGCGCGGACATCCGCCGAAAAAATTTTGAATAGCTATATAAAACAGGCAGAATCTGAAATAGAAAATCAAAAAAAAAGGCTATTCGAAGATGCGTTAGATATGTCTTTTAAATCTGCAAGGGAAATTCTGCAAAGAGAAATAGCCGCCGGTTCCGGCGGGAAAATAAACGATAAGTTTCTTAAACTTATAGAGGACGCATTTGCAAAACAATCGGATAAGCAGGCGGTACGCCGCCGCTCTTTTTGAAATAGCCGCAGATTCCGGCATAGTCGAAGAGATTTTTAACGACCTTAATAATTTTATAAGTTTTTGCAACAATAAGTTATGTCTTAAAGAATTTTTATCGCAGACGTATATAGGCAAAGACGAAAGGTTTGAGGTTATCGGTTTATTAAGCGGAGTATTATCGCTTAATACATATTTTATAAATTTTATTCATCTTCTGATAGAAAACGAAAGAACCGGATATCTGCCGAAAATTTTCGACGAGTATTCGATTTTGAGAGACAATTTTTTAAATATATTAAGGATTAGAGTGATTTCTGCAAAAAAATTAGAACCGGAGGAAAAAAGCAAGATAAAAAATATTATAGAAAAATCTTCGGGTAAAACGGTTGTTATGTATGAAGAGGTTAATGAAGGACTGATAGGCGGCTATATAATAAATGCGGAAAACGTATTATACGACGCCAGCATAAAAACGCAGTCGGATAATTTTTATAAATATTTAAAACAAAGGGCATATATTTATGGCGATTAAAGCTTCAGAGATTACAGATATCATAAAGAGCAAGATAGAATCTTATACCAAAAATATAGATATAAGCGAGGTAGGCGTTGTTTTGTCCGTAGGGGACAACGTAGCAAAAATATACGGCGTTAAAAATGCGATGATTGGCGAAATGCTTGAGTTTTCTCCCGACGTTTACGGTTATGTTTTAAATTTGGAGGAAGATAATGCGGGCGTTGTCATATTGGGTGAAGAATTTTTAGTCAAAGAAGGCGATACCGTAAAAAGAACCGGCAATATAGCCGAAGTTCCTGTTGGAATGGGCGTAGTAGGCAGGGTTCTCGACGGACTTGGGAGACCGATAGACGGAAAAAATCCAATTAAAGCCGAAAAATATTCGGCAATAGAAAAAAAAGCTCCCGGCATAGTGCAGAGAAAAAAGGTAAACGAGCCTTTATATACCGGAATTAAAGTAATAGATGCATTAATACCCATTGGAAGAGGGCAGCGAGAACTTATTATCGGGGACAGACAGACCGGTAAAACCGCCATAGCCATTGATACCGTATTGAATCAAAAAGGTTCGGGGGTTTACTGCATATATGTAGCTATAGGGCAGAAGCAGTCAAGTGTTTCATATATATATGACCGTTTGACGGACGCAGGAGCTATGGAATATACCACGATAATAGCGGCAAATGCCAGCGATCCGGCGGCGCTTCAATATTTTGCCCCGTATACCGGGGCTACAATGGGCGAATATTTTAGGGACAACGGTATGCACTGCCTTATAATATACGATGATTTATCCAAGCATGCCGTTGCGTATAGAGAGCTTTCACTGCTTTTAAGAAGACCTCCGGGAAGGGAAGCCTATCCGGGAGATGTTTTTTATCTGCATTCAAGGCTTTTGGAAAGAGCGGCAAAACTAAACGATGCGCACGGCGGAGGGTCGCTGACCGCTCTGCCTATAATCGAAACTCAGGCGGGAGACGTGTCTGCATATATTCCGACCAATGTTATATCTATTACTGACGGACAGATATTTTTGGAAACCGACTTATTTTATGCCGGTGTCAGACCTGCCGTAAATGCCGGACTTTCAGTGTCCAGAGTTGGAGGAGATGCCCAGATTAAAGCTATGAAACAGGTTTCCGGCGGTTTAAGGCTTTCTTTGGCACAGTACAGGGAGTTGGCGGCATTTTCTCAGTTCGGAGCCGATCTCGATAAAACCACTCAGGAGATGCTTGCCAGAGGCAGGATGATGTCGGAACTTCTTAAACAGGCTCAATACGACCCGATGCCGGTGGAGAAAGAGGTCGTGATATTATTTGCGGCCAACGGCGGCTATCTGCATGAATACAGCCTCTCCTCGCTTAAGAAATACGAAAAAGAGCTTTTATCTTATATAGAAAATAATTACCCCGAAATCTATACCGCTATTAAGGAAAAAAAAGCGATAGACGACGACATTAAATCAAATCTGATTGCCGCGCTTGATAAATTCAAGAAGATTTTCATAGAAGACTGATATACCTGATTATAACTGATGTAAATTAGAAAGATTAAATATATTATGCCGAATTTAAAATCTATAAAAAGAAAAATTTCCAGTATCAAAAATACGCGGCAAATAACGAAAGCCATGAAAATGGTAGCAGGGTCTAAGTTAAAGCGGAACCAGTCCGCAATGAACGAATTTAAAGCATATGCTTCCGCTTACGACGACGTTATTAAAAATATTTCCGATAATACGGTATTATATTCGCATCCTTTTTACCGAAAAACTGACGGCGGGAATACCGGCATAATCATAATTTCTACCGATAGAGGACTTTGCGGGTCTTTTAATATAAACCTGTTTAAACTGTTTTTAGACGAATTAAAATCTGCCGGAATAGATTCAAGCCAAGCAAAGTTATATATTCTGGGCAAAAAGGGTTTTGATTTTTTTAAAAAGAACAATTACGAAATTATTTTTAACGCCTCGTTTTCGGAAAGCGGACAGCCCCTAAATCTTTCCGCTCAGTTATCGGACGCAATATTAGACGATTTTACGGCAGGCAGAATCGGAACCGTTTATATAATTTCAAACAGGTATATTTCAACGCTCCATCAAAAAGCCCATGCCGAAAAAATTTTACCGTTTGACAGCCGGATTGCCGGCGAAAATAAAAACACGGGCGGATATTTAGTGGAACCGGTCGGTTATGAAGATGAAATCATAGATAAAATTTTTAAAGATTATATCCGCAACAAGATATATTCCAGAATTTTGGAATCTTTTGCCGGCGAACAGGCTTCAAGGATGAATGCAATGGATAACGCGACAAGAAATGCGGGGAAGCTTATTAATAAATTAACCGTGTCTTATAATAAAGCGCGGCAGGCTGCCGTTACCCTTGAAATTTTAGATATTATAAACGGTGTAAACGCGATAAAATAAAATTTTTCGGAGGATATTAAATAAATGAATGAAGGTTTTGTTGCGCAGGTTATAGGTCCAGTCATTGATGTTAAATTTGAAAACAAGAAACTGCCGTCGATTTTTAATGCATTGACCCTTACCAATCCTGCCATAAACGATAAAGAAAATAATTTAGTGCTCGAGGCAGCCCAGCATCTCGGCGAAGATATCGTCAGATGCATTGCGTTAGATTCTACGGACGGATTAAACAGAGGCATAAAAGTAATAGATACGGGTAATAAAATAACCGTTCCCGTAGGCAGAGAAGTTCTCGGCAGAATATTTAACGTTATCGGAGAGCCTGTCGATGAATTGCCGCCTGTGCACTTTAAATCGAGGCTTCCGATTCACAGACCCTCCCCTACCTTTGAAGAACAGTCCACTAATGCAGAGATATTGGAAACGGGTATAAAAGTTATAGATCTGCTGGAACCATACTTAAAGGGGGGCAAGGCAGGATTGTTCGGCGGCGCGGGTGTCGGGAAAACAGTTTTAGTTATGGAATTGATTCATAATATAGCCATAGAACATGGCGGGTTTTCGGTATTTGCGGGCGTCGGTGAAAGAACGAGGGAAGGAACCGACCTCTGGACGGAGATGAAAGAATCTAAGGTTTTGGATAAAGCGGTATTAGTTTACGGACAGATGAACGAACCGCCGGGCGCGAGAGCGAGGGTCGCTCTTTCGGCTCTTACCATGGCGGAGTATTTCAGAGATGAAGAAAGGCAGGACGTATTGCTTTTTATAGATAACATTTTCAGGTTTGCGCAGGCAAATTCCGAAGTCAGCGCCCTTCTTGGAAGAATACCTTCCGCAGTCGGCTATCAGCCTACGCTTGCAACTGATATGGGCGAGCTTCAGGAAAGAATAACCAGTACAAAAAAGGGCTCTATTACTTCGGTGCAGGCTGTTTATGTTCCTGCAGACGATTTAACCGATCCTGCTCCTGCGACCACCTTTGCCCATTTAGATGCAACGACCGTCCTTTCGAGGCAGATTGTAGATCTCGGGATTTATCCGGCGGTCGATCCCCTCGATTCTACGTCGAGAGCGCTGGATGCCAATATTATAGGAGAAGAACATTACGGCGTTGCAAGAAAAGTTCAGGCGGTTCTTCAAAAATATAAAGAACTTCAAGATATAATTGCGATTCTGGGAATGGACGAACTCTCAGAAGACGATAAGCTCATAGTAAACAGGGCAAGAAGGATACAGAGATTCTTATCCCAGCCTTTTTTCGTTGCGGAAGTTTTTACCGGATTTCCCGGAAGATACGTGCCTTTAAAAGAGACTATAAGAGGTTTTAAAGAAATTCTGGAAGGAATGCACGACGATTTGCCGGAGCAGGCTTTTTATATGGTCGGGACAATAGACGAAGCGGTTGAAAAAGCGAAAGGATTAACTCAAAACAGATAGATAAAATGCTTCTTAATTTAAGAGTCGTGAATAAAAAGGGAACTGTTTTCGAAGGGGAGACGGATTTTTGCGAAATTCCTACAGAAGCGGGGATAGAAGGGATAATGCCGAAGCACATAAATTTTATAGCAAATCTGGCTCCGGGAAAAATAAAATATAAAAACGGCGAAAAAGTGAACGAGATAGACGCGGCGGGCGGAGGATTCGTCGAAGTCAGCGGCGGCGGCATAAATATTCTGCTTAATTCCTGATTGATATTTAGCCTTAAAAATATTAATATAATACAAAAATAAAAATAATTTAAATTTAAATCTAAATATAAATCTGAAAATGATAGACATTAAACTTATAAGGGAACAGAGAGAATACGTCAAAAAGGAGATGGAAAAACTTTTTGTCAGCGTTCCCATAGACGAAATTTTTGAGCTCGACGAGTCTAAAAGGAAACTTTTATATGATTCCGAATGTTTAAGGAATACAAGAAAAACTCTTTCTAAAGAAATAGCTTTGGAAAAAGACGCGAAAGTAATTTCGGCAAAAAAAAGCGAGGTAAACAGGGTAAACGAATTAATTAAAATTCAGGAAGACGAATTAAACGCCATAGAAGAAAGGCTTAATTCGCTTATGCTTAATGTTCCTAATCTGCCGGACCCCGATGTGCCGGTCTGCAAAGACGAAACGGGAAATGAGGCAGTAGCATATTTTAACGAAAAGAAAAAGTTTAATTTCGAACCTAAAACCCATTACGAAATAGGACAGAAAAGAGACCTGATAGATTTTGAAAGAGGAGTTAAAATTTCCGGCACTCGTTTTTATATTTTAAAAAAAGGACTTGCAAAACTTCAGAGAGCGCTTATTAATTTTATGCTGGATACACATATATCTTATCACGGCTATGAAGAGGTATACCCTCCTTTTATGGTAAACGGAGAATGTTTAGTGGGAACCGGACAGCTTCCTAAATTTTCGGATAATTTATATAAAGACGACGATTCCGCAATGTGGTTCGTTCCGACTGCCGAGGTTCCGGTTACAAATATGTACAGAGACGAAGTGTTTGCCATAGACATGCTTCCCGTAAAGCATGTAGCTTATACGGCATGCTTCAGAAAAGAACGGCTGTCCGCCGGCAAAGACACGAAGGGTATAAAAAGGGGACATCAATTCGATAAGGTAGAACTCGTAAAAATTACTACGCCGGAAACCGCAAAAGAAGAATTATACGGTCTTATAGCCGATGCGCAGGATATATTAAACAGGCTTGATATTCCTCACAGGCTCGTCAGGATATGTACCGGCGACTTAAGCTTCACGGCAAGCGAAAAATTCGACATCGAGGTTTACGCCCCCGGAATCAATGAATGGCTTGAGGTAAGTTCATGTTCTAATTTCGGTTCTTTTCAGGCAAGAAGAGCAAATATTAAATTTAAAAGGGATAAAAATTCAAAAGCAGAATTTGTCGCTACATTAAACGGCTCAGGTCTTGCCCTTCCAAGGGTCATGATAGCGATAATCGAAAATTATCAAACGGAAGACGGTTATATAAAAATTCCGGACGCCTTGAAGTCTTATTTTCCAACGGAAGAGCTTATTTAATTTAAATTATGTCAAGCCATAAAAGGACGATATGGGGAGTATTAATTATATTTTTTTCAGTATATGCTCTCTTATCCCTTTATTCATACGATATACTTCAGCAGACCTTTAATTCGTATTCTATCTCGACGGTTCATAAAACAAACCTCGGCGGATACTTCGGCGGCATTCTATCAAACTATTTATTGACGGTGTTCGGTCTGATGTCGTTTCTGATAATACTTTTTATATTATTAGCCGGCATCGCCATGGTATTAAACAAACCGCTGTTCAAAAGATTCTATGCTGGAATTTTAATCGCCCTGCTTGCTTTGTCGATTTTTTTATACCGCCTGTTCCCGAAAATTTCATATCACGGCTTTATTATATCCGGCGGAGGATTAATAGGCAGAGGAATTTACGGCGCACTTTTTAAATTTTTCGGAGAAGCCGGAACTATAATAATAACACTTTTGTTTTTTTTATCTTCGTTTTATATTTTTTTTAAGAAAATCAACCGGGAACGTGCGGCGGAATATTTTAATTACATTTATAATCTGTCCAGAACAGATATTAAAAAAATCAAACTGTTAAATTTTCGTTTTCCTTTTGTTAAGGCGGCGGAGTTTCTTTCTTCGTTAAAATTAAGGTTCGAAAAAAGGAAAGGGCTTAAAAAAAGAAAAAAAAGCTTCGTTTTAAATAAAGAGTTATTTGGGGGGGCGAGAGAAGAGCTTATAAACGATTTAGAAAAAAAAGAGGAAACCGAAGCTGTAAACGAAGAACCGATTGCGGAAAAGAATGGCACGTTCGATTTTATCGACGACAGGGACTCAAAGATACCCCCGATTTCATTAATAAACTGCGAAACGGCATCAAAAGATGTTCAGAAACCCGATAAATTATCTCTTTTGGGGAATGCAACGTTAATAGAAAAAAAACTTGCGGATTTTGGAGTTAAAGGAAAAGTTACCGGAATAACCCCTGGACCTATTATAACTATGTACGAATTCGAACCTGCGAGCGGAGTTAAAGTCGGAAGGATTCTGTCGCTCTCGGAAGACCTTACCATGGCGTTAAAATCAAAACCGGTCAGGATAACCGGAGTTATAGAGGGCAAGTCCGCTGTGGGTATCGAAGTCCCGAATAACAAAAGGGAAACGGTTTTCTTTTCTGAAATATTAAATTCAAAAGATTTTGTAGATTCAAAGTCTCTGCTTACTATAATTCTCGGGAAAAACATCACGGGAGGCAGTGTCCTGTTCGATATAGCAAAGGCGCCCCATTTATTAATCGCCGGAGCTACCGGGGCAGGAAAAAGCGTTTTTATAAACACTTTAGTAATAAGCCTTCTTTTTAAGGCAAGCTACGAAGAGCTTAATTTTTTAATGATAGACCCAAAAAGATTGGAATTGACGCCTTTTGAAAATCTGCCGCATCTGATAAGCGACGTTGTTTACGATGCCAAAAAAGCAGGCGTAGCTCTTAAATGGGCGGTATCGGAAATGGAAAGCAGGTATAGAAAGATGCAGGCGGAAGGAGTTAAAAATATAGAACAGTTCAATGAAAAATTTAAAAAGCAGGGCTTGAAACCCATGCCTTATATTGTAATTATAATAGACGAATTAAGCGATCTTATGCTCACGAGTCCCAAAGACGTCGAAACTTCAATAATAAGGCTCTCACAAATGGCGCGAGCCTGCGGAATTCATCTTGTAATCGCTACTCAGAGACCGTCCGTCAATGTTGTGACCGGCGTTATCAAGGCAAATATGCCTTCGCGCATATCTTTTTTGGTTTCCTCCAAGGTCGATTCCAGAACCATACTTGATTCTAACGGTGCAGAGGAACTGCTGGGGAACGGAGATATGCTTTTTATGCCTCCCGGACAGTCGAGGCTTACAAGAATTCACGGTTCTTATATTTCGGAAGAAGAGATTAAAAAGACGCTGGATTTTATAAACTCAAAAAATTTTCCGTCCCAGAAAAACGAACAGTTAATAAATGAGTTTGACAATACCGGTAATTTTGATAGAATAATTACGGACGACCCCGACGATGAAATATATAACGAAGTGCTGAACTTAGTCAAGTCTGAAGAAGACGGCGAAAACATTTCTATATCTTACGTGCAGAGAAGATTCAGGATAGGTTTTAACAGGGCGGCAAGAATAATAGAAAAAATGCAAAATGACGGAATTTTAACAAAAAAAAGGAGACAGGTAAAATGAAGGCAGGTTTTTCAAAATTATTTATATCGTTTATTATTTTATCATTGATTTTTTCCGTATATTTTACCGCTAAATCTTACGGCATATCCGATAACACCGTTAATAAAATCGAAGCGAAATATAAAAACGTATATTCTATAACAGCCTATTTCTATCAGAAAGAAATTATGCCCGGATATTCTCAGAACATGGCTTTTAGGGGACGTTTTTATTACCAACGGAATAAAGGTATGGCATGGGTTTACGAATATCCGTTCCATAAGAGGCAGGTTTTAAAAAACGCAAAGCTTTATATTATAAGCAATAATCGAATCAAAAAAGTTACCGTAGTAAACGTAGGAAAAGAAAAAGGCGGATTTCCGCCTAACGTTGTAAAAGTTATAGGCAGTTTGACCAAGTATTTCAGAGTGGAAAATATTTCTAAAAATTCTGTTTCGGGTGAAATAGTTCTTGAATTGAAACCGATAGCAATGCAAAGGGCGAAAAAAATATACGTAGGTTTCGCCGAAAAAAACCTTAAAATAAAATCGCTTAAGATTATTACGCATCAGGGACAGATAATTGATTTTAAATATAAAAACGTTAAATTTAACGGCAGTATTAACGGCAATATTTTTAACATTCATTAGAAAACTAATATAAATTTTAATCCGGGGATTAACGATGCCTTCTTTCGATATTGTATCTAAAGCCGACCTTCAGGAAGTCGATAACGCAATCAACCAAACCGTCAAAGAAATAACCGGCAGGTATGATTTTAAAGGAACTAAAAGCGAAATAAAAAGACAGGATAATATCCTTACTCTTCTCGGCGACGACGATTATAAACTTACGGCGCTGATAGATATACTTAAAGGAAAGCTTATAAAACGCGGGGTTTCCGTAAAATTCTTAGATTTCAAAAAAAGGGAAGAAGCATCTAAGGGAATGATGCGCCAAGAAGTAGAAATTAAAGAAGGAATAGATAAAGAATCTTCCAAAAAAATAATTCAGGAAATAAAAAAAATAGCGCCTAAAGCCGGAGTAGAGAATCTTAAGGATCATCTAAGGGTCAATTCCAAATCAAAGGATGAACTCCAAAGCATAATTTCTCATTTAAAAACCGTTCCGTTAGAAATAGAACTTATTTGGACGAATTTCAGAGATTAAATTAATAAGAATAAGATAAAATGCTCATTTTTTAGGCATTAAATTTTTTAATTGCATATTTCTTGAGCAAATTGTATAAAATATTAATAACTTTAACAGGATTTATATAAATAATTATTGGCATATTTATTGCTTAAATTTATAAGAAGGAGGAACGATGAAAAAAATCGAGGCGATATTTAAGCCCTTTAAACTTGACGACGTGAAAGAATCGCTTAACAAAATAGGCATTCAGGGACTCACCGTTACGGAAGTTAAAGGATACGGCAGGCAGAAAGGACATACAGAACTTTACAGGGGGGCGGAATATGTCGTTGATTTTATACCTAAAGTTAAAATCGAAGTTATAGTTTCCGACGACAGACTTGCTTCAGTAATAGAAGCTATAACCGTAAGCGCAAAAACCGGAAGGATCGGCGACGGAAAGATATTCGTACTGCCTGTAGAAGACGCTATTAGAATAAGAACCGGCGAAAGAGGAGACGAGGCTCTTTAAATAATGTTTTTCATTAATAAATTTTAATTTTAAATTTTTTTTGGAGGAGAAATGACGGAAAACGAAATTATGCAATTTATCAAAGAACAGGAGGTTCAGTTCATCGATGTTAAATTTTGCGACCTGTTGGGAACATGGCAGCATTTTACAGTGCCTGTAAGCGAAATGTCGAAGGATACTTTTAAAGACGGTTTCGGATTCGACGGTTCGAGCATCAGGGGATGGCAGGCTATTGACGCCTCGGATATGCTGATAATGCCGGATGCTTCTACGGCGGTTATAGACAATTTTATAGAGGCAAAAACATTATCCCTGATATGCAATATTAAAGACCCGATTACGGGAGAATTTTACGAAAGGGATCCCAGATATATTGCCCAGAAAGCAGAAAAATATTTAAAATCTACCGGCATTGCCGACACGGCTTATTTCGGACCTGAGGCGGAATTTTTTATATTTGACGATATAAGATACGACCAGACTTCAAACAGCGGATATTATTATATCGATTCCGAAGAAGGCACGTGGAACACGGGAAGGGACGAAATGCCTAACTTAGGTCATAAACCGAGACACAAAGAAGGTTATTTTCCTGCTTCCCCGATAGATACCCAGACCGATATCAGAAACGAAATGGCGCTTGAACTTCAAAACGTCGGAATAAGGGTAGAAGCCGCTCATCACGAAGTTGCTACCGGCGGACAGGCGGAAATAGATATGAGATTTAATTCTTTAACCGCTATGGGCGATAATTTTATGTGGTTTAAATACATAATCAAAAACGTCGCAAGAAGATACGACAAGACTGCCACCTTTATGCCGAAACCGCTTTTCGGCGATAACGGTTCAGGCATGCACGTTCATCAGTCCTTATGGAAAAACGGTCAGCCACTCTTTGCAGGCAAAGAATACGCAGGTTTGTCCGAAATAGGGCTTTATTATATCGGAGGAATATTAAAACACGCAAAAGCTCTATGCGCATTTACCAATCCAACAACAAACTCTTACAAAAGATTAGTCCCCGGCTTTGAAGCGCCCGTAAATTTTGTCTATTCTTCGAGAAACAGAAGCGCCGCGGTAAGAATTCCTATGTACTCCGCATCGCCGAAAGCAAAGAGAATAGAATACAGGACGCCGGACCCCACCGCGAACGGATATATTGCCTTCTCGGCGCTGCTTATGGCTGGATTAGACGGCATTAAAAATAAAATAAAGCCCGGCAATCCCGTGGATAAAGACCTGTTTACTTTATCTAAAAAAGAACTTAAAAATATTCCGGTTGCCCCGGGTTCGCTTGAAGAAGCGCTTAAAGAACTTGAAAAAGACCATAAATTTTTGCTTGAAGGCGGAGTATTTACCGAAGACTTGATACAGACATGGATTGAGCGCAAAATGGAAAACGACGTCAATCCCGTCCGTATGAGGCCGGTTCCTTACGAATTTGCATTGTATTACGATGTTTAAGCTATAATTAAAAAGTTAAAATTAAAAAATTAAAAGCGCCGGTTTAGAATTGTTATTTATTTCTAAATTTCTATCCGGCGCTTAATATTAAAACGGAATGTCGTCGTCCTCATTCGGCTGGTTTGTCGCCGCGCCTGTATTTGCGGAACCGGCGCCGTAAGAATTACCGCCGTTCTGTCCTGTATAACCGTAATCGTTAGCTGTTTGTGCGTAATCGGTATCTGCGGATTCGGCACTGCCTCCTCCTCCGCCTTTGGCGCCTAGCAGAACGATATTAGTCGCAACTATTTCGGTAAAATATTTTTTGTTTCCTTCTTTGTCGTCGTAAGAACGGTTGTTAATTTTTCCTTCAACAAATACCTGTTTGCCTTTGCTTAAATAATTGGCAATATTCTGGCCCATTTTTCCGAACACGACGACATTGTGCCAGGTGGTTCTTTCCGATTTATTACCAGATTTATCGTTAAAATACTCCGATGTTGCGATGGAAAATCTTAGAATAGCCAATCCTTCAGGAGTATAGCGTAACTCAGGGTCCTTGCCCAGATTGCCGATTAATAGCGCTTTGTTAAGACTGCCCATAATACCTCCGAAATTTAATAAAAATTTAATATTTTAAAATTTGTTTATAAAATTATGATAATTTAAGT
>Ga0078972_1008621_pt1 | contig 21065 bp, 22 predicted proteins | sample YelNatPaOPGAMG01_FD_67568 | JGI IMG/M metagenome (GOLD analysis project Ga0078972, IMG submission 67568) | Hot spring thermophilic microbial communities from Obsidian Pool, Yellowstone National Park, USA - OP-RAMG-01 (SPADES assembly) (version 2) | ecosystem: Environmental > Aquatic > Thermal...
GGTCTATTTTTTCTTTATCTAAGATTTCAAATGCATCTTCTCCGGAAATTGCAACATAACAATTATAATCAGATTTTTCCAAATTATATTTTAAAAGTTTAGAGATATTTTTATCATCTTCGATTATTAATATTTTTTTGTTGTTCATTTTATATATTTTTAAATTTTTTAATTTCCAGAAAAGAATTAATTGATAAAAAAACAGAAAAGATTATAAAAGAATAGTTCAACCCAGATTTTGCTCGAGGCTCTTTTTGTAAACGTAAAGTTATTATTGTGCAATAAGTTTTAGCCATTGCCTGTGTAAGAAAAAGTTCCAAAGCTTTTTATGAAAGAAAAGCTTTCGCTAATGCGAAAGGCTTATAATTTCAAGCAAAACCAATGGTTGGACCCAACAAAGTCCTTTCGGACATTTTTGCTTGAGCAAAAGTTGGGTGCAATTTTTAAAATTGATATAAAAATATAAAATTGCCCGGTCTGGACTCGAACCAGAAAACCCAGACCCAAATTCTGGTGTGTTACCAAATTACACTACCGGGCAATTTTTATTTTTATTTTTTATTTTTTAATTTTTTAATAAATTCTTCCATTAAATTATTCGCTATATCTTTGCAGCCAAGTCCAAATGCTAATGCAAAAGCCAGACCAATGCTTGCTATTATAATTGTGATAACAAACTCAAGTATTCTTGTATTAATATTTAATTGTCCTAAGGATATAATTACACTGAAGATAATTATTATAATTCTTACAATATTTCCTAAAAAATTATAATATTCAAAATTTGCGTTAGATGCCGCAGTCTTTACCATATTTCCTAAAAATGTAGACAATAAAATTCCCAATATTAATATAAAGGTTGAGGCTATAATATTTGGAACATAAAGTATTAGTTTGCTTAATAAATCAGCCAATACCGTTAACCCTATAGCATTTGAGGCTACTACAAATGTAATTAAAATTCCAATCCAGTAAATAATTTCTCCAATTATTTCTGATAGGGTATGTTCTATGTTGCCTTTTTCTAACATATAGCTTATTCCTATTTTTTCGCTTAATAAGTCAAGTTTTAAAGTTTTTAGAATTTTTACTACGACTACTTTGATTAGATTAGAAACAAACCAACCCAGAATTAAGATTATGATAACCCCAATTGCTTTTAAAGATAGTCTAAAAAACTGCAAAAGCAAAAATTTAGCGGGTTCAATAATTACACTACCTATCCTCATATACACCTCCTTTTATTTATAGAGATTCTTCTTTTAAAATCATACCATTAAATATTATAAATTCAAGACCTGTATAAAAATTTTTTTAGTTCTATTTTTTATATTTAAATACTCTGCAGCGCTTTTATTTTTTACAGAGATTTCTAATAATTGAAAACTATTTTCTATAAAAAAAAGTTCATTTTCTTTTGCTTGAGAATAATAATCATAAATTTTTGTTATTTTTTTATTATTAATATAGGCTATAAATTTTTTATTATTTATAAAATTTAATAAATTTTTTTTTCTTATATTTGTAATTAAATTGCCAAAACTATCTTTATATAAGATTTCTCCTATTAAATTATTTTTTTCTATTTTTGGCTTATTAAATTCTAATTCCTCTATATCTTTTATTTCTTTACCAAAATTTGATATATTCTCTCCTTTTGATACATATGCTGCAACCGGTGCAAATATATCTCTTGCATGGAAAGTATTCGATATTTTATTTAAAAAATATTTTTTATTCTCTAATAATATTATTTTTTTGATTCCATTTTCTTTAGCTGATAAACTTAAAATTCCATTGTCCGGTCCTATAAAATAATAATCTTTTGTTTTTATTAATATTGGATTTCTTTTGGAGCCAACAGTTGGGTCTACAACAACTAAAAATATAGTATTTTTTGGAAAATATCTATAACTATTATATAATATAAAACTTCCTTCTATTATATTTTGAGGAGTGATTTTATGTATTATATCTACAATATTTACCTGATTTATAGATAAAATTACTCCTTTAACTATCCCTATATAACAATCATTACCAAAATCAGTTAAGAGTGCAATTGTTCTCATTTAAACTAAAAAACTTCCTAACTTTTTTTGGTAATCTTCAGTTTGTTTTATAATTTCATTCATTATTTTTATGGTTTTATCCGGGTATTTCCCAACAGCAGTTTCAGAAGACAATAAAAGATAATTTGCTCCATCCAATATTGCATTTGCTACATCGCTTACCTCAGCTCTTGTTGGTAATTGATTTTCTGTCATACTGTCAAGCATCTGTGTTGCTACAACTGTTGGTTTATTTAATATTTTAGCCTTTTTTATAATTTCTTTTTGTATTATAGGAATCTTATATATTGGAACACATATTCCCAAATCGCCTCTTGCGATTATTATACCGTCAGAAACTTTTATAATTTCATCAATATTTAATAATGATTTTTTGCTTTCAATCTTTGCAAACACTTTGCAACTATATTTTTCTTTTTTTAAAATTTCTTTAATCATAGTTATATCCTTTGCTTCGTTTACAAATGATTGCGCAATATAATCTAAATGTTCTTCGATGGCAAATTGTATATCTTCTCTATCTTTTTTTGTGAAATTTTCAAATTCCAACTCAGCATCTGGGATATTTATGCCTTTGCGGGATTTTAGAATACCACCTATTAAAACCTTTAATTTTAATTTTTTCTTTTCTTTATTTTTTACCTCTAATACTATTTTTCCATCATCTATAAATAATAGATTACCTTTTTTTATTCCATCTAAACTGCCTTTATAATCAAAATAGATTTCATTTATATTAGTATTTTGGTTTTGTGTTAGGTATATAATTTGATTTTTTTTAAGTTCTATTTCTTTTTTCAATATACCTATTCTTATTCTATAACCCTCTAAATCTTGCATTATCTTTATACTTCTTCTGTATTTTTTATTTATCTCTTTTATTAGTTCTACTCTTTTTTTGTGTTCCTCTATTGTTCCGTGTGAAAAATTAAGTCTAACAACATCTAATCCGGAGAAAATCATTTTTTTCAATATGGTTTTGTTATCAGTGGACGGACCTAAAGTCGCAATTATTTTAGTTTTTGGCATATTTTTATTATATAACTTTTAATTTTATAACTCAATTATTTTTTTTAAATTTAACTTGAAAAAAATTAAAAAAATGGTATACTTAAAAAAACAAATTAGTGGTTGAGGAACGGCACTATTTTGTTAAGGTAAGTTAAATGAAAAAATTTAAAATTTAAAGGAGTACGAAGATGGAAGAGGATAAAAAAATTTATATTGGAAATTTAGAATATGGAGTAACTGAGACTGATTTAAGAAAGGCATTTGAGCAAAAAGGTATAGCTGTAAAAGAAGTAAGAATAATAACTGATAGATTTACAGGGAAATCAAAGGGTTTCGGATTTGCGGAATTTGAGTCTGAAGAAGAAACCCAGAAAGCTATAGATGCTCTAAATGGTCAAGAAATAAACGGTAGAGCTTTACGTGTAAGTAAAGCAAGAAAAATGCAACCAAGGGTATCTAGAAGAAACAATTCTGATTCTCAAAGGTTCAGAAGATAAATTTGGTAAGGTAGAATGACCGTTCCTCTTCTACCTTTATTTTAAGAAATTTGAATAATTTTTAAATCGTTAGGTAATTGTTCTGTGAGGGAATTTAAAACTTTTTTGAGTTCTATGGGTTTTGAGAAATAAATTGTTACTTCTTCATTCCCCTCTACCCCAACCTTTATAGCATTTTTGAAACTTAATTTTGGATGAGGTCTAAATCCTTTTGTATAATATAAAGGAAGTTGTGCTCTTCTTAATGCGCGTTCTAATATAATGATAAGATCCAACTGAGAAAAATAGACCATATCTTTTGTTTTTAATATTATTATTTTTACAGGATATTTTTCTTCCATAATTTAATTAATAAAGGACCATGGAAAATTATCTTGAGGTTGGTATATATAAAATCTATAATCCAAGTTTTCTTCAGTAGCTATATCTTTCCAATTAAAATAAAAATTATAGTTCTCTTCTTTTAAAGACCTAATAAAAATTTTATATAAAAATTTATCTAACTTATCATCTCCTCTTGATAAAAATGCTTCTAAAACACTTTTTTCTATAGAAGATATGGAAACTTTTATTTTTTTATTATTTATATATTTTAAAATTATTTTTTGTTTATTTTCTAATATAGATTCCTCTTGCATAGGGATATTTTGCCACATAGAAAATGGTTTTGGAATAAAAGCGTTTATACTTGTATTTATTCTTATTTTTGCTTCTTTATTTAATTTTTCTAAAAAATCTCCTATAGCTATTAAATCCTCTTCTGTCTCTTCTTTAAATCCAAACATAAAATATATTTTTAGATGCTGTATTTTTAAACTGTTTAATATTTTAGCCGCTTCGAATAGTTTTTTTATATCAATTTTTTTATTTAATTTATTACGTAAATTGTCATTTGCTACCTCTAAAGCAACTGTTAGAGAAGTTTTTTTGTGTGGTATCAGTTTTTTATATAAAAAACCTATAACGTCATCTATTCTTAAAGATGGCAGAGACAACCCAATTTTATTTTCTTTAAATAAATAAAGAACTTCATCTATTAATTTTTCAATACACGAGTAGTCAGATGCAGAAAGAGCCAGTAATGAAAAACTTTCATAACCGCTATAGTTATATATTTTTTGTATCTGATCGCAAATTGTTGAAATTTTTTTCTCTCTATATGGTTTATATATACTTCTTGCCTGACAAAAGCTGCAACCATTAGGACATCCCCTTGCGATTTCAACAGATGCCCTATCGTGGACTATTTTTGTATGAGGCGTAAGCCATTTTAGTGGGTAGTAAACTTGATCTAAATTTTTTACAAAAACTCTTTTTACTGGCAATTTTGCATAAGGGTATATTTTTTCAAAGTTATATTTATTGTTTTTTATATATATGGAATAAAATTTTGGCACAAAAAAACCATCTATTTCCGATAAAACTTTTAACCTTTCTTCTTTATCTTTATATTTGCTTAAGACATTTACAAATTCATATATTTTTTCTTCAAATTCTCCTAAAAAAAATACATCTACAAAATTATTTAAAGGTAAGGGATTTGCTATACCGCCAACCATTACTAAATTTTTTCTATCCTTTGCATATAATGGGATTTTTCCCAAATGTAGAATATATAAAAAATTTATAAAGTTAAGTTCGTAATTTAAGTTAAACCCTATTACCTCAAACTCATCTATAGGGGTTTTTGTTTCAAGGGATACAAGTTTACTATTATTATTTATTAAATATTTTATATAATCTTCGCCCGGAAGGAAAACCCTTTCACATACGACATTTGTAAACTCATTAAGCATTCCATAAATTATTCTTAAACCCAAATTACTCATTCCCACTTCATATATATCAGGATAAGATATGCAAATTTTTATTTTATTAGTATGGTCTTTTTTTACCACATTCCATTCGTTACCTATATATCTTTGTGGCCTTTTGAAATTTAATAAATTCATTTCTAATTATTTTGTTTATATATATTTAAAAATATACCCATTAAAATAAAACTGCTAGCTAAATGACTACCACCATAACTTATAAAAAGAAGAGGGATTCCTACAACAGGCAATATCCCCATAGTCATACCTATATTAATAAATATATCTAAAAATATATTTGCAGTTATCCCTATACATAAAATTTTTGCATATAAATCTTTTAATTGTTCAGATGTATCTAAAATCTTTTTTAAAATTATATAATAAATAAAAATTAAAAATATTGATCCCAAAAATCCCCATTCCTCTGCTATAACTGTAAATATAAAATCAGTATGTCTTTCTGGAAGAAAGTTGAATTGATTTTGTGTCCCTCCTAAAAATCCTTTGCCAAATATTTTACCTGAACCTATAGCTATTTTAGATTGAATTATCGTATAGCCAGCCCCTAAGGGATCTATGTTTGGGTTTAAAAATACTAATAATCTTTTTTTCTGGTATTCTTTTAGATTTTTAAAGCCAAACGGTAAAAGAGTTAAACCAAATATAATCAAAATAATAAAATATATTTTTTTAATGCCGCTAAAAAATCCAACAAAAAAAAATAAAAAAATAATAAGCAAACTTGATCCTAAATCTGGTTGTTTATAAATAAGAAAAGCATTTATAAGTATTAAAACTAAAACAGATAATATTTTTTTAAAATTTATTTGTTTGCCTTGAGAAAAAAATCTGGCTAAAATAAATATTGTAGTTATTTTTGACAACTCAGATGGTTGCAGGTTAAAACCGCCTATAGAGAGCCATCTTTGTGACCCCATAGCTGTTTTACCAAACATATCAACTAAAGATAAAAGCAAAACTGTAAAAATATAAAGAGGAATTGTTAAATTATAATATAACCTATAGTTGATGAAGGAAAATACTATAAGAAGTATCCATGAAATTATAAACCATAAAATCTGTTTATAAAAAATAGAATTTTGCAATTCAAAATCATAATATATACTACTATACAAAGATATTAAACTAAACACATTAAGTATTACCAAAGAGATAATTATTATAATATTTTTATCTTTTTTTAATTTAGTCATTGTTTATTAATTTTTTATTTTTTAGTTCAAAAAGAAAATCATATGTTAATTTAACGGCTTCATGACTTGAGCCTATATTTTCCAACAGCACACATATGGTATATTTTGGTTTATCGTATGGGAAAAATCCAAAAAACCACCCATGTGCTTTTGTTTTTGTTTGCGCTGTTCCGGTTTTTCCTGCTATTTTTAAATCCAAAGTTTTTAATAAGTTTGCTGTGCCTTCTTTATCTTCTACCACTAATATTAGTGCTTTTTTTATAGTTTCTAATGTATCTTTAGATATGCCTATATTTTCTTTTTTAATATTTTGTTTTTCTTTCTTTACTAAATAAGGTTTTACTATAAAGCCTCCATTTGCAAAGATATTTAATGCTATAGTTAGTTTTAATGGATTTACTTCGATAGTGCCTTGACCTATAGATAGATTTATTATGTCTCCGAGGAACCATTTTTTTTGTTCGCTTATAATAGGTAATACTCCTTTTTTTTCGTATGGCAAATCTATTCCGCTTAAACTATCCAATAAGAATTTTTTAGCATACTCTACTATAGATTCCATACCTAAAATCATTCCTAAATTATAAAAATATATATTACATGAATGCATTATGCCTTCATATATATTTTCTTTACCATGAATTCCTAAACATTTGAATTCTCTATCTGCGATTTTTATTTTACCTTTGCAGAAAAACGTAGTATTTGGATTTATTTTCTTTTTTTCCAATGCAGCAGTTGCTACAATAGGTTTAAAAGTTGAACCTAAAGGATAAGTTGCTTGAATTGCTCTATTGATTAATGGTTTATCTTTATTGTTTAAAAATTCCTCTACATTTTTACCGGTTACAAAATTATTTGGATTAAAAGATGGGCTAGATACCAAAGCAAGTATTTCTCCTGTATTTGAATCCATAAATATTAAAGTTCCTTTCCTGTTGTTAAATAGTTTGTATGCTAAAATTTGCATATCTTTATCAATAGTTAAATATATATCTTTTCCATTTTTTGGTTTGAGTCTACCTATGAAACCTACAATGTCTCCTTTTGCGTTTACTTCTATAAGATCTCCTCCGTCTGTTCCAGAAAGATAATCGTTGTAGGATTCTTCTATACCAGATATTCCTATTCTTTCGTTTGGGCTATAACCATATTTTAAATCTAAATATAAACTGGGAGTTTCTTTAACATAGCCCAAAATATGAGCAAATTCATAAGGATATACATAAAATCTTTTAGGTAGAGTATTTATTATAATATTTTCTCCTAATAATTCTTTTAATTTTAATGCCTCCATTTTATTTATATCTATTAAAATATTTACAGGAGTAAAATAATTTTGAAAATTTTTTTTATAATTTTTATAGATTATTTCTTCGTTATAATTTAAAGATTTTGCTATCTCTTTAAATAAAATATCTTTTTTCCATTTTATTTGATGAGGTATAACCGCTATATTATAAGCTACTTCATCATAAGCGCAGAGATTAGAATTTCTGTCAAAGAATTTACCTCTTAAGGCAGAAGTTGGTATAATTTTTATATAATTATTTTGAGAGCGTGTATAAAAATAATCACCTTTTAATATTTGATAATATATAAGAAAAGCTATTATTATAAAAAAACCAGTTAAATACAGTTTTTTGAGAGGCATTTTTTATTATTTAGAAAAAGATAGTAAATCGAAATAGATTGTATAAAGAAACGTAAAGGAAAATATGAAACTCCAAGATAGATATTGTTTAAAGCAATATGAAAAAGAATCAAAACGCATATTAAAATAAATTTTAAAAAAGGATTTATCCTGTTTTTAAAATAATATATAATTATAACAATAATCGGAAATTCTAAAATACTTATAATATTTTCAAATAAAAAAAGATTTTTTATATAACCAAATATAAATGCTAAAATAAAGGTCTGTTTGAAATCTATGTTTAAAGCACAAAAAACAATACCCAAAAATAAGAATTCAATATATAAATAAAAACCAAAAGGTTTTATTATATCTAATAGCAAAAATAAGAATAATAAAATAAAACCTTTTAGAAAATCATTCATATTTTAAAATAAATATTTTATGAAACATTACATTTTCTGAATAAAGTTTTACATTTAAATCTAAAAAAGGTTCTTGGGGATTTTTATTTACATTTTTTATTTCACCAACATATATTATTAAATCTGTATTTGGTATTTTAAAATATACTTTATCGTTTATATTTATATTTTTATCGCTTTCAATATATAAAATTTTTATTTCTCCTAAACCGCCATGCAACAATCCATAAGCTTTTTCTTCGACAAAAACAACAAGATTGAAATCTATATCATTTATTAAAGATACATAGGAATAATTTTTTTTAGTTTCAATTATTTTGCCAACTAAATAACCATTTTCATCTACAACATACATCCCTTTTTTTATTTTTTTATCCTCGCCAATATTTATAATTATTATTCTTCTTAAAAAAGATGGATCATATGCTATAATCTGGGCACCAATGCAGTTTATTTTATAATTTGTTTTAAAATTTAAAGCTTTTTTTAATTTTTCATTTTCTTCTCTTAGATAATCTGATTCTTTTAATTTTAAAGAGAGCAATAGATTTTCTTTTTCTAATTTTAAGATTTTTTCATTTTTTTCTTGATAGATATTTAAGATATTTTTAGACAAAACAAAAAGAAAATCCTTAAGAAAATCTTTTAAGGATATTGTGGTAATAAATATTAATAAAAAAAGAAATAAATTTAATTTTGGTTTTATTTTAGAAAACAAGTTAGAGATTTTCAGAAGCTAAAGTAATTTTTCTTAATATTTTTGGATCTTCCAAAATTTTACCGGTACCCAAAGCTACAGCAGTTAATGGGTCTTCTGCAAGAAAACAAGCTAAACCTGTTTGTTCAGAAATTAACTTATCTAATCCTTTAAGCAAAGACCCTCCGCCTGCTAAAACTATGCCGCGTTCAATCAAATCGGCAGCTAATTCAGGCGGTGTTCTTTCTAAGGTTACCTTTGTGGCTTCTAAAATTTCTTTTAGAGGAACCTGAAGAGCTTCTCTTATTTCTTCTGAATTCACTCTTATAAATTTTGGTAAACCTGTAATTAAGTCTCTTCCCCTAACCTCTATAGTAAGTTCCTCTTCTAAAGGCCAAGCAGAGCCAATTTTAATTTTGATTTCTTCTGCAGTTCTTTCACCTATCATAAGGTTATAAGTTTTTTTCATGTGTTCAATTATAGCTGTATCCATTTCATCTCCGCCAACCCTTATAGAGCGAGAATACACTGCTCCACCTAATGAAATTACCGCTATTTCGGTAGTACCTCCACCTATATCAATAACCATATTTCCTTGAGGTTCAGCTATTGGAAGACCTATTCCAATAGCTGCAGCAATAGATTGCTCTATTAATATAACTTTTCTTGCCCCAGCCCTTATTGCAGAATCTCTTACAGCTCTTTTCTCAACCTCTGTTATTCCAGAAGGTATGGCTATGACTATTCTTGGCATACTAAAGAATTTACGCGGTAAAGCTTTTTTTATAAAATATCTTAGCATTGCCTCTGTAACATCAAAGTCTGCTATAACTCCGTCTTTCATTGGTCTTATAGCAATTATACTTCCGGGAGTTTTACCAAGCATTTTTTTTGCTTCTTCACCAACAGCCAATACTTCGTTGGTATTTTTATATATTGCAACTACCGAAGGTTCACAAAGAACAATGCCTTCTCCTCTTAAATATACAAGGGTAGTGGCTGTTCCTAAATCTATTCCAATATCATTAGAAAAAGCTCCTATAACATTTTTGAAGCCGCTTATTAAATTATTGGCAATCTTTATCATATTTACAAAAAAATAATATCAGAGTATAATTATTTGTCAATAAATTTTTACGAGTCTTTTAATACAGCCCCTTCTGATGCTGAAGCCACATTTTTAGAATACCTGTATAAAAAACCTTCTTTTATTTTTGGAGGTAGAATTTTTATTTCTTTTTTTCTTTTTTCAATTTCTTCTTTTGACAGTTTTAATTCTATTTTACGATTTGGGATATCAATTAAAATTTTATCATTATTTTTTATATAGGCGATTAAGCCTCCTTTTATTGCTTCAGGAGAGATATGTCCTACACATGGTCCACGTGTTCCTCCCGAAAATCTGCCATCAGTTATTAAAGCAACTGAACTTGCAAGTCCCATACCAACAATAGCGCTGGTTGGAGAAAGCATTTCTCTCATCCCGGGTCCTCCACTGGGACCTTCATATCTAATTACAATTACAGAATTCTTTTTTATTTTATTGTTTAAAATCGCAGACATTGCATCTTCTTCTGAATTAAATACCACAGCTTCTCCTTCAAAGGTTAACATATTTTTTTCTACAGCAGATTGTTTTACAACACAGCCTAAAGGTGCTAAATTGCCATATAAAATTGCTATTCCGCCCTCGTTACTATATGCTTTCTCTATAGGTCTTATAACATTTTCATCATAAATTGAAGCATTTTTTGCTATATCATAAATTTTTTTGCCAGAAACATTTAATGTATTATTTAATTTATAAACTAATCTTTTTAACACAGCAGGTATTCCTCCTGCCCTATCTAAATCTTCCATTAAATAGTCTCCAGCAGGTTCTAATCTTACAATATTTGGTGTATCTTTGCTTATAATATCGAAATCTTTTAATGTAAGATTTACTTTTGCTTCATTAGCTATAGCCATAAGATGCAGAACTGTGTTTGTTGAACCGCCTAAAGCCATATCTATTCTTATAGCATTTTTTAGAGATTCTTCTGTAACTATATCTTTTGGTTTTATATTTTTTCTTATTAACTCTACTATTCTTTGACCACTTTCATATGCGATTCTAAGTTTTTTGCTTGAAACAGCTAAAGTTGTAGCAGAATATGGAAGCGATAAGCCTATTGTTTCTGTTAGACAAGCCATTGTATTTGCTGTATATAAACCTTGACAAGAACCGCATCCGGGGCACGCCTCCATTTCTAAATTCTCTGCATCTTTATTTGTTATTTTACCTGCTTTTAATTTTCCAACTGCTTCAAATGTATCTCTGACTAAAGAGAGTCTGTTTTTTTTATAATAACCTCCAAGCATAGGGCCAACAGTTACAACAATTGCTGGGATATTAACTCTTAATGCTCCCATAATCATACCGGGAGTAATTTTATCACAATCTGTGAGTAAAACTAAACCATCTAAATTATGAGCGTTTGCTATTGTTTCTATAATGTCTGCTATCAATTCTCTTGATGGTAGTGAATATTTCATACCAGAATGTCCCATAGCAATACCATCGCATATAGCAGGAACGCCAAATATAAAAGGAGTACCTCCTTTATTTTCTATACCTCTTTCAATATATCTTTCAATCATCCTCATATTTATATGTCCAGGTACTAAATCTGTAAATGAGGATGCTATACCTATAAAAGGTCTTTTTATATGTGATTTAGACAGCCCTGTGGCATAAAGAAGAGCTCTATTTGGTATTCGTTCTATCCCTTTTTTTATATTATCTGAACGCATTTTTCCTCCTTTAATCCGCACCTTCTAATTTCCCTAACTTTTTTTCTTTCTTTAAAAAGAAATTTTTTCCTTTTTTTATAATCACCGGTTTTATATATTTATTTACAAGATCTTTTGTATTTTTTATGTTTAATTGATCGAACAAGAAAGAAAATTCTTTTTCTAAAGCTTCTGAAACTTTTTTGTGCCAATCAGCCGGCAAAGAATGTATTTCTTTCTTAAAAGGTCCAAGTGCATTTTTTCTTGTTTTATATATAAATTGATCATCTGTCATATTTGGTTTTTTTTCATCAGCACAGTTTTTGTGTAACCAACTATAAATTTTTTCTTTTAAGGGTAGTGGGAGATAATCGTAAACTATATTTTGAAATTGAGTTGCTAAATGAATTTCTGCACAGTTTACTTCAGGAAATTTATGAAAAGCTTCATTTGGAAGCGTAGATGCACCGTGTTGGACTGCGCCGGCTAATTTATATTCTTTTTGTGCAATATTAGATAGTGTTTTTAATGTTTCAAAATCTATATTCACTTTCGCTATGCTACCGTCAGGAAGCACTACTCCACCGTGGGTTGTTCCTGTTTGAATGCTTATTTTTGAAATTCCTTTCAATTTTTTTATTTCTTCTAAATACCCTGACATAAATGCTCTTAATTCTTCCGGGGTTGAATTTTTACCACCAACCTCTCCAATTTCTCCTCCTATGGATATTTCTATACCTTTGGGTTGCAGTTTACGAATATACTTTGTAAAATAAGCGCACATCTGATAGTTTAGTTTTTGTTGTTCTTTAATATCTTTTTTTGATAGGTCTACCAGCGTTGAAGAGTCTATATCGATGTTATAGAAAGAAGCTTCAATAGCCTCTTTTATTAAATCTTTTAATAAATTTATCTCTTTTGTTTTATTTTCAAAGAAATTTTTAGCCTTTATCTGAAAGTGGTCTCCCTGTAAAAATAAAGGTCCCAAAAAACCTTCTTTTATTGCAGCTAACATAATTAAAGAAGTATATTCCATAGGTCTTTGGTTGGTATAACTAATTTCGCTTTTTGCTATTTCAAATATAAACGCTCCGGCATTTATTTTGTTTGCTGCTCTAAATATAGCCCTTGCCAAATCATAAGTTAATATTCTTAAATTCATTGCCGGCACACAAAAATTATTACATTCGTTTTTTCCTCTTGCTTGGTATAAGTCGTATATAGAAGAGGGGTATACTCCAAATTCTAACGCAGAGTTATACGCAATCCAATAACAAAGTTTTTTTATTTTTTCCGAATCGCTTAATATTATAGTATCAACTAAATTTTGTATTGTTTTTTCTTTAAAAAGTTTTTTATCCTGAATTTCCAATTTATCTTTTTTAATTTTAATACCATCCTTTAAAAAATCACTCTCTTTTTTATAAACCATCTTTACCTCCTTACGTAAGTATCTTTATAAGTTTATAAAAATCTTTTACTTCTATTTTTTTTGGTTTAATTGCTTCTTTTAAATCTATAATAGCCAAATTATTATTTTTAAGACCAATACATTTGTTGGTTTCATTTTCTCTTATAAGTTTAACAGCCAACTCCCCGCAACGGGCAGCTAAAATTCTATCAAATGCAGTTGGTCTTCCTCCTCTTTGGATATGTCCTAATACAACCTCTCTTGTTTCAAGTCCTGTAATTCTATTTATCTCTTTTGCTATATAGGAAGCTTTTGCTTTCCCTTCAGCAACTATTATTATCCAACTTTTTTTACCTTTTTTATTTCCCTCGTATATTTCCTTACACATTTTTTGAATATTAAACTCCTTTTCCGGTAGTAAAACTTCTTCACAACCTCCGGCTAATGCAACATTTAAAGCAATATAACCGCATTCCCTACCCATAACCTCAACTACAAATATCCTTTCAAGCGATGTTGCGGTATCTCTAATTTTATCTAAAGCATCCAAAGCAACATTGATTGCTGTATCTGTTCCAAGTGACATATCTATTCCATTTATATCATTGTCAATTGTGGCGGCTATTCCTATTATCTGTATTTTGCATTTTTTTGAAAGTTTATAAGCACCTGTTAAAGAGCCATTTCCACCAATAACAATTAGACCATCAATTTTATTTTTAATTATGGTTTCAATTGCCTTTTTTTTACCTTCTTCTGTAATAAATCTCAAAGAACGAGAGGTTTTTAATATTGTTCCTCCTAAATTTATAATTCCTGAAACAGAACGTCTATCTAATAATTTTAAATCCCCGTCAATTAAACCATCATAACCTCTATTTATACCAATAACCTCTATACCATAATAACTACTACATCTTACTACGGCTCTTATGCAGGCATTTATTCCGGCACAATCTCTTGTTAAAATACCAATTCTCATCTTCAAGTTCCTAATTCCCAGTCTTGTAGATATTTTTTTTGTTGATTAGTTAATTTGTCTATTTTTATACCCATAGATTTTAGTTTTAATTCTGCAATTTTTTTATCAATTTCTTCAGGAACTTTATATACTTTTTTTTCTAATTTGTTGGCATTTTTTACTAAATATTCTACAGATAATGCCTGATTTGCAAAACTCATATCCATAACAGATGCCGGATGTCCTTCAGCAGAAGCTAAGTTAATTAATCGTCCATCGCCTAAGAGATAAATTTTTCTTCCATTAGGTAATATATATTCATCTACAAAGTCTCTTATTTTTCTTTTCTTTATACTTATTTTTTCCAAAGAAGATATATCAATTTCTACGTTAAAATGACCGGAATTAGCTAAAATTACGCCATTTTTTATTAATAAGAAATGTTTTTTTGAAATTACATTTATATCTCCAGTGGCTGTAACGACTATATCTGCTAATTTTATTGCCAAACTTAAAGGCATAACAGAAAAACCATCCATAACTGCTTCTAAAGCTTTAATGGGTTCAACTTCACAGACGATTACATTTGCTCCCATACCTTTTGCACGCATCGCTATACCTTTTCCGCAAAAACCATAACCACATACTACAAAATTACTACCAGCAATTAATTTGTTTGTTGCCCTAAGGATACCATCAATTGTAGATTGACCTGTTCCATATCTATTGTCAAAAAGATGTTTAGTTTTTGCGTCATTTACTGCAATGATGGGATAAAGCAATTTAGATTGTTTTTCTAAAGAACGTAGTCTAATAACGCCTGTTGTGGTTTCTTCTGTACCGCCAATTATTTTATAATTTGAATAAGATTTATGAATAGTACTTACCAAATCCGCACCATCATCCATTGTAATATTTGGTTTAATCGAAAGTGCGCTTTTAATATGATTATAGTAGGTTTTAGTATCCTCACCTTTTATTGCAAATACAGGAATTTTGTAATCTTTTACTAAAGAAGCCGCGACATCATCTTGAGTAGATAACGGGTTTGAAGCACATAATGCAATTTCTGCTCCGGCTAATTTTAGAGTCTCCATTAACACAGCGGTTTCGGTAGTTATATGTAGACATGCCGAGATTTTTATGTTCAAAAGAGGTTTTTCATTTTTGAATCGTTGACTAATTAGGGTTAGAACAGGCATATTATTTTTAGCCCATTCAATTCTTAACCTCCCGACTTTAGCTAAACTTATATCTTTTATTTCGTAGTTCATAATATTTTTTTTAGTTCATTAACTTTATCTAATTTTTCCCAGCTAAATTCTTCCTCTTCTCTTCCAAAATGTCCGTAGCAGGCTGTTTTTCTATATATAGGTCTTAAAAGGTTAAGGGTTTTAATTATACCCCTTGGTGTTAAATCAAAATATTCTCTTATTGTTTCAGATATTTTTTCATCTGAAATTTTTCCTGTTTTAAATGTGTCTACCATTACTGCTAAAGGATCTGCTTTACCTATAACATAAGCAATTTGTATTAGGCACTTTTCTGCAATACCTGCTGCAACTATATTTTTCGCTATATATCTTGCCATATATGCTGCTGATCTGTCTACTTTGGTAGGGTCTTTTCCTGAAAATGCTCCTCCTCCTGTAGGAACTATTCCTCCGTAAGTATCAACAATAATTTTTCTTCCGGTCATCCCTGTATCTGATTGCGGACCGCCGATTAAAAATTTTCCAGTTTCATTAACATAATATTTTGTTTTGTTATCAATATATTCTTTTAAAATAGGCTCTGCTATTACCTTTATTATTTCTTCTTTTGCGCTTTTTTTTATAACCCCTTTTTTAGCATCAAGAATATCTTCTGTATGTTGACAAGCTAAAACCACAGAATCTACCCTTTTAGGAACTCCATCTAAATATTCTACAGTGACTTGAGATTTGCAATCAGGTCCAAGATATTTTAATATCCCGGCTCTTCTTACATCTGCTATGCGTTTTACTAATTTATGAGCCAACATTATAGGTAGTGGCATAAATTCCTTTGTTTCTTTAGAGGCATAGCCAACCATAAATCCTTGGTCTCCTGCGCCACCTCTATCTACTCCTTGTGCAATATCAGGAGATTGACTGTGGATAGTATTTATTATTGCGCAAGTTTTATAATCAAAACCATATTTTGGATCAGTATAACCTATTTCTTTTATAACATTGCGGGCAAGGTTATGTATATCTACATAACCTTTTGTGGTAATCTCCCCACCTATGATTAGCAACCCCATTGTTACATAGCTTTCACAGGCAACTCTTCCATTTTGGTCTTGTTTTAAAATTTCATCTAAAACTGCGTCTGATATTTGATCGCAAAGTTTATCTGGGTGTCCCTCACCCACAGATTCTGATGTAAAAAAATACTTCATTTTTAACCTCCATTTTGTTGAATATTTTCTTCTATAAGAATTTTGTCTTTATTCTCAGATAGATGTTTTTTTTCTTCAATTGAAGCAAATTCTTCAAGTTTAGGAAGATCTTTTAGGCTGTTTAATCCAAAATATTCTAAAAATTTCCTCGTTGTAATATACATAAAAGGCCTTCCTACTACTTCTTTTCTACCTTCTGTTTTTATTAAACCTAACTCTAATAAGTGTTTTAAAACCCCTTCTGTATTTACTCCCCTTATAGCTTCTATTTCTAACCTTGTTATAGGTTGTTTATATGCAATTATAGCAAGTGTTTCAAGAGATGCAATTGATAATTTTTGTTTGTTTTTTTCTTGGTATAATTTTTTAATCCATTGTTCGTTTTCCGGGTTTGAACACATTTGATATCCGCCAGCAACCTTCACTATGCAGATACCAGAATTTTTGTTTTTGAATTCCTCTATTAATTCTTCTATACTTGTCTCTATTGTTTTTTTATCCACTCCGATAACATCTATTAATTCATTAATAGTTATTGGTCTTTCATTTATAAAAAGTAAAGATTCAATTATTGATTTTATATTCATATTTATCTTCTTTGTTTATAAATTTCGTTTAACAGATCTTCTATATTTTCTATGTTTGGTTTTGCTTCTAAGGCTTTTTTAATCATTTCATCTATTTCCTTTGCCTGATATTGTAATCTTTTTAAAATCTGTTTTGCCTCCTCTATTATTTCTTTTTTAGAAAAAGATTCTATTTTTTCCGGTTCTTTTAAAAGAGCAAATCTGCCAACTTTTCCTTGAAGATACGCTACTATTTGTTTTGCTTTTTGTTTACCTATTCCATCAAGGGTAGTTAAAAAATCGATATCTCCCTCTTCAATTGCTTTCGCAATAGATGCTATGGGTTTTTGGAATGCTTTTATGGCGCTTTTGGGACCTATACCTGAAACTGTTATAAATTTTTCAAAAAAATCTTTTTGGAGTTCATCTATAAATCCAATCATAACAGGCACAGCTTTGCTTTTATCTATAGACAGATATTCATAAATAACTAACTCAATTTCTTTATCTATTTCAGGAAGTGAAGCATATACGCTTTTTGGTATATCTATTTGATAACATATTCCACCAACATCTATTATTACTTTATCTTCCTGTTTTTGTAATAATTTGCCTCTAATTTTTGAGATCATATAGTCTTTCTATTTTCTGCATATTAGAAAACGCGATAGCTAAAGAAAATGCATCCGCAGTATGTGTTGATTTAAAGGTTTTATTTGTTATGTTTTCTGCCATTTTTTTTACCTGAAAAGACCTTACATTTCCTTTACCTAATATAGCTTTTTTTGCATGTGTTGGAGGATATTCGAAGATTTTTAAAGAAAATTTATAAGCCAATAAATTAATTATTCCAATTATTTGTGAAAGTAAACCCAGTGTAGTTGGGTGTTTATAATGCGAATATAATTTTTCTATTACCAATGCAGTTGGTTGAAATCTTTTTATCTCTTTTTCTAATGTTTCAAAAATATAATTTAATTTTTCCTGCATTGTATTTTTTTTGTAAACTTTAATTTCCTCTTCTTTTATTAATATTATTTTGAAATCTACAATTTCACATATTACATAACCTGTGATTCTTAAACCAGCATCTATACATAATATTTTCATTGTTGGATTTCTGAAGCTATTTTTTCTAAAATATCATCGGAAATATCAAAATTAGCATATACTTTTTGAACATCATCGTGTTCTTCTAACGCTTCAATTAAAGAGAGTAGTTGTTTTGCATCGTTTTCTGACAGTTTTACTTTTGAAGAAGGTATCATGCTTATTTCTGAAACTTCACATTTTATGCCTTTTTTGGAAAATACATCTTTTATTTTTTCAAAATCTTTTGGATCGCATAATATTTCATAATTTTTTTCTGTAGTCTGTATATCTTCTGCTCCGGCTTCTATACTTATAGTGTATATCTCATCTTCACTGATTTGATTTTTATCGATTAAAAAATACCCTTTTTTCTTAAATATCCATGAAACACTACCCGCACCTGCTAAATTTCCACCTTTTTTAGAAAAAATATTTCTAATTTCTGCAGATGTTCTGTTTTTATTATCAGTTAATGTTTCAATCATTATCGCAACTCCTCCCGGACCATAACCTTCAAAATTGCAACTTTCATAATTTACACCTTCAAGTTCTCCGGTCCCTCTTTTAATTGCTTTTTCTATATTATCCAGAGGCATATTTGCCTGTTTTGCTCTTTCTATCGCTGTTCTTAATCTTGGGTTTCCTTCAGGATTTCCACCGCCTTCTCTTGCCGCTACGGTGATTTCTCTTATTAATTTTGTAAATATTCTACCCCTTTTTGCATCAGCCGCGCCTTTTTTATGTTTTATACTTGCCCATTTTGAGTGTCCACTCATAAAAAACCTCCCTTATAATTTATAAAAAACTTATTGATTCATTTGCCAGTTTATCAGCCTCTTTATTTTTTTCCCTATCAATATGAAAAATCTTAAAGTTTTTGAATTTAGATATAATTCTTTTTGCTAAAATATATAAAGGATAGATATTTTTATTTTTTACTTTAAAATTTCCATTTATTTGTTCGCATAAAAGTCTGCTATCTGAATAAACTTCTACTTCTTCTGTTTCTTCTTTTATTGTTAATGTTTCAATAAGAGCAAATATTAAAGCCATATATTCTGCAAAATTATTAGTTTGAATCCCTAAATATACACCTTCTTTTTTTACAAGGTTATCTGATTTATAAATCAGATAACCTATACCAATTTTACCGGGATTCCCAAAAGATGCTCCATCAATATATATTTTAATCATCTATTATTATATCCTCTGGAATGTATAAAATCCTAACACAACTTTCACATAAAATTAAATCTTTATACATTTTAATCTCATTTATAGTCTGAGGAGTTATCCGCATATGGCAGGCTCCGCAGCTTTCATTATTTATTTGAGCCAAGGCTATCCCGGCTCTATTTTTAATTAAATTTTCGTATTTTTTTAATATATTCGGGTCAACTTCTTTTATAAACAATTCTCTTTTTTTCTCTAATTCTTGTATCTTTAATTCTAATTCCTTTATATAAGAGTTTATTTTTTCTTCCTCTATTTTTAATTTTTTTTCTTCTTCCGTGAATGTCTTTTTTTCTTCATTTAATTCTTTGTTTACTGCTTCAATATCATCAAATATTTTTATTAATTCTTCTTCCAATAGTGATAAATCAGCCTTTAAAGATGCAATTTCTACTAATTTTGCCTGATACTCTTTATTTGTTTTTAATTGATATAATTGTGATTGCGTTTTTTTTATAGCCTCTTCCTTAGATGATATGTCTAATTCTTTATTTTTTTGTTTTACCTGTAAATCTTTTAATTTTTTTTCTGCATTCTCTAATTTTTTCTTTTTTTCCAGGAAAGAACTTTTTAGGTTTTCTATTTCTTTTGGTTTTTCTATATCTTTTTGATGTTTTAAATTATTTATTTCTGAATCTATTTTTTGCAATTTTACAAGTTTAGATATTTCCTTTTTAAGATCCATAAAGCTCCCTTAATTATGGGCGTGATAGGATTTGAACCTATGACTTCTACAATGTGAGTGTAGCGCTCTACCACTGAGCTACACGCCCATTTAAATTTATAAAAATGGGCCCGGGAGGGCTCGAACCTCCGACCAATTGATTATGAGTCAACTGCTCTGCCGACTGAGCTACGGGCCCTTAATTTTTTATATTATATAATACTATTTTAAAATATCTTTGCAAGAAAAATTTATATTAATGTTATGCAACATAAAGTCAATATTTTGCAAAATAGAAATTTAACCTTTTAAAAGAAATTCTTCTGGTGAGTTTTCTTTTTGTTTTTTAATAGTTTTTATCTTTTTAAATTTTAATTTTCTTTGTTTATAAACAATAGGTATTTACAATTTATTTAATTTCTCCTTTTATCAGCCGTCGGCTGGAAAAAAAGGCTTATTTTATTGGGTTTTTCCAATCCCACCCGACGGGTGGGATTGGGATGATACTCTACAACTTGCTCTATAGGGATATATAAAATTATATAATGCTTAGCTTTAAGAATATTAACCTATTA
>Ga0078972_1008622_pt1 | contig 21063 bp, 16 predicted proteins | sample YelNatPaOPGAMG01_FD_67568 | JGI IMG/M metagenome (GOLD analysis project Ga0078972, IMG submission 67568) | Hot spring thermophilic microbial communities from Obsidian Pool, Yellowstone National Park, USA - OP-RAMG-01 (SPADES assembly) (version 2) | ecosystem: Environmental > Aquatic > Thermal...
TTAATTCGTTAATTTTTAATTTATAAAAATAACCCCCCTCTAACCACTAATCACTAATCACCAGTCACTAATCACTAATCCCTAGTCACTGGTCGCTAGTCACTAATACAAGAGATTCCTCCATGCGTCCCGATTAACATCGGGACTTAGTCGGAATGACAATGAAACCATGCCCCAATCTGCACACCCAAACCTGTCATTCCGAGCGAGAAGCGAAGCGACGAGTCGAGGAGGGATTCCCTTCCCTCTTTCGTCATTCCGAGCGAGCGTAGCGAGTCGAGGAATCCCTTTCTCTAGTAATCAGGAACAGTAATCACTACCCTCAAGGGATTCCTCCATGCGCTTCGCTTAGTCGGAATGACAAAATATTAGTAACCAGAAAATAGCAAAAACTTATGCGGTAGCCAAAAAGCGATAAGCAGTAAGCCTTTCCAGTCCAGCAACCCGCCCCCCAATCAGCAAATATTCGCTCAAAAATCCGCGTTCATCCCTCTAATTGTGAATTAGGCCTTTATAAGATAAAATCAAACTTGTGAAAGAACCAATTATTCTCGCCATTGATACTTCCTGCGACGAAACTTCGGCCGCAGTAACTAATGGACGGAGAGTATTATCCAATGTTATTTCCTCACAAGTTGATCTGCATAAAAAATATGGTGGAGTTTATCCTGCTTTGGCCAAACGAGCACACGAGGAAAGAATTGATTTAGTGATTAAGGAAGCATTAAAACGCTCCTCTACCATCCTCTCTCATCCTCTATCATCCTCTGGCTTGCGCCAAAACGAGCGCGGGCTAAAGCCCGCTAAAACAATAGAGGCGATAGCGGTTACCTATGGCCCGGGATTGGCTATTGCCTTGGAAGTCGGAATTAGAAAGGCAAAAGATCTAGCCATGGGGTGTGGATGGGATGTAGGAAGTAGGCCTGCACTGAGAGAAGTCGAAGTGTCGAGAAGTGAGAGTGAGAAGTGCATCAAAAAAAATCAAAACTCATCCCCACTTCCCACCCCCGACCCACAACTCACATCCCACCCTCGTATTCCCTTAATCGCCGTTAATCATCTCGAAGGACACATTTATTCTTGTTTGGCAGAAAATTCTTCCTTACCCTCACTTTCCACCCCCGACTCACACCCTACAACCCACCCCCGCCTCCAATTTCCCGCTCTTTGTCTCATCGTCTCCGGCGGCCACACCGAGTTGGTTTTAATGGAAGACCATGGAAAATATAAAGTTCTTGGTCAAACCCTTGACGATGCTTGCGGCGAGGCTTTGGACAAAGCGGCAAAAATTTTGAAATTAGGCTATCCCGGCGGACCAATTATTGAAAAGTTGGCTGAAGATTTTTTACGACTCACGTCTCACCCTCACCCTAAATATCAATTCAGTCCACCTCTTCCACAAAAATCCAACCTTAATTTTTCCTATTCCGGCCTGAAAACCCAACTTTTATATTTAGTGCAAAAAATGTCAGAAGATGAACTAGGCAAGAATCTCCATTGTCTGGCAGCGTCATTCCAAGAAGCCTGTTTTGAACAACTCATTCGTAAGACATCGCAAGCTATAAAAGTATATCAACCAAAAACTCTCCTTTGCGGCGGCGGCGTGATTGCCAACAAAACCTTGAGAAAGCTTTTGCGGCAGTTGGCTAGACAAAATAATTTGCCTATTTTATTTCCGGCAAACAAAAACTTAATCACTGACAATGCAGGGATGATTGGAGTGGCCGCCTACTTCCACTGGTTAAGAAAAGACTTTGTTAAAAATCCTGAAAGTCTAGACCGAGAACCGAGACTGCAAGTTTAATTTTTAATTTTTTAAAATTTAAACTTTTAGATATTTAAAAATTGATTAAAAATTAAAAATTGTATTTAATCTCTCCTTCCAGATCCGTTCTTCTCACCTTCACTCCGGCATTCTTAAGCATTTCCAAAGTCTCTTCTGCCGGGTGGCCAAAGGAGTTCTTGCCAACAGAAATCACGGCAATTTTCGGCTTTATTTGTTCAAGAAAATTCTTGTCCATCCCTGTCTTTGATCCGTGATGAGGAAACTTTAAAATATCAATTCCCTTTAAACTCGTAAACAGCCAGCTGTTGGCCGAGATTATTTTGTCTTGCACCCGAGAGTCCGCGTCACCCATCAAAAGCACTTTTTTTCCTCGATATGTCAGCAAAAAAACTAAACAATAATCATTAAGTTTAGAATCTCTTGTTTTTGCTCCAAGAACACTCTCTGTTTTAGAGGGCTTCAGCCCGCGCTCGTTTTGGCGCAGACTAAAGTCTGCTAAAACAGATTGGGCCTCGATATTCTCCGCCATCCATTCCCTGCTCGGCCACAAAGAATCTAAAGTTATTTCGCCAATTTTAATTTTCTCTCCCGCATAAGGATTAACCACCTGAGTTAAATCCGAAGCACGAAGCACGAAATTCGAAACAAATCCAAATAACAAAAATTTTAATTTTTTAAACGTTTTGAATTTTGGATTTTGAAAATTTGTATCTTTTATTTTGGATTTCGGATTTAGAATTTCGGATTTAGTCAATCTTGCAAGCAGTTCCTGATATATTGCTGAGTCATTTCCTTCGGGTCCGGTCAGAAAATATTCCACCTTATATTTATCTAAAACCGAAATTAACCCTGTCAAATGATCTGCTTCAGGATGAGTCAAAGCCACCACTTCGATTGTCCGGTCAAAAAAAGGCAGGTTATTTTTCAAGCAAGTTAACACTTTGTCATTCGGCCCGCCGTCAATTAAAATTTGCGTAAAACCTTTGGTTATTAGAGTCGCATCTCCTTGGCCAACATCGCAAAAAACCAAATGCAGGCGGTTATCAGGAAAAGAAAATACAATTAACCAAGTCATTGACGCAATAAGGGTTAAACACTTCAACAACCAATTTTTTTTCCTCATAGTTAATACACAAAACTACACAAAACTGAACACAAATCAACACGAACTTGTTTAAATAGTAAACGTTTTTGTGTATATTCGTGTTCTCATTCGTGTTTGTTCGTATGCTTCACCCACTGCCATAATATCAAATAATATCCTACCACCCACCACCAACCAATTTTTGGCAATTCTATTTGGAAAAAAGTGATTTTAGCAAAGAAATTGATCGACTGCTCAAGAAAAAAGAGCAAAGGATAAGCAAGATATGAAGCCAAAGCCGCTAACTTTATCCACATTAAACCCATAAGTCCGATTGCCATTCCCAGTTGTAAAATAAAAGGGATTGTCCAAAGTATAATCAAATTGATTAATGGCGAAAGCAGATTCATCTGGCCAAAGTTAACTACTAAAATCGGCAAAGTAGCTATTTGAGCAGCTAAAGAAGAAGTAAAATTATCCGACTCGACCACTCTCTTAACCAAAGAAAGTGGTCTAAAATAACCAAATCTCAAGCACCAAATCCCAAACAAATTCAAATTACTAAATTCTAAGCTACCAAAACATTTTTGATTTTGAACATTTGAATTTAAATATTGTTTGGATTTTGGAATTTGGTTATTGGTCATTCTTTGTTTTTTAAACAGGGGTTGTATCCAAACCAGCCCTGCGGTTGCCATAAATGACAGCTGAAAACTAACATCAAAAAGCAAAAACGGACTTCCAAAAATCATCAGCAAACCAGTTATTAAAAGTATTCGCCCACCTTCTGTCTCTCTGCCAAAAATACTACCTAAATATATCAAACTCATCATAGTTGCTGCTCTAATCATTGGCGGAGCCAAACCAGTCATAATACTATAAAACCATATCACAACCAGCAAACAGCAGATCGCCAAACGCCTCTTAAAGAACAAAAGAAAAAACTTCAGCATTCCCTGGCTAAACATCGCGATATTCATTCCCGAGGCCACCATAATATGCAAAGTACCTGTTTGCTTTAGTTTTAACCAAAAATCCGGCGGGATCATACTTTTGTCACCGAGAACAATTCCGGCAACAATTCCGTCAAGGGGACGCGGAAAAACTCGATTAAAAATCTTTAATAATCTAACTCTCAATTTTATCGCGAAACCCCTCACGCTCCTAACACCCTTGATCTCGGTGACACCCACAGTACGCTTAATATCTGGCTGATTCAACTGATAGGTTTTAGAGGAAACTAAAGGAGAGATAAAGGATAACAAAGGAAAAGAATCTGTCGCCAATGGTCTTGTCTGAACCTTGCCGGTCACGGCAACCGAGTCACCAAAGTGATACTCTGGATACCTTTTAGCCACGATTTCAAATTGCCCAAGTTGAAACTTCTGCTGGTTACCGGCAGCTTGCGGCTCCTCGTTTAAAGTGCCGGTAACCCGCACCTTCTGGCCATCTCTTAAGTCAAGTCCAGAAATAAAGGAAATGCGCGCCAACAACAAAACTATAACCGCAACTATAATCGTTGCTGTCCTAAAAATTTTAGATTTGAAAATTGAAAATTGATTAAAAATTAAGAATTAAAAATTAATTAAATGTTCGGAAAAAACAGCAGTTCTTTCCTCAAGATCGTAGTTCATTTATCTGTTAGATATTTTTTGAATTTGTTAATTTAAAAATTGATTAAAAATTAAAAATTAAAAATTAAATTAATAGATTGTTATCTTGTCTTTAATTTTCTCCCAAACATTCTTGTTAACAATTTTCTTTTCCAAAAGTTCTTCCGGCTTTTGATAAGGACGTCCTTCAACAATTTTCTTGGCGGTTGCTGGCCCAACTCCCCACAGAGTATCCAATTCTGCCTCTGAAGCAGTATTTATGTTAATCTTCTCAGATTTCTCACTTCCCGCCTCTTTTCCAGCTTCCATCTTCTCATTTCCCATTTCCTTTTTTGAAGGAATATAAATCTTCACTCCGTCTTGCAGTTTCGCCGCCATATTTACATTCTTCGCCACCCACTCCCGATCCGCTTCGGCCGAGAGACCACCAGCCGCAGTCAATAAATCGCCAACCCGACTGCCGGCATTTAATTTGTAGACTCCGGGCTTTTGCACTTCACCTGAGGCCTCAACAACAATAAAAGATGCTTGAGACCCCGCCGTGGCAGGATCAGATTCCCCAAGGATTTCAACTTTCGGTTGCTCCGCGGTAAAAGAGGAAATTTTAAAGATTAAGACTGACAGACCAAGCAAAATTACTCCCAACAAAAAAATTCCTGCTATCAACCTGTGCCTTTCCAAAAATGTTTCGCTGCTCAACTTGTTTGGACAACTTGGTTCTTCGCTGGCCATTAATTTCAACTTTATCTTAGCTTATCCGGAAATTCAAGCAGCCACCAAGGAATCAGCTTGCATTTTTCTTCTCAATTACTCAAAATATGTCTAATGCCTAATTTTCCAAAAACTACCCGACTCTGGCTCGTACACTCTCTTTACCTGGTCCTAACTGTATTTTTCATCTGGTTTTGGACCAACAATGCGGTCCTTTCCCTTTATAGTCTGCAACTGACCGGGCTTTTGGTTGTTCTCTACTTTGGGCTGCGCTTTTTGCTTAAAGATGGTAAAGAAATGATTTTAGATGTGGTAGTTTTTACCGCCATTCTCCTGGTTGTCCTCGCCTCAACTGGCGGGCTTGGCAGTCCCCTATTTTTTTTGGTTTATTTTCTTCTTTTCAGCGTTGCTTTGTTATTTGATCCGCCAACTACTCTCACCCTGACGCTTGCTTTGATTTTATTTTTTGTTAATTCTTTGACCTCAACTCGCGCCGCCTTACAGCTGCTCTCTCTTCTTTTCATTGCTCCTTTGGCAATCTTTTTTGGCAAACAATATCTTCGACTGCTAGAGACACAAAAAAAAATAAAAATTCTCGCCAAAAAAAGCAAGGAATTATCAGCTATCAGTTATCAGCAATCAACTCAGCTTGCCAATGAGGAAACCAATACTCTGCTTTGGCTTTCTTTAAACTTCAAAAACAGTCTTTTGCCAATAATTCATTTGACAGCTGAACTTTTAAGCGATCTAGGCCACCTAACTTTAAATCAAAAAGAAAAATTGCAATCGGTTCATGAGACTGCTAAAGAGCTGCTAAAATCAGGAGAAAAATTGAAAGAAAAGATTGATCGGGAAACAGACTAATGAATATAAGATTTATAAAATTTATAACGTTTATATTTATTCCTATATCGATTGCGTTGTCCTCGCCTACCTTTGCGGTAATGCGCTCAAGTGATTACGAATTGCAGATGCCAAACTTGAATTTCGCCTCCGGCAATGTTTCCTCAACCAATTATAAACTCGGCTTTACCGGCGGCCAAAATGCGCCGGGGCTATATACCTCGACTGGTTACAAAGTGATGGCCGGCTTTTGGTATTTAAAAACAATCATTCCTTTTTCTTTTTCCATTTCTAATACGGTTGTTGACTTTAATAGTCTTTCTGTCGGTATTGCCTCAACCGCAGCCACAACTCTCACTGTTTCTGCTGGCGGCGCTGGCGGTTATCAGGTTACGGTTCAAGAAAACCACCAGCTTTTGATTGACTCTATCGGCGCTCTCATTCCAGACACCACCGGCGATAATGGCGATATTTCCGAAAGCAATGCCGGCACTTGGGCCCAAAACACCACTTATGGCTTTGGCTATACCCTATATGGCAATGATGTCCCCTCTCCTTTCCCAACTTCAGCTCCCGCCGGAAATTATTACAAACAATTCGCTGACGCTTCTAAAAACGAGACTCCTCAGATTGTTATGTCCCGCAGCGCTGTTGGCAAAAACCGCACTGCCACCTTGATCTATAAAGTCAATGTTTCCGCCACTCAACCCGCCGGCCGATACCATAATGTTATTACCTATATAGCAACGCCCTCCTTTTGATATGACACAGAATTACACGGAATTAAAACAAAAAAACACAGAACCTGGTTCCCTACCTTTTTTTGGCAATAACAAGCTTCTGTACCCGAAACTCAGTTATCAAGTCCGCGGCGCAGTTTTCACTGTTTACAAAGCTTTAGGACTTTATCACAAAGAAAATATCTACCAAAATGCTCTCGCTACCGAACTAACAAAAAGAAAGATTCCTTTTGAAAAAGAAGTAATTATTGATGTTGTTTATGAAGGAAAAAAAGCGGGAGTTTATCGCCCAGATTTTGTCGTTGACAACAAAATTATTCTTGAATTGAAAGCTACGGAATTTTTACCCAAAAATGATGAGAGACAGCTTTCCTACTATTTAGCAGGAACTTCTTATCGACTGGGTTTTTTAGTTAATTTTGGCTCTAGAAACGGGGTTGATATCCGAAGGAGGATTGTCGGTTATGAGGAAAATATATAAGCCTTTCGGGGGCAGGTTCCGTGCTATTCTGTTGTTTTCCGTGCTTTTCTGTGTCTGGCTAACAACCGCCATGCCAGCGAGTGCCCAAAGTTTATCGTTATCACTATGGCCTCCCTTGCTTGAGGTGATGATTCAGCCTGGCCGCTCAGTCACTCAGGTCTATAAACTGACCAACGCTTCTGACCATGAACTGCAAATCACACCGCAAATTTTCTCTTTTAAGCCCCAAGGCGAAAATGGCGAAATCCAAATTAAGTTCTCGGAGAAGAAAATAGAGGATGTTAGAGGAGGGTTAAAGGAAGATAAAGGAGACACCAGTGAGAAGTTTTTCTCTTTTGAATCCGGCGAACAGTTCAACCAACCTTTTTATCTCCCTATTGGCAAAGAAAGAGAAATTATCCTGAAAATTTCTCCTCCTAAAGACACTCCAGAAAATGACTACTATTATACATTGCTCTTTTCCACCGCTACCCCCACCACAAATCAAGACAAAAACTCTTCTTCCTCAATCGCTCAAATCGGCACCAATATTCTCATAACTGTTTCCCAAAATGGCGCTCCGAATTTTTTGGCAAGAATTCTTGAATTTTCCTGCCCAAAAATTATTGATTCCTTCTCGCCTGTTAATTTTACTGTCCGTCTTGAAAACTGGGGCAATGCTTTCTGGAAACCTTTCGGAAAAATTAGTCTCACCGGAATTCTTAAACAAAAAGAGGAAATTGAACTTTGGCCACAGAACGTTTTGGCCCAATCAAGCCGGAAACTTGATGTCCCAGAATTTAGACCAGGACTGCCTCTTGGCCCGTTCAAAGCACTTTTAGAATTCTCTCCCAGCGAAAGCTCTCCTTCAGCTAATCTGTCAGCCACAGAAAAACTTTCAATGGAAATCACTTTTTGGTATTTACCCTATAAGGCCTTGGCAGCTTTGGTGGCTTTACTGCTAGCTGTTTTTTCCATTCGCAAGGTAAACCACAAGCTCAAGCCTTACTGGGAAATTCTTCGCCAAAAAAAGCGAACAATTTTGAAATTCTAAACTTATATTAATCTCACTTTCCACCCCACCCTAAAAAAAATTTAGTGCTTCGAATCTATCCTCTTTAGGTTAATTAGGTCAATTAGGTCAATTAGGTTAATTAAATTCAAATTTCTAAATTCAAAAAAATAGTTTGCTTATTTTGGATTTTGGTCATTTGCTATTGTTTGGGATTTGGGATTTGGAATTTGGAATTTTTTAGAATAATTAGGTTAATTAGAATAATTTTGTTAATTTTTATCTTTCTTCCCTTAATACTTAATACTTAATACTTAATACTTGATACTTGATACTTATTCTAAGCTCAACGCCCCTCTTGACAAACACTTTAGAAATACCTTTAAATAGAAGTAACAACGTTTTCACAATGAAAAAGGAAATCATTAAGCAAGTCTTTGGTGGCAAACTATTACTACTACTATTATTATTAGTAGTATTTGTCTTGTGCCTACCAAAGACTGCCCGCGCCGCTGATCTTACCAGCGCCAAAGACACCATCTCCACTTCCCGACCTTCAGCGGCTGCTCCTCTTGCTGCTGACTTACCGGCAGGCTCCAGTCTTTTTACTTTTGATGACAATGGTTCAAAATATCTGGCTTCAGATTCTGCCAAGTTTTTCCCTGACACTGGAGAAACCTTAGAAACTCAAACCGTTGCTTCTTCTTCCAGCAACACTGTTTACTTGGCCACTAAAACTACCAGCTCTCATCACAAAGGCTCGGTGGTAATGGTGCCAGTAACCGCCACTCACACCATTTCTTTTACCACCGCTAGCCTGGTTCCTTCAAATGGGCTGATTAAAGTTATCTTCCCAGTTGGCAATACGACTAATGCTGCTTCACCTTCTGCCTCTGGGTTTTCCTTTAATGGTCTTAGTTCGAATAATCTCAGTATTTCCGGCGCTACTTGCGGCAGTTGGACAATCACTCCTGCCTCAGGACTGGTTCAATGCAATCTCAATGTCGCAATTACTGCCCCAACTGCCATTACCATTACCATTGGCGCCGGGACCAGCGGTCCGGTCTTGATCAATCCCACCAAATCTGCAACTGCGGGTACGGCTGATGTCTGGGCAATCCAATTGCAAACAACAGAAAATAGCGGTGCAGTTATTGACAGTACCAGAGTTCGAGTTGGCACTATTGAATCAGTAAATGTTTATGCCACAGTTGACCCAACTTTGACTTTTGTCATTCAAGGAATCAATGCCGGCAGTTCAGTTAATTTTGGCAACAATGTTGGCTGCGGTGACACCGAGCCAATCAATACAGGCATAAACTCAACGGCAACTGATGTTAACCTCGGCTTACTTAACAGCACTAAAGTTAGCATCAGCGCCCAACTCATTACTATTAGCACAAACGGTTATAGTGGTTATGTTTTAACCGCCACTTCCTCAGGCCACTTAATTGATCCGGCAATTGGTTATTGGATTCCTGATGCCCAAAACACACCCACCGCCAATGATACCCCCGCCCCGGTAGTCTTAACCGCTGGCACACCGGCTTTTGGAATTCATCCTTGTGGACTGGATGTTAACGGCAGTACTTGGGGCACTGGACCAACTGGCGGCGGCGCTGGAGCAAAATACGCCAATCCTTCACCAACCTACTACTACACCCTGGCGAGTGATTCTACTGGTCCGGTTGGTAATGCCATCACTCCGGGTAATGGCTTAACCAGCATCGCTTATGCGGCAACTGTCTCTATTGTTGTCCCTGCAGGTAACTATCGAACAGCAATTACTTATGTAGCCACACCAAGTTTTTAAAACTAAAAGTATGATAACTGCCCAAAAAGTAAAAACTATCTTTAGAAAAACGAATTTAACCTTTGTAATTTTTATAACTTTTATATTCTTCTTTAGGAGTCAAGCTTATGCTCAATCAGACTCGCGCAGCTTTACTATCTCCCCTCCTGACTTTCATTTGACTGTTAATCCCGGAGACAAAACAGAAAAAGTAATCAAAATTACCAATAATTCCTCCGAGCCTTTGAGCTTTGTCACCAACACGGTTGACTTTATTGTTACTGATAAAGCCAGCACACCAGAACTTTTACCTGTAGGCTCCAATGTTGAAAATAAGTATACCGCTTCCGCTTGGAGTACCGTGTTTCCAGACGTAATCACAATCGAACCTGGGCAAACCTCATATGTAACTTTGTACTTGCAGGTACCGGGCAACGCCTCACCCGGTGGACACTATTTCGCTGTCACTCTCAGACCGATCAGGGAGGGAGAAAGTAAAACCAGCGGAGCCTCTGTAAATTCCGTAGTCGGCAGTTTAGTTTCTTTGATCGTTACCGGAAAAATGAATGAAGCCGGCAGGGTTGTTAATTTTTCCGTGCCAAAATTTTCTGAATACGGTCCAATCAAAATTGTCACGGAAATTAAGAACGAAGGAGATGTTCATATTACTCCCAAAGCCGCGATTGAAATCAAAAATATGTTTGGACAAAAAGTCTTCTCCACTGCTTTGGCAAATCTTAATATTTTCCCCGGCACTTCCAGAATTTACGAAAACAACTGGGAAACTCGCTGGCTTTTTGGCCGCTATTCAGCCCACCTCTCCGGTTATTTTGGACAAAAAAACAATTTGCCTTTGGTTGCAATGGCGACTTTTTGGGTTATCCCTTACACGCTAATCACGATTATTCTCTTGGCAATCATGATTATCGTCGTCGGCTTCCTTTACTTCAGGAAAAAGCAGGAACCGGAAGAGATCGAGGAAAAATAAAGCCTCCTTTAAGAAGAATATAAAGTTTATAATAATTATAAAACTTATAACCGTTATATTCCTACAATGAGAGTCAACGGGAGACTAGCTAATCAAGAAGGCGGATATAAATCCTTAGCAATTTTCAAACAGGCAGAAATAATTTACGATTTTACTGTCGAGTTTACCAAAAAGTATATTGAATACAAATCTAGGACAAAAGACCAAATGGACCAAGCCGCCCGCTCTGGCAAACAAAATATTGCCGAGGGCTATCTCCAAAAAAGCGTCGAAAGCAGACTTAAGCTTCTCCGGGTCAGCCGTGGCAGTTATGAAGAACTCCTAAACGACTACCTTGATTTTCTTAGACAAAGAAATTTCCTTCTCTGGGACAAAAACTCGCCCGCGGCCCGCGATATGCGATCGTTAGTCTATAAAATTTATAATAGTTATAACAGCTATAGTCTTTATAAGCCTTATCTTTCTTCCCCTGAAACTGCGGCCAACGCGATGGTTTGTCTGATAAACCAAACAAACCAGCTCCTTGACCAAAAACTGCGTTGGGTTGAAGAAAAATTTGTCAAAGAAGGCGGGTTTCGGGAAAATCTTCTCAAAAAAAGGCTAGCATATCTAAAGAGCGGCAATTAGTCCAACTCCTACTAATCCAAAACTGCTTAAGAAGAACAAAGTTTACAATGCGAAAGTATTATAGAAGTATAATTGTTATAATGTTTATAAAATTTATGAACCGACTATAATGCCTAACTTCCGAAAACCACTATATTTTCTATTAACAATCATCTTGGTTATCCCTGTAAGTTTAGAAGGATATAAAATTTATAAAGCTTATAATCGTTATCAAGCAATCCTTTCAACCCATCTCCAAAACCCTCTTCCGCCTCAAGAAAAAACCGTCAATGTCCTCGCCCGCGTTGGCGGTTACACCATCAACGCGATTTCCGGTTGGGCCTCGCCTTTTGCCGAAGTTTCCCTCTCCTCCCAAGGAGTTGCCAGAAAAACCGTTGCCGATGAAACTGGTTTTTTTGTTTTTAACTCAGTCTCTTTGCCTGATGATCCAAAAGAGCTTTGCCTAATTTCTCAAGACGTTAATCAGCTTGCCTCTTTTCCTCTTTGCTTGCCTCCACCGCCGCGAAACCAAAATCTCGAAATTAAAGATATTTTGCTTTCGCCAACTCTTTCTTTAGAAAGTGGAAAAATTATTCTCGGTAAGACTACTAAAGCCTCAGGAATGACCGTTCCCAATTCTAAAGTAGAAGTTTATCTCTTTATTGAAAAAAACTTTTCTCTTTGGGCCAGAATCTCGCAACAAATTCCCCTCTTCTCACTTCTCACTTCTCACTTCTCACCCTCAATCGCTTACGCCGCCAACTTTCCTCTTTATGAAACAAAAAGCAACGAGAACGGTTATTTTGAATTCTCGCTGCCGGCTAATGCTCCTTCAAACAACCGTATTTTCGTCTCCACCATCTTTTCCCCACCCCCACTTCTCGATACTTCGACTTCCCTTAGTGCAGGCCCACTTCTCATTTCCCACTCTCACCCCGAATATTACTCTCCCAAAAGCAATACCCTTTCTTTCCAAGTCCTCGGTCTTTGGGAACTACTAAAACTTTTTCTTCAAAGGCTTTTTCTTCAAATCAAATTCCCTTCTTCCCTTGACCCTTTTGATCCCCTTTTCATCATTATGATAGAGATTTTAATACTCTTTGGTCTGCTCGCCACCATCCTTGCGAAAAAAAACAGAAAGGAAATCGAAAAATAGTCCTCTGATTTTTTCTTTCCCCTACGTCCTGCACCCTTTAAATCTCCTCTAAAATCCTTTAAACTTTAATCAAGATGGCTAAAGCGGTTGATCCGATAGTCCAAGCACTAATTGACAAAACTTTCCAAGAGTTATCCAAACCAGCAAAAGAACAAAGACAAAACTCCCGCAATTGGAAAGACCCTGAAGGTTACCGCTACCTTTTTCCTTGGAGTAATGCAGTCTTGCTTAGATACTTTATCCGTCTTTTTACAGCTAGCTTACCTAAATCCGAATTTCGCCGGAAAACTCAATTTGACGATGCCGGAAGCAGTGTTGTTCGCAATATAGAGGAAGGGTTTAAAAGACCGACAACCAAAGAATATTTATCTTTCTTGGGATTTTCTCAAGCAAGTTTAGAAGAATGTAAGGGAAATACCAGAGAATCAACAGACGATGGTTTGCTAAAGAGTGTTCCGGGTTCAAGCTTGGAAAAGCTAGGAATAAATCTTAGAGATTTCCGAGATAGTCTTTTAAAGGATAGTAGAGGATCGTTAGAGGATGTCAAAGGAAAAACACAGAAGGATTTTTCCTACCATCCTTTAACCGTCCTCTATCCTCCCCTAAATTCTATCCGAGCGGAAGACCTAACCTACGAGATTTTCCTTGAGCTAATTAACAAAACTGACTTTTTGTTAAGGCAACTGGTGGTTTCCTTGGAGAGGAAACTGGCTACTGATCAAAAAGGTTATCAGATCGAGCAAATGAGGCACCTTGGACTAAAGTCCAAGGTTTCTGCCTCTTAACCGGAAAATAGTTTCTGCTTCGCAGAAACGGTGCTTCATCCCCGCCAGAGGCGGGGTATTCGCACTTTCCGCTTAATAAGACTTAATCGAAAAGCTAAAGGAGATTAAAGGACTCTAAAGGAAGTTAGAGGAAAAATGAAAGTAATTTTCAATATCTCGTCTTTTTTATCTCGTCTTCCTTTTTTACTTTCCCCTATCGTCCTGTATTCTATCATCCTCTATCGTCCTCTAGCATCCTCTAAAACGAATCTCAGCGGAAGACTACGGTAACTGATTGAGGAATTGTTATCCCTTCGGAAACAGCCTGAATCTCATACTTTCCAGCGACTGAGGCAGAAATATCATACAGCGCTCGGCCCAAGGTATCAGTTTGTGGCTGAACTGGCTTAAATTCAACTCCCTGACAACTTGACGGGTCTTTACAATTAACTGTTACTGTTTTGCCGGCAATTCCCCTGCCTCTATCGTCAAGCACAAAAACTGTCGCTCTCAGATTTTCCCCGCCAACACTGCCTGTCAAAGGAGAAACAAAAACATAGGAATTACTAGCGCTAAAAACTCCGGAGCTGGCCGCTTTGCCCAAAAAGTTGGTTCTCCCCGCTGAAAAGTTCACCACCAAATAAATTACCAAAATCAAAAAAAGACCAAGAAGAAAAACAGTCAAAAACTTTTTCATCTTAATCTAGCGTAACGCAAAAAATAAACCCTGTCAAGTCCCTGTACTGGCAGGGCACATCGGTAACACTTTTTGTTTACTGAAGTAGTATTTTTCAGCATACTCAAGAGGGGTTAAATAATCAAGGGCTTGGTGGGGCCTGATGGAGTTGTACTTAATAAGCCAGTTGGTTAAGTCTTGGTTAGCTTCTTGAATATTGTCCAGTCCTACTTCTGATAATCTTAACCACTCTCTTTGTATAGTATCATTAAATTTCTCTAAGGCAGGATTATCCTTAGGGGTTTTTGGTCTGGAATAGACTTGGATAATTCCCAAAGTTTTACACGCTTTTTCAAAACTCTTTTTAAATTCAGATCTATTGTCTGAATGCATTAAATTTACTTTTCCTTCAACCAAGTACATCAGTCTTTTAAGAAAGTCGGTAGCATAGATGGAGGCATTACTTGGAGATACTCTGGCAAAAGCAATTTTTGTTAAATCTTCAATGGCAGTAAAGAGAATCCTTCTTTCTCCATACCACCAGATAATGATGGCATCAATATGCCAGAGGAACCCGCATTGGTTGATTTCCTTAATTGAATCTTTAATCTGATTTATCCTGATTTTAGGCTTAAATGAGCTTTTCCTTTTCTTGTCTACCTGATATTTATGATCTACCACCTCAGGGTAAAGATTAAACCTTCTAATCACTCTTTCAATCTTCCAGGTAGAGATATTTTCCTGATACTTTTTGTAATAGAGCACCTGCAGTTTCTTCTTGCCTAATTCCAGGTTTTCCTTCCTTAACTTCTTGATTCTTCCTTCTTCCTCCCAGGTAATCAGCCAATCTCTTTTCTTCTTTGGTTCCCGGGAATGTTCTTCAAGAGATCTTAAATTCTTTTCCTCAAACCTCCTTAACCATTTATGGAAAGTCTTTCTAGAGATACCAAAGTGAGAAGAGGTTAACCTGGCATTTTGCTTCCCATGGGTATGATAGAAAATAATCCACTCTAGTTTGGCTTGAGCCTTAAGTGAGAGAATGTCTTTCCCTACCTCACGGATTAAAGTCCACTTGCCTTTTAGGGGTTTATCTTTACTGGGAAAGAAGTAGTTTTTCCATTTATCTTTGTACATCGGCTTCATCCTCCTTCTGAAGATCATATTCTACCTCAGAAGTGTTACCGATGTATCTCAGCCTACTCAGCCCGCAAATTGAGATCAAGAACAGTTAAAGGATTTTTAGAGGAAACTAGAGGCAGTCAGGAAAACCAAAGAGATTTCACTTATCACCTTTAACTATTTAACTATTTTAAAAGCTCTTAAGGAAAGCTAAGGGACAATCAAAGGATCCTAGAGGAAAGCTAGAGGACACTTCAAGGCCTTGGAGAAGAGCTAAGGAATACCAAGAAAAAAAATTTCTTTATTCATCCTTTACCCGTCCTTTATCCTCCTTCAAATTCCCTCAGTCCCAAAACTTATACTACAAGATTTTTGCTTTTTTTACAATTTTTCTGCAAAAAATATCATCAAGTCTTAAAAAAAGAAAAAATGCCATATTATCAAGTCATTTTGAGCAAAAAAAACTTTAGCAATTAAATTTGTTATTTGCCAACCAAAAAAAATTTATACCTGGTTATACTCTTTATCTCAGATTTACGCGCCTGCTTGTCAGAGACAAAAATTATGAGCACCTGCCTGAAAGGCCTAATCGGCAACAACATATGGCAATTCTCGCCGATCTCGTTTTGAAACGCAAACTAAAGTCAGATAAAACAAACCTGATTTAAATTCGCTCATTCGCGTTGATTCGTCTTCATCTTCGCGTTAATTCGTTTAACAAGTATTTAAACAAATCAAAAAATGAAACTTGTCAAAAAGTAATTTAATAACTAAGTCTTTGGAAATCCGACAAAATTAATTTCCGCAACAAAATTTTTTATCAACTAAAAATGATGTTTTTAGTGATAAATGGATATTAAAAATATGTATTTTGACATATGATTTTTCGTGTAATAAATTTTAGTGAAAAAAGAAAAAAATTTTTTGAAAAAAATTTAATTTGCGGAAATTAGCCTCAAAATTATTTTTTTAATAAAATTGATTTTCCTCTAAAAATGCCTCTTGACAGATGGTTTAAAAGGCTATTATAGTTGATTTATATGTATAATCAGTATAATCCTGAAGCTAATATAGATTCTTCGAACTTCTTAAAAAAAATTCTGGAGGTTTTTAGATCTTTCCTTTTTTCTGAAGATATTTCCAAGGGTTCAATAAGAAGCTACGTCTCAGATGTTCGGCATTTTCTTGGCTGGTTACTCTTTTTCTTAGAAGCAAACCATATAAAAATTCAGGGTGTGGATGAGAAATGGGAAGTGGGTCGAGAACGTCTCACCTCCCACCCCCATCCGGTTGCTCTCCTAAAGCATATTAATCCCAAGGTTCTTGGCGCCTATAAAGATTACCTGGTAAGCAACAATGTCCCCATAAAGACAATTAACCGCAGATTTTCCTCGCTTCGGAGATTCGGATTATTCTGTCAAGCGCAAAACTGGTCTAGTTTGAATCCATTTGAGACATTAAAGAATGTTTCTCTTAATCAACCTTTCCCTGAAACCAAATATCATTTGGCCGAATACCGCGCTCACTTATGGAAAAATAACTCAAGCAAAACCACCATTAAAAATTACTTAAACGACATCCGACAGTTCTTGGTGTGGATGGAACGTAGTTCGCGCTGATTCGTGTTCTAATTTGTGTTAATTCGCGTAAAACGCACATAGAAGATGACTGCCTATCAAGATTTAATCAAAAAATATCAAGAACATCTAGTTAAAGAGGGTCTTTCTCCGGCAACGATTGAGAGAAAGTTGTCTTCAGTCAGGGGCTACTTGGAGTTTCTCGAACAGGCCGGACTAAAGTCCGCTATAACAGACATAATCGAGCAACGCGGGCCGGCAGAACAATCCTTTTATTACCCCCTACCATCATCTAATCATCCTCGAATTTCCTCTAAAGGACTCCCGGAGGAACAACTCCGACAGAAGTTGGCCTCCCTAGGAATTTCTACCAAACCGCCAAGGCCAAGCATCTTTTCGCAACTGCTCTTTGTTAAGCTCGGCCGTAATTTATGGGCCAGACGGTCGTCCGTTAAAACACTTAAAACAAAGATAAAATCCCTCCGCTATACTCTTCCTTACTATCTCAAATACCATCAACCAAACTGGCTCATAAGGTATAAAAAGCTATCATTTAGCCGCTGGATTAATTTGGCGGTTTTGATAATTATCTGTGTCGCTTTGGGAATCGGCGGCTATGAACAATTCGGCAAGCTCACTGTCAGCAAAAATAAAGGAAAAATCTTGGGCACGGCGCCAGTTTTGCCGCCAAAATATCTTTCCTTTCAAGGTCGATTAACTGACTCTGCCGGTAACCCAATCACTGTTCCCACTCACTTCCGCTTCTCCATTTACAATGACCCCAGTGCCAGCGGTTCAGCCCAACTTTATGAAGAAGCCAAATGGATTGCTCCAGACCAAGACGGCATTTTCAATACCCTAATTGGCGATACAACTGCCATTGATCCAACAATTTTTCAAAATAACACCGGTCTTTGGTTGGGAGTAACTGTCAACACCAACGCAGAAATGACTGATCGGCAACAAATCGCCACGGTTGCTTATGCTTTCAACTCTCAATATCTGCAAGGATATGGTGTAGGTGCGACCAATGTTGGCGCCAATGTTAATGAAATCCCGGTGATTGATTCTCAAGGAAGACTGATGATTGCCGCCGCCGGACCATCGCTAAAAACAACTTCAGGGACTTTCAGAATAGACTCACCCACTTTGGCGCTGATGGCTGATACGGGCAATGGCAATGTTGGTATTGGCACTAGCAGTCCGGGAAACAAACTGACAATCTCTGGTGGAGTTGGCATTGGCACTACCTCTCCTTCCTCTGCTTACTTATCAACCAAAGCCCCTGACGGCGGGCTCATTGTTGAAGGCAACGTCGGCATCGGGACAACCTCGCCAACCTCTAAACTCTCTGTTGTCGGAAACGTAGGGATTGCTGGCAGCGCTTCCATCACCAGCAATCTTAATTTGGCAATTCTTTCTGCTTCTCTGCCAGTGAAAACCAATGCCAATAAAGATCTGATTACCGGAGCAATCAACATTGGTTCTGGCTCAACGGAGATTACGGGTATTCTTGCTCCCAGCAATGGTGGTACCGGAGTCAATGGTGCTACTGCTCCCAATGGTGCCATTCTTATCGGCAATGGGAGCGGTTACACTCTGGCTACCTTGACTGCCGGCAATAACATTGGTATTACCAATGCCGCTGGTTCAATCACTATCCATAGTACTGGCGGAGGTACTCTCACTGGTTCAGGAACAACTAACTATCTGGCTAAATGGAGTTCAACCACTGGTCTGACTAATTCTCAACTCCTTGATGATGGCACCAATGTTGGTATCGGTACTTCCTCTCTTGGAACCGCCAAATTCTCAGTGATGGGAGGAAATGTCGGTATCGGAACAACGGGGCCATTGGGGATTTTCCATATCAAAGCTCCTACTGGTTCTCACGCCGAGCAGTACTTTGAAGCTACAGATGCAAATAAATATGCTTTGCAATATTTTAGGAGAGGTGGAACTAATATTGGTTATCTTGGTTTGGGTAGCACCGTTGATAATAAGTTTCAAATGGCGACTTATTCAGGAACAAATGGGTATTTACAGTTGATGACAGAAAGCGTAGAGAGATTAAGAGTAACAAGTGGTGGTGATATATGGATGGTACCAACAACGGGCAAAGTTGGTATCGGAACAACCTCACCTACCTCAGGATATCTTCTTGATGTGGCTGGGAATTTAAGAGTCGGTGGCTCAGGAAATATTACCTCCACTCTTACCTTAGGTGGACCATTCTCAGTTAATAATGGAGTGGGTACTTCTGGACAACTGCTGATGTCCAATGGCAATGGCAGTGCGCCTGTCTGGATGAATACTACTGCTCTTCCTTTAGAACAACCGTTAACCTTTACTAATGGTTTAACCAGATCTGTTAATACCATTACTCTCGGTGGCGCCTTAACTCAGGCAACAACCATTACTCAAGGTAACTATGATATGATCTACAATCTCTCTGGTACTGGTAACTTCTTAGTCAATGATAGTGGTGTTCCCACTTTGGCAGTAATGCATACCGGCAATGTTGGTATTGGCACTAGCAGTCCGGGAAACAAACTCACAATCTCTGGCGGAGTTGGCATTGGCACTACCTCTATCTCCTCTGCTTACTTATCTACCAAAGCCCCTGACGGCGGGCTCATTGTTGAAGGCAATGTCGGCATTGGGACGACAACACCACAAGCAAAATTACAAATATATAACTCTGGAATTAGTGGAGGCGGGACAACTTGGACAGGAATAACTACCAGCAACCTTGGTCAAATAGATACCACCAATAGACTTGCCTATGGTTTAAATGTTTCTGCTAGTGAAACTATTTCTTGTTTTCTAGCGGGGACAAAGATCACTACTCCAGATGGACAGGTTAATATTGAAGATATCAAAGCTGGCGACACTGTGCTTACTTATAATTTAAAAACTAATGCATTAGAAGAAGGCCGTGTAGGAAAAGTCTTTTTACACCCCAATATTAATCATTATCTGATCGTTACCGATAATGCCGGCAATTCTCTTGAGGTAACTGAAAACCATCCTATATTCACTCAAAGAGGATGGCTTCTGGCTAGCCAGTTGGTTGTAGGAGATAAACTTATTTGGCTAACCAATAGACAAATAAAATCAACAGTTATTATAAATATCGAAAAAGTCAACAGTACGAAGAGTTTAAATGTTTATAATTTGGAAGTTGAAAACGAAAATCATAATTATTTTGCGAACGGAATTTTGGTTCATAATAAGGTTAATCCGATTCCGCCGGCTGCTTACGGTGTAAAGGCTACGGCCACGACAGATGGCGGTATAGCTTACGGTGGCTATTTTTCCGCAACAGCCACAAATGGCGGATATGCATATGGTTTGATTGTAGAAAGCGGTAATGTTGGTATTGGGACGACGGGACCAACGAGCAAATTAGATGTAGCAGGAACAGCACAGTTGAGAGGGGCAGCAGGCGGGACAGGGTTATATGTCAATTCAAGCGGCAACGTCGGCATTGGGACAACCTCACCTACCTCAGGATATCTTCTTGATGTGGCTGGGAATTTAAGAGTCGGTGGCAGTGCCACAATTACTTCAGTTCTCTCTTTGTCCAATGCTCTGTCAGTAAGCACAGGTGTGGGTACTTCTGGTCAAGTGTTAATCAGCAATGGCAATAGTACTTCTCCGGCTTGGGTTAATGTTGCCTCTCTATCCATTGGCAATGCCGATACTCTTGATGGACTGCATGCTTCTTCTTTCTTGAGAAGTGATGCCAACTCTACTCTGGCAGCTGGCAATACCCTGACTTTAGCTGGCAATCTCTCCATTGGCGGTACTGCTTCCTTTACAGCTCTCACTGCTTCCCGACCCTTAAAGCTTAATGCTGCTAATCAGGTAACTTCAGGACTGATTGATGTCAGTAGCGCAAATGATATCACGGGTATCTTGGGTATTGTTAATGGAGGCACAGGAACAGGAACAACTCCGGCATCAGGACAACTACTAATAGGAACCTCGACCGGAACTTACTCTCTTTCTACCTTAACCGCTGGAGCAGGAGTGGGCATTACCAATGGTTCCGGATCCATTACTGTTGCTCATCTTGATACTTCCTCTCAAGCCTCATCCTCTAATACCGGAACAACAGTTATCCAGTCAAT
>Ga0078972_1008623_pt1 | contig 21062 bp, 24 predicted proteins | sample YelNatPaOPGAMG01_FD_67568 | JGI IMG/M metagenome (GOLD analysis project Ga0078972, IMG submission 67568) | Hot spring thermophilic microbial communities from Obsidian Pool, Yellowstone National Park, USA - OP-RAMG-01 (SPADES assembly) (version 2) | ecosystem: Environmental > Aquatic > Thermal...
GCGACTTATATTCAGCTTCTTCTCGCCTATTCGGATTTTTAGCCGTCAAGTCATAGCCACGTTTAACGATTTCCTCAACCGGCACAACCCAACTGTTTTCAGAAATTTCCCGCCTCTTCCATTTCTCATAGCAATCCTTCAAATCCTCATCCGTAATCGGATTAGCCTTCGTATACTTCTTACCTTCAGGCGGAACATGCTCATAATACCAAATCTCCTTTGTAGGGCCAGTCCTATCAAAAAACAACAAGTTCGTTTTTGGGCCTTGCCCAGAAGAAGTCACATTAGCAAAAACGCCTGAAGGCAAACTAACAATAGTGTGCAAATTAAAATTCTCCAACAACTCCTTCTTAACCAAAGCGAAAGCATCACCCCTGAACAAGACGCCTTCAGGCACAACAATACCGCAACGCCCATTCTGCTTAAGACTTTTCATAACATACTGTAAAGCCAAAAGCTCCGTAGCTTGACTCTGCACAGGAAAGTTCTGCTGAATCTGCCGGCTTTCTTTCCCGCCGAAAGGAGGATTAGTCAAAATAACATGGAAACGCCTAGACTCAGGAATGTTCCGAATATTATCCTCAAGCGTATTTTTCCTAACAACATTAGGTGTAAGCAAACCGTGCAAAATACAGTTCATAACACCGATAAGATATGGTAAAGGCTTCTTCTCCTGTCCATAAAAAGTTTCCTTCTGCAAAAGCTCATACTCCTCAACAGTGATCTCCTTAGAAGCCATCATATGCCTATACGACTCAACTAAAAAACCGCACGAACCACAAAACGGGTCAAAAACAGTCTCGCCAACCTTCGGGTCTACAATCTTAACCATCAAACGCACAATAGGCCTAGGCGTATAAAACTCTCCAGCAATACCGCCCTCCCTACCCATTCTCAAAAGCAGTTCTTCATAAACCTGAGACAAAACATGAGAATCCTCAGCATTATTAAAGTCTATACCATCAATTAAGGCAATTACATCTTTCAAATTATAAGGAGACTTCATCTTATTGCCGGAAATCTCCTTAAAAATCATTGAAATCTTCTCTCTTTCTGGAGATCCGGACAAATTCCTCAGATAGGGAAAAAGCTCATTATTGATAAATTTAATCAACTCTTCGCCACGCCAATCCTTCCTAGCCCAAGAGGACCATCTAAACCGCGACTCAATTATTGGCTGGTAGGGTTTGCCAGCAAACTTGGCTTCATCCTCAAGCCTAACCTCAATATCCTCAAAAACTTTCAAGAAAATGAGCCAAGAAAGTTGCTCCATATACTCAAGCACGCCAGTGGTGCCATCATCCCTACGCATAATATCACAAGCACGCCAAATATCATTGGCTAGATCCCGCCTGGTAGTCGTCACTCCTAAACCACCCCCTCACCCATATACAAACCTCGCTGCAAAGCATCTAAAGCCTTACGCAAATTCTCAAAACCACCAAACAACTTCGCAACACCCCTAAGAAAGCCCATCTTGTCAAAAGGCGGAATCCTAAACACCTCAGGCCTAGAAATCTCCTCAATGCCGCCAACCCTATACTTGTCTAGCAATGCCAACAAAACCTCTTGAGCCTGCGGATCAAAAGCCTTCAGAAAATCACCGTAAAGATTCTTAAACGCTTTAGCCCGCTCCTCACGAGTAAAAATGGGCACGTCAAAAGCAATATGCGCCAAAATATCAAAGGCATCAGCATCAGGACGCTTCAACAAACTCGCAATCAAATCTGGGAAAATAGACTGCTCACGCAAAGCCTGCAGAAACTTTTCCCTCTTCAACGGGTCGGACCATATTTCTCGCAAATCCTTAAGCGAAGCCACACGCTGAATAACACCCTTACGCGAATATTCAATGTATTCAGCCTCAGAGAGGGTTCTACCATCAGAAGTTAAAACAATCCGCGTCTCCTGGGCAATATAAACCTCAATACCCTTCAAAACAATCTTCTTTTCAACAGGAGCCTCAGGCTTCAACTCAATAACCACAAACAAGCCAGGAGTCGGCGTAATCGTCATCTGCTTACTCCTAAAACCAGTTCCAGTAACATGAAGCGTAACAGGCGAATGAGGAAGCTCGGTTAAAACAAACTTTCCATCAGCTCCAGTTCTTGCAATCCGCTGCATGTTAGGTCCAATCTGAGCCACAACCTTCACATTAGCTAGCGGCATTTGGTCTTCAGCATTCACAACCATACCGCCCAAAGAAATGTCAAAAGGTCCCTCTGGTTGTAAACCGGGCTCAGCCATAGGCGGATAATCCCAATCATCAAGCAAACGCGTCGCATTCACATAATCAATAATGCGGAAGAAATACTTGTTAGTGTTAGGGTCAATCCGGCTACCCCTACCAATAATCTGCTTAAAAACAACCTTAGAAGCAATAGGCTTAATCAAAACAATATTATGAACAGAAGGCACATCCACACCCGTAGTTAACAAATCCACAGTGGTAGCCACAACAGGCGTAGGCTTATCAGAATCCCTAAACCGCTCATAAATTTCCCTGACTTCAGGCTCCTCAGAAACAATACGCACTGCATAGTCCGGATAACCTAAATCGGCAAAATGATTCTGCAGCTCCTTAGCAACTTGTGCAGCGTGCTCCATATTAACACAAAACACCATAGTCCTCTGCTTAGGCCCAAAAGTCCGCAACAAATTAGCCAAATGATCACATATTTTGGCGGTTCTGTCAGGCAAAACAATTTCCCGCTCAAAATCCTCTAAAGTGTAAATTTCTTTCAAATCAGCCTCTTCCGGAATATAGACCTGTGCACCCTGATATAATGCATCCTTAATGCTTAAACCATCCCGGTCAATATTCGTGAAAGCCCTAAAAATTTGGAAAGGCGCTAAGAAACCATCTTCGATAGCCTTGCCCATGCTGTAGGAATAGACTGGTTCGCCAAAATAGGCATAAGTGTCAATGTTGTCATCACGCTTAGGCGTAGCTGTCATGCCCAAATGAACCGCGCTGCTAAAATAATCTAAAATCTGCTTCCAAGTTCCATAACCAGACCTGTGACACTCATCAATAATGATCAAATCAAAAAAGTCAGGCGGATACTGTTGATATAACCGATTACCTTCTTCACCGCTATACATGGCCTGATAAATACTGAAGTAAATGTCCCGTGTTTTAGGCGCCTTGCCCTCCTCAATAATAGCTCGCGCATCACCAAAGGCGGAAAACTCGTTGTAGGCTTGATCCCTCAAAAACAGACGATCAGCCAAGTAAAGGACACGGCGGAAATACCCAGACTTAACAAGCTTCCAAACAACCTGAAAGGCCACATAAGTCTTACCAGTGCCCGTCGCCATAGTAAGCAACAAACGCCTCTTACCCTTCAAAATCTCCTCAATAACCCGCTTAATAGCAACTTCTTGAAAATACCAAGGCTTCTTGCCGCCAGGCAAATAATAATAGGGCACTTCCAAAGGGTTAAGTTCAGGCTTAATAACAACATTCCTTAACTTGTGGCTGGTATATCTCTGCCACAACTCCTCAGGCGAAGGAAACCTATCCAAACTTCTCTGCATATTAGTGGTGAAATCAAACTCCTCAATCTCATGACCATTAGTTGAATAAGCAAACAAAACATCCAAATCCATAGCATAACCTTTAGCCTGCTGCATCCCATCCAAAGCCGAATGCGCCTCATCCTTAGCCTCAACAACAGCTATTGGAAAACCAGGACGATACAGCAAAATATAATCCGGTTTCTTACCCGGCTTACGATTACCCTGCTCATCAACAAGCCTACCAGGCGTAATAGGCCTATCCCTAAGAATAAACTCCTCCCGCCGCCCACTCTCATGAAGCTTAGGATCAATCAACTTAACCCTAGTATCCGCCTCATTCAACATAACAGTAAACCTTTCCAACGAAAAATAAAAGGAAAATAGCAAAATAAATTTTGTTTATTTGAAACGCCTCTTACTTTCAAGAGCTAAAGGGCAATATAATAGTTGAAGATAAAATATTAGTGCAACTGATTTGCAAACTTGGGATAAAGTATGTCCTCTCTTAAGCATGGTATGATAAAGCGGTCTTCGAAGTATGAGTTAGCACTTTGGTATTCCAGCAAGGCTAAAAATCATCTTAGAGAAGGAATTAATTTATTTCAAGGTTTCAGATATCCGGAATGTATTTCAGCTTTTGGGGCGTCAATAGAGTTCTCATTAAAAGCAATATGCGCCTTTTTGGGTGCAGACTATAAATGGGAGCATGATGTATCAAAACCTTTGATTCATCTTTCAGTAAAGTTTCCTAAATATAGTAGGGAGCTATCTCGTGCAGCCTTTATTTCATCACGTTGGATAGGCGCTAACCAACAAACTCGTCTGCTAGCGACTTACGGGAACCAGGATGCAGCTATTCCAGCTACGAAGTTTATAGGGCGAGAGGATGTTGAACTTATAAAAAACGATGCTGAAGAAGTATGTAAACTGATGCATTTATTTGAGACAAAGCAAAAGTTTGAGATCCCAAGAAAGATAGGCATACTTAATGGGTATGTTGATGAGCGAGATCCAACAGAGAAACCTTGTTCCAGATACTATTATACCGAATTTAAAATACAAGATTGGGAGAACAGGCTCTTACAATTCTCAGCTTCTAATGGAAAAAAGTATCTTGTTGAAAAAATACCTATTTCAAGTGTTGGAAACGAATATGCAGTCATAATAAACCCATTTGGAGAAGTGTATCCTGAAAGGGATATCAAACAAAGATTTGCTTTTAATCGCTTGAAAGAATACATAGAGGATGGTGGAGTATTAGTTAATGTTGCAGGTTTTCCGTTTTTCTACGCATGGGATGTCTTTAAGGGCGCTGAGGAACCCGTCATTGATGAAAAGACACTTGTTCCTCAAAGTGTAAGAGTAGAAGGCGAAAAACTGTATATAAGTCGATTTATAACTCTGCTAAATTTTGCAGGAAGTCTTTCATGGAGAGATTTAGGAATTGTCACAACATCAGACACTCCGCAGATGTCTGGACCAAATCAGCTTGACGTTTATCAGGAGAAAGAGGATCAGGACATTATCGGAGATATAACAAATCTAGGGGGACAAAATAAAGTATTCGAGTTCCGAGCTGTCCGAAGGGACGAAACCAAAGACGCTGTGCCATTGCTACGGGCAAAGCGACCAGACTTTGGCGAAGTATATCCTATTGCGGCTATTAAACGCGGTTTTGGATACCTACTAGTCGGTGGAATGTATACAAAAACATCTTCAGAGTTTGAAAAATTGACTGTTACAATTGATAGATTCTGTGATTGGATATTTGAAAGTTATAATTAACAGTTTTATCCGAAAGGAGTTACTGGAGTCGAATAAAGATGCCCAAATCGCCTAACTTAACTATTCCAGTATTATTTGCATTAATTCTTCTTATAACAATGTCGATAACATGTAGAGCCGTATATTCTGATCTACTTAATGATAGTGCTCCTCCTTCAGTTCTAAATTTAAGAATAAAACCTGAGCCACCTATCACACCCTGGGATACAGTAATCATTGAGGCTCAAGTAACCGATATTGAATCTGGAGTTAGGAATGTAACTTTGTTATATGGAGTCGGAGAGGACCCAACAAGTTTAACGTACACTCCGGTAATAATGCATTTAATCCTCGGAGATTGTTATAACGGTACATATGAAGGAGAGATTCCGCCTCAAGAAAATGGGACATTAGTTTGGTACTAATATTTCTGTTAGTGATAAAGCTGGAAATAGCTATGAAACTTATTTTATGAATTATCTTGTTTATTTTCCCAATAGCTACTTAACAATATCCATCGGAATTGAAGACATTAATATGAACAACCTTTCAGCAAACATAAACATTTTCGTAGTAGGTTCCTTACTTTCACCTTTTGAAAACCAGAAATTAATATTACATGCATCAAATGGTTTTTCGGAAAGCTTGGTTGATTTTGATGTTTTCATAATTAACATGTCTGCAACATTAAGATTCTGGTATCAGGAGACCATAAAATGGAAAGTTCATTTAATCGGAAATCCAAACGACTATCCATTTGACATATACTATCTAGAATTAAATTTCACCATATGGTGGGGTCGAATAGACCGACTTGAAGGAAACGTTTACTACTCTAACATTAGACTTTTAAATGCGTGGCAACAACCAGCTTGGAAAAACGAAACTTATAACGAAGAATACCCTCAAGTAATTTTCTATATCCCGTTTATTCGTTCTCAATATTCGACGGAACCATTTCTGATAATAACTTTCTTGATGTGTATGTTAATTGGTAGCACATTAATAATCCCGCAAGAAAAGTTAGAAGGAAGAATATCAATCTATTTAACAATATTCGTTTTTATAATTGGGTTTTTCTTCCAAATAAAAGATTCGCTTCCATACCATGTTGGATATACAAAAGCTGAGCTGATCCTGTTATACTTGGTAATAATAAACTGTGTTTATTTAATATCATCAATTATCACCTCAAGGTTTGATGGACAAGCGCGACTCATAACTGCTGTAATGAATCTATTTGTAACACTTGGTTTAGGGTATCGTTTTAACCTTTTAGCATTCCCAACTTTATTCATTATAACTGCTATAATCATATTTCCTCTCGGAGAAGTCGTATGGATACTTCTGAGATCGAAAATTAAAAAGATAATATGTAAAACCGTGAGAAAAGCGATGTTTTAGAATTAAATTTTGGTGCTTGGGATTGTTCAGCTTTTATATATAAATAGCCTGTCAATTTATTGACAAATTATTTATAAATAAGCTGTCAGTAAAAATACATCATGTCAATTCCTATTGAATTAATGGATCAGAATCCTTGGTGGAGAAATCCTGAAGCTATTCTCGAAGACAAATACATAAAAGCACTAACAAACTCCAAAGTGCGTTGGGAACCAAGACTCAAATATAAGTTTGATCTTAGCGCAGATGTCATTTACACTATTAGAGGCCCACGTCAAGTTGGGAAAACAACATTATTGAAGGAAATGATAAAGGACTTGTTAGATTCGGGAGTGCTTCCAAAGGCAATATTCTATTACACGTGTGAGTTGATAAATAATCCCAAAGAACTTGTTGAGAAAATATCCGCATATTTAGACAAGATAAGACCATCACCCAAACACAGAACGTACCTATTTTTGGATGAAATCTCTTCTGTCAAGGATTGGCAAAAGGCCATAAAATATCTCGTAGATACAGGTAAGCTAGAAAATAGCACTACAATCTTAACAGGCTCTCATACCCTTGACATTAAAAAAGCATACGAAAAACTTCCAGGAAGACGGGGACAAACAGAGGAAACCTTGGACAAAATAATGCTGCCTATGAAATTTGCAGAATACGCTGAAACACTAAATGAGGATGTTAGAGATACAATTAGAGAATTAAACTTACTTTCAATCGACCGAAGGAAAGAATTACTCCAACAGTTGCTTCACGGCCGAATCCAAGAGGAAATGAAAGAACTTTTATTTTTAGCGAAGGAGCTTGAGAAACTCTTTCAAGACTATCTAATAACAGGTGGCACAGCAAAAGTTGTTGATGAATACCTTAAACATAACGAAATACCTGAACACGTTTACAAAACATATGTAGACGTCATATTGGGCGATCTTACCCGATGGAACAAGAGAGAAAGTTACCTAAGGCAGATAATTAACCGAGTAATTGAAACTTTAGGAAACCCTGTTGGATGGAATACCCTAAAACAAGAAACAGACATTGCCCATCATAACACGATCGCTGAATACGTAGATACGCTTGTAGATAGCTTTGTGCTACTATACCTGTATCACTACGACGTAAACCAAAAGGCACCAGCATATCAAAAAGAAAAGAAAATACACTTTCAAGACCCATTCTACCTTCATGCAATGAGAGCGTGGGTTTCTGGAAAAGAACCATTCGATTCCACCATAGAATTTCTCAAAGAAACTGAAAACATAGGCAAAATCGCAGAAGGAATAGTTGCCAACCATCTAGTAAGACTAGCATTCCTGTTAAGCAAACAAAAACAACTTTTCACATATGAAACCTCAGTTTTCTACTGGCGAGGACGAAAAGAAAGAGAAGTAGACTTCGTCCTTAAAGCTGAAATCGACAGCAGTATACCAATAGAAGTAAAATATCAGCAAACCATCAGCAGAAAAGATTTATATGGCATGATTGACTTTCTAAAAGTCTCAGGGGCTTCTAAAGGAATACTACTTTCCAAAGATAAACTAGAAACCAAAAGAAATGTTGTAATTGTGCCAGTTTGGCTCTTTCTATTGATAGTTTAAAAATTCATTCATAAAAGTTAATAAAGTGAAGTGTTTAAAAATAAACGGCCAGATGTTGTTTGAAGTTTTAGTGCGAAGTTTGTTTTACGTTTTTGTTGACTTTATCATCACAAAACCTTGCAAAAATTAATCCTCTATTTTAAATAAACGAGCTATGTGCATTACTGTCTCGTGATCACCTTTTTTGAAGGTATCTAACAACGTTAAAAATATTTTGAGTTTTTTTTCTCTTTCTAGTAGACTTGATTCCACATCTTCATTAGATGGTCGGCCAATGATTATATATTCATCACCAAAGATTAAATTGAATATTGCTAGAGCTCTTTCCATATGGAAGTTTGATGTTACAACGATTAATTTTTTAAATTGATGTTCTATAGCCTTTAGCTTGGCATAATATGCATTTCCTATTGTCGTTTTTGAAGGTTTGCAGACTATGATTTTGTTAGGGTCTATATGCCTCGAGGCGATAGTGTACATAATATTTAATTCCATTCTTGACCCGGTTAACATCAAGAATTTAGCATGTCTTTTCTTAAGAAGTTTGATTCCCTCCATCAGCCTCGCTTTGGTATGAACTGATGGTTTATCATGTTCGACGCCGCCGCCTAAGACTATGCAAACATCATGCATCGATATGCGTGTAGGTTTCAATACATTTCACCCGGATGGGTAGAAGTTAATCATACATTGCATGGAGTCCTGTCAAAATTTCTTTAGACATCCACCCTAGACGGTGAATTACATATAACCAGGATTTGAAGAATTTTAATGCCATATTCTGGCTTATCTTTCCATTCAGCATGTCACGCAAATCTTTAAATTGCCATTGGAAAGTTGCTTTCACTTTTTCAAATGTATCCGTCAATAAGTCTTTAAGTTCATCCTCCGGTATGCCCAATCGAATAGAAAGACTTGGAATTTTCTCGCTTAAGTACTTATTAAAGATATCATCTCTAAAGGAATGCCAAAGGTAAAATATGAATCCACGGAGAGTCATGGGTAAATCGCCTACGATGTCTTCTAATCCTGCTATTACTGGAACACGCCTCCTTTTTGGTGAAATTTCTATTCCCGTTAGAGGATCATAAACAAAAATTTCGTCCTTGGTAAATATGAAAAATGACGGGACGTTATAAATTTTCTTTGTTGACAACTTGCTAATAATATCAGTGATATACTGAAAGAGCGAAGGATGTCTTCTGAGAATATCTAGTATTATCTTTAAACTTTCGTAATCCATATAGTCTACTGCAATCAAATATGACGCAAAATGCGTTTTGTGTTCATCAGCAGAAACCTCAACCGCGCCATTACTCATTGATTTCTCAAATCTTTCAAGAAATACTTCAAGCAAACTCTTCTGATCCTTCACATGTTGTCTGATTATATGTTCTCTAAGCGATTCTGCAGGGACGTCCAGCGCTCTATTAGTTAAAGCTACTAGGCCAGAAACATCATTATTATTGCTTCCTAGGAAACTTTTTGCTATTTTATAAATTCTTCGAGCGTATCTACTTTCTTTTCCTTTTTGCGGAAAATAGTTGTTAATACGCTCTTCTATTTTTAAACCAAGAGCCGCCCAGGTCAGTGGTTCTAAGAAAACTCTAAGCTGCGGGAGGATATAGAAGTGAACTATTTGAATGTTCTTGAAATATTTTTTTAGAATATTGTTGTAATCAATCTTTTTTAGGAAATTAATAAGTACAACGATGTACTTATTAATTTCGTCTAGCGCTTTGTCATGCTCCATTGGTCTAAACGTTTTACCAATTTTTCTTGGGAATCTTGTTACTTCATGAAATTCCTTCATTATAGCTATTTGCTGTATCCTTATTGCCCAACTTATCCCATCTATCAAAGCTAGAATAGAAGTGCCATGCAGTTCTTCCCAGTGTAAGTACTCTTCGGCAAGTATGCATTCGATATCACTTGTACAAGCAAATTTTTTCTGTTCAATGTTTCTACGCACTTCCCTTAATACCTTCAAAATGTTCTCTGTATCCATTAACTCATTTATGAACTGATCAATGCCTTTTTGTCCTGTAAAAATCAAAACAATTGCCCTACCAGTTGTCAATCCTATTTCTTGAAGGCGAGTAGTACTTTTGCTACGCAATCCTCTTAATGATACTATAATGTCGAAGGTTCCCTTATCAAGTCCCTTAATATAAAGAAACCCATCTTCCGCACCTAAAGCAGCCCTAAGGGTTTTAATGAAATAGTAAACAATGCGCGGGCTCTTTAGCCATTGATATATGAGCGGGCGAAATAAATATACAAGGTTAGTATTGCTTATAAGTTTACTTAGCAATATTCTTACAGGTTTCGTTCTAAGTTTCATAATTCTTCTCGCTTTCTTCCCATATTCTTACCAATTTTGCTATCTCTGGATATTTGTCAATCAACTCGTTTATTTCCATTAATGGGAAATACAACTTAGTCTTACCGCTAATAGTTGAGCTTGGTAGTTCTATATGCATTTTCGACGCTAATGTTTTTACAGACTCTGCAATTGACGCTGTCACATGCGATATTAAGCCTAATCGTTCAAGCTTGTTCATTATTCTTCCCGTATGAGAAGGACTTAAGCCCACTTTTTTAGATAGTTCTTCTATCGTCAAAACACTTTTACTTTTAATCAGTAGGTAAAGCACACGTACCTCAGACGGAGTTAACTCGCCCATTTTTTTCCCTTCGTTTCATTAAAATGTATTATGCTGAATATATATAAATATTTTTATTAGCGCATCAAAATCATTAAAGCTTAAATGTGTATATTGCGCAAACTTTATATTTTTATTCTGCGTGATACATCTTAATCAATAGCAAAAGGTGGTTAAGATGAAGGTGTATGAGCAAATAAATCGTTCCTATGCTGAGCTGTTGCCGATTCTAGTAATTGAATCACAAATTTTAGATCAAATACATCGTGCCATCAACTTCGGGAAATTATTGAAGAGCTTGGCTCTTTACTAGCCTATTTAGAAGGATTGAGGAGGGCACAGTATGAATGAAAAGTTTGAGTTGGCGTTAGCTATCGCGCTTCCATCAACGGTGAGAAAAGTGATCGGAGAACTATTGATTAAGATGTATCACGCAGAACTATTGCCGATTCTTGCTATTGAAGGCGAAATCGTGAACCGGATAGGCAGAACATTAAAAATGAGATAAAAAATGAAATCTAAAGTGCTTTCCAGAGGTTTTTATAAGTGGTATGCGCCTCTTGTAGCCCTATGGTCCCTAGGTAAGATTATTGAGCGGCATGTTGGAGGAGAGTTACTTAGGGCTGAAATATGGGAGACAGAGGCGTATAGGGGGGCAGACGACCCTGCTTCCTACGCTTTCAAGGGTGAAAGTAGAAAATCCAGAAGGATGTTTGACGTTCCTGGTCTTGTTTATATGGTGCCTCACAGAGGCGGATACATGTTCAACTTTGATGGTTGAACCTAAAGGTCAACCTGGCGCTGTATTGATCAGGTCAATATTTCTTCAGAAGGGCACTAATGAGGGCGAACTGATCAAGGGACCATGTAAAGTGGCTAAGGTATTAAAATTAGATATGAGTTTTGATGGTGCAGATCTGACGGATTGTAACAGCCCTCTGCGGATAGTGGATGCTGATCAAGAGAAAATATACAAAATTGGTGCTTCAGAAAGAATTGGTGTGAAAGATCCAAAACATAGGCTTTGGAGATTTTTCATTGTGATTTGAGGAGACATCCAGCAACATGTAGAATCTCATATTATTAAGGAGGTGCAGCGCTATTGTCGAATATGGCATACTGTACTCTACATGCCTTGATCAAGTGAATTTCTCAAATGCATCTAGATGTTATCGTTGTGGCTCCTTAATTGTGCGAATATGATAAATACGCATTTTATGCAAAATGCGAAATATTTATATAATAGCATAGGTAATTACTCACCTCGAAAGAGGTGAGTGTATGGAGAAGGTGACTGGGAAAAATATTGGAAAGATATCAATAAAATGTGAGCAAGAAGATAATTCCTATACTGAACTGTTGCCGGTTCGAGTAATTGAAAATAAAATCTTAGATCGAATAGACAGAACAATGAAAATGAGGGATGTTCTTGAAGAGTTGTTAACAGCGTACAATCAAACATTCTCTTATGAAGCTTGGCTCTTGACTAGCCTATTTATAAAATGTAAAATGATTGCAGAGGGCACAGCATATGAATGAAAAATTTGAGTTAACTTTGCTGGTCGCGCTTCCATCAACGGTGAGAAAAGTGCTCAGAGACCATAATGGCCGGGCATTTCTAGCCAATAAGTTAAGGGAAGCCACATTCGCTATAGCCGAAAATTCCGAAGACTCTTCTCTGACATTCTACAAGGCGGATCCTTTTAGAACCTATTTTTTGGTATTCCAAAATGATTCAACGTTGGTTTATAAGATGGTAATTGCGAACCAAGAATTTGTAAACAACCCATGGAAATATTTCCTGGAAGTGCTTTTTCGCGAACTGAATTTATTACAAGATGTAGCGACAGAATATATTTCTTCTCAAAACGTACTTACAGCAGAAAACACCGAATCATCTTCTTCTACTTTATACATAGGATGATAAAAGGAGGGAATATAATGTCAAAGAACATCGTACATAATTCTTCACTTGCGTTAGCTTTCCTCCTAAAGGGCTTTGAGTTCAGCAATCAAATCGTCCACTCTTTAAACGAGGAGGTCACGCGATGCTGTCTACTTGAGCCGACAAAACCGAGAACTTTTCTGCTAATTGGCCAGCCCCGTATAAATTCGTCAGAGGATCTTCAAACAGACCATAATGTTGTTACAATAACCCGCATGTTTGACGTTTCTTACACTATTCCAAATTTTCCACATGATATTGTAGAGATCCAAAAAATTGAGTCGTTAGGTTTTAATTTAAACCACTCTATTTTGTTACATCTTCATCCTATAAAATACAACACTTCTCCTTCGTTACTAGATGTCTCCTCATTTATTTTAACAGATTTAGTCCTTAGCCGATCTTTAACATACGCCGTTATCGGTTTCACGGAGGGTAATAAACCCACAGTAAGCGTCCTAACATTTAAGGATTGTTTCAGCTGTCCTTTTTCCTTCAAGAATCTTGTGAAAAATTCGCCTATATACGATTTTAAGATTAAGGAGGTGAACGTCTAAAATGAATGAAATAATTATTATTGACAAAGATCGTAAAAGAAAATCTGCCAAAATAAACCTTACAGGCCAGGAGACAGCAGGCGATCTCCTAATATTGCTGGGGTTGCCCCACGACGACTATTTAGTTGAAGCAAATAACGTAATACTTCGCACTGATGAGAAGGTCCCCACGCAAGGGCCTATAATTATAAAACCAGCGCAGGGTCAAACGGAGCGACCACAAACGCGGGAAGAAACCATCACCTTGACCATTAAACTGCATAACGCTCGAACAGGGGTTAATGCGATTACTCATACGTTTCCATCCTCAGCGACGCCCTATGATATTGCTGAAAGCTTAGTCAGAAGTGTTGGAGGCGCCAACCCAGACGATATCACGATAATATCTGACGGTTCACGTAATTTACTGGATGATCAATTCCGGTACAAAACTCTGGCAGATCTAGGATTAAGGAGTGGCCAGGTATTAACCGTACATGGAGATATCATTCAGGGGAATGAAGAATGGCGTTCCGAGTAATCAAGAGCAGGCAAGGTTGGCTTGAAAAGAACTGGGCTGAACTAAAAGCGTTGGAAAAAAGCAACAGCGGGTATATTCAGGTGTACCGGAGAAGCGACTCGTTTGACATAATAATTCATGGGAAGGGGCAGTATAAAAAATACAAGCTTCACCTTCGTTGTAGCTGGAAAAAACCATCAATTCCTCCGCAATTTATGCTGCTAAATAAAGATGAAATTGAGAAAGCAAACCATCCCCATCTTAAATCGGTATACTCCTGTCTCAAAATACCGTGGACACCCAATACCTCCCTCGCGTTCATAATAGATGCAATCAAGAATGTTTGGTGGCATCCGGCGACAGATTGAAAAGATGTGGTGAAATATGGATTTAATAGAATGGCTGCTAAAAAAACGAAAAGAAAACAACCAAAAAAGTCAACAAATAGTCACAAACTCGGTTCAAACCCCTAAACAAGTTACTATCGACTTGCTAAAGCCTATAAATATTGTTGAAATCAAAGCACATCCGCTCTTTGAGTTTGCGGCATTAGCAATTAAATTCGCCACGCGAGAGGTCATTGGCGTCGGCGTCGGCACTTATGATTCCGAAAGTAAAAAAGTCAGAATAATGAATATCTTTCCAGCTCTGGATGCCCCAAGCGGTGCAGCGTATGTTAACCTAAACACGACCACGCATCAGAAACTTGATGAAGCTTTAAAACATTGGAATTGGAACGATGGCGAAAAACTTGCTGTTTTCCATTCGCACCCAGGTTTTGGATGTGAAAAATCGGTCATAGATGACGAACATGGAAGCAGAATGGCTGCTCTACTATTCGCCGGTAAAGCAGTTTCGGTTATTGTTGACCCGTTTCATGAAGAAGGAATCAAAATAGCTGCCTACGCCATAGATCCTGAAACTAAGCTTACTAAAAAGATACCGTTCAAAGTGGTTCCATAATGGAACATGAGAATAGAAATAACAAAACTGACGAATTAACGATTGTAAAAATTTATGACCGCATCCTACGTCTTCTGGGAGAAAACAGATTTCATACAATAAGCTCACTGAAAATCGGCGTAGCTGGCTGTGGCATCCTAGGACAAATTCTACCCCCAATTTTTTCTCGTTTAGGAGTGGCAGAAATACGAACGCTCGATAAAGACATCGTGAAAATCGAGAACCTACCTAACAGCCTATTTTTTAATAAGGCACATTTAGGATTGCCTAAAAGTGTTATTGCAACTTCAATTGCCAAACAATACGCTTTAAAAAATTTGAAGACAAAAGCTTACTGTTTTGACATAACAGACCAGAATAAAGAGTATCTACTTGCAAGGTTCCTTAGCGGTTTGAACATAGTATTCGGGTGTTTTGACAGTCTCCCACCACGATTTGCTTTAAATGCCGCCGCTTTAAAATTTAATGTGCCTTATGTCGATCTTGGCATTGAGGGTTTTGCAGGTCGAGTCAGACTGATTGATCGACGTAGAGGGTGTTACGCATGTAATCCATTAATTCCAACGCATCAAGCAACACAAATATTCAAGTTTTCCAACGCTTTACCCTATCAAGAAAAAAGCGGAAGAAATTGTGACTTTGCACCAACCGTCTCCATAATGCCCGTAGCGCTCATAACCGCTGCATTAGCCATAAGCATTGGACTATCTTACTTAGGAATTATTGGAAAAGAACCTGTGTATGACTACTATTATTTTCATCTCTTCGGTGAACCAGTAACCTTGAAAATAACGAAAAAAGAAGACTGCATAATATGCGGTGTCAATGGTGAAATATGGTGGAAGGATTGATTTCTCCATTTCTGATACCCTTATTGGGATCCACAGTAACAACTATAGCTACTCTCTTTGTGTTAACACGTCTACCAAAAGATTTTAAACAAAGCTTCGGTCCAGCTATTTACTTAATTCCAATAGCAAGTGGATGGTGGGCTTACCAGTTTTTTAATTGGCTTTATTATCTTAACACTATAGTATTATATCTCCTTCTGGCAGTAACTTTTGTTAGTATTATAGCTTTAATGTTTGCATCTGTAAAAATCCGAAATCGTGAATTACTCAGAAATATACGGCAAACCATTCAAATAAATAATCCACCAACAAGGCAGATCGCATCAATGGCTTCGCAAACAGTTTTACCCACGAGATACAGCATACATGAATACTACAATGCTCCATTAATACAAAACTGGGATAACGGCGGTGGGTGGAGACCTACCTCCATAGTCCCAATTGATAAAAGCGCCCCTTTAACAAAAGATTGGATCACCATTGATATCGACATCCCAGAAAGGGTTAAACCAGCAGACATCTTAATACTTAAAGTTGACATTATTAACAATCATCCAAAAAATTTACTCTACGACAAAGGTGTTTTACAGATAATCTATCCGAATGGAACAATACGAGGATACGGCCCAGATTTGATTTCCATCGAGCCAAATGGGGAAATGGCCACATACTACTATACATGGAAAGTCCCCCTTTTTTCAGGCAGATATTTCCTCAGATATTTTCTTTTCAACTCACAACTCAAAACGGAAAGGGTGTTGGTCGTTGAATGAGTATTTCGCAATAGACTTTACTCAATTGATAATCTGTCTTAAGCTTGTTATGGCATGGCTTATATGCGCAGTCGTTTTTTACAGCGTACTTTCTTATGTTCTTAAAAAACGATGGATTTCACTTTCCATATCTATAGGCCTATCCTCGTTTTGCTATAGAGAAGCAGCCACACTCCTTAATCATGCCAGCCACGCATTATTCGGGGCTTTTCTGCTTCTATTCTTCATCATTTTAATAGCTCAAGCATATCTGCAAGCCAAAAAGGGTAAACTTGGATGGGGAAATTAAATGTCACTGGATATAAACTTTAACCCACTAAGTATTGAGGCCATATTCACTGCGTACCTCCTATCTTTCATTAGCATATTAATTTTATCGAGAAATAGAAAACTGGAGCATATCGGTAAAACAAAATATCCGTTACTAATTCTGGGTTCTCTCTTAAACATGGTTAGTTATATTTTCCTAGCAAAAATCCACATGTTTCTAGTCATCGTCTGGTATGTTATTGTTGGGCTGCCAACATTTTATCTTTACCACTCAATGTTCGCTTGCCTAAAAAACGAGTTGAGGGAAAAATGGGAAAGATAAAAGTTAGAAGGAGGTGGATAAGCCATGATTTCTCTACTTAGAATCGAAGACCTCTTCGATTTTCTAAGGCAAGTTTATCTCTATTTACGTGAAGTTATTCGCTGGTTTTTAGAGAACACATTATTTAAAGCAAAACCTCAACTTTCTGAACAATTTGCAGATCCAATAATCCTACTTTGCAGTTTAACAGCCATATTGTTAATATTCGAACTTATAAGCAACACCAGAAAAATATTGGCAGCTACTGTTATATTAGGATGGACTATATTAATCGTTAGTATAATTTTAACAACTCTAATTTAATTCTGTTGCAACATAAGATGATAAGATGTTGGGAACGCTCAGAAACATTGGTTCGAGCTATATGAAATGGCAACTTTTTGGAGGGTATTGTATGGTAAAACGTTTTGTGTGAAACTCCATTTATCCTTACTCGAAGAAAATGTGAGCCTAAACTCGAAAACAGAAAAAATGGGGTTTTGCGGGAGATTTCTCCACGCTGCGGTGGGTTCAAATCCCACCCCGCCCGTTCCAGAAATGTCAATTTTAGGCTTGTCTTCAATTGTTAAAATTGAATAGTCCCTCTGGATTTTCGCTTGTGCTTGCAGAAAATGGAGATGGGGTGTAAGCCATTTTCTCTAGCCCCTACCCTCTAGTTTTCTGAGGCCTTTCATGTTGTTGCTGAATTTTTGGTTTTAGCCTTTGACAACCTGCTAACATTAGACAAGGTGAATTCTCCGCACCCTCCCATTTTTTTCTGTTTTAACGTGATTTAGAACGCCCCAAAAACTTCATGAAGCCTTTAAAATTATTTTTAGATTATTTTTCTCAAATTTTAAACTTGTAAAGAATTTCAAAAGAAAATAAATTTTAATTTTTAAACCAAATTGAGAAGTTGGAAAGCATAACAACTACAAAAGTTTTAATTTTAATCGAGCAAATAATTAAGTTGCGGAGGGAAAAGCTATGGGGAGAACGTTGGTCATGATTTTCCTATTTATTAATTTTATCTTATGCTTTTACGTGGCTTATGAGCTTTTTCGAACTGCAGACTATCTTGCAGATGTATTTAAGATACTCGCTCCTATTACCAAACCCCCAGATTTTATTGAACTTAAAGCGTTGGGCATCTATGTCTTTTTGCTTGGAATATCTGGCTTCGCAATGGCATATTGGATTTATGAAGATGGTAAAAACATTAATAGGCTTATTCGCTCACGAAAACTTTTTATGCGGAGTAAAGCGCAAGCAGAGGCTCCAACAATGCAGAGTGGAGAAATTCAGCTTTTAGAATGCCCAGAATGCGGTGAAGAACTGGAAGAAGGCTTCGAAGTTTGCCCAAAATGCGGTTACGAACTAAAACCAATAACATGCCCAAAATGCGGAAAAGAAATTTCAAGAAAATTTACCTACTGCCCATACTGCGGAAACAAAACGCGAGAAGAATAAAATAGCCAAAGTTTACATATACAAAAAAGTTAGGCAAACCTTTAGAACGTATGATCAGAAGATTAGGCTTATAGTTTTTGTTGTCACCAGCTATATTCTTTACTCAAATCTTCTATTTTCTCAATAAATGTCAAAGCCTTTCTAGTATAATGGAATATACAAAATACGCAACAAAATCCTATTATAATCATTAATATCATAATAGACAATCTGACCATCCTAAAACTTTCTTCAAAGGGCAACATAACGCCTACTTGAAAGAGGCAAAAGAAGATTGCTAGAAAGCCCGCAAAGAAACCAAATGCAACTGTAAGGTAGTACTGGAAGTTAGCTTGTAGTTCAGCAAGCTTAATTTGTAGTTCCACATATTGTCTATGAACCATAACATTTCACCATGCAAAAATACCCTGATAAGTTCTTAATTTAGGTATCTGAAATGATAAGCGCCTGGCTTCTGAGCCTTTTTAGGCTGTGATTGGGATACACTCGGCTTATTAAGCAGTTTTGCAAATCTGGAACTTCAACAGTTAAAGTTTTCCAGTCAAAATTGGTGGCTGAAGTTAAGAAAAGAGGTTTTGCAGTTTTTAGCCCACTAAACTTGTTAAAGATGCCTATTTTCTTTGAATGGGTAGACGTGAAAGACGATCCTGTCTACCTTAGAAAACGCATATAATTTAACCCTTAACAGTCAGCATTAGCCTTTTACGACTGCTAGTGGTACGAGTCTTGCGACTTTTGTGGCTATGCCGACTTTGTGGCTGACGTCTGCTACTATGTCGACGTTTTTGTATGCTGGGTCTGCCTCTTCGGCTAGTACGACTGCGCTTGCTGCTCTGACGGCTATGCCTCGCTGTTCTAGGCTTCTTTTTACATCTCCGCCGTAAAATCTGCGTTTTGCGGCTGCTCGGCTTAGCATTCTTCCGGCGCCGTGGGCTGTTGAGCCGAAGCTTATTTCCATGGCTTTTTCAGTGCCTACTAGAACCCATGAGCTTGTTCCCATGCTTCCGGGTATTATTACTGGCTGCCCCACGCTTCTGTAGTCTGCTGGGATTTCTGGGTGTCCTGGTGGAAAGGCTCTTGTGGCGCCTTTTCTGTGAACCCAGACTTTCCGTTGTTCGCCATTAACCTTGTGGGTCTCTATTTTGGCTATGTTGTGCGCTACATCGTAAACAAGTTTTAGACCGAACTTTTCTGGGTCTTCTTTGAAAACTTGTTGGAAGCTTTGGCGAACCCAGTGCATTATTGCCTGCCTATTTACGAAAGCATAGTTCACGGCGCAAGCCATAGCCTCATAATAGTCTTCTGCTTCGTTGCTGTTTCCTGGTGCACATGCGAGTTCTCGGTCTGGCAGAACTATCTTGTATTTGTGGACGGCTCTCTCCATAACTCGCAAATAATCCGAGCATATTTGGTGTCCGAAACCCCTTGAGCCGCAGTGAATCATGACGGTTACTTGTCCCTCATGCTCTATTCCAAAGGCTTTGGCTGTCCGCTCATCATAGATTTTGTCAACTTTTTGAATTTCAAGGAAGTGGTTTCCGGAGCCCAACGTGCCTATCTGCGTTAAACCCCTGTTTTTGGCTGTTGTTGAAACTTTGTCTGGGTTTGCATTTTTCATGCAGCCATGTTCCTCGCAGTGCTTGGCATCTTCATCCCAGCCCAAGCCTTGGTCTATAGCCCACTGGACGCCTTCCATTGCAAGCCTGTCCAGGTCATGGATGGTCACTTTGAAATCTTTTCGGCGGCTTCCAAGGCCGCATGGCACATTCTCAAAAATGGCATTCGTCAGCTGGACAAGCTTGGGTTTAATGTCTTGCTCCGAAAGGTTTGTTGTCAGGAGTCGCACACCACAGTTTATGTCGTAGCCAACTCCACCTGGGCTGATTACACCCTCGTTGTAGTCTGTTGCCGCCACACCACCTATTGGAAAGCCATAACCCTCATGTCCGTCGGGCAGCGTTATAGAGTACTTGTATATGCCAGGCAGGTGGGCGACATTGGCGCATTGTTCAAGGGTTCTATCTGTCTGCATCTTTTCCAGCAACACTTTATCCGCAAAAATTATGCCTGGAACCCGCATCCCGGGTTTATACTTTGGAATACGCCAAGTGTAATCGTTCACCTTTTCAAGCGGAACTTTTTCAGAGGGTGGTCTTCCCTCTCCTTCTTCACCCATAATGCCTTCACCCTAAGCCCTTCTCATGTAAGCGCTAAATATAAAGTATTTTGGCATATAAACCAATAAAAGCTAGGTGGGAGGTCCAAAATTCTTCACGAAATCCGCCACGCCCAAAACGCTTGTCTTAAGCACGGTTTCGCCCAGAACCCTATGCACTTTAATGTGCTCCATTGCCCTTTTAACAGCCCCATCTTTTTCAGCAATCTTCCGGCTGATTTTTTCTATATCTTCTCCCTTGTCCAAGGATTGCTTTGCAATGTTAGCCCAAAGCTTAAGCTGACTGGCATATGTGCGAAG
>Ga0078972_1008626_pt1 | contig 21060 bp, 15 predicted proteins | sample YelNatPaOPGAMG01_FD_67568 | JGI IMG/M metagenome (GOLD analysis project Ga0078972, IMG submission 67568) | Hot spring thermophilic microbial communities from Obsidian Pool, Yellowstone National Park, USA - OP-RAMG-01 (SPADES assembly) (version 2) | ecosystem: Environmental > Aquatic > Thermal...
GGGCCGGGTGGCGGGGGGGGGGTGTGACCCCCCCGGTAGCACAACCGGGGGGTTGACCCCCCCCGCTCGCCCTCGAGGCGCGAACGCTTGCGGCTCGTTGGGTTTGCTCGGCGGGCGCTTACCAGTCCGAGGGCAGGGTAAGCCCGTCGTTGGGCACCATGGCGATGTTGAAGGTGGGCTGACTCATGCCTTGGTTGAGGATGCGGACGCTGCCGTCGCCCAGGCCGGCCAGGATGGCGCCCGTGTGGCCGCTGGAAGGCCACCAGTAGTTACAATTGAGATAGTTATTGACGTTGAACTGGACCAACTGGAGATTGGGCGAGCGGCTGTACGGGAGCAGCTTATTGTCGCCGATGATGGGCGCCCATTGGCCTAGCCCCAGGGCCGCCCAGTGCGTCCCTCCCTGGGCCGTCCCCTGATAATCACAATGAGCCATTTTTTCGATCCAAAAAATGGTATTGGACGTGCCGTCGGGGATGTCCCTCTGGATCTGGGTGCCGCCTTTCTGATTGAAACTCATAACATTGGTCGTGCCTGGTTGGGTGGTGATCGTACCGAAGACTTGGCCGTTGCCACCGTAAGAAGCGAATGAGCCGATGGTGGCCCCGGCGCCTTGGCCGGCCTTCAGCGTGATGTCGCTGGGACACTGGTAGACCTTGATGACGACGGGGCTGTCCCAGAAGTAGTTGATGCCGGGGGACGAGGCGTTGAGGACGCCATTTTGGGCCAGGATTGCGTTGTACACATTTTGCTGCTCCAGGTAGGGCAGCAACCAAACCGTCAGGTCAAACTTATAGCCGCTAACCGCTGTACTGGGGTAGTACCAGTGGGCCGGCGGCAACTCGCCGCCGTGGTTGTCAGCAGCGTTCTGGATAGCCAAGCCGAGTTGCCTGAGGTTGTTTTCGCACTGGGCACGGTTGGCCGCCTCGCGCACTTTCTGCACCGCCGGCAGCAGCAGGCCAACCAGAACGGCAATGATGGCAATCACCACCAACAGCTCCACCAGCGTGAAAGCGCAACGCATTGGGGGAGAGGACCGCAGCTGTTTCATGAGACACCTCCTCGAATCGAATCGGAACGAGGCAAAAGAGAAGAAGCACAGAACCCCTAGGGATATTAACCAATTATAATAGAACTTCCGTCTTTCGCTGACAATTGAGTTTATCCGTAAAAAAGCTAAGCTTTTTCGTCGGTCGAGAAAACGAGCCGGAAGCAGCGGCGGACGCCTGACAGCGTTTTCATCGTGGCCCGCCGCGTTCCGCTTCCTGCTGTTTCTCCGCTTCCGCAGCCGTTGCAAGTTCGTCAAAGATTCGCAGATAATAGGAGCGGACTTTCGCGTCGTTGGCCTTCGAATTCGAACTTATGCCAACCTTTGGGATCTTGCCAGAGCACCTTGATTCCATAACGGGGCGCCACGCGGATGATCGTGTCCACGTGTTGCCGAGCGATCACAATGTCCACGTCGTGTGTTAATCGCTCGAATCCGTACTTGAGGGCCGTCAGGCCCCCAATGATGGCGATGGGGATTCCTTCTTTGCACGACAGAAAAAAAGGTCTCGCCTCCAAGCGAACCGTGGAGACGAGACCCGTTGTTTGCACAGAAACGATGGCGACGCCACGACGGCGCTTACCAGTCGGCACCCAAGACCAGCTGATCGTTGGGGATCATGGCCAGGGTGAAGGTGCCGGGACTTATGCCCTGGTTGATGACTTTCACACTCCCATCGCCCAGACCGACGAGAATGCAGCCTGTGTGGCCGCTGGAAGGTAACATGTAACTACAGCCAGCCGGGCCAGCGACGTTATATTGAGGAATTATCACGTTTGTAGAAGAAGCCGGCACGAGCATTGTACCAGAGGGCGGTGTGAGAGGCAAAAAGGTTGGTAAAAGACCTGCATCTGCCCACATCGACCCGGCGCCTGGAGGCGTCGTTACTCCTGCGAGACAATAAGATAGTTTTTCAGTCCAAAAAATCGTGTTGGAAGTGCCATCAGGAATATCGGCTGGTATCTTGGTGCCTCCAGTCAAGGCACCGAGTGTGGACTGGACTCCTGGACTACCCTGGTTTTGGGTGAGGATCGTTCCGAAGACCATAGCATTGGAGGCATAGGAAAACAAATAACCTTCAGCATAGGCGGAAGACCCCAATTTGATCGTAGTGTCGCTTGGGCACTCAAAAATCTTGACAACAGGAGGGATAGTAGTGGTGCCTAGCGTATTGTACGCTGCGATGTTGTTGTACAAGGCTTGCTGCTCCATGTTGGGGAGCAGCCAAACGACGGTTGGTTGGCCGGCGGGTGCGACAGTTGGTATTATGCCGTTCGCAGATCGCTTCGGATACGTTCCGAGGGCAGGCGGCAGCTCCTGATTATACTGAGATGCAGTATTTATAGTAGCCATCCCCAGCTGCCGAAGGTTATTTTGGCATTGGGCGCGGTTGGCGGCTTCGCGGACTTTTTGCACGGCTGGCAACAGCAAGCCGACCAGTACGGCGATGATGGCGATCACCACCAATAGCTCAACCAAGGTGAAGGCGGGGCGCACACGGGAGCAGGATTGTATCGGTTTCATGTGTCAATCTCCTCAGGCCCAATCAGACCGGCGCGAAAAAGGGGAATACCGTCGGGACGTTCCAGGACCACGCGACTCGATTCAAGCAAAAGCGCTTGGATCTGTTTTCATCTGTTGAGGTTAAGGCCCTTGGCCGATCTTGTCAAGGGGCGCTCGCACTTTTTTCTCATTTTTGGGAGGCGCCGGCCGCCGGCCCTCTGGACTATTTCTGAAGGCGCTTGATCCGGGCGGTCCCGTCTTCCAGCTCGAAGCGGTAGCCGTCCGGGAAGGCTTCGGCGAACTCCTCCTGATGCGAGACCAAAAGGATACAGCGCATGTGATTGCGGAGGTTTTGTAATTCCTGAATCATGACCTGCCGGCCCTGGCTGTCGAGGCAACCGAAGCCTTCATCGATAATGACCGATTCAATGGGCCGATGCTGGCGGCTGGCGTACTGGCCGATGCCGAGGGCAAGACTGACCGCGACGCGGAATTTCTGACTGCCGCTGAGGAAAGCGACGTTGATCGGCCTTTCGCCGGTGACGCGGTTGTACGCCTCCAGCTCTAGTGCTTTGCCGCTATTGCCTTCACCCTCAGCCTCACCGCGCAGCTTTAAATACAGCTGGCCGCCGGACAGACGGTCGAGCACGGCATTGGCGTACTCGACCACCTGCTTCTCCGCCTGCCGCACCAGATACAATTGCAAGCGGTCCTTGCCCAGCAGTTCGGCCAACGTTTTATACTGCAAATGTTCTTCTTCCAGACGGAGCATGTCCGCACCGATCTGCTCGCGTTGTCGGCGATAGCTCTCCAGCTGCGCAAGCTGTTGCCGCGCTTCGCTTAGCTCTTTCTCACGTTGTTTTTCCGTATTCCTGGCTTGTTCCAACTCCGCTTTGATGTCTGCCGGAGCCCGGCGGACCTCGGCAGAAAACCTCTGTTGCTGGCCCTCGAGTTCTTCGACATGGTGGCGAAACACATCGCGGTTGATACGGGCTTGTTGAAGTTCCTGCACGCGTTGTTCAATGTCGCTCGCTTCCAGGTCGGTGCATTCCTTGTCCCACTGGCTGTATTCGGCGGTGCCAACGGTTTCCGCAACCGTCTGCCACGAAGCCGGCAACGCTTTTTGGTTAGCGATGATCGCCTGTACCGCGTAGTGTCGTTCCCGCTCCTTGTCTTTCAACTGCAAATCGATGTTTTTCACTTGGTCCTTCGCCTGGTCCCATTCGCGGGTCAGGCGGTCGATGTCCCTATCGGCGTCTTTGAGCTGACTGCGCTGGGTCCGCAACTCTTTTTCAAGCGTCTCCAGCCGTAAGCTGAAATCGGTGTACCTTCGGCGTACCGTTTCGCGCTCGGCCGGCAGAGCGCTTTGCAACCGCTCCAAGGTGGCAAGTTTTTCCCGTTCTTGGGTTTTGAATGTGTTCCATTGTTTCCAAACGTTTTCCGCCGTCTGCCAGCGCTGCCGGGCGACAGGAAGCCCCGCCGCCTCCTTACGCAGCTGTTCTAGATCTTGCAGAGTAGGATACTCTGTTTTTATCCAGTCAAGGGCTGGCGTTGGACAGATGCGTTGGCGATACTCGTCCGGCAGTTCGCCGTAAGCGCGGGCACATTCGCTTTGCAGCCGAGTGATGTCTCTGTGTATCTGCTGAGTCTGACTTTGTACCTCCCGATATTCCTCGCGCAGTTCTTGATACGCCTTTTGGACGGTGCTCTCTCGCTCGCGCCATTGCTGTTCTTCGCGTTGTGCGGTTTGTAAAGCGACAATGGCTTTCTGAAGTTGTTCCTCGGCCAAGCGCACGTCGTCGCTGCGGCGCCGCTTTTCGTCCTCAAGGTGTCCGGGAGTCAGTTCCTGGCCGCAGTATCGGCAGCGTTTGGAACCATCCAGCTCCGTGATGTCGCGTAGGCTTTCACGCGCTTGCTTGAGAAAGGCGCGCGCCTCGGTTTCCTGGTCTTTGGCCTGCCGAGCGGCGCGGTCGGCGTCCTGTACCGAAAGTTTCAGGCGTTCCCATTCGGCCTTCAATTCTTTGCCACGGGCTTCCACCTGGTTCAGCCGTTGCTTCGCTGTTTGCTCGCGTTCCCACGCTTGGCGCAGCTCTTCGCGGTGCTCGTGGAAACGAGCCAGCGGCGAGAGCAGCTGATTCAGGGCAGTGAGCCGATCCTGTTCCTCCTTGGCTCGCTTGGCTTGCTCCGCGGCATCGTCCGGCAACAAGGCAAGCCTGTTCCGAACCTCCTCCAATTCCGCAGCTTGTCGTTCATACTCTTCCAGTTTGACTTTCTGTTCCGTGACGGCGCGGAGTTGCGGGGCCAGTTCGCTTTGCTGTTTTTCTTGTCCCTCGATGCATTTTTGCAGGACCGTTCGCTTATCGCGGACTTGTTTAAGAGTGCTCTCATGCTGGGCCAACTGTTCGTTTGCTTTTTTCTTTGCTTGCGCTAGCTCTTTAATAGCGAGTTCTGCAGCGCGGATTGTTCCGCGCTGTTTAATGATCTCGCGCAAGCGCGGCAGCACTTCGCGCAGCTCGCGCAGGCGTTCCAGATCGCGCTCGATGTCTGCGGCCTTTTCCAGCAATTGCTCCGCATTCTGCCAACGTTGGCGAGCTGCCTTTAGCTTGTTTTGCAGTTCCATCCAGGTCTTGGCTTGAAGCTCCAGCTCGCGCAAACGGTCGACTGCCGCATTCGCTTGTCGTCGCGCTTCCTCGGCGACGCGAATGGCTTGCTCCGCCGCTGTTAGCTCCTCCGCCTTGACCTGCGGCAGCGCCGCTAGTTGGCTGGACAGCGCTTCCAGCTGGCCTTTCAACTCCTTCCGTTTGGCGTCGGCCTTTTCATGCAAGTGTTCGTAGCGCTCCAGATCGACGATGCTGGCCAAGACGGTCCGGCGCTCTTCCGGCTTGGAACCAAGCAGTTTCTCGGCCTTGCCTTGAAGCAGCAGTACGGAGGACGTGAATGTTTCATAATTCAGACCAATTTTATCGCCAATCCACTCCTCGAATTGGCGCTTGTAGTTGCTGCCCTCGACGGCGACCCAATCGCCCCCTTCTTCCTTCCCCCCAGGGAGGAGGGGAGAAGCAGAGGGCTGATAGCGATAAATCTGCTGAGTCGGAGACGCCACGCCCCGGGCCGTGCGCCGCAACGTCCGCCGCACGCGATAGATTTGGTTGTCGAGCCGAAAGTCGAACTCGACCGAGAGGCCGTCGCTGTCTTTGTTAATCAATTCAATGGCGTGCTGGCTGCCACCGCGATGATAGCCGAACAAGGCGTAAGTGACGGCGTCGAAAATGCTCGACTTGCCGCTGCCGTTGGCCCCAGAGAGCATCCACAGCGTTGCGTTGCTGTCGAAGGTGATCTCCTGTTCTTCTTTGTAGCACAGGAACCCTTTCAGGCAGATGCGGAGCGGGATCATGCTTGCACCTCTTTCATCAGCTCTTCCGCTCGCGCCAAAACGGCCGCGCGGAAGTCCTCGGGGTGGTTGGTCAGCTCTTGTTGCAGATAGTCGCGCACGGTTTGCTCGAAGCTCTTGGCAGGTCCGGCGGAACTGCCTGCAAGCGAAATTTTGTCCAGAGCATTGCGTTCGAGGATCTCGCGATCATACCAGCGCGGGAAGATGTCGTTCAACGCGCGCAAAATCTCTTCGCGATTATCGACGCCGGCCGTATAGTGTAAAACGATACGCACCAGGTCGTTGTGTGCATGAGGATAGCGCTCGCGCAGAGCGGGGATTTCCTGCTGCGGCGAATGGATGCGGATTTCGTAAACCGGCGTCGCCTCCAGGGGCAGCACTTCTGGCTCGCCACGCAGTCCCTCCGGACCAATATCGAACAAGACGACCCCTTTGGGATCGTCTTTCTCGCCCAAGTCCAGGCGCTCGATGCTACCGGAGTAGCGGACATGCTTCTGCCCGGCGAGACATTGCCCGCGATGGATGTGTCCCAGGGCGATATAGGCGAACCCCATCGGCAAATCGGCATCGGAGAAGACCACGTCTTCTTGTTCGGTGATGCGAAAGAGCGAGTTGAGTTGGGCGCCGCGGACGTGGACATGGGCGGCCAGGACCGTTTGCAGCCGCGGATCGAAACCTTCATGCTTCTGAAGCGCGTTCAATTGGCGCGTGCAGGCAGCCATCAAATGCCGGTTCTTTTCCTCAAGGCTGTGGTAGCGCTGGCTGTCTTCACTGGTGAGATAGCGCGTCGGCGTGGGGTACGGCATGAGGAGGAACTGCACAGGCTGTTGGCTGTTGCGATCGACCAGTTGCAAGAGTGTGGGGATGGTCGCCAGATACACTCGGCCTGGGGTGGCGACAGCGCCTTGCTTAAATCCGGGGGCAGCCAAACTCATGGCATGGCGTAGCGTCTGGCAAAAATTTTCCTTATCGTGATTGCCAGTCAGGGCCAAAATGGTCCCGCCGCCTTGCAGGAAGGGCTGAAACGTCTCCCGCAAGTGCCGGATGGCGTCGCGCAGCGCCTCAGGCGAGGCCAACTCACTGAAGAGGTCGCCGGCTATCAGCAAGACCTCGACTTTCTCGGATGCGCAGTACTCAGCCACGCGCTCGACGGCCTTGCGCAGGTCGTCGGTGCGGTCGATGCGACCAAGGCGGTCGGCCAGGTGCCAATCGGCAGTGTGTAAGATACGCATGGGGGTGCTTCTCTCGTCATTACCTACGGACAGAATCTGAGATATTGTCGCAGAAAACGCCAGCCGAGTGCAAAGTCGGCAGCATAAACGCCGTCACAGATCACAGATCTTCCAATAGGGGCTTGCTCGGCACGGCCGGCAGGTCCTCGACTGCTTCCGCTGCCCGCAGCGCCCACGGCGGAAACGGGATTTTCACCAGCATCGGCTCGCGGAAGCTGTCCTGGATAAGCAATTTCTCTTCTGGCAGCAGCATGGATGCCTTGCGCCGCGCCGATTCGCTGAGGAAGCGCCAGACCGGATGACTTAATTCCAGCGAGCCGCTCTTGCCCAGTGCCCGGATGCCGGCATTCTCGACCACGCGCTTGGATACCAAAGACGCCTGTTGCTGCGCCCCAAGCAAAATAATTCCTTGCGAACGCATCTCCGCTGCTACGTGTTCGATCAACTGGGTGATCGGGTCATGGGCGTCTTGCGGAGCGAAGCGATTCAACTCATCGAGTGTGACCAGGTAAATGAGGCCGCGTTGCGCCTTGGGGCCGGTGCGCTCCTCTTTGAGTTGATTGAAAATCGTCGCCGCCACGAAGCGCTGGAGCGAGGGGACGGCGGCCAACGACGACAGGTCGATGACTTGGGGATCACAGGTATCGTGCGCCGTTATGGTCAACGGCTTGCCCTGGTGGTCGTAACGGCGCAGCACTCCCTGCCCTTCGGACAGAATGAGAAAAAGGCGGCGGTACAGCTTGCGGAGGGTGCTGATATGATGCTGTTTGCTGCTGAACGGCGTGCCGCTTCCCTCTGTCCAGTTGCGGACCTCCTTGAGTAATTCATCAAACGTCTGGGGCCTGCCCGCATGGGGAACGATTTGGCGGACCCGGCTGCCGTCGCGCTCCGTCCGTTCGTCGGTCAACCAGTCATCGAGATCATAAACAAGGGCCGCGAAATTCGCATCGTGGCGATCGTCTTCAGCGAACAGATAGAGCAGCAAGCCGCGTTCGATGATGTCCTTGAGGCCCCAGCTGTAGGGTTGCACGTCTTCCTTGGGACGACCTGTTTTTACGGCTACCGCTAAATTCGGCAGCTGCGGCGCATAGAACGTCACATTGCGGAAGGGGCCGGGCTTTTCAATGCCGAGCGCCCGCCATTCTTCCGCTTGCTTGTGTGGATCGAAACGCTTACTGCGGCGATCGATGTGGAAAAGGTCGAAATTCTTGACGTTGAGGATAATGGGCACGATACGCAGACGGTCGGGGTCGCTGGGCCGCTCGCGCTGTTGGCGTCGCGCCTCTTCCAGGAGCAAATAATTGAAATGCAAGAGCAAGCTCGATTTGGTGCCGCGGCCGGCCACGCCGTTGACGTTGAGATGGCCGCCGTTGGCCCCCAGCAGATAATCGAGGTCGATGCGTCCGGGACCGGCGAAATGGGTGCCGCCGTTTTTAACCAGGCCGACGCGCAGCGGGTTCTCGATTTCATCGGCGCCGTAGGCGATGAAGGCTTCCTGCTCGCCTCCCAGAAAAACATCGCTGCCTTCCTTGGGCGGCGTCATCAGCGGCGGTTCGGTGCGCAAGATCGTCGCCGCGGCATAGGTAAAGCCCGGCGAATCGAACGGCGGTTGATAGCTGATGTCGCCGTCGTGACGATCGTACTCTTCACCCAAGTCCTTCTGCCGACTCTGGCGATAAACTTCGCGGACCAGACCATAAAATACAAGGTCTTTGTCGGCAATTCGGCAGGCCGTGCGGACGATCTGCGATTTCTCAACCAAGGCCCCCGGCGCGACCCAGAAGTAGAACTCCTCGCTGGTCGCTTCATGCTTCGGTGGCGAAGCGACCTTGCCGATGGCGCCGGCGGCCATCGTCTTTTGTTCCTGGATTTGCGGCACATTCAGCACATCGTTCATTGTTGCCTCCTCCGAAGGTCTGCCTCATAGTCCGGTCGAATGATAAAACTGCTGGGCCAAGCTAGCCAGCGGGGTGAGCAGCGCTTTCAGACTTTCCTCGGCCCGCACAATCGGCCCCATCGATACCGGGGCGCGGGCATAACTGCTCTGCCGACAGCGCAGGTGCAGCAAAGCATTCGATATGCGATCTAAATATGTGAAATTGCAACGCTGCTGCTCGAAATGCGTACAGCTAATCTCGACGCGAACGATGCCCCAATTGGGCATCGTTCCGTGCGCCCCGTCGAGTTTGAGATACCACGATACCACGGGCAAACTTTGGCTGGACAGCCGAAAGGCCGGCGTGCGCTGCCCCGGTTCGAGATTGTAGAACGCTTGCCAACACGACGGGTGCATTCCCAGATAATTCGTACGATGCTGTTTGATGATTCCTATGGCGCGCGGATGCTCAAGCCGTCCGAGCGGCCCATCAACCAGACTGAGTGTCTGAGTGTCTTGATCTAACGCTAATTTCTCCAATTCACGCATTGCCACCTGGGCTTGCGTGTAGGTCCGCTGTTCCATGCGGGCGAGGTCGTAGGTCAATTGGCGTACCTCACCGATCTTGGGCGGCAATGCCGGCGCGAGGTGTATATGACACTTCGCCAACTCAGTGGCAAAGTCTTCGATTTCCTGTGGGGGAAAGGAATCGACAATCAGACAAACAATCCGCTTTATATGAGCGCTTTCCCGGCGCAACGAAGGGCCGTTGCTGCGCAGGCATACGCCGCCAATCTCGGCCAGGCGGACCGGAATGGGATACGATTGCGAATCCCGCAACCAGGCGATTGTTTGTCCCGAATGGCAGCCGTCAATAAAACGCTGCGGTAAGACATCCGCATCGATCGCTCCTGAAGAGACCGAAAGCGGTCGCCACTCTGCGATCGGCCGCTCGAAGTCCAGATCGATCGTCGGTCCCTCCTCGGCGTCGTCCTCAACGACGGAATCGAGGACCGGCTGTTGTGCATACGGCTGCAAACGCCGGCCGCCGTAGCGGCGGAGAAACTCTAGCCCCATCACCACCTCCTTTTCGTCATTATTACTCCCGGATGAGCTGCCTTACAGCATTTTCGCACATTTCTTGGTGCAGAAGAATTGCAATTCGGGGGAGGGTGGGCAAGAGGATGATTGCAAAGGACCGTCCCTAACTGGTCAGCGGCGTTTTGCGGACGGCGATCAACAGGCGTGTACGCGGATCGCGTTTCTGGTACAGGCCGGTTTCATCAACGACGATCCGCCAATCCGCGTCCCCTCGGAGCGCTTCAGCCAGCTGCGGATGTCCCTCTGCTTCGACGACGATCAAGTTGACGCCGTTGCGGTCGAGGATCTCGCGCCAACCCGGCTCGGCCAGCAGGACGGTTAAACAGTCTTGCCAATGTTGCGGCGGAAACAGGTGCAAGTGCGTGTAAATCAAGACGGGGTAGTCCGGCGGCAAGGCCCACAAGAGATAGTCGCCCTGCGTTTCACTGGCGAAGATGCGGCCGTGGAAGCGGCCCTGGGGATAGCTGCGTTTCAGGGCGTCGGCCAGTTCGGGATAGTAGGGTGGGGCGTCCGGTCCCGCCGTCAGTTGAGCGGCCAGCCGCCAGGGTGTTCCGGGGGACAGGGAATAATCCAGGGCACGCGGTTGGCCTCCGCGCAGCCATTTCACGGCGGGCGTCAGTACGAAGGCGAGGATGAGCAAGCCGGCGGCCAAGAGGGTTTTCGCTCCGTTGGCCTCCGAGCGATAGTGCAGCCACGGCCAGCGGATGCGTCGGCCCAACTCGGCCCACTCCGGCAAGACGATCCAGGGCACCAGGACAATCCACCAACTCAGCAGCCGCCGTTGAAACAGCGGAAAAATGCCGAAACTGGCGCACAATACCAACGAGGTCGGCGACAGCAGACGGGGGCTGAAGATCTGCGTGGCGATCACGGCGAGGCAGAGCAGGCCGTATCCCCACTGCGGGCCGAACTCCCATTGAAACTCCAAAGGTTGCCATTCGGCCATGGCCGCGATGTTCGGGTCTTGGGCGAAGCGCACGGTGTAAAAGAACAGCTTGGGTCCATGAGGATTCAACAAAGCGATGGCCGCGATCGCTGCGAGACCCACCAGGAACAGACGGCGCACTTGGGCATCCTTGACGATCGCAGCCAACCGCCCTGGGAAAGGGGCGTCGCCTCGGTCGGCGGCGCGCCCCACTTCGATAGCCCTTCCCAAGAGGAACATACCAAGCAAAATCAGGCCGACCACATACGAGCCGTGCAGATTGGCCCAGAGTACGAAGCCGATGGGGACGAGCACCAGCGCCCGCCGCGACAGCACCGGCCGGCTGAGCGCCAGCAGCAAAGCCGCGAACAACACTTCGCCGAAGGCTTGCGGCCTCTGCATATTGCCATAGAACAACCCCACGACCAACACTAACAGAAGGCCCAAGCAGGCCAAAGGCATCGAATTGCTGGCACGCCGATACGCTAACAGTAAAAGCAACCAACGCAGAAAACCCAGCAGTGTGAACAACAAGGCGAGCAGTTCCGCGCCGCCGGCCAAGCGGTGCAATGCGTCGCCGCCGGCCAACCACTCTCCCGCCGTGAACGCCAGGTACATGCCCACTTGACTGAGCCACTGAAAATGAATGTATGGTTGCCGATCCGTAAAAGGGGAGAAAGGTTCCTGCGCGGGCAGCTGGCGATGTTGCACGATCCATTGCCCGAATTTGAGATGGCCCCAAATGTCGCTGTACCAAAGCGAGCGATGGCTCAACAAAAAGAACGCCGCTGCCAGCAAGGCCGCCGCTATCACATGGCTGCTTTGCAAGAAATACGGCCCCAAAGACGACAGGCCGTCTGGGACGAGGGCATCTTCGCCCGCGGGGGCGCCCTCACTGGGAGACGTTCGGAATGGCGGTGGAGGATCGGAGGAATTCATGGCAGTACATTGCCGAAACAAAAATATTAGTGTAAAGCAAATGCGGTACACCGCAAGGGCTAAATGAAGCCCACGGCTGTCCGAGTTGTGGACGCCGCGTAGCGGAGGGAACAGCAGCTGGGGTCGCTTACTCCGCTATGCGGCGTCCACAACTCGGACAGCTGCCTGACGGGAGGACCGTTCGTGGAAAATCGCCTACCTTTGCGCATCAGTCTCGGACTCCTTCTCGCTGTGCTGATCGCTTATTTCCCTGTGCTGCATGCCGACTTTGTCAATTATGACGATTCGCAATATGTCTATTTTAACGATCACGTCAAAACCGGCCTGACGCGCGAGAACTTCCTGTGGGCCTGGACCAGCTTTGAGGCGGCCAATTGGCACCCGCTGACCTGGATGTCGCACCAGCTCGATTGCCAGCTGTTCGGCCTGCAACCGCATGCGCATCACTTCGTCAATTTGGCTTGGCATCTCGCCAATACGGTTGCTCTGTTCCTGGTGCTGCGACGAATGACCGGCGAGGACTGGCGGCCGGCCTTGGTGGCGGCGCTATTCGGCCTGCATCCGTTGCACGTCGAATCGGTGGCCTGGGTGTCCGAACGCAAGGACGTGACCAGCACGTTCTTCGCCCTGCTTACCTTGGGCTTGTATACGCTTTATGCAGCGCGGCCGTCGCTGGGGCGCTATTTGGCTGTGGGAGCTTCTTTTGCCCTCGGTTTACTGTGCAAGCCGATGCTGGTGACCTGGCCGTTTGTGTTACTGTTGATGGATTATTGGCCGTTGCAGCGCATCCCAACTGGACGACCGACTCGTTTCGTCGCTGCCGGTTGGGGCCGGTTGATGTGGGAAAAATTGCCGCTCTTGGCCTTGTCGGTCGCTTCGAGCTTCGTGACCATGCGGGCGCAAGTCGGGGCCATGAAAGCGAGTGAGCACCTGTCTCTGGGGTTTCGTCTGGCTAATGCCGTGGTGTCCTATGCAAGCTATCTGCGCAAGATGGTCTGGCCGATGGACCTGGCCGCTTTCTATCGCCATCAAGGCACGCGCTTGCCCCTGACTCCGGTGATTGTGTCCGCCGCGGTCTTGGGCGTTCTGTCGCTGGGGGTGCTTCTGGGGCATCGCCGGCGTCCGGCCTTGCTGGTAGGCTGGTTGTGGTATCTGGGCACACTGGTGCCCGTGATCGGCCTGGTGCAAGTCGGCGTCCAGAGCATGGCGGATCGCTATACTTATATTCCACTCATCGGTATTTTCCTGGCCTTGGCCTGGAGCATTCCTGCCCTGCCGAAAAGGCGCCTTGTTGTTAGTTTGGCGGGGAGTGGGATACTGATGGTTTGCGGCGTGCTGACGTTTCGCCAAGCGCAATACTGGCGCAGTTCCGAGGAGCTGTGGGCGCGGGCGGTACAAGTGGCGGAGAACCCCGTCTCGTATTGTTTCTATGCCCGTGCCTTGTACGGCAAGGCCCTGGAGTTGTATACCGAGGCCGACGAGCTTCAGCGTAAAGGGCGCAAGGCCGAGGCCGAACGGCTCGCGGCCCAGGCCAAAGACCGCATGGCCGCAGCGGAACAACAATGCCGCCGCGCCCTGGACATGGAGCCTTCTTTCTCACTAGCCAGCGCGCAGTTAGAAGAGTATCTCGTCTTTCGCAACGATCTCGAAGGCGCTCTGCCTGTGCTCTCCCAAGCCGTTGCTCTCGATCCGCAGTCTGCCGGCTTGCACAATCGTCTGGGCCGCCTCCTCGCCTACCTGGGGCAAATCGAAGAAGCTTGCCGAGAATTCCGCGAAGCCTGTCGCTTGGATTCAGGGTCCGGCGCTCGGCATTTCGATCTGGGGACGGCCCTGGCCTTATTGGGGGATTGCCAAGAGGCGCAGCGCGAATGGGAGCAGGGGCGTCGCCAGGAACCGGGTTTCCCCGAAGATATGCGTAAGTTTGTGGAAAGTTTCCTTGAGAACTCGTATCGGCGCCGCCATTGCCCCGCTGCCGCCGTCTTTCACGCGCAAGAGCTCTGTTGGTCCAGTTCGCCGCCGCAAGCCGACTTTTATCAGCTTCTGGCTCAGGCGTATGCCGATGCCGGCCAGCCCCTTGCCGCCTACCTCGCTGCCCAGCGGGCGCTGGCCCTCGCCGAGGCAAACGGCCAAGTGGACTTGCTCCCAATCCTCCGCCAACGGCTCCATTCCTACGAACCGCCGGCCCTCCAATACGGGGCGCGAGCCGCCGTCGTCGCCCTGACAGCGCCCGCTCTGCCCTGCCATCCTGGAGCTATCGAGGCGGTTGTTATTTACAAGACCCTTCTCGCTACCCCGAAGCGCTAGCGACACTTAGCGAATGTAAATGGCCCCCCCTTAACAATGTATCTACCTATTAACATTTCTGGCATTGATAGGTCCGCGCCTCGAAAATTTTATGCGACACAAATGCTTGTTTTAAAATGACTTATGGATTGTGACGAGGGCAAGCCGATTGCGCCGGAGGTTGTGGCACGGCATGTGCGTTTACCCTTAGACATCGCAAGGGATATTTGCGATAGATGGAGAATTGCACTCGTTTTATGGCTACAAGCAATCTCCGTCTATGGAACTTCGTTGACGCCTGAGTGCAAGGAAACTGGAGGTTTGTGCGGTGCAACCTCAACGTTTGGCCGTCACTTTAGTTAGGGGACAAATTAAATGCGGAACATGATGAAGAAACTGTGGCAAGACGACGCTGGTATCGTGGCCCTCGAGTACCTGCTGGTGGCCACGATTATCGGCCTGGGTCTGGTCGTCGGCTTGTCCAACGTCGAGATCGCCCTGGACACCGAACTGACGGAGCTGGCCAACGCCATCACGGCACTGGACCAGAGCTACAGCTTCGTGGGGGTGACCGGAGGCAATGGCCACAACACGACCTCGTATCGGTCCGGCAGCTGTGCAATCGACTCTTCCTATGGGTCGCAGACCGTGGGTTCCTCGGCGGCCAGCTGTGTCACCATCAGCGTCGGCGTCCCGTAAGACCCGGCACGAATCACCCTCCCCCTGGTGGGGTAGAAAAAAGTCCAACGGCCCGTGCTATATGTTAACGATCGTTAACGTATAGCACGGCTTTCTTCGAATGATGTTTCCAGTCGTTAACACGCCCTGGAGAGACCGGCCCCCCAAACGGAGAAAGTTTTGTGACGCAACTTATTCTTTTATGAAGAGTTGTGGAACAGCGGTCGGCTGCATCGCTTGCGCACGAGCTTGCGGCACGGTATGTGCTCCTGCTTTCGAGTGTCGCAAACGTGGTTTGCGAGGGAAGGAGGATTGTACGCATGTTCGTTAAGGCCCAAGGCAACCTCCTTCAACGACCTTGATTGTTGCCATTGGACAGTGGGGCTTGAGGCATGTACGGTACAGCCTCAATAAGGGGCCGTTACTCTTATTAGGGGGTTAATGGATGCAAAAAATGTTGTGGAAACTGTGGCAAGACGACACAGGCATCGTGGCGCTGGAGTACCTGCTGGTGGCCACGATCATCGGTTTGGGCCTCGTCGTCGGCTTGTCCAACGTCGAGATCGCCCTGGACACCGAGCTGACGGAGCTGGCCAATGCCATCACGGCACTGGACCAGAGCTACAGCTTCGTGGGGGTGACCGGAGGTAACGGATCGGTCATTACCTCGTACCGATCCGGCAGCTGCGCAGTCGACTCTTCGTTTGGCTCACAGACGGTCGGTTCCTCTGCGGCCAGCTGCGTCACCATCAGCGTCGGTGTCCCCTAAAACGTTGCCAGTTTCTGGCGCCGGGCCTTGGACTCAAACCCCAGGCCCGGCCCGTTAAGACCAATGATGTTCGCTTCTCCTCTCCTGGTATAGCGTATAATTTACTGTGTCTCGCAGAGGAACAAGGGCCTGGTTGGCTCAGCTTCGCAGGAGCGCCCGATCAGGGCACTACTTCTGCGAAGCCAAAAAACCAAGAGGTGAGTCGTGATGGAGCGGCCCCCGTTTTTCCCGGATCCGTATTTCGGCTGGGCCTTCTACGCCGTCCTCGTCGCCTTGACAGCGCTGGGAGGATACCTCGACCTGCGCCGGGCGGTCCTGCCGAAGAAACTCACGCTCAGCCTGTTGGCGGTGGGGGTCGTCTTCAACATCGTTCGCGGTGCCTGGCTCGGTTCTCTGGGGGGTAAGCTGAGTTGGCTGCCGACCGGCAACGTCTGGTTGGGCGCGGCCGATGGTTTTCTGTTCAGCCTGGTTGGTTTTGTGTTGACGGCGCTCTTATTTGTTCTTTTCTGGATGGCGAAACTCTGTGGCGGCGGCGACGTGAAGTTGTTCGCGGCGTTAGGTGCTTGGGTCGGGTTTTGGCACGTCCTTTTCATCATGCTCGTTTCCAACTTTGTCCGGGCTCTTTTGCTAATCGGTCGCTTAGGCAGGAACAGGTTGCGAGCGCATCAAGGCAAGCAGCAAATGACCTATGCTTTGTCGGTAGCGATCTCGGCGGCGGTCGTGCTCTTGTGGACCTACCGTTTTGACCTGAACCTGGCTGTTCGCAGCAAGGCCGCTCCCATTCCGGCACGCGCGGAGGCGCTCCATGAATAAGCAAACGTGGCGAACCGGCAGCATCGCTCTCGAAGTGTTGTTGTTGACGCCAGTGGTGCTCGGTTTGATCTTTGCGGTGGTAGAGATCAGCATGATGACAGCGGCTAACGAGCACTTGGCCGCCGCCAGCCGGGAAGGCTGCCGCGTCGCCGCCCTGGGCGGCGGACCAGAGGAAATCGTCCGCGCGGTGCAGGACCATCTCGGTCAAGGCAATCTCAGCACGGCGCAGATCTTCGCCGTCCTCACGCAACAAGTGGACGGCACGCCGATCCTTAGCGCCCTGACCGACAGCAACGGTCAACCGATTGACGATCCGTTGCAGAGCCATGGGAATGGGCTGGTGCAGCCCGTTCCCAGTGGCGAGCCTGTCTTGGTGCGCGTGCAAACGCCGGCAGGCAACGTGGTGCCGGATTTGTTGGGCTTGCTCGGCGTCAGCGTCCAAAACAACCCCCTGGTTGGGCAGACTATCATGCGGAAAGAGTGAACCGATTTCTTCGGCGAGCTTGCAGCGGCGGCAAAGATGGAAGGCATCCCTCGCCGGCACTGCGGGCTGGTCGAATAGATTTTCAAAGTCCTGTCAACGCAGCCAGGAGCCTTGGCCTATGAAAGCCAGTACCCTATTGTCTGTCACGGTGGCCCTCTTTCTTGGCTTGGCGGTAGCCGTCGGGGCCAAATATTCTGGGTTCTTCAGCCCCAAGCCGCCGCCTCCTCCGCCGCAGCCCAAGCCAAAACCTAAAGTGTTGGTCGCTGCCAAGAACCTTTTCGACGGCTACACCATTCTCCAAGGCGACGTCAATGTCCGCGACATGACCGAGGAGGAAGAGGCCGATTATCGGGAACACAAGGACAAATATCTGCCACCCAAGCCCGAAGTCGCCATTCTGCGTGTGCTTAATCGCAGTGTCGAAGCAGATCAGCCGATCCTCCGCGACTACCTGGATGACATCAATTTGCCGCAGGCCATCCATCGCCGCTTGTCCTCGCCGACAATGCGTGCCGTCAACGTAACCGTGCCTCCCGAACGGGCGGCCGGCGGCCTGATTCAGCGCGGCGAATATGTAGACGTGTATCTGACCACGCGCATCTTCGTGCTCGGCAGGCGCCGCAGCACCAGCATGACCGAGACGGCGGCCATCGCCCGCAATTTAAAAGTGATCGTCAAACGCAATATGTTATGGGACGCCGTGGTCCCGCTCGATCCCAATAAGCCGATCGAATTTACTCTGGAGGCTAATGTCTATCGCGCCGCCCTTATCGAGTACGCCAAGACCAAAGGGCAACTGACGCTAGTGCCAACGGCGACTCCAAAAGATCCGAAAGGGAAACCTGCCTTCGTGTCTGCGGGGCAGAACGATCTCAACAGTAAGGAGTACCAGAACGAGGACGAACGGGTCGAAGCGTTCCTGCGCGGCGAATATGCCGTGAGCGACGCCGATCTCGAACGTATCTTCAACCTCAAGCCGCCCAATTCTCCCAGCTACAGCAAGCCCATCGAGATCGAACAGTACACCGGCAACCGTTTCCGCGGCGTACAATCGTTCGATACCAATAAGGGCAAAGGCATCAGCGACGGCGTGATAAATCCGAACACCGGCCAGCCCATCAACTACGCCTTCGGGCCGTTGGACAGTAAAGGGCCTAACATCTACGGCGACGACTATAATGACTATTACAACAATAACAATCCCTTTCAGCATCCGCTCACGCTCCGTCCCCCTCGGAACGCGGCGGATACTACCACGAACAACAGGTGAAGGTAGGATAGGTAGCCCGTCTTGCGTCATGGGTTAACGATGCTTCTGCAAAATATCGTTGCCTGCAACGTTCCTGCGAAGCGTTGCTAACCAAACGGCAAGCGGCGCCCCTTGTGAGCATTACCCGTCATGCTGCTCTGCTATTCTCCCCATTCCGGATCTTTGTTCTCCGGTCGCCGTCGTTCGGGCAAGGCCGGGCTGGTACTGTTGCTGAGCCTGCCGGTCCTGTTATTGGTCATGGCGTTGGCCTTCTACGCCGCCGAATTGGTGGAGACACGGACGCTGCTGCGCAACGATGCCGACGCCGCCGCCTTGGCCGCTGTGCAGACGTTCGTCGATGATTCTCTGCTGTGCAACGATCCGCAGCGCATGAAGGAACTGATTTCGCTGGCGCGCCAGAATGCTCAACAATATGCCGAGCTAAACCTCGTCCAGGGGCAAGGCTTGTATCTCGATCTCAATGCCAGCAACGATCCGGACGGCGACATTGTCGTCGGCGCCTTGGCCCAGCCGCGCGCCAAGGAATTTATGCTGCCCAACGAGACGGCCCATTCCGATCCCGCCTGGTTGCATATCAATACCGTGCGCGTTACCAGCCGGCGCCAAGCGCAGCATCCCAACGGCCCGGTGTATTTGCACAACGGCCCGCTATTGAGCCGTCTGCCCAACAACATCGCGGCGGCGGCGACGGCCACCCTCGATCGCTATGTTATCGGTTTTCGACCGCTAGGCCGGCAGCCGTTGCCTTTGTGTCCTTTGGCGCTGTTTAGTTTTCCTCCGGGCAATCTGAAACATTGCTGGGAATTCAATGTCGAAAAGCGCCGCGGCGCCGACGACTACAAAGTGCGGCGCAATGGCGCGTACTACCAAATCCTCCGCGGGGCTGATCGTCTGCACGAGATGGATGTGTACCTGGGTGTCGGCGAGGAGATGGGCCAAACAAGGAAAGCGAACCCCCGCGATCTGAACTTGCAATTGCGGCAAGGTAAATTCAATTGTTGCCTGCTCTATTTCGGCGCATCGGACGTGCAAGAACTGGCCCTGCAAATCGTTAACGGCGTTGACGCTTCTCATTTATCGGCTTTCGGCGGACAGCTGGTGCTGGGGCCGGGCAATCAGCTGGTCGTCAACGGCACGCCCTGGGGCCCCCAGAACACCAGCTGGAAGGGACAGCTGTTGCAGGAGGCCCTGAAACAGTTACAATCAAGCGGATTGCCGCGTCTGTGGCCGTGTTTTTCTTCTTTCGACAAGGAAACCTCGCATCCAGTGTTGTGTGGATTCGTGGCCGCGCGCGTTGTCCAGGTCAAGCGCCAAGCCGGGAAGGGAGAAGCCATTTCGTTCGCGGTCCAGCCTTGCATGATGGCTGCGGGGACGGCCGTGACCGAAGTCGGACGGGCGGGTATCGGCATGGCCAAGTTGCCGAACCCCTATATCTGCAAGGTTCGGTTGGTCGAGTGATACAAAACTTTACTCGTTTGCCGCACCGGTAAGGGGAGGCGCTCTTGCTGGCGCGCGAGGTGGATAAAAAAGTTTTGTGAAGGAAATTCATGCGGGTCATCGTAGCCAGTGACAACGCCGATCAGCACCTGCCGCTGCGTGCCCAGCTTCTCAGTGCGGGTTTAGAGTGCGGGGCTGCGGATTGCGTGCTGTTGGCCGGATTAGAACCACGGTTTGCCCAGGCCGGCGCCGATCTTGTCGCCGTGTATGTCAGCCTCCCTTCAGAGCCAGCCCTGGCGCTTATCCAGAAAGCGGCAGCCCGGCTGTCGGCCCCGGTCCTCGCTATTGGGCCTACCAGCGATCCGCAATTAGTCATTCAGGCGCTGCGCAGCGGTGCGCGCGAGTATCTTGACGAAGACAAACTCCGCGAAGACCTGCCTACGGTTCTGGAGAGATTGCGGCAGGCCGGCGCCATCCGCTTCAAGGTCGGACGCACGCTCGCCGTCACCGCTGGCTGCCCTGGCAGCGGCGTCACCACGGTAGCATCCAATCTCGCCTTTGCTTTGGCCCTGAAATACCCCAAGCAAGTGGTGCTGGCGGAATTGGCTACCGATGTGCCCGCCTTGGCCCTGGCCCTGGATATGCAGCTGCGCCATACGGCGGACGAGTTGATACGTGCCTGGGACCGCGCTGATTCGGCGATGTTACAACAGGGGCTTGTCGAACATGTTGGCGGCGTGCAGATACTCGCCTACGCCCCGGAGACACTGATTGCCGAGCCGGTCGAGCCGCCCGCTATGCGCCACCTGGCCCTGTTGCTGCGCACCCTCTACGACTGGACCGTGCTTGATTTGGGACATTCGGCCCATGCCGCCGCCGTTGAGGCCATGCAACTGGCCGAATCGGTCGTGGTCGTCACGCGCTTGGATGTTCCGGCGTTGCGCTTGACCCGGCGTTATGTGCAAGAATTGCAAGACCGCGGCATCGCCCGAGAAAAACTGCGGCCGGTGGCCAACTTCTACGGTCAGCGGAAGCAGCTGGCCTGGAAAGACGCCCAAGATGCTCTGGGAATGCCGTTGGCCGTGTGGCTGCCGGATGATCCGGCCTTGATGAATCAGGCCCTCAACCAGGGGCAGCCGCTCGTGCGGCTGTCGCCTCGTGCTAAAATTAGTAAACGGATCGTCGAATTGGCCCAACAAGTCGATAGACCAATGGATACGGCCCCCAGCTGAATTCGACGCCCGCAGGCGAGCGGGGGGTGTGAACCCCCCGGTAGTTGGGCGAGCGGGGGGTGTGAACCCCCCGGTAGTT
>Ga0078972_1008627_pt1 | contig 21056 bp, 17 predicted proteins | sample YelNatPaOPGAMG01_FD_67568 | JGI IMG/M metagenome (GOLD analysis project Ga0078972, IMG submission 67568) | Hot spring thermophilic microbial communities from Obsidian Pool, Yellowstone National Park, USA - OP-RAMG-01 (SPADES assembly) (version 2) | ecosystem: Environmental > Aquatic > Thermal...
ATAATTAAATTACATCTTTTAACCAAACTTAGATTTATTCAGTTTGATTATAGGTTCTATAAGAGTATAAAGAGGTTATTTGGTTGGATTTTAAGAAAAAAGAAATGTTAAGAAAGATTGCATTAGAAATATTATTGATAATTTCTCTTGCTTTAGGGGTTATATTAATATTATTTGGTATTATTAGTATTTTTTCTCCTTCATTAATTTTCTCTCAGATTATTTTGCCGTTGGCTTGTCTTTTTTCTAAAGTAGGTTATATAAGAGAAATAAAAACTATTGAGAAATTATGGCAATTATGGAACATACAGGGTAGATATATTGTTTTATTTTTAGGCGTTTCTTCTTTTGTTTTTAGTATTGTTTTAGATAATTTAAGCAAAGAGAAAAAGATATATACCGAAGAAAAAAGAGAGGATTATTTGGGACAAATTCCTTCTAAAAAAAATAATACTTTATTTTATGTAGTTACTATTTTAATTATTACTATAATCGCTGCGCTTTTAAGGATAATAAATTTAAATCAGAGTTTATGGTTAGATGAATTATATACCGCCTATTTTGTAAAGAATTTTCGTTTATGGCATTATTTAGAATTGGGCGACCATTGGTTTTATACATTTTTAAGTTTTATATTTGTCCATATATTTGGAGAAAATGAGATAGTTTTACGGATCCCAGCCTATATTATAGGCTTAGTAACTGTCCCTATGATATATTATTTTGCGAAGAATTTCTTCTCTGATAAAAATGGGCTGTTATCTGCATTGTTTTTGTGTTTTTGTTATTTTCATATAGAATACTCCAATGAGGCAAGGGGTTATTCTGCATTGGCATTTTTTAGTTTATTTTCTTCTCTTATTTTTCTAAAGATTATTATAGACAGACAACAATTTAAAAAAACAAAAGAATTATTTTTATTAACTATAATTACCGCTTTAGGTTTTCTTTCTCATTTTTATTATATATGGGTTATTTTTGCCCAATGCCTTACAGTTGTTTTTCTATTTCTGATGGGAAAATATTTTAAAATGAATAAATTAACAGATGCAGATACAATTACAAATTTATTGCTTACGATGATAACAGGTCTATTCATAGGACTTTTTATTTATGGGCCGAATTTTCTATTTGCCCTTTTTGATAAATACACCAAATGGGTATCCACGGGCGATCCTGTATCTTTAAATCTATTTAGTTATTTGCTCATAGGAAGAATAGACTTTATGTTAAGTTTGTTTTTTATTTTTTTTATGACAGTTGCCTTGGGAAATATGTATATAAGAAAAAGAGTAGTAATATTTTTATATTTTATATTTATATTAATCGTCCCTTATATTATTTTAATGGTTATCTGTAAAAGAATATTCTACCGCTACATTATTTATATGCTACCTTTTATGATAATTATACTTGCAGATGGTATATTAGTATTGGTAAATTTTTTGAAGAGTAAATGGAAAAAATTTATTCTATTTATCTTTGTTATTACATTTATTATTTTGCAGATACCTGCACTTAGGAGGTATTATTTTTATCGTTTCAGTGGTAGACAGGATTATCGTTCGGTAGGTAAAATGATAGATAACTATGCAGATAGAGGAGATTTTGTTTATGGAATCGGTGGGAATGCAGGATGGCTTCAGTATTATATAAAGAAACATCAGCTTATTTATAATTTTGATAGAGAGCAACTTATTCATCAAATAGAAGAAGGTAAAAATAATATTTGGCTTGTTGTTTCTTATCCTGAGTATATTATTTCTATTCCAGAAGATTTTATGGTTTATAAAATTGCCAGATTAAAACTTAAATTAGTAGGATATTTTCCCGCTAGAGAGTCAGCATTTATTGTATATACAAATAAACCTATATCCATTAAATATGATTGACTTATCTATTGTCATACCTGTTTTGAATGAAGCAGAGAATATCGGTTTGCTTATAAGAAAAATACAGGAAATTTTATCTGGTTTAAAGATAGGATACGAGATAATTATAATAGATGGCGGTTCTGCCGATGATACAGTAAATATATGTAAGAAATTAGGAGTTAAAGTTCTCTCTCAGTTAGATAGGGGTTATGCCAAAGCAATTCTTAAAGGATTAACCAACGCCCAGGGGAATTGGCTTATTACGATGGATGCAGACTTCTCGCATCCGGTTGAATTTATTTTAAATTTTTTAGAATACAAAGATGAAGCAGAGGTAATAATCGCTTCTCGGTATATAAAAGAAGGTGCATCATATACAGGTATACTTAGAAATATAATAAGTAGATTTTTGTGTTTCGTTTTTAGAAATTTACTTTCCATACCAATTAATGATATTACCAGTGGATTCCGTATGTATAAAAGGACATTTATAGAAGATTTAAATATTTATGTTTTAAAAGGTAAAGAATTTGAAATTTTGGTAGAAATTTTGATTGAGGCATACCGAATGGGTTATCTTATTAAAGAGATTCCTTTTGTTTACATTCCCAGAAAAAGAGGTAAATCTCATATTCCTGGAAAACTTTTTAGATTATTTAAAGGATATCTTACAATATTTTTTAAGTATTTTAAGATAAGAGGAACAACCGCTTTTTCAGATTACGATGAAAAGGCTTTTTATAGTATAAATTTCTTGCAAAGATACTGGCAAAGAAAGAGATATCGGATAATTACGGATTTTATAAAAGAAGAAAGAAACAAAGCTATAGTTGATTTAGGTTGTGGTTCAAGCAGGATTATTCAATCTTTGCCTGAGGCATTTGCAGTAGATATATCTTTAGAAAAATTAAGATACATTCGTAAAAGTAATAAATATCTAATAAATGCTGATATAAATAATTTGCCTTTTAAAGATAACATATTTTCCTGTATAATTTGTTCCGAAGTAATAGAGCATATAAATACAGAGTCTATTTTTTTTGAAATTAATCGGATATTAAAGCCAAAAGGTATACTTGTTATAGGTACACCCGATTATAATAAAATCATCTGGCGTATTATTGAATTCTTCTACGGGTTATTAAAACCCGGTGGATATAGAAGTATGCATATTATAAAATATGATAGAAAAAAGCTAGAAGATATTTTAAAAAAGTATGGTTTCAGTATATTAGAAGAGATATACATATTGGATTCAGAATTTATTATTAAGGCTAAGAAATTATAATTATGCATAATCCAAACAATTCTGAAGAAATATTTTTAGATTTGATGTCGTTACATTTGTCCAGTCAAGGATTTTTATTAAAATTTTATTATAAATATATAAAGAAAAATTTTAAAATTTATCCTGTAAGTAGGAGTTGGGAGTATCCTTGGGCAATTATTAATGCTCACATAACTAAAGGGTTAAATATATTAGATGCTGGTTGCGGTGGTTCTCCTTTGTTAAGTTATCTTTATAAGAGAGGCTGTAATTGTTTTGGAGTTGATTATAAATTTTGGTATGATTCTTCATTTCCAAAAAGTTTTAAAGCCAGGATTTCTAGAAAGTTAAGCAATTATTTTCCATTTTATTATCTAATAAATCCGCATGGTATGTATCCTTTAGCAAATGCGGCTAAGTCATTGGGCTTTAAGATATTTTATATAAAAGGCAAAATAAACAATTTACCATTTAAAGATAACTTTTTTGATAGAATTTTTTGTATTAGCGTATTGGAACATATTAATAGGAATGATTTTTGTTATATTGCAAAGGAATTTAAGCGGGTTCTCAAAAGAGATGGTTTGCTTATAATAACTATGGATATAAAGGATAGCGGTATTTTTTGGCAGGATTTTATAATGGCTACCGGAATGGTTCTTATAAATAAGGATTATAAAGATTATTACAAAGATCTCGGTTACTCTGTGATAGGACTTATTTTAAAAAAGACATGAATTGCCGAATCGCTATTGTTATTTATGCTAACCCCGATCATTATCCTCCAATAATAAATGCTATAACTATTCTTTCCAAAGAATTTGATATACTACTTATCTGTAGAAATCAAGAAAAGTCATTCATCAGTTATCCAAAGAATATAAAGGTATACCGTCTTGGCAAATTAGAAACTGCGGAACAAAAACAAAATCAAAATTTGTTTTTAAAAGTTAAAGAGTATATCCTTTTTATCTTAAAAACAGTATTTTTAGTAAACAGATATAAATGTAAGTTTATATATGCATATGATATGCATGGCTTTGTAGCTGGTTTTTTTGCATCAAGATTTATTAAAAAAATTCCTTTGATATACCACAACTTAGATTTGGTAGACTTAAAACAACAGAGAATTATAAGTTATATAGTTAAATACCTTGAATTAAAATTAGCAAATATTACAGAGAAAATAGTATTCTGTGACTTCCACAGGGCTAAGTATTTCCAAAAAGAAGCAAAACTAAATAAATTACCGCTTATAGTTATGAATGTTCCTTTGAGAAAAAATGACTTACCCGAAAATAAATTAAAAGACATCTTAAGAAAAAAGAGTTATGATACCGATAACAAAGTTATTCTCTATCAAGGTAAAATAGGTGACGGTAAAGCATTGGAGGAAGTTCTAAAATCTATGCCTCTCTGGCCAAAGAATACAGTATTGGTATTAATGGGATATTTGGATAGAGATTTTGCTGAGAAATTCTTTAAGCAGGCATATCTTTTAAAAGTAAATCAGAGAGTTATTTATTTAGATGCTATTCCTTATTTAGATATTTTTCATTATACCGTAGGTGCCTATTTAGGATTGGGTCTGTATAATTCGTTCCATCCGAACTGGGTTTATGTGGCAGGAGCGTCTAATAAGATATTTGAGTATATCTCTATGGGTATACCTCCGATAGTTAATGATTCGGTTTATTTTAGAGATATTTTTGATGAATCTTTTGTATATTTTGCTAATCCATTCTCATCTGAAGATATTGCCCGGGTTATAAATTTGGCAATCAATAACTACTCGGAATATCAAAAAAAATCTTTTCTCTGTAGGAAACTACATCTTGAAAAATTTAATTATGAGTTACAATTTAAACCGATATTGGAATTTATGAAAGATAAGATAAAATGAAGGTTACTATTTCGGTAGGCGGTAAATTTCATGCTTTTTATTTGGCAAAACAATTAGATAAGTATGGATTTTTGGATACTATTTTTACTTCCTATCCATATTTTAAAGTAAAAGGCTCAAGCATCGATAGAAAAAAAGTCAAATGTCTTATTAAAAAAGAAATCTTAGAACAGATATTTTATATTTTACCTTATATTAAATTTAAAGAAAAGATAGATATACCGTATTATACGGCAAATCTTTTTGATTATGATGTATCGCATGCAATTAAGCCTTGCGATATATTTGTAGGTTGGTCAGGTTTTTGTCTTCATACCATTAAAAAAATTCGTAATAGTTTTAATCCGAAGATAATTGTTGAAAGAGGTTCTGTTCATATTGAAACTCAAAGAGAGATTATGCAAGATGAGCAAAGAAGGTTGGGAATTAACTTAGATTTACCTTCATCTAAAATTATTCATAAAGAAAAAGAAGAATATCAGCTGGCAGATTTTATTGTTGTTCCTTCTAATTTTGCTAAGGATTCGTTTGTTAAGAAAGGTTTTAATTCAGAAAAGATTATTACTGTTCCGTTGGGTGTAGATATAGATTTATTTAAACCCGCTCTTAAGGAGGACAAAGTGTTTAGGGTGATTTTAGTGGGTATAAGTGTACGTAAAGGAGTGCATTATGTTTTAAAGGCATTTTCGGAATTAAGATTAAAAAATTTAGAGTTATGGTTGATCGGTAATCTTAATCAGGATATAAGATCCTTATTTAAAATTTATGAGTTTAATACAGAACTTAACTTGCATTTAATTGGTTCTGTTCCCCAAAGTCATCTCTATAAGTACTATTCACAGGGTTCTGTTTTTGTACTTTTTTCTTTAGAGGATGGTTTTGGAATGGTAGTTTTAGAGGCGATGGCATCAGGGATTCCGGTAATATGTTCCAGTAATGTAGGGGCAAAGGATGTGATAAGAGAGGATATAGATGGTTTTGTTTTGCCTGTTAGAGATACAGAGTCATTAAAAGAGAAGATAATTTTTTTATACGAACATCCACACCTGTGTAAAGAGATGGGTGAAGCTGCAAGAGAAAATGTTATTAAAAATTATACTTGGCAACATTATGGAGAAAGAATTATAGAGACTTATAAAAAAATTTATGAAAATAAAATAAGATGAAAGTAATTTTGGTTTATTTATAACCGCTTGACAACGAACCACTATGATTAATGTATGTTGGAACAGTTATAAAAAAGTAGGTAATCCCTGTATGCTTTTGATAACTGGAAAATGTTGTGTTGGTTTGATGATGGTCAGGAAACAGGTAAGCAAAGAATAAGAAATGAAATTTTAAATAAAGATATAAGCGATAAAGAAATTTTTGAAGCATACCAGATATGTAAAAAAACGGACTTCCTTTTCAGGTAAATATTATGTTTGTTAGTCTTACAGAAACCGAAGAAGAATTAAAACTTTCTTTATCTTTGATTAAAAAGATTCAACCCCATTTTATGAACTTATCTTACGCTACAGTTTTACCAGGAACCCATCTTTATGAGAGATATTTACCAGAGATAGAAAAATCTATATATTACCGCAAATATTCAGATTTTGATATTGGTAAGTTTAAGAAGTTAGATTGTGATATAAATGATGAATACCTAAAGAAAATCCATAGATTTTCTGAGAAATATTATGACAAAACTTCTTTTCGCAGCCGTGCTCGGCATTTTATAAAGTATTCTTATTTTAGAAAAATACTATATAAAAGATGGAGAACTTTATTATTCAGCAAATATCCAAAATTTCTCCGCTTACTTTATGATATAATAAGTATAGTTTTGGGGGACTATACCCTATATTATAAATAAAAATAAATATAAGGAATTAAATAATAAATGAATGCAGTTATTCTTATTCCTACTTATAATAGTAGTAAAACAATCGTAGAGACATTAGATTCGATAAAAAAACAAAAAGATTCTTTAGATAAAATTAAAGCTGTATATATTTCCGATGACGGTTCAACCGATGATACAATAAAAAAAGTAAAATCCTGTTGGGATTTAGAAAAACCGCCTCTTTATATTATTAAGCATGATTTTAATATAGGTGAATATAATAATATAAATCAGGCAATAGAAAAAATTATTCCGGATACGGATTGGCTATTTTTGGTACATTCGGATAATATTGCCAAACCCGAATGGCTTAAAATGATGTTTACTCAAATAGAGAATTGTCCTGATAATGTGGCAAGTATTTCTTCTAGTTGGGATAACCTTTTTGAGAATGGGAGAATTAAGAAGGGGGAAAATGACTTTTCTCAAGAGATAAGGATTATTCCCGGTAATAAAAATTCTGTAAAAGGAACTTTATTAATGGGATGTTGGTGGCATATCTCGTTTTCTGCTTTAAGACTTGAAGTTTTTGAAAAGATAGGCTATTTTGATTCTACATTCAAGCAAAAAAGTGATTTTGATTGGTTGTTAAGATGTCTTTATAAAGGTTATTCTATTGGATATATTCCGCGTACATTGTTTTTTTATCGCCAGCATAAAGCCTCTGTTTCTTCTAAGAATTTTTTAAAGAATATAGATATAAAAGAAACTCTTAAAATAATTAATAAATATATTGGCATAATTTCAATAAGAGATATTCTTTATTTGCATCTTCGGCATTCGGTATTTGCATTAAAGAGGATATTACGCAGTATTATTGAATTTAATATTGTGCGTTTATTTTATTGTATAGAAACTCTATTTTTTATTTTTTATAATTTACTTTGGTGTTTTTATAAAAAATTATTAATTTCTCAGTTTAAAAATGGATATAAATAATACATTTGTATTTTATTTAATTATCTGGTTTATAGTAGCAGGTTTTGTTATATTTATAAAATGGAAGGATAAGTCTAATAATTGTGGATTAACTCTATTTTATATTTTAGGTTTCTCTATAATTTATATGGTTGCACCCGCATTTTATATTTTGCCGTGGCAAGAATTTTCTCAAAAGGAATGGGTTTTATGCGGATTTAGAGAATCTACCTATGGTTTAATTTCTTTTGCTATAGGCAATATATTTTTAACGCAATTTTTTTTAAGAAGACAAGAAAAATATAAAATAGAAAATCAAAACAATTATATATGGACTAATTCTAATTTTCCTTATGTGTATTTTTGGTTATCATTGCTAATGTATTTAATAGCTAGTTACCGACCAATTAATATACCTACAATTCAGGCTATAGGTGTAGTTTTTAATAATTTTATGGCTGTAAATATATGCCTTATTTGTTGGCAGGCATATTGTAATAAAAATTTTAAAGAATTAAGAAAGTGGTTGATATTATCGTTATTTTTACCTCTACTGACTCTCACATTTGGTGGTTTTTTTGGCTACGGCGTAGGATTGAGTATGCTTGTTTTTGTATTTACTTTTAGATTTTTTAGAAGATTTATTCGCATAATCCTTGTTTATATAATTATGAGTTATTTAGGATTTAGTATTTATGTAACCTATATGAGAGACAGAGATATAATTAGGGATACAGTTTGGGGGGGTGCTCCTATAATTAAGAGGATAACCACAATAGTTAATACTTTTAAAAATATAGAGTGGTTTAACCCCTCCAATCCTAGACATCTTATATCCATTGATGGTCGATTGAATCAAAATGTATTAGTAGGTGCAGCGATAGAGTATATAAAAAACGGTTTTGCCTCTTATGCCTATGGTCAGACAATATATGAATCTATAGTATTAGGTTTTATCCCCAGAATCCTTTATCCAGAAAAACCTGTTTATGCGGGCAGCGGAAATTTGGTCTCTAAATTTACAGGATTAGAATTTGATCCTACTACTAGCGTAGGGGTTGGGCAAGTAATGGAATTTTACATTAATTTTGGAAGAATGGGGGTAATAATAGGATTTATGATAATTGGAGTTCTGTTGGGAATATTTGATACTCTCGCGGCGCATTATTTATCTACAGGCAATATTTATAAATTTATTTTATGGTTTTTACCCGGTTTATTTTTAAATAATCCAGGGGGAGCTTTGGTGGAGGTAACTACTTCTATTGGTGCAGGTTTTATTTTTGTCTTTTTAATTGCAAAAATAAAACTGGAAAAAAGTCGTACAATTTTATTTATTATATTCCTAATTATGATTCTTTATTTAATAAATATAATTCTTTTCCATTAATCCATTAAAATTAAAATATGTGTGGAATTTTAGGCATAAAGGCAGATTTTTTGAATAAGGAAATTAATTTAGAAACGATGATTAAAAGTTTACATCATAGAGGTCCTGATATTGAAAACCGATATATAGACAAGGATATTATATTAGGGCATTTAAGACTTAAAATAATTGATTTATCCGATAATGCAAATCAACCCCTGAGTAACGAAAAAAAAGATACCTTTATGATTGCTAACGCTGAGATATACAATTTTAGAGATCTGCGTAAAGAATTGAAATCTTATGGGCATATATTTAAAAGTGATTCGGATAATGAGGTAATTCTGCATAGTTATGAAGAATGGGGGATAGGTTGTCTTAAGAGATTAAGAGGGATGTTTTCTTTCTGCATTTGGGATTCTAAAAAAAGAGAACTTTTCCTTGCAAGAGATAGATTTGGGATAAAGCCACTTTATTATTATTTTAAAAACGGAATCTTTATATTTTCCTCTGAGGTAAGGGCGATTCTGGCAAGTGGATTAGTCTCTAAAGAATTAAATTTAGAAGGATTAGTAAGTTATCTTGAATACGGTGGCCTAAAAGAACCTTTAACAATTTTTAAAGACATATATTCTCTTTTACCAGGGCATTTTTTACTATTAAAAGAAAATGCATTAAGAATTTGCCGTTATTATGACCTTTTAGATATAGATTTAAAATTTTCTCATTTAAATCAGAATGATTTATTTAAAGAGATCAATTTTTTGCTAAAAGAGACCATAAAACTACATCTTATAAGTGATGTTCCTGTGGCTGTATTTTTAAGCGGAGGGATTGATTCAAGCAGTCTGGTGAGTTTGGCTTCCGAGGTTTCCTCGGTTAAGACCTTATCTATCATATTTAAGGAAAAAGAATTCAGTGAAGAAAATTACTCTAATTTGATAGCAAAGAAATTTAATACTGAGCATAGACAGATAATAATTACGGAGGATGATTTTTTAAAAGAACTCGATAATTGTATAAAAGCAATGGATGAGCCTACTTTTAATGGTATAAATACCTATTTTATTTCCAAAATCGCCAAAGAATTAGGTTTTAAGGTTTGTCTTTCAGGTTTGGGGGGAGATGAAGTTTTTTGTGGTTACAATACATTTAAAAGGATAAATAAGCTTGTGTTTTTTAATTCTCTTTGGAAAAATTGTCCATTCTTTTTAAGGAGATTATTTTTCAACTTATCTAAAACTATTTTGCCTGATAATACATATAATAGGAAATTTTCTGATTTATTAAAAACAGATTATTTACATCCTTATTTTTGGATGCGTAGACTTTTTACCGAAGAAGAAATGGTTATTCTTTTAGGTAAACAATATCAGTTCTTTTTTAAAAATAATATTCCTTTAAATAAACTTAAGCAATTAGATTATATAAATCAGATCTCATATTTAGAGATTACTAATTATTTAGTAGATATACTCTTAAGGGATACTGATTTTATGAGTATGGCACACTCTTTAGAGATAAGGGTTCCTTATTTAGACCATAAACTGGTAGAATCTGTTTTAAAAATACCTAAGAGATTTAAAATAGATAGTGAAATACCAAAAATTCTTTTACTCAAAAGTTTGGATAGACCATTACCCCCTCAGATATATCTTAGGCCCAAAAAAGGTTTTGTTTTCCCTTTTGATATATGGTTAAGAAAAAATTTAAAATTTAAGATTGAAGATACCCTTTTAATTAAGGATAATCTTTTAGATGATATTTTAAATCCTTTAGCTGTTAAAGAGATCTGGAATGATTTTCTTTTAGGTAAAATATCCTGGCAAAAACCTTGGGCTTTATATGTATTAAAGAGTTGGTTGAATAATTATTTAAACTAAATGATGAAGATTCTACATGTAATTCCTGCTTTGGCTTATGGTTTTGGTGGCCCTACCCAGGCAGTTTTGGAAATGTGTAAAGGACTGGTGAAATATGGAACAGATGTTACTATATTTACTACCAATGCAGATATTAAAAAGAAATTAGATGTCCCTATAAATAAAGAAGTTAATCTGAATGGAATTAAAATATTTTACTTTTCTATAGATTTTTTTCACCGTTATAAATTTTCCTTCGACCTAATTGATGCTATAAAAAAAAAGATAAAAGATTTTGATATAATTCATATCCATTCCTTATTTCAATTTCCTACCTTGATTTCTTCTTATTATGCCAGAAAATTTAATAAGCCTTATATAATTAGACCGTTAGGACAACTCGACCCTTTTCTTCTAAGAAGACATCGTCTGCGTAAGTTATTTGATTTATATATCTTGGAGAGAAAAAATATAGAATACGCTAATTATTTACACTTTACCACAGAGGAGGAAGAAAAATTAGCCAGAAAAAGCGGTTTTAAGTTCTCTTCATTTGTTTTGCCCTTGGGGATAGATTTAGAAAATTTTAAAAACTTACCTACCTGGGGAGAGTTTCGCAAAAAATATCCTGAAACCAAAGGTAAAAGAATTATCCTTTTTTTAGGTAGAATCAGTTTTAAAAAAGGTTTGGATATACTCGCGGAGGCATTTTATCAATTATGTAAAATAAGAGATGATCTCCATTTAGTTATCGCTGGACCTGATGACGAAGGTTATGGCAAAAGGATAAGAACCATCATTCAAAAAAGAAATATCTTAGATAAGGTTACCTTTACAGGAATGCTTCTGGGGGGCGAGAAGTTATCTGTTTTTAGAGATAGTGATATTTTTGTGCTTCCTTCTTATAGTGAAAATTTTGGTTTAGCTGTGATAGAGGCAATGGCTTGCGGATTGCCGGTGGTGGTTTCAGATAGAGTAGGGATTCAAAAGGAGATCTTAAAGAACAATGCTGGTATTGTGGTTGAACCTCATATAGATAGTATATTAGAAGGTATAAAAAAGTTGCTTGATGATGAGCTGTTAAGATTTAAAATTATAGAGTCCGGTAAAAGACTTGTATACGGATGTTACAGTATAGAACAGATAGCATTAGCTATGATAAAAATTTATAAAAAAATTTTAAACATAACAAGTTGAGATTTAAAATGAGATGTATCATATCGTAAGAGAAGCACATAAGAAAGAAGATTATGTTTTTAAAATGATTATAAAAATTTTTAAGTATTTTGCAATACCCAAGACATCCCTTATTCTTGATACCGGCTGTGGAAGAGGGCAGTTGGTCTATAATATTTATAAAGAAGGATACGAAAATATTTTTGGTTTTGATATCTTATCAGACAACATAAAATTTGCTAAAGATAGTTTTAAAGAGGTTGCGGATAGATTTGCGATACATGACCTTTATTCCCAACAGCTTCCTGATTCATTCCCGAAGAATAATTATGATGTAATCTTTTCCTTAAATGTAATTGAACATACATACAGTCCTATTAAGTATCTTGAAAATATAAAATTCTGGCTAAAAAAAGATGGTATCCTTATTATCTCTACCCCCTATCATGGTTATATCAAAAATTTTATCATATCTTTATTTAATAAATTTGATTGGCACTTTGATCCGTTAGATGAGGGAGGGCATATAAAATTTTTCTCAAAAAAAACATTTTATAAAATCATTTACGCTTCAGGATTATACCCTATAAGATTCTATTGCATAGGTAATTTCCCGTTTGTATGGAAAGAGATGTTGGTTGTGGCTAAGAAATATAAAGATTAACATGGTTATAAAAAAAGAAACGATACCGGTCTCTTGTATTATTTTGACCTATAATGAAGAAAAAAATATTCTGAATTGTCTTAAGAGTTTGTACGGTTGGATAGGAGAGATAATCATCGTAGATTCCTTCAGTAAAGATAAAACCATAGAAATTGCTAAACAATTTACTGATAAAATTTATCAAAATCCATTTACAACCCATGTAGAACAATGGATTTGGGCTTTTAATAATGTAGAGTTAAGTTATGAATGGTGCTTGGTTTTGGATGCTGATCAAATTGTTTCTTATGAATTAAAGGAAGAGTTAATAGATTTATTTAAAAATTTACCTGAAGATATCGATGGTTTTTATATTAAAAGAAGACAGATTTTTAGAGGAAGATGGATTAGATTTGGTGGATACTATCCTAAATATCTTTTAAGACTTTTTAAAATAAAAAAAGTATTCTGTGATGAGAATGAACTTGTGGATAAGCATTTCTATGTAAAAGGAAAAACTGCTAAACTTAAAAATGATCTTATTGAGGAAAATCTAAAAGAGAATGATATCTCTTTTTGGCTTGAGAAACATATCCATTATGCAGAGCTTCTAGCAAAGGAGGAGCTTATTTATAAAAAAAATAGGAAAAGATTGGTAAAGCCATCTTTATTTGGTAGTTTGGAGCAGAGGATATTTTGGCTAAAAAATATATATTACCATTTTCCTTTATACATAAGGCCATTTTTGTACTTTTTTTATCGTTATATTTTGCGGGGAGGTTTTTTAGATGGAAAAGAAGGTTTTTTATTTCATTTTTTACAAGGTTTATGGTACAGATTGATTGTAGATATAAAGATAGAAGAATTAAATAGAACTAAATATGAGTAATTTATTTGATAAAAATATTAAATTATGGCTAGTTTTTACTTTTATAGGGATAATTATTTTATCTTTACCGTTTTTCTTTGCCAGAGGTATCGGGGTAATGGATGATACAAATTTTTTAATTATTGCAAAATGGATAAAGTATGGATTTAAACCATATAATGATTTGGCAGAGTTAAAACCACCCGCTATATATTATACATTATATATTTTAAATAAATTTTTTGGTGAAGCCTGGTGGGTAAGTAGAGTATTTATATTTTTAATAGATATATTATTTGCTTTATTGGTTGTATTTTTTTTGAATAAGAGATTAGGAGATATTATTGCTTGGTTGTCAGGAATAAATTTATATCTTGCTTTGATTTTATTCGGTGGATACCGTATCCATACCGAGACTTTCTGTGCATTATTGGGGATGATCGGTTTATTTTTCATAATTAATAAAAAAGACTATACTAAACATAACTTATTATTTGGAATAATTATAGGTTTTGCTTCGCTTTATAAACAGCCAGCGATATTTTATCTTATAGCGTATATTTTATTTTTGTTAATATTAAGAGAAGGCATTAAAAAAACAATCATCAATATATTTTTTGTTCTACTTGGTTTTTTACTTATCTGGATGATAACCATCTTATTGCTTTATAGATACTCTATGTTAAAAAATTTTATTAAGTATGTAATTATGTTGCCTGCTATGTTTCCTGGGGATCCTAAATATCTTCATGGCCTTAGATTATTATTTCTGGCAACTCCACTTTCTCCAATATTTTTATTTATGGTTATCCTTGGATTAAGAAAAAAAAGATTGAATTATAATTTCTCAAAATTTGAATTACTTTTATTTTTAGTAATTATATTTTCTTATATCCCTATTTTGGTAAGACCTTCTCCGCATTATTATATCTGTTTGTTGTTTGCTTTGATTATATTATGCGTAAAATTATGGGTTAATCTTGTATATCCCTATTTGAATAAATATAGATTTAAAAGTTATCTGTTCTTTAAATATATGTTATTGATTATCCCTTCTTTACATTTAATCGGTGGTCTTGTATATGGAAGTATTTTTTTTATTCGCGAAAAACGCCTAAAATATGATTGTTTACTAGCTCATCAGTTAGGCCGGATCGTTAATACATATACATCGGAATTGGAACCGATACTTTGCTTTTCCGGGGGTTATCCTGCATCGAGATTTTATTATATCTTAGAAAGGCGACCTTTATTGCCGGATATTTGTATGTCTCCTATGCCGAAAGAAATAAAGGGAAAACTTGAACAGTTAATAGAGATTATAAATTACGGAAAAGTACCCCTTGTAATTATGGAAGATACTATAAAAGAAGATAGCTTTTTGGTTATACCTAAGGAGCGTTTTATAAAATTACTTTCTGAAAGATATAAAAAAATAGATTTCCCTTTTGATAAAGATTATAGCCGAAACAGTAGAATAGATGTTTATGTCAGGAAAGATTTAAAACCGCAGGATAAATTATTTAAATCAAAAGTATTTCCTAATAAATGTAATAAATATTAAATTTATAAAGATGAGATTCAATTTAATGAAAAAGATAGATAAATACCTGGGATTTGTCTTGGGGATGGTTATTTATATATATGGAAGGTTGTTTGGTTTATTTTGTAAAAAGGATAATATAGACCTTAAAAAAATTAAAAAAATAGTAATTTTAAAATGGTTTGGTTTAGGCACGATAATAAAAATGAGTCCGCTGATAGAAGCAATAAATTTAAATTTCCCTGATATAAAGATTGTATTTTATACGTTTCCAGAAAATTATGAGATCCTTAAAATATTAGAAATCTTTGATGAGATAAAGATTATCGATAATAGGTCGTTTATAAAATTTTTTAAAGATGTTTTGCGTTATATTTTTCAAGAAAGGTTGAGAAGCCCAGATTTGGTATTGGATATGGAATTCTGTTCTAATTTTTCTACCATTTTTTCTTTTCTTACGGGTTCCTCGAAAAGGATAGGGTTCGATATCAGAAATTATTTCTGGTATAGAAGACTGTCTAACTTAACTATTATGCTTAATGATTACGATTCTTTAAAAGATATATATTTAGAGATAGGCAGGATGCTGGGGTTAAAAATGGACAGATTTGTTTTTAAAAAAAGAAACATCCGGGCAATAAAAAAAAGACAGGTTGATATACTATTAGAGAAATATGGAATTAAACAAAATGATCTTTTAATTGGAATAAATGCAAATGCCAGAGATATATTGTTAATCCGCAGATGGCCAGCGGATAGTTTTGTTTCTTTGATAGATATATTAAATAAAAACTATGTTCTTAATAACTTAAAGGTAATATTGGTTGGCGTTTCTTCGGAGAGAAAATACATTGATGATAATATTATAGGGAAATTAGAATATAAGGGTAATGTTTTTAATCTAGCAGGGGTTTTAGATTTAGAATGTCTTTTTGCATTAATGGAAAGATTTAAAATTTTTATTTCTAACGATAGCGGCCCTTTATATATTGCTATGATGCAAAATATTCCTACGGTATCTTTTTGGGGGCCTACTTCGCCGATTTTTAATGTTCCTATCGATGAGAGAATACACAGATATTTTTATACGGATATCGGATGCAATTTTTGTTTTGATAAAAATATACCCAGTCCTAATATAGTATGTAAAAATAAAGCATTTTGTATGTCTTTTATAAAACCAGAAGAGGTAGCCGATTATATATTAAATTTTCTTAAAGTTTAAAATGTATATTTTGGGAGTAAATGCCTATCATCCGGATTCCTCTGCTTGTATAATTAAAGACGGTCAGCTTTTAGCAGCTGTAGAAGAAGAACGTTTCAGAAGGATTAAACATTGGGCAGGGTTCCCTTCCGAATCTATCCGATACTGTTTAAAAGAAGCAGGGGTTGAAATTTCTGATATAGATTATATTGGAATTTCTCGTAATCCCTATATGCATATCCATAAGAAATTTGTATTTGCTTTAAAAAGAAAAATTGATTTTAATTTGATAAAAAAACGTATAGATAATGTAATTAAAATTAAAAGTATAAAAAACAAAATAAGGGATGAATTTTATCTTGCCTCAAAAGACATAAAAGCAAAGGTATATTTTATAGAGCATCATCAGGCTCACATAGCCAGTACATTTTTTATTTCGGATTTTAAAGAATCCGCTGTGCTTTCTTTAGATGCTATGGGTGATTTTGTCAGTACGATGTTTGCTTTGGGTAAAGAAAATAAAATTAAAGTATTAGATAGGATATATTTCCCACATTCCTTAGGTTATCTTTATACTGCGGGAACACAATTTTTGGGATTTTTTAAGTTCGGTGATGAATATAAAGTAATGGGATTAGCTGGATATGGGAAACCGGGTTATTTAAAAGATTTTAAAAAAATTATTATATTTAAAAAAAATGGCAAGTTTATTTTAAATCCTGAATATTTTAATTTTTCTTCTAAAGGTCTGGATATGAGCTGGAATGGTACCGAACCTGTCTGCGGGATACTTTATTCTAAAAAATGGGTAGATTTGTTTGGCCCCGCAAGAAAACCAGATACACCTATTTCCGAGAGAGAAAAAAATATTGCTTCATCCCTACAGGCAGTACTAGAAGAGGCATATTTTCATATTTTAGAGTATTTATATAAAATAACCAAATTAGATACTCTTTGCTTGGCAGGCGGAGTTGCGCTTAACTGTTCAGCTAACGGTAAGATTTTTGGCTATAGCCCTTTTAAAAAAATATATATTCAACCTGCTTCTTCTGATGCAGGAACAGCTTTGGGTTGTGCCTATTACATCTATCATCAATTGTTAAAGAGACCAAGATGTTTTGTAATGGACCATGCTTATTGGGGTCCTGAATTTAGTGATGATGATATTGAGTTAATTTTAAAAAAATATAATTTAAAATTTATAAAGTACAATCAGGATGATTTGGTGAGGGTGGTAGCAGGATATATTCAGGAAGGTAAAATTATCGGTTGGTTTCAGGGGAGAATGGAATGGGGACCGCGTGCTTTAGGAAACCGTAGTATATTAGTTGATCCAAGAAAAAAAGAGATGATTGATAAATTAAATAGTTTAATAAAACACAGAGAGAGTTTTAGACCATTTGCACCTTCTATATTAGAGGAAGAAATTGAGAGGTATTTGGGGTATAAAATTTCTTCACCGTTTATGCTTCTTGCTTTGCCTGTGAAGAAAGAAAGGATTTCCGAAATAATTGCTACAGTGCATATAGATAATACGATAAGATTGCAGACAGTAAGTAAAGATACCAATTATCTTTTTTGGAAGTTAATTAAAAGTTTTTCTGAATTAACGGGGGTGGCGGCTTTATTGAATACCTCTTTTAACGAAAATGAACCCATTGTTTGTAAGCCAGAAGAGGCATTGGAATGTTTCTTGAGGACACCTATGGATATTTTAGTTATGAAAAACTATCTAATAAAAAAATAGTCATTCATGCTTAATATTAAAAAAGAACCTTACTTAAACATCTCTATTTTTTTTATCTCTTTTATATTAACAGCCATTGTGGTTTTTTCTCAGTTAAAAAATTTTCCCACCTTTAAATCATACGCAGACTCTCAGAGTTATATACTAATGGCAGAAGGTAAATTAAAAGGCATACCTTATTATCATATTCGCCGTATCCTGCATCCTTATCTGGTTTCAAGAATAAGGTCTTTTTGGGGGACAGATGTGAGTTTTTTATTTATAGGGATATTGAGTATTTTTATCTTTATCTTTATAATCCTGAGGCAACTCTGTTATATTTTAAAAGATAAAATTATTTATTGTATAACGTTGGGATTCTTGCCATTTATTGTCTATGATTTTAAATGTTTATATAATCCTCATCTTATTTTTATTACTTTGATAGGAATTTATCTTATGCTTATATATAGAGAGAAGTATATGTTGAGTATTATTTTTCTTTTCCTTCTATTTTTAACTAGAGATGAAGCTTTTTTTATTATGATTAGTTTTATTTTATCCTTATTAATTAAATTTTATAAAGAGAAAAATAATTATAGTTATTATGCTGTACTTATTTTTATGGCGATATTGACATTTTTAGTATCTTCTTTAATTTTAATGAATGTTATGAAATACGGTCAGAATATTCATAACCTTTCATATTTATATGCAGGAATTATAAGAATACCCTTATTCTTTTTGAGAAACTTTTTTGGTATTAGGCATTGGGTAGATACGTATAAAGAATTGAGTTTCTATACCCATCCGCCTTTATTTTATATCGATGCACCTGTTTGGTTAAAGATGCATTCCCGTATATCTACAATAGGTATATATGAGTTTAGCTTTTCGGATATTTTACAGAATTGGTTATTTATTTTTTCATCGCTTGGTATAGCTCCTTTTTTTGTTTACTACTTATTTAAAAAAAGATATTTTAATGCCTTGGATAATTCAGTATTATTTAATATCTGTCTATTTTTTGGTTCTATCTCGTTTTTATTTGCTACAGTTTCCGGACCTCCAGATATGAGATACTATTCGCATGCTTGGCCATTGATCTTGGTAATGGGATATTTTTTAAAGAAGATATTTTTTGAGAATAGAGTTATAATCAGAAAAATAATTTTTATTCATATATTATCTAGCTGGATAGCTTATCTTTTTATGGATAATATTTCTATTTTTAATTTATTTTTATTGGTAATATACGAGATAGTCCTATATTTATATACTTGGTATATATTGAATTCATTTCATAAAAAGTATTATGTTATGAAAATGTTATAACTTAAAGATTGTAATTTAAAGATGCTCAGGATAATGGTCGGAACAAGCGGATGGGTTTATAATCATTGGAGAGGAGTATTTTATCCCTATGATTTACCGCAATATAAATGGTTTGAGTATTATACTAAATTTTTTAATGCAGTAGAGCTAAATGTAACATTCTACCGCAGTATTAAAAAAGAAGTATTTAAAAATTGGTTTAAAAGAAGCCCTGAAGATTTTTATTTTGTAGTTAAGGGGAGTCGATTTATTACCCATATAAAAAAACTTAAAGGCAAGGATACGCTTGAGACTTTCTTTGATAGTTGTTCTGAGTTAAAATATAAACTGGCAGGGATTCTTTGGCAACTCCCACCCGGATTTAAAAAGGATCTTTTACGTTTAGAGGCATTTTTAGAAAATTTGAAAAAATTTAAAATGAGGAACATCTTTGAGTTTAGAAATAAAACTTGGTTTACTAAAGAGACTTATGATTTGCTTAGAAATCATAATGCCTGTTTATGTATAGCGGATTCATCTTTATGGCCAAAGAAGAAAGAAATTACTGCAGATTTCATATACTTACGTTTTCATGGAAGAGATGGAATTTACAGTGCAAACTATTCTGATAAAGAATTAAAAGAGTGGGCAGAATTTGCTTTGTCTATCAAAAGAGATATTTTTGCTTTTTTTAATAACGATGCTTTTGGTTTTGCCGTAAAAAATGCCTTAAAATTCAAGCAATTTCTTTTAGGATAAACGGGGGATGGCTCAGTTTGGTTTAGAGCGCAGCGTTCGGGACGCTGAGGTCGTGGGTTCAAATCCCACTCCCCCGATTCGCTTATTAAAGTAAAGGGATTTGAACAAAAGGGGAGTTTGAGGGGAAAAGATGATTTTCCCATCAAGAATAACTTCCCTGTTAATACTACGGGGTGACAGCCCCGACGATTCTGTCGGGGCGTCATTAGGGGCAAGGAGCCCCTATGAGGAGTTCAAATCCCACTCCCCCGATTGAATTTAGTAGGTAGTAGATAGGAGTTAGGAAGTTAGGTGAGTTGGGGAGTTAGGTGAGTTAGGTGTTAAGGAATAAAGCGACTTATTTTTCAGATTAAGGCACTGTAAAATATTGTGTGTAAAATCTTGACAAAATAAACAAAAAGGCTATACCCTCCTATTAAAGAGGAAAGGAGGTGTATAGCCATGAGAGAGATAAACTTTGAACCTCATAAAAATCTACTATTAAGATGGTCTCTTGTCAAGGAAATTTTACCTAAAGAGGTATTCTGGCAAGATGTAAGAAGTAAAGTAAAACAGATGATAAAGGAGATATTAGAGTATAGTCTAAATAAGGAGTTAGAGGCGATATTAAAGGCAGAAAAGTACGAGCATACTTCATTAAGACAAGATTATAGGAATGGTTACCGTAAAAGGAGCCTAATTACTCATATTGCAGGAAGGATTGATAACTTTTTAGTACCCAGAGCAAGGAAGAGAGTTAAAT
>Ga0078972_1008630_pt1 | contig 21050 bp, 14 predicted proteins | sample YelNatPaOPGAMG01_FD_67568 | JGI IMG/M metagenome (GOLD analysis project Ga0078972, IMG submission 67568) | Hot spring thermophilic microbial communities from Obsidian Pool, Yellowstone National Park, USA - OP-RAMG-01 (SPADES assembly) (version 2) | ecosystem: Environmental > Aquatic > Thermal...
AGAAACGATAACTGAAACGATTACTGAGACGATAACAGAGACCGTTACTCAAACGGTAACGCAGACAATAACCGAAACCGTGACGCAAACCGTAACGCAGACCGTGACGGAAACAGTAACACAGACAGTGACAGAGACGGTGACGCAGACGGTGACACAGACCGTAACAGAGACGATAACAGAAACCGTGACTGAAACTGTAACCCAGACCGTAACACAAACTGTAACAGAGACGATAACACAAACGATAACGGAAACAATCACTGAGACGATAACGGAGACAGTAACACAAACAGTAACGCAAACTGTAACTGAAACCATAACGGAAACCGTAACGCAAACAATAACCGAGACAGTGACGCAAACAATTACAGAAACAGTCACGCAGACAATAACAGAGACAGTTACAGAAACGATAACAGAAACAATAACCGAAACAATAACTGAAACAATAACCGAGACAATAACTGAAACGATTACAGAGACGATAACAGAGACAATTACAGAAACGATTACAGAGACGATAACCGAAACAATCACCGAGACAATAACAGAAACTATAACCGAAACGATTACCGAGACGATAACAGAAACAATAACCGAAACAATAACCGAAACAATAACTGAGACAATTACCGAAACAATTACAGAGACGGTAACTGAGACGATAACCGAGACGATAACAGAAACAATTACAGAAACGATAACCGAAACAATTACAGAGACGGTAACTGAGACGATAACAGAAACAATTACAGAGACAATCACTGAAACTATAACTGAAACAATAACTGAAACGATAACAGAGACAATAACCGAGACGATAACTGAAACGATAACGGAAACAATAACTGAGACGATAACTGAAACGATTACTGAGACGATAACCGAGACAATAACCGAAACAATAACTGAAACAGTAACGGAAACGATAACCGAGACAATAACAGAGACGATAACCGAGACAGCAACCGAGACAGTGACCGATACGATAACAGAAACGATCACAGAAACAATAACCGAGACAATAACAGAGACGATAACCGAGACAGCAACCGAGACAGTGACCGATACGATAACAGAAACGATCACAGAAACAATAACCAATACGATAACAAAGACAATAACCGAGACAATAACGGAAACAATTACAGGAACAATAACAGAGACAATAACTAAAACAACGACAGAGACAGTGACGGCAACTGTTACAGCAACAACAACTGTAACCAGCACAGATACATTAACTCAAACAGCGACACCAACAATACCAACTACATTTACAAATACTCCAACAATGACACCTTCGGTTTCTTTCACATACACTTATACATTTACATTGACACCTACTATTTCTGAAACAATTACAATGACATTTACATATACAATAACATCTACAATTACACAAACTGCAACTATTACAGAAACAAATACGCCAACAACTTCGGCATCTACAACAATAACAGAAACAGTTACACCAACAACTACTCCAACGGCCATTTATGAAATGCACATAGTTGTGTATAATTCAGCAGGTGAAATTGTAAAAGACCTTGCATATCTTGGCGCATATACTTTTGACATTGATTATGCAATAGAAAATTCGACATTCAGTCCAGATGATGGTGGAAAAGCAGTTATTAAATTTACCGATGGAAGAATAGTTGAATGGGATGGAACCAACCAGCAATTTAAGAAGGTTGAAAACGGTGTTTATTATATCAAAGTTGATATAAAGGATAGTTATGGCTACAATCACGCAATTGTAAAAGATGTTACTGTATTGACAAATAGTATAAAAGCACAATTAAAGATATTTAATAGTGCAGGTGAAGTTGTAAAGATTATACCTGTTGATGGAATTTCACAATTTGGTTCCAATGAAATAAAAGTTATTTATCCAGAATCACAAAAGCCATTTGCACCGGGTGAAGATGGTGATACTTACGCAATTATTAACTATATGGACAAGGAAATAAAGTGGGATGGAACAAATGATTTTGGTTTAATAGTAGCCAATGGAATTTATACAATTCAACTTGTTCAGGTTGATGAAAATGCATATAAAACAATTGCTGAAACTCAGATAACTGTCTTGCATAATGGTTATGAGATAATTAACAATATAAGGATAATACCAAATCCAGTTGATATGAGAAAGAATAGTGTTTTAATATTCAAATTTGATATTACAAGAGATACAAAAGTAAATGTTAAAGTTTATAACCTTGCAGGAGAGTTAATAAGAGCATTCTGGAATGCAGAAGGTGTAGGTGAAATAAGATGGAACCTGACAGAAGGCGTTAAGGTTTCTTCAGGAATGTATGTTGTTGTCTTTGATGCAACAACAAAGACCGGTATGAATAAAAAGGTTATTAAGAGATTTACAATTATGAGATAGTGGCTTTTTAGGGAAAATAGCTTTTTTTGAACGGATGACCGCGGGTTTTTAAGACCTGCGGTCATTTAATTTATTTTAAATAAATTTTTTCCATCTTGTAGCAAATAAAAATTAAATATCCAAAATTATGGATAAAAATATATTTTAAAAGATAATTAATTGCGCAATGCATCAATTACAGGAGGAAAAAGAGTGGATAAGAAGATTTTATTTATGCAAAAAAAGTAAAGCAAAAAAATTTACTTTATATTTTATAAAAACCTGCTATCACTGAGGGATTACTTGGGGTATGATTTTGAGGTTGCGATTTTTAGGTTTATTTACTATAATTTTCAAAAAAGGTAAAAAAAATGATTATTAAAGAAAAACAGGAAGAATTTCAAAGATATTTAAAAGATGAGTCAAATTCTATAAGCACAAATATAAAAAAAGTTTATATACCAGAAACTTATGAAGAATTAGGTGATATTTTAAAAAACGAAAAAAATATAACAATTTATGGTGGAGGAACGGGATTAACAGCCGGTGCAACAAACAATGATGGCGTCATTGTTTCAACAGAAAAATTCAAAAAAATTATAATTGATGAGAATAATAAAATAGTTAAAGCGGGAGCAGGGGTTAGTTTAAAAGAACTTGCAGAAGAACTTTATAAAAAAAATCTATGGTACCCAATTGATTCAACAGAACAAACAGCAACTATTGGTGGAAATATTGCTACAAATGCAAGCGGCACTCGTAGTTTTAAATTTGGCTGTGTAAGAAATCTGACGCAGTCATTAACTATTTTTTTTTCAGATGGTAAATACGCAAAATTAAAAAGAGAGGAAATAAAAGCAAAGGATTTGTTGTTTGATTTTTCGTTAGGTGAAGATAAAATAAATTTTTATATAACTGATCTTGCAGAAAAATTTTCATTTAAAAATAGTGCTGGTTATTATATGAAAAAAAATATGGATATAACTGATTTATTTATTGGATGTGAAGGAACTTTGGGTGTAATAGCGGATGTTGAGTTAAAGGTTTTTGATTTACCATATAACATATTTGCTTTTCTAGTTTATTTTGAATCAAGAGAAAAAGCTTTTAAACTTGTTAAAAAATTAAAAAACCTTGAGTTTCATAAAAAACCCTTATCAATAGAATATTTTGATAAAAATGCCTTGAAATTTTTAAAAAACAAAATTAATAATATCGAAATTGCTGAGGCAGCTTTAATTATTGAATTTATGATTGATAACGGCGAGAAAGAAGGTGAAATTTTAAAATTTGTTGAAGATTTATTTTTTAATGAAAAAATTGATTCAAAAAATATATTTATCTCATCCACAAAATATAAGAATGATTTCATCTATTATGCCAGAGAGAGTTTGCCACAAATTATAAATGAATACATAAGACAAAAGGGTTTGAAAAAAGTTTCAACCGATTTTGCTGTTTCTGATAAGTATTTTGATGAAATGATAAAAATTTATGATAAAATGTTAGCAGATATAAATATTGATTATGTTATTTTTGGGCATATAGGAGATAATAATTTTCATATAAATTTTTTACCGAAAAATGTAGCAGAATATGAAAATGCAAAGCAATTTTATGATAAAATGGCTTATGAAATAGCAAAAATTGGCGGAACGGTTTCTGCTGAACATGGTATTGGTAAATTAAAAAAACAGTATTTAAAATATATGTATGATGAAGCAACTTTTGAAATTATGCGGAATATAAAAAAAATTTTTGACCCGGAATTCAAGTTAAATGCTGGTAATATTCTTGATTAAATAAAAGAGGGAATAATGCAAAGAAAATATATTGATGAAATAAAAGAAGGAGAAATAAACGCCATAGATGTTTTTGATGTCACAGGAAAAATTTTATTGAAAAAAGGAACGGAAATAAAAAGTTTTAATCTGGAAAAGTTAAAATTATATGGGATACCAATTATCTATGTAGAAAATAATGAGATTTTTGTTAATTATATTTATGATATGAATTTGAGGGCAGAATTAATTAAAATTTTAAAATGTTTTTTTGAATCTGAGGGAGAAAATAGCGTGATTTTAAAAAAATATAATATGGATGAAATCAGAAAATTTTTAGCATACAATAATGAAAAAGGGAATCAAATTGCATATGGACATATTTTTAAATATTTTATAAATGAGATGCTGATTTGCTTAAAAAATAATTCAAGGCATTTTTATGATTTTGTTGATTATAGAAGTTTGGAAAATTATTATTTTTATCATTCAATAAATGTTGCATGTATAAGTTTACTTTTAGGGTATAAAATGAATTTAAAAAATGAAGAATTAATTGATCTCGGGGTAGGGGCATTACTCTATGATTTAAAAATGCAACTTTATAAATTTGTGGAACAGAATAAATCGCTTACAGAGATAGAAAAGGAAGAAATGCAACAGCATACATATTTGAGTTTTGATACAATAAGAAAAATTTATGGCATAACAGCGAGGGCGGCAAGTATTGCATACCAGCACCATGAACGTTTTGATGGGAGCGGTTATCCGCAAAAATTAAAAGGCGAACAAATTAATTTGCTCAGCAAAATTGTTGCTGTTGCAGATGTTTATGATGCTTTAACGGCCAACAGACCACACAGAAAAGCGTATTTGCCCGAAGAAGCATATAATTATATTAAAATAAATAGCGGGGTTTTATTTGACCCAGAAGTAGTATTTATATTTGAAAAGTCAATAGCAAAATTTTTACCGGGCGATATTGTTTTATTAAATGAAGGGAGTAAAGCCATAGTTTTATATAATAATAAGGAAGATATGGAGTCACCAGTTATAAAAATAATTGAAAAAAAATCAACAGATGATATAATTCCAGACAAAATTGATTTATTAAAAGAAAAAAAATTTAAAATAATTAAAACAATAAATTCAGTAAGATAAAAATGGAGGAATATGGGTAAAGTAATTGCAGTTGTAAATCAAAAAGGCGGTGTGGGTAAAACAACCACGGCAATAAATGTGGCAAGTTATATTGCAGAAAAAGGTAAAAAAGTGCTATTGATTGATGTTGATCCTCAGGGAAATGCAACTTTAGGACTTGGGCTTGATAACAAATCAGAAAATGAGTATAATATATATAACATATTAGTTGAAGAGGTATCAATAAAAGAAGCAATAAAGGAAAGTATGATAAAAGGGCTCTTTTTAGTTCCTTCAAATATTAATTTAACAGGGGCTGAAGTTGAACTTATTAATATAGAAGACAGGGAGTCAAAATTAAAAAAAGCAATAAAATCAGTGAGGGATGAGTATGATTTTATTTTTCTGGATTCGCCGCCATCTCTTGGTATTATAACTTTAAATACTTTAGTTGCCTGTGATTCGGTTTTAATACCAATTCAGGCAGAATTTTATGCATTAGATGGGCTGGCTCAGCTCTTAAACACAATATCGCTTGTAAAACAGAGTTTAAACCCAAAAATAAAAATAGAAGGCGTTGTGATTACAATGTTTGATTCAAGAACCCGACTCGCTATTCAGGTGGTGGAAGAAGTAAAAAATAAATTTCAAGATGCGGTTTATGATGTTTTAATACCAAGAAATGTAAAATTATCAGAAGCACCGAGTTTTGGTCAGCCAATTAATATTTATGATAAAAATTCAAAGGGTGCAATTGCTTATGAAAAATTGGCTGAAGAGATATTATCAAGAAAGGAGTAATAAAAATGGCAAGACAGGCATTAGGAAAAGGACTTTCTGCTTTAATACCAGGTTCTACTAAGGGATTAAAAAAGGAAATTGCAGTTGAAATAAAATTAGCTGATATTATTCCAAATAAAAATCAGCCGCGTGAAAATATTTCCCCCGAAGAACTTAATGAATTAATTAAATCGGTTAAAGAAGAGGGGATACTTCAACCAATTTTAGTAAAAGAGATTTCTGAAAATAAATATGAGATAATAGCAGGAGAAAGAAGATTTATTGCGGCACAGAGGGCTGGTTTAAAAACAATACCTGCTGTTATAAAAAGAAATATTTCTTCAATTGACCAGCATAAATTGGCACTCATTGAAAATATACAGAGGCAGAATTTAAATCCAATTGAAGAAGCAAAAGCATATCAAAAACTTTTGGAAGGTTATAATTATACACAGGAGCAATTATCTGAAAAACTCGGGAAAAATCGCGCAACAATTGCAAATGCTTTGCGTTTGCTTAAACTACCAGAAAGCGTACAGCATTATTTGATAACAGGTGAGTTACAGCCAGGGCATGCAAAGGTTTTGTTATCAATTGATGATGTTAGCAGGCAAAAATCGATTGCTGAACTCGCGGTTAAAAAACCGATGTCAGTCCGTGAACTGGAAAATTATGTTAAAAATATGTCAAAAAAAAGGGAAATAACAAAAAGAACAACGGACCCTGAATTAAAAAGTTTAGAAGATAAATTCAAGCACCTTTTCGGCACAAAAGTAAATATCAAAGGGTCATACAAAAAAGGTAAAATTATCATAGAATATTATAATAAGGAAGATTTTGAAAGAATAATAGATATTTTAAAAATAAAATAATTTTACTTTTTTATTGGCTGTTTTGCTGCTTTTTCTACTTCTAAACGTAAACTTTCAACCCATTGATTGTAAAGCGGCTCAATTTCTTTTAGTCGTTCACGTGATAATTTTACCCATTTACTTTCAGGTGGGGTAAAAAGATCAATAACTGTTTGATATTGAACATAAGCATTTTTTAATGCATTATCTTCCATAAGCATTTCGTATTCTTCCTGAGAAATCTCTTTTTTTCTTAATTTTTCATCATAGTACTGTTTTTTTAATTCCGGATTTTTATAAAAAGATAAGAATTTTTCACCTTCTAAATATTCTCTTTTTGCTCTTCTCACGACCTCATATCTTGCCATAAAATATGCAATAATTAAAGTTAATATGATAATGCCTGTTATAACTAAAATATCTTTTATTTTTTCTTTATTTTCAAACATTTTTATCCTCCATATGTTTTAAAAAATTATAAAATGATTAAGCCCGTTTGTCAATTATATTATTATAACCTGAAAATCAAAATGTGAAAATATATTTAAAAACAAACAGAAAATTATAAAAATATTTTTTTTAATTATTCACCTACTATTAGGTGATTTAAAAATTAAATTTTTTCCTTTATTTGATTATATTTTTTATCCCCAAAATCGCCTCTATCGCGATTGAGCTTGTGCAAAAAATAGGGAAAAACATAAAAAACAAAAAAATGGCTTACAAAAATGATTAAAAAATAAGGGAAAAATAAAAATAGAAAAAATTAAAATATTAAATTTTATGTTTTTTGCACAGGCTCGATTTTGGGGATATAAGTTTTGTAATGCATCAGTTATGGGAGGGGATAATAAAAATTGAAAATCCCTCTTAATCTCCTTTTAGAAAAGGGAGAGATAAAAATGAAAAACAGCATGCAGAGGGATTTGTTTTTATTTTTACCTCTCTCCTCCCCGGCGTGGATAAAGCATTACTCACAAGTTAGTCCGTGTTATGCAGCACATTCAATTTTTTTTTGATTTCTATGTACTAATAAGCAAACGGGTATAAAAACATGGCTGGTGCCAGAGCAATTTTTTCATTAAAATCAGAAAATGCCGTAATTTGCTAATAACATGGGTTGGATTTTTGGTGGCACAAAAACAAAGCGTAGCACTCGGCTTGCGCGGAAACCTATGCACTTGAAATCCCCGCTTGAACTTTAATAACAGGGTTCAAGAATATAGTCCCAGAACGACCTGATTTTATTCAAAAATTGTCTGGCACCAGCCATGTTTTTTGAGATGCAACATTGCGAGTAAACAACAGTGAATAAAAAAAAAGAGAGAAGGAAAGAGGGACGATTGCTTTCAAGTTTCCTCTTGCATTCCTTCACCCTCTCCTTTAATCCCTCTCCCATCAAAGGGCGAGGGAAAAGCACTTGAAATCCACGCTTGAACTTTAATAACAGGTCGCAGAAATATAGTCCCCAAACATCATAATTTTATTCAAAAATTTTCTCAAGCCAAGGAGCCAAAGTTTAATTTTATTATGCATATATGTAATGTTAAAACAACAAATAAAAACCACTTCTGTGGGCGAAATTACGTAAAAATAATTTATTTCAAAAAATTAAATTTTATATTATAATTAAAAAAATTTTAAATTTAAAGGAGAGTTATGCAAAAGGACTTTGAAAAAGCAAAAAAATATGTTTTATGGTTATTTGGTAAAAAGGACTATTCAGAAAATGAAATTGTTATGAAATTAAAACAGAAAAATTATGATGAAAAAATCATAAAAAAAATACTATCTTTTATAAAAGAATACAATATAATAGATGAAAACAGAATTATTAATTCTACAATTGAAAAACATACAAAATATAATTTGCAGAGTCCATATATAATAAGGAAGAAACTTTTACAAAAAGGCATAAATAAAGACAAAATAGAAGAAAAATTAAAGGATATAGATGAATTTGAAATTGCTTATCAGATTGCTTTAAAAAAGAAAGGAAAATTATTAAAAAATAAGGAAAATTGTGATATAAAGCCATATTTATATAAATATTTATCTACAAAGGGCTTTAATTATGATATAATTGAAGAAGTTATAAATAAAATTTTTAAATGAAAAGGTGCGAAAAATGGAGAGTAATCAACTTAGAAAAGTATTTTTAGATTATTTCAGTCAAAAAGGACATATTATTAAACCGAGTTTTTCTTTAATTCCTGATGACCAGACGGTCTTATTTACAGTTGCTGGTATGGTTCCTTTTAAAAACTATTTTTTAAGGAAAACACCTATTACTTTTACTCGGGCGGCAACATGTCAGAAATGTATAAGAACCAATGATATAGAAAATGTTGGTAAAACAAGGCGACATCATACTTTTTTTGAAATGCTCGGAAATTTTTCTTTTGGCGATTATTTTAAAAAAGAAGCAATTGAATGGGCATGGGAATTTTTAACAGAAATTATAAAACTTCCAAAAAATAGAATGTATATAAGTGTTTATAAGGATGATGATGAAGCATACGAAATATGGAATAAAAAAATGAAAATACCAGAAGACCGTATATTTAGAATGGGTAAAGAAACAAACTTCTGGGAAATGGGAACAACAGGCCCCTGTGGCTATTGCAGTGAAATTTATTTTGATTTAGAGGGAAGTGAAAAAGGTAAGGTTACTTTGCAGGATATAGAAAATAATAGCGATAGGTTTCTTGAAATCTGGAATCTTGTTTTTACTCAATTTGATAAAAAAGCAGATGGTTCACTGGTTGAACTTGAGCATAAAAATATTGATACAGGTATGGGGTTAGAGCGGCTTGCTGCTGTTTCACAGGGTGTTTATTCAAACTTTGAAACAGACCTTTTTATGCCAATAATAAATTTTGTAAGTGAAAAAGCTAAAATAAAATATAGACAGAATGAAAAATATGATATATCTTTAAGGGTTGTGGCTGACCATGCCAGAGGTATGACTTTTTTGATAGGCGATGGAGTTCTTCCATCCAATGAAGGCAGAGGATATGTTTTAAGACGTATAATAAGAAGGGCAATAAGACATTTAAGGATATTAAACATAAAGGAATTATTTTTATTTGATATAGTCCCTATTGTTATAAATAATATGAAAAATGCTTATCCTGAACTTGTTTCCCGCAAGGACTACATAAAACAAATTGTAAAACTTGAAGAAGAGAAATTTCAGGAAACAATGGATAAGGGGATTGAAATACTCTCAAAAGAAATTGATATATTAAAAAAAGAAGGAAAAAATGTGCTATCTGGTGATATCGTATTTAAATTGTATGATACTTATGGATTCCCAGTTGAAATGACAGAAGAAATTTTAGGAGAGCATAATTTTAAAATTGAAAAAGAAAAATTTAATGATTTGATGGAAAAACAGCGTGAACTTGCCAGGAAGTCATGGAAAGGAACAGGTGGTGCTGTGGCTGAAAAGATACCATCTGCAATACTTGAAGAAATTGATACAACAAAATTTTTAGGTTATGAAAAAATGAGGGAAGAAAATTGTAAGGTTCTGGCAATCATAAAAGATAAACAAAAAGTAAAAGAAGCCGCAGAAGGAGAAGAAGTTTACATTATTCTTGATAGAACGCCTTTTTATGCTGAATCAGGTGGGCAGATAGGAGATACAGGATTTTTATATGATGAGCAAAATCGTGCAGAAATTATTGATACTCAAAAATTGGATGAAAGATTTATTCACAGAACTAAAGTTCAAAAAGGTAAAATAAAGGAAGCAATGAATTTAACGGCAGAAGTTGATGTGAACAGGCGAAAGGATATAATGAAAAACCATTCAGCAACACATTTATTGCAGGCGGCTTTAAGAAAAATTTTAGGGCCACATATTGAACAGGCGGGCTCTTATGTTGGAAATGATAGATTAAGATTTGATTTTACACATTTTGCAAAAATTGAAAAACAGGACATTGAAAAAATAGAAATGCTTGTAAATAACTGGATACATAATGCTTTTGATGTTGATGTAAAAGAGATGGATATAAAAGAAGCAAAAGAAAGCGGGGCTATTGCGTTATTTGAAGAAAAATATGCGGCAAGGGTTAGAACCGTAAAAATGGGGGATGTCTCATTTGAATTATGCGGTGGCACACATGTAAAAAATACGAGTGAAATTGGTTTGTTTAAAATTATAGATGAAAATTCAATAGCTGCCGGTATAAGAAGGATTGAAGCGGTAACAGGGCATTTTGCTTTTGAATTATTTTCACAATATTACAATTTTATTTTACAACTCAATGAAACTTTTAAATCACAAAATCTTACTGATATTATGGATAAAATTTTAAATTTAATTGAAGAAAACAAAAAAATAAAAAAACAACTGGAAATTCAAAAACAGAATGAAATTTTAGGTAATGTTGATAAATATATTAACTCGGCGAAACAGATAAATAATATAAATTTAATTTCAATTAAATTATCAGATACTGATAAGAATACGATAAGAATGCTCGGAGATGCTTTAAAAGCAAAAACAAAGAAAACTGTGATTTTTATAACAAATATAGCGGAAAATAAAGTTAATTTCCTTTGCATCATCACAGATGATTTGACTGACAAATTAGATGCTTCTAAAATAGTAAAAGAAATTTCAAATGTGTGTGGTGGGGGTGGTGGAGGTAGAAAAAATATGGCAGAGGCAGGTGGCAAAGATATAAATAAAGTTAAAGACGCTTTAGAATTATTGGAAGAATTAATAAAAAAATAATATAGAGACAAAATATGAGAATAATGGCATTTGATGTTGGTAGTAAACGCATAGGAATTGCAGTAAGCGATGAGAGTAAGACAATTGCAACACCGCTCGGTTATGTGGAAAATAATGAAAGTTTAATTGAAAAAATTTTAAGTTATATAAATGAATATAATCCGGAAAAAATTGTTGTCGGAAATCCTGTTAATATGGATGGTTCAATAAATCAAAGGAATACTTTTGTATTGGATTTTATTGAAAAATTAAAAAAAATTCAAAAAGAAGAAAACATAATTTTATGGGATGAAAGGTTAAGTTCTGTGCAGGCAGAAAAGATATTGATAAAAGGAGATGTCAGGAGAAAAGAAAGAAAAAAATTAATGGATAAAGTTGCCGCAGCAATTGTTTTGCAGAATTATTTAGATTATTTAAAATTTAAAAATAAAAAAGTTTAAAATGAAAAATTTTATAAAAATAATTTTATTTTTTTTAGTGATTATTATATCAATCCTTGTTGCAGTGATTTTATCTTTTAATTTGCCTTATTCAACCGGTTCAAATAAAAAAATAGTTTATATAACATACGGTTCGGGTTTAAAAAAAATTGCTGCACAATTAAAGGAAAACAAAGTAATAAGAAATAAATTTTTATTTGAAATTTATATGATTTTTAAGAAAAAATACAAGGAAATCAAAGCAGGAGAATATGAATTTTCTGATTCGGATAGTATGAAAAGAGTGGTTTCCAAAATAATTAAGGGGGAAATGTTAAAGCATAAAATAGTAATTCCAGAAGGTTTAGATATATATGATATTGCAGATATTTTGGCATCTGAAAAAATTGTTGAAAAAGAAAAATTTTTAAAATTAGTCAATGATAAAAATTTTATTGAAAAATTGGGTTTAAATTATAATACGCTTGAAGGTTTACTTTTTCCGGATACTTACTATTTTGTTATTGGTGAGGGAGAAGAAAAAGTAATTATAACTATGTTTGAAAAATTTAAGAAAATTGTAAACTTAAATCTTTCGCAGCGTTATACAATTAATGGTTATAATTTAAATGGGTACAGTATTTTAAAACTTGCTTCAATTGTTGAAAAAGAAGCAAAACTTGATGATGAAAGACCAATTATTGCTTCTGTTTTTTATAATCGTCTAAAATCACCTGAACCATATCAAAGAAAACTTGAGTCCTGTGCCACAGTAAGATATGCATTAAATAAAAAAACAGGGGCACTTACTTTTAAAGACCTTGAGGTAAATTCAAAATATAATACTTATAAAATCATTGGCTTACCACCATCCCCGATTTGTAATCCTGGTTTAAAAAGCATACAGGCAGTATTACATCCGGCAAATACAAATTATTTATATTTCGTAGTAAAAAATAACGGGAGCCATAGTTTTTCAACAAACTTTGAAGACCATATAAAAAATAAAATTTTAAGAAAACATGGTAAATAGAAAAATGAAATTTTTAAAAAAATTTATTCTGTATATTTTAATTTTTGGGAATAATATATTCTTATATGCTTTTTTATCAATTGATTATGGCGGGAATAATTTGCCTCAGTGGAAATTACAGGCATATTATCAGGAAAAGTATTTTGAATATAATATTAATTATAGATATTATGATAAAATTGAAAATTATAGAATTGAAAGTGAAGAAGAAATGTTAAAAGGTATAAAGCAAAATTTTGGTTTAAATCTTGGGTTACCAAATAATTATACTTTAACTGTTGACTTTTTATATGTTTTTCAAAAGATGAATGAAATAAATCATAATGATTTTCAGGAATTTACTATTTACCTTGAAAAAAATAATGAAAACGATGCAGGACTTTTAACCGGGATTAGGGTTCCAATATGGAATAAAGAAATTGAAAATCCTAAAATAATAACAGGCAAGGACAAATTCAATTTAATTTTGGGATTTTATTATAATATATCAAAATTTATTTTTAAAAATCAGTTTTTTGCATTAATACAGATGCCTTTAGAATATGATATGGATTATACAGGTGAGTTTTTTTTAGGCGAAATTTTTGGTATAAACCTTTTTGATGATAAAGAAAAACAGAGCATTGACTTACTCTGTGAATTATCATTAAATAATGTTGATTATTTTAATGAACCTTCAATTACCGGATTTATCATTCCGCAGTTAAAAATAAGTTTTTATACCGATTTTCAGTTCATAATCGGTTTGCAAATTTTGGCTCATGCAGAAGACGTTTTTTTAAATGATACTGAAAAGTATCTTTACATAGTCAAATTAAATTATATTATAAACAGTGAAAAAAGACAAAAACAGATGGAAAATTATAATTCGGGAAATAAATTTCAGGGAGAAAAATAAATTGCCAGAAAAAATAACGAAAAATTTTATTTATGAAATTTTAAAAGTTCAAAAGAGTCCTGTAAGTGTGCGTACACTTTTGAATAAATTAAAACTATCAAAAAAATTCAGATTGCAGGTTAAAAGAATTTTACAGGAATTGGTAAGGGAAGGGAAAATACAAAAAGAAAGAAAAAAATATTTTGCAGGAAATTTTGCAAATACCATAACAGGTAAGGTTGATATAAAAAATGGATTTGGTTATTTAATTAATAGAGATGGTGAGGATATATATATAGGAAAAAGGAGTACAAATAACCTGTTGCCTGGGGATGAAATTGAGGCATTTATTATAAAAGGAAGAAATGGGAAAAATGAAGCAATTGTTAAAAATATTTTACATAGAACAAAAGCGCCTTTGATGTGTAGGGTAAAAAAAGCAGGTAAAAATTATTTTGCACTTTTATCATTTAAGGATTATCCGGTAATTAAACTCAAAGAATCAAATTTTAACATAAAAGATGGAGATATAATTTTAGTAAATGTGGAAGAAAAAAATGGAATTTTGTATGGCGAGGTTTTGTCTTTAATATCCGATAGAAATAATATTTATGTTCTTGAACAATTTATTCTTGATAAAAACGAAATAAGGCAGGAATTTCCTAAGGAAGTTATTAAAGAAGCAGAAAAAATAAATATAAAAAGTAGTGAAATAAAAAATAGAATTGATTTAAGAGATGAAACAATAATAACAGTTGACCCAATTGATGCAAAGGATTTTGATGATGCAATTTCAATAGTAAAAAAAGATGGATTTTATGAACTTGGTGTTCATATCGCAGATGTTTCATATTATGTAAATGAAAATTCTGCTATAGATAATGAAGCGTATTTAAGGGGGGTAAGCGTATATTTGCCTGAAAGGGCAATCCCGATGTTACCTGAAAAACTTTCTAACGATATTTGTTCATTGAGAGAAGGGGAGGATAGATTAACTTTTTCAATTTTTATGAAAATTGGAAAAAGTGGGGAAATTTTATCATACGAAATAAAGGAAAGTATTATAAATAATAAAAAAAGATTTAATTATGAAGAAGTCCAGAATGTTCTGGATGGCTTAATTGATACAGAAGATGACAAAATTAAAGCCCTTATAATAACAGCAAATGAGTTAAAAGAAAATTTAAAAAATAAACTTTATAAAGATGGAATGATTGATTTTAGTATTGGAGAACCATCTTTTTTATATGACCCAAATGGAGAAATATATAATATTATAAGGAAGGAAACCCTTGAGTCCCATAAAATTATTGAATTTTTTATGATATACGCGAATATATGTGCTGCGGATTTTATTAGTAAAAATTTTAAAAAAGGAATTTTTAGGATACATCCGGCACCTTCGGAAAAAGATATTAAAGAATTTAATGTTTTTCTTAATGCAACTGGTATGAATTTTAAATTGCATAAAGGAACAAATAAAGAATTTCAGGAAATATTAAAAAATTTAGAAAATTCATCAAAAAGTGAACTTATAAAAAAACGTTTATTAAGGTCAATGCAACTTGCACGTTATTCTGAAAAAAATACGGGACATTTTGGACTCGCATTAAGAAAATACACTCATTTCACATCGCCAATAAGAAGATATGCCGATATTGTCTGCCATAGATTAATAAAACATTCTTTAAAAATAAAAGAAATGAAAAATTTTGATAATAACTATTTAAAAGATGTTTCATATAAAATAACAGAATGTGAGGAAAGGGCGGAAAAAGCAGAAGGAGAAGTATTTAAATTATATGCATTAAATTTTTTAAAATCAAAAATAGGTGAGGAGTTTTATGCTATAATAACTAAAATTACAAAGAATGGTTTTTTTGTGGAATTTGAAAAATATCCAGTTGAAGGGTTTGTAAATTTTGATAATATATATGATGATTATTATGAGTATGATTATGAAAGACAGGCAGCATTTGGTTTAAGAACAAAAAAACAATTTAAAATAGGGACGCGTGTTAAAGTTGTTATATCTCGAATAAATTTGGAATTTTTAAAGATGGATCTGGAGTTGGTTAAATGAAAAAAATATTTTTTGTTTTTTTATTTTTTTTAATTTATATTGTTTCTATGGCATCATCAGGCGGTTCAACTTCTGTATTTGATTTAGGGCTTGGTGTAAAGGCGCAAACGCTTGGAACCGCTTATGTATCAGCTCAGGATGACTCGGCAGGAATTTATTTTAATCCTGCTATATTAGAAACTCTTAATAAAATTGAAATGCAAGGTGCTTACACACCATTAATTTTTGATACAACCTATAACTATTTTGTGTTAGGTATTCCAACAGTGGATTATGGTGGTTTTGCATTTTCTTTTGCTCGAATAACAACCGAAAATATAATAACCCGTGATGAAAAGGGGGTTGAAACAGGAAAAATAAGCCAGGAATTAAATGAAATAATTGCTGGATGGGGGAAAGAATTTTTTATTACAAATTTATCCGCCGGTTTTAATATTAAAATTGATAATCAAAAAATTGGGCAGTTAAATGATACTGCCGCAGGTATGGATATAGGAGTTTTTTATAAATTACAGAATGAAATTGATAGCAAATTAAATTTGGGCTTTTCTTTAAAAAATGTTTTACAACCGCAAATAAAACTTTTATCAACAGAAGATAAGTTTCCAAGACAGTTTGGATTTGGTATAAATTATGCTAAAAGTTTTAATTCTTTTTTAAAAACATCATTTTATTTTGAAACGGCTTTTTCACCGGAAACGGATTTTGAACACAAAGAAGGAGTAGAAGTTGGATTTTTTAATATTATTTTTCTTAGAGCGGGTTATAATTCATACGATATAAAATCAATTGGAGCAGGTTTGAATATTCTTGATATGCTTTATATTGATTATGGTATGTTTCTAATTGATATTGATACCCAGCATCGATTTTCCTTTAAATTACGTTTCGGTGAAAGTGCTACATCTGCAAAAGAACAAAAACAAAAACAGGAAATGGCAAAAATTGAAGCAAAGGCAAAAGAACTTGTTTCAAAAGAATTAGAAAATATGAAAAAACAGATGGATGAAATAAAGAAAAAAGCAGCAAAAGATGAATATTTTAAAGCTTTACATTATACAAATGCACTGGAAGCATACAATGAGGGCAATTTGCAACTTGCAGAAGTTGAATTTGAAATAGTATATAAAATGGATAATAATTATTTAAATATTAAATATTATTATGATATGGTAAAAAATTTAATAAAGGGTAAGCCCGAGACATATGATAAAAATATTATAAAATTTTATCAAAAGGGAGTTGAGAAATATCTTGCTGGTGATTATGAAGGAGCAAAAGACGAGTGGACAAAAATTTTAAAAATAGACCCGTATAACAAACTTGCTATAGATAATATAAAAGAAGTAAATGAGATTTTAAGAAATAAAAATACAAAATAAGGATGCATTAATGTTTTCAAATAAAGTTTTGGCAACTTATAAATTTACCTATCCTGCTAAAATTATATATTTGGAAGATGTAAAACAAAAATTTACACAAATTTGCAGGGAAAACAATTTTTCTTACAGGGATTTGAATAATATAATTGTTGTTATTGATGAGGTCTGTGCAAATATTATAAAGCATGCATATTCGGAATCTGAGGGGGATATGGAATTTGAAGTTACAATTCGTGAAAAGGGAATGTATTTAACAGTAATTGACCATGGAAAAAGTTTTAACTGGCATGCTTTTAAGACACCGAATTTAAATCAATATGTTAGCGTTGGGAAAAAAGGTGGACTTGGTTTATGGATAATAAGAAAATTAACAGATAAAAGTGATTATAAAGTTACAGAAAGAGGAAATGAACTGCATCTTGTTAAATATTATACAAAACCATCAATAGCACAAAAGATAGCTTCTTTTCTTATTGCCAAAGGGATCAAGGAAAAATTCATTGTTGGAACATCAATTTTAATTTTTATTTTAATTCTTGGAGTATATGCTTATTTTATCAGGCATGAGCGAGCCAGTTTAAAAGAAAAATTCATTACATACAATGTTGAATTAATAAAGAGTATTGCCGGGAGCAGTTCGGATAGGATAATTAAAGGGAATTATCTTGGTTTAATTAAGTTATTAAATGAAATAAAAAATAACAATGATAATATAAATGAAATTTTCATACTTGATTCAAATAAAACAATAATTGCCCATAATGACCCTGAAAATCTTTATAAAAAATATGAAAGAAAATCTGAAATTTTGGAAATGCATAATTTAAAAGGAATAAATGTTTTAAAATTAAAAAAGGGTAATAATTATGAGTATGACATAAATGGCCCAATAAAATTTGCAGAAAGATTAATTGGTGAAATTCATCTGGTAATTTCCAAAAAAAGCATTGATAAAGTTATGTCCAGTAAAAAAATTAATATTATAGTTGCAACAATTTTAGTGCTTTTAATATGCATAATTGGTATTTACCTGCTTATGGAAATGATAATAAAACCACTTGAAATTTTAAGACAGGGAGTAATTGCAATTGGAGAGGGACGATTAGAGCATAGAATTGAAATTGCAGGAGAAGATGAATTTTCGCAAATTGCAAAAGCATTTAATGAAATGGCATTAAAATTTAAAGGAGTTCAGCAATCGCTTTTAGAACAGGAAAAATTACAGCGCGAAATACAGGTTGCAAAAGAAATTCAACATACACTTTTACCGAAACATATACCAAAAGCAGAGGGCTTTGATATAGCATCACTTTACAGGTCAGCCAAAGAAGTTGGAGGTGATTATTATGATATATTGGATATCGGAAAAAATTTGATTGGCGTTATTGTTGCAGATGTTTCAGGGAAAGGAGTTCCAGGTTCTCTTGTTATGACAATTACAAGAACTGCAGTCCGTCTTATTTCTTACGAAAATAAATCAGCAAAAAATGTGCTTGTAAAAGTAAATAATTTTATTAAAGAAGATATGAAAAAAGGTATGTTTGTTACTGCTTTTTATCTTGTACTTGATTCTTTTACGAGAACCATTAATTTTGCAAGTGCGGGTCATGACCCACTCATTCTTTACAGAGCAAAGGAAAATAAGGTTTATTATGTTAAACCAAAAGGATTTCCACTTGGGATAAGTTTACCAGATGATGATTTATTTAGAAAAGTAATGGTGGAAGAAAGAATAAAGCTTGAAAAGGATGATATGCTTGTTGTTTATACAGATGGTGTAACCGAGGCAATGAATGGGAAAAGAGAACTATTTACTGAAAAACGATTCGTGGAATTTATTAAGGCAAATGGAAAACTTTCTCCTGCTGAATTTATTGAAAAACTTGACAATGAAATAAAAGAATTTACTCAGGGATACCCCCAGAGTGATGATATCACAGTTGTTGCAATCAAGGAGAAAAAAACAGATACATCAATAATTAGAACAATTGAAAATAAAATTAAGAAATTAAAAGAAAAAAGGATGAAGGTAAAGGATATTGAAAAAGAACTCGGGATAAGTATGGATGTTTTAAAACAGATTAAAAAAGAGAAAAAAATAAGACAAAAACCAAAGATAAGATTTTTAACTTTTGAATTAAAAAAAGAACTTATGAATATGATAATTAATAATCCGGACTGGGGTATAACAAAATATGCAGAAGAATTATCTGCCAAATATTCTATTGAAATAAATGAAAAATTGGTACAAAATGAATTAAAAAGAGTTAATTTATTAACAAAGGAAGCGCGATTAAAGTATTCACAGGAAAGGAAAACCTAATGATAAAGAGATATTTTTATAATTTAAAAAATAAAAATATAATTTTAAAAGAAATAGAAAAGTTAAATGATTTTAATGTTGCCATATCAAAGGATGTTATAAATATAATAAATGATATTAAGCAAAATGGGGACAGAGCAATTATTAAATATGAAAAATTATACGATGGTGTTGATTTAAAAGAAATAAAAGTCAATAAAAAAGAGATAAAAAATGCATATAAAAAAGTAGATAAGAATGTTTTAAAGGCAATTAATTTGGCAATAAAAAATATTCGGGATTTTCACAAATTACAGTTAAAAAATTTAAAAGGATTTGTTTATAAAAATAATAGTTATAAAATAATTCAAAAGTATGTTCCTGTTGATTCAGCAGGTATTTATATACCTGGGGGGCAGGCGCCTTTATTTTCAACAGTTATTATGGCTGTAATCCCGGCCAAAGTTGCTGGTGTGAAAAGAATTATAATTACTTCTCCACCAAAAAGTAACGGCAGTATAAATCCATATATACTCGTTGCTGCGGATATGCTTGGCGTATCAGAAATTTATAAAGTAGGTGGGCCAATGGCAATTGCAGCAATGACTTTCGGAACAAAAACAGTTCCGCGTGTTGATAAAATTGCAGGTCCAGGAAACATTTATTCAACAATGGCAAAAAAGTATGTTTATGGAATGGTTGGCATTGATGCATTGAATGGACCCTCTGAAATTACTGTCTTTGCAGATGAAAGTGCAAACCCATTGTTTATTGCATATGATTTACTTGCCCAGGCAGAGCACATAAATGGGCATTCATTATTAATAACAACATCTAAAAAACTATCAGATGAAATATTTCGTTTACTAACTGATAAAAACATAAAATCAGATATTATGTTGGTTATAGTTAAAAATGTAAATCAGGCAATTGAAATTATAAATAAAAAAGGTCCTGAGCACCTTGAAATTATATCAAAAAATATAGATAAAATTTTAAAAAATATAAAAAATGCTCCTGCAATTTTTACGGGTAATTTTTCGCCGGTTGCTTTTGGTGACTATATGGCAGGAGCAAACCATATTTTACCAACAAATGGAACGAGCAGATTTTCATCTGCTTTATCTATATTTGATTTTTTAAAACATACTCATATAGTAAATTGTTCAAAAGAAACACTGAAAAAATTTGGCATATTTGTTGAAAAAATGGCAGAAACAGAAGGATTGACAGCTCATGCAAAAAGCATAGAAATAAGGAGAAAATAAATGC
>Ga0078972_1008632_pt1 | contig 21047 bp, 15 predicted proteins | sample YelNatPaOPGAMG01_FD_67568 | JGI IMG/M metagenome (GOLD analysis project Ga0078972, IMG submission 67568) | Hot spring thermophilic microbial communities from Obsidian Pool, Yellowstone National Park, USA - OP-RAMG-01 (SPADES assembly) (version 2) | ecosystem: Environmental > Aquatic > Thermal...
TCGACCTGTCTCAGCTTCAGAACTCGTCTTCTATTCTGTTGTTAAAGAACGAATTTCTACTGAACCACGATGCCGCGGCTACTCTGCGAGACCGGGGGTACGGTATGACCGAGGCGAGCCGATCAGCCGAGAGCAAGCGCGCGCCGAGCACGCTGAGCAGGGTTGCGCGCTATGTGGCAGTGAGGACGGTGCTGCTGCTGGCCACGGTGGTCGTTGGCGTCTACCTGACCATCCTCATCGCCAACATGGGCGGGTACGTCGACCAAATCCGGCGCAGTCAGATCCATGAGAGCGTTGCCACCTACATCAGCCTGGATCCCGAGGTGCGTGGCATGACGCCCCAGGCGCGCAACCAGTTGGCCGCCGATATGATCGCTCTGGAGGAACACCGGCTGGGCCTCGACCAACCGTTCTTGCTGCGCAGCTTTCGTTTCCTCCAGGACGCGCTTACCCTCAACCTGGGGCGCGCCGAGCAACTCACCAGCGACAGCGGCTCGAAGCTGGTGCGCAACATCATCCTCGAACGGCTGCCCTCGACCCTGGTCCTGATGGCGACCGCAAACCTGTTGCTCTTCTTTATCAGCGTCTTCTTCGGGCTCGGCCTGGCCCGGCACTATGGCTCCTGGCTCGACAAGCTCGTCATCGCGCTCTCGCCGACTTCGGCGGCGCCGGCCTGGTTCTACGGCATCATCCTCACCGTCATCTTTGCCGGCATGCTGGGCGTCTTGCCATGGGGCGGCATGGTCTCGGCCCCTCCGCCGCAGAACAAGCTGGCCTATGCCCTCAGCCTGGGCGAGCACCTGATCCTGCCGGTATCGGCCTGGATCATCTCGGCCATCTTTCAGACCACCTTTGGCTGGCGCACCTTCTTTCTGATCTTCTCCATGGAAGACTATGTGGAGATGGCCAGGGCGAAAGGCCTGCCCGACTCGGCGGTCGAGCGCCGCTACATCCTGCGGCCGACGCTTCCCAACATCATCACCCGCTTTGCGCTCATGCTCATCGGGCTCTGGACCGGGGCGATCATCCTGGAGACGGTCTTCAACTGGCCGGGGCTGGGGCGGCTCTTCTTCCAGGCGGTCGGGCTCTATGATACGCCGGTCATCGTCGGCAACACTGTGGTCTACGCCTACCTGCTGGCGCTCACCGTGTTCCTGCTGGACTTTGTCTACGCTCTGGTTGACCCCAGAGTAAAGGTAGGAAGCTGAGGTTCGGGCCGTATGGGCAATCTCAAGGCGGCATGGCGGCAGTTGGCGCGCTATCCTTCGGCCGTCATTGGCATGGTGCTCATTCTGGGGCTGGTCGGCATCGCGCTCTATGCGGTGATCGCGATCCCCTACCCCGAGGCGATCCGCCTGTGGCGCGGCGGCGAGGAGGTCTGGGGAGAGAACCCGCGCACCGCCCAGCCGGTGTGGACCCAACTCTTCTCCCGTACCAGACAGCCCCAGACCCTCGTCCTCAGAAGCAGCGATCCCTCAGCGCGCAAAACGGTGCAAGAGGTCACCGCCGATACCAGGCTCGTGACGATCTCTTACGCCTTCGATTACCCCTACGACGGTTTCCCTCAGGAGATCACGGTGTTCTTCGATGCCTCGTATCGAGAGAAACTGCCCTTTGCCTCCATGTCGTGGAAGACGCCCGACGGCCGAACGATCAGGCTGGGGCAGACCACGGTGCGCAGGGCCGAGACGTACCGGCTGGCGCAGGATACGACCCTTGTGCGCCGGCTGGGTGGCGTGGCTCCGCAAGAGGCCCTCTTTGCCGACCCGGCGGCGGCCACAGCCAAGGCGCTGCGGGGCCGCTACGAGTTTGTGATCGAGGGCTCCACCTTTGAGCCGGGGTCCACCCTCGATGCAAAAGTGGTGATCTACGGCCAGGTGCACGGGCTGGCGGGCACCGACTATCAACGGCGCGACCTGATGGTGGGGCTCTTGTGGGGGACGCCGATCGCCCTCTCCTTTGGCCTGCTGGCCGCCCTCGGCACGTCGGTGGTCACCATGCTGATCGCAGCGTTCGGCGTCTGGTTCGGGGGCTGGGTCGACCAGCTCATCCAGCGCATCACTGAAGTGAACATGGTCCTGCCTTTCCTCCCCATCCTGATCATGGTGGGGATCTTTTATTCGCGGAGCATCTGGGTCATCCTGACGGTCGTGATCGCCCTGTCGATCTTTGGGGCGGCGATCAAGACCTACCGCGCCATCTTCCTGCAGGTGAAGGAGGCGCCGTACATCGAGGCCGCGCGGGCCTACGGCGCTTCCGACGGGCGCATCATTGTGCGCTACCTGGTGCCGCGCATCGTCCCGGTGCTCATCCCCACGCTCATCAGCGGCATCCCGACCTTTGTGTTCCTGGAGGCCTCGCTGGCCCTCTTGGGGTTGGGCGACCCCGTCCTTCCCACCTGGGGCAAGATGATCGACGATGCCCGCTCGCAGGGGGCGCTGTTCAACGGCCAGTACTACTGGATGCTGGAGCCGGCAGCCCTGTTGATGGTGGCCGGCCTGGCGTTCGCCATGGTGGGCTTTGCGCTCGACCGCATCTTCAACCCGCGGCTGAGAGAGGTGTAGAGCCGATGCCCGAATCAACCCTTCTGCAGGTCGAGAACCTGGTGCTCCACTTCCGAACGGTAAAGGGGGTCGTCCAGGCCGTAGATGGAGTCGATTTCGACCTGGCCCACAACCAGGCTGCGGTGGTCATCGGTGAATCGGGCTGCGGCAAGACCTCACTGGCGCGGGCTATCCTGCGGCTCTTGCCCCGCAACGTGCAGGCGTACTCGGGCCGCATACGGCTGAACGGCCTCGACGTCATGGCGCTCGGCGATGAGGAGTTCAGGCGGCAGGTCCGGTGGGTCAAGATCTCGATGGTGCCCCAATCGGCCATGAACGCGCTGAACCCCGTCATCCGCGTCGGCGACCAGGTGGCCGAGCCCTCGATGGTGCACCACGGCCTGAAGAAGGCCGATGCGCTGGAGCAGGCGCGCAAGATGTTCGAGCACGTCGGCGTGCCGGAGGATTTCCTGAGCCGCTACCCCTTCGAGCTGAGCGGGGGCATGCGCCAGCGCGTCGCGATCGCCATGGCGCTGGTGACGGCGCCCGACCTGATCCTGCTCGACGAGCCGACCTCGGCGCTGGATGTGCTCACGCAGGCCAACATCATGAACATGCTCAAGCGGATCAAACAGGAGATGGGCACCAGCTTTATCCTCATCACCCACGACGTGGCCACGTCGAGCGAACTGGCCGACCGGGTGGTGGTGATGTACGCGGGCCAGATCGTGGAGACGAGAGAGGCGCGGCGTTTCTTCAACGAGCCCCTGCACCCGTACTCGAAGAAGCTGATGGCCAGCGTACCCAGGCTGCGGGGCGACGTGGAGCCCGAGTTCATCACCGGGCAGCCGCCGAGCCTCATCCGGCCGCCCAGCGGGTGCCGCTTCGCCGAGCGCTGCCCGGAACGGTTCGAGCGCTGCGCCGAGGAGCCGCCCATGGTGCGGAGCCACGTGCACGCGGTCAAGTGTTGGCTCTATGCTTGAGCGGGAAGGGGAGCTGGGGAACGAGGGGGGGCGAGTGGCAGATACCTTGGCTGAGCGGCAGAACGGTGCCCTGGCGTCGATCCGCAACCTGCGCGTGTGGTTCGAGCTCAGGCGCTTTGGCTTCGGCCACGCCGGCTATGTGCGTGCCGTCGATGGGGTGAGCTTTGACCTGGGCTATGGCGAGGCGGTGGCCGTGGTGGGCGAGAGCGGATGCGGCAAATCGACCCTGATGCGCACCCTGCTGGGGCTGCACCGGCCCACGGGGGGGCAGGTGATCTTTGAGGGGGCGGACCTGAGCACCAAGAGCAAGGCCGCTATGAAGTGGTACCGCTCGCAGGTGGGCTACATCCAGCAGGACCCCTATGGCGCGCTGCCGCCGTTCATGACCGTCGAGCGCATCCTGAGCGAGCCGATGCTCATCAACGGCATCAAAGACGCGGCAGAGCGGCGCGAGCGGATGCACAGGGCACTCGAAGAAGTCAAGATGACGCCGGTGGAGGAGTTCCTGCCCAAGTTCCCGCACATGATCAGCGGCGGGCAGCAGCAGCGGGTCGTCATCGCCCGTTCCATCATCCTGGGGCCCAAGATGCTCGTGGCCGATGAGCCCGTGTCGATGCTCGACGCTTCGGTGCGGGTGGAAATCCTCAAGCTGCTGCGGGGCCTGCAGGAGTCGCATGGCCTGGCGGTCATCTACATCACCCACGACCTCTCGACGGTGCGCTACTTCTCTGAGCGCATCCTGGTCATGTACGCGGGCCAGATGGTGGAGAAGGCGCCCATCGGCGACCTGCTGCGCGACCCGCGCCACCCCTACACGCATGCCCTGCTCGAGGCAACCTCGGACCCCGATGCCGAGAATGCGACCAGGTTCAAGGATGTGCCCCCGGGCGAGCCACCCAGCCTGGTCAGGCCCCCCACCGGCTGCCGGTTCCACCCACGTTGCTCGCGCATTATGTCGGGCCTGTGTGACAAAGAGGAACCGCCAGATTTCGAGCCCGCTCCGGGGCACTATGCCAAGTGCTGGTTGTACCGATGAGACTGCTCAACCCATGGCCCGTGATCGGGCTCGGCTTCGTCTTGGTGTCGCTGGGTGTGCTGCTGCCCCTGCTCATGGTGCTGCAGATCATCCCGGCGGGTTTTGCGCTGAGCTTCCTCTCGTATGCCGCCTCGCTCGTTGGCCTCATGCTCGGCATCATCGGTTCGGTGTGGTACGCGCGCCTGAGGCGGCGGGGCGACGGGTAGAGGCAACTGACGGAACTGGGGGAACTGGAGGAACTGAAGGGTGGCTGCACCCTCGGTTCCCTCAGTTCCGCCAGTTCCGTCAGTTCCTTCGTCTGTACGCCTCCTCGAGCCTCGGGCCGATCTTCTCCCAGCCGTATCCCTGCTCCACAAAGGCGCGCGCGGCCTGGCCCAGCGCCCGGCGGCGGCCGGCATCGGCCAGCAGCGCAGCGACCTGGTGCGCAAAGGCCTCGGGGGTATCGGCCAGCAGGGCATGGCGCCCGTTGGCGACCTCGAGGCCCTCCACACCCAGGCTCGTCGAGACCAGCGCCTTGCCCATGGCCATCGCTTCGAGCACTTTGAGCCGCGTGCCACCGCCGACGCGCAAGGGCACCACGTAGAGGTCGGCGGCGGCGATGTAGGGGCGCACGTCGTCGACGCGGCCCGTGATGGTGATGCGCGGCTCGGCGCGCAGGGGGTCGAGCCGGGGCGAGGGTGACTGGCCGACCACGTACAGGTGTGCCTCGGGCACCTCTTGCCACAGCCGGGGCAGCACCTGGCGCGCGAACCAGAGCACCGCGTCGATGTTGGGGCGGAAGTCCATCTTGCCGGTAAAGGCCAGGCTGGGGTGGGCCAGGCCTGGCTGGGGCGGAAAGTCGGGCCGGTAGGCCTCGAGGTCGACGCCGTTGGGCACCACCAGGGGGCGCAGGCGCGGGTCGAGGGCGGCCAGGGCCTCGGCGTCGGCCTGGGAGACGGCCACGAGCCCATCGCAGCGACGGCAGACGGCGCGCTCGAAGCGGCGCAGCCTGCGCCACTGCACGAGCGAGTAGGCCGCGGCCGGCCAGCGGCGCAGGTGGCGTAGGTCGGTGAGGAAGGCCCTCTTCTGCAGCACATGCTCGGCATTGTGGTCGTCAAAGACCACGAAGGGCTGGGGCGGCTGCAGGCCCCACAGGTAGGGCGCCATCTCGATGCCCTCCACCTGGAGGATGTCGAAGGGCTCGGCGGCCAGCCAGTCGGCGAGCGCCCGGGCGTACTCGGGGCTGTAGAGGCGCCAGGCCATATCGGGCCGCGAGGAGGAAGCCAGGGTCCACAGGCGGCGGGCCAGCGAGCGGGTGGGCGTGGCCACGGTGCGCACGGCGTGGCAAAAGCCCTGCAGGTGGGCCACATGCTCGGGCAGCGTCTCTGGCCCGGCGAAGGAGAGGAGCGAAACCTGGTGGCGCGCGGCCAGGTAGCGCAGCAGGTGATAGTTGCGCAGGCTCGTCCCCTGCTGTGGAGGGTAGGGGAGCTGCGGCGTCAGCATCAGCATGCGCATAGGCTTGCTCAAGTGCTGTGCCTCTATGCTTGGCCGGCCACGCGGCGGTAGAGCTCGAGGGTCTCGCGGGCGGCGCGCTCCCACGAGAACCAGGCAGCCCGCTTGAGGCCCTTGTCGACCAATTCCTGGCGCAGGCGGTCGTCGCTCAGCAGGCGCCAGATGGCCACGGTGAGGGCATCGGTATCGAGGGGGTCGAAGAGCAGGCCGGCATCGCCCACGACCTCGGGCAGCGAGGAGACGTTGGATACGATCACCGGGCAGCCGCAGGCCATGGCCTCGAGGGGCGGCAGGCCGAATCCCTCGTAAAAGCTGGGCAGGATGAGCATCTGCGCGCCGTTGTAGAGCCAGATCAACTCATCGTCGGACACGCGGCCCAGAAAGTGCACCCGCCCGGTCAGGCCCAGGCGGTTGGCCAGCCCGTACACCTCGTCGGTCAGCCAGCCCGGCGCGCCCGCCAGCACCAGATCGACCTCGGGGTGGTAGTGGCTCAGCACCTGCTGGAAGGCGGAGAGCAACGTTGGGATATTCTTGCGCGGCTCGATGGTGCCCACGAACAGGAGGTAGTCGCGCGTCAGGCTGAAGCGTTGTCGCAGGCGCTCCCGCCAGTCGTTGCCGGGCAGGCGCTGGAAGTGTCGGCGGGGCGCCTCATAGACCACGGTAATCATCTGCTCGGGCACGCCCAACAGGCGCACGATATCGCGCCGCGTGCTCTCGGAGACGGCGATGATGTGGTCGGTATGGCGCACGGCCTGGTCGATCTGCCCGTAATAGCGGGCGCTGGCCTTGGTGAGGAACTGGGGGTAGAGCAGGAAGGCCAGGTCGTGGATGGTGATGATCGAGCGGCAGCGCCGGCGGAAGGGTGGGATGAAGTCGGGGCTGTGCAAGACGTCGAGAGCCGTCAGGCGCAGCTCCATGGAGAGCAGACGCTGCTCCAGGCGGTGGTGGCTCGGGGTCCACACCCGGCGCGTCTGGAAATTGGCCTGCGATACGAGTTCGCGCTGGTCGCGTCGGCTCTGGAGGATGACGAACTGGTCTTCTCTATCGATGGCGGCCAAGGCCCGCATCAACTGCAAGCAGTATCGAGCGGTACCGGCCTGGTGATAGTAGACCAGGCGCGCGTCGATGCCTACCCGCATGGATTGTGCATCTCCCGAATCTGCTAGGAAAACCCCGATCTGAGGTCAATCATACCATCGAGGGCAAGAACCGTCAAGAACTTGACCAGCTCACACCCTCCATGGCCAGCAGGCGGGCTTTCATGGGCAGGCCGGCGCCAAAGCCGACCAGCCGCCCCCCGCTCCCCACGACGCGGTGGCAGGGCACCACGATGGGCAGGCGGTTGGCCGCCATGGCACCCCCCACGGCGCGGGCGGCGCCCGGCGCGCCGATCTCGAGCGCGACCTGGCCGTAGGTGCGCGTGTTGCCCCAGGGGATGCGCTGCACGGCCGCCCACGCCTGCCTGCGGAAGGGGGGCACACCATCCCAGTCGATCGGTTCAGCGGCGAAGGAGACGCACTCGCCGGCGTAGTAGGCCTGAAGCCGCTCGATCAGGCCAGCCCACTCGCTGCCGGGTGCGGTGCGTTGGCCGGCGGAGCCAAGGCTGGCCAACGCCGCCTCGGGTGAGCCGGCCGGCCAGCTCAGAGCCACGAGCCCCGCGTTCGAGACCGCGATGGCCACATGGCCAAAGGTGGTGGCACAGGTGAAGGTGTAGGTTTTCATCTCCATTTCCTTTCGCGGCTCTTGCAACCGGGCCCAGCGCCACGCTTTGCCGCGTATCTCCCAGAAGAGTGGGAGGGGGAGCCAGAGTCTGCGGCGGCCGGGTGAATTGCTCCGCATCGGCCCGGCAGCAATCTTTAGGGGTTTTGGCGGGGAGCGGAGCGTGTGGCCCGGCGTTTGCCCAAGTCGCCCACAGTTCTGGGATATTCCGCCGCTTTGCACTGTAACTTGTCAGGCCCCGCTGCCTGTGGTATAATCCATCCCACGTGGTGAGCGTAGCCGAGTGGTTTAAGGCACCTGGTTGTGGCCCAGGAGACCGCGGGTTCGAATCCCGCCGCTCACCCCAGAGAGGGAGCCTTCGAGAGGGCTCCCTTTTTGATTCCCGGGAACTGGGGGAACTGACGGAACTGAGGGAATGAGCTGCCAGTTCCCCCGCTGCAGCGATCATGCGCCCGCGCGGCGTCCTTATGCCCACGACTGGGCCGAGTATGGACGGCTTTCGACGATGGCACAGCCTTCAGGCCCCCGCCTTCAGGCCCCCGCCGCTTCTCCGAACGCGTCGGCCTCGAGCATGGTGCAGAGGGCATGGTAGAGCCCGACGTGCCAGCCCTGCACCTCGGCCGTGTCGGTGGCGGGGGCGCGGATGGCGACATCGGCCAGGGACGCGAGGGGGCTGTCGCGCTCGCCGGTGAGGGCGATGACGGTCAGGCCCAGCGCCTTGGCCACGGTGGCCGCGTTGAGGACGTTCTGCGCCTTGCCGCTGGTGCTGATGGCGAGCAGGGCATCCCCCGGGCGGGCGAGCGCGTAGAGCTCTTGGGCGAAGGCCATGTGCCGCTGGGGGCTATCGTTCTCCACGGCACTGGCCAGGGCCTGGTTGGCGCCCAAGACGACGGTGCGCAGCCCCTGCTGCAGGTGGGCGGCCAGCTCCTCACCGCCGGGCAGGCGGGCCAGCCGCTGGCGCATGGCCTCGGGCACCCGCCGGGGCAGCCGGAACGACTTGTCGAGTTCGCCGGCGATGTGCAGGGCATCGGCCATGCTGCCGCCGTTGCCGCAGACGAAGAGGGTGCCCTGCGTGCGGAAGGTGAGGCGCAGGGCGCGGTAGGCCTCCGCCAGCGCCGTGGCCGTGCCCTCCAGGGCTGGGTTGCGCTCGACCAGCTCGTGCAGCAGGGCTGCCGCTGCCGGCGCGATATCGCCGGCGGCCAGGGTGGGGTCGTGCCGCACCAGGGGAGGAGGCGGCAGGACCTCGTTGCCCAGACGTTGGCGCACCAGGTGCGCCAGGTTGGGGATGGTTACGCGGTGATCGCCGGTGATGTGGTAGCCGCGGCCGCCCAGGGCCACGGGCCGGTTGACGACATTCTTGCGTGGGCGGTAGTAGTACTCGACCACATCCTCGCCGATGGGGCGCCGGTAGTCGCCCAGGGCCACCAGGTCAAAGTTGGCGGTGGTGAAGGTGCGCGCCGTGTGGCCCAGGTTGCGCACGATGGAGAGGGCCTTCAAAAAGACCTCAGGCCCGATGACCGCCGAGCCGAAATTGCAGAACACGCCGCCTTCGATCTGGCTGAGCGAGGTGACGTAGATGCGAAAGTCGTGCCCCGAGGCCCAGCCCAGGGCAGCAAAGTCGCAGGCCGGGTGTTGGTGGATGATATCGGTGCCCAGGGCCACGTGCACGGTGTAGGGGATGCGCAGACGGTAGGCGCTGTGCAGCAGGCTGTGGTCGCGGAAGCGGAAGCGGCTATCCCCGTCGAGCAGGCGGCCCAGGGCCTCGCCCATGCCCAGCCCGTCGCGGGCGCCGGCGCGGATGGCGGCGTTCATGAGAGCGCCGGTCTCCTCGGCCATGCCAAAGCTGCCGTCGGCCAGGCTCGTTGCCACGTCTTCACTGGTGTGGCCCATGAGGGCGATCTCGAAATCGTGGATGGTGGCGGCGCCGTTGGAGGCCACGTGGGTGATGACGCCGCGCTCCATCAGGTCGATGAGCACGGGCGCCAGCCCCCGCTTGACCACGTGGGCGCCGATCGACCAGATCACCGGCCGCCCCGCCCTTCGCGCCGCCACGATGCGCTCGGCGACCTCGGCCAGCTCGGGGTTGTTGAACGGGGGCGGAGGCGCCTCGGGCTCGGCGAGGTCCTCGATGCCTACCCGGTTCGTGCGTTCGAGGAGCGGGTAGGTGCGGACGCGCGAGAGGTCCAGGGTGGCAAATGGCATGGCGCATCTCCTTTGGGCCTGCCGGGCGTGGTGTTGCCTCGCTCCACCGCCTCGGCAGCCAGCAATCTCCCTGGATGATACCTGTAGGGGAGGCTGCCGTCAAGAAGAGGCAGGCCGATGGGTGTATCCCAGGGTCGCAGGTGAACCTGCTGGCCACCGTCGCCGTGAGAGTCATTCTGAGTATCCCAGGGCTCGCGCCGCCGTGTGCCAGGCGAAGCAAATTCGCTGCGACCACGGGTGGCAGCCGGGTCTTGAGCTCCGCTCGCTCCCGGCCCGACCCCCAAACGGTTTTGCACCGGGTGGGGTGCGGAGCGTGTAGCCCGGAAGTTCCCGAGCAGCGGCAGCGACAGCCAGGCAGCACAGGGGCGCCAATCCCGGCGAGGAATCCTTGCTTGCCGTGGCGCCAAACCGCTCCGAGCGTGCCGCCATGGCTAGCAAGGACTCTTCGCTCGCTCGGCGCCAGGCTGAGAGCTGGCCGCAGGAGCCGCTGAGAGTGACAAGTGGGTCTCGCGCCGCGCTGAACGGCTGCACCCCTTCGACGGCCAGAGCTCTCGCCGACGATTCTGGGATATGCCCCTGGCCGGTACCTGTTCACTTGTAGAGAGAAGCCACGGTGCGCGCCCCTGCTGCGACTCGTGTGCCCAGCGCGTGCGGGGCGCGGAACCGGGATGTACAGGACCGGCAGGACGGTAGCACCCCCATCATCCTGTGTATCCTATCCATCCTTGTTGATCGTTCCCCCAAGGGCTCCCGGGGCCTGGGTGAAGGGGTGCCGTGTGCAGGGGTGTCGTTGGGTCGGGCGGCTGGGAGGCCGCCGCCTGGCCGCAACATGCCCGCCTGGCGCCCTGGCACGTGGATTGCCACATTGTTGGGATGACCAGCAGCAGGTGGTGACGATGGCTTTGCCGGACCATGGGCAGGGGCTGGCCGAGCACGAACGCGACAAGCCCCAGGAGCTTGCGCGCGAGGCGGAGCCCCTGCGCAGTGCAGAAGAGGTGGCGGGTCACGGGGCCGAGACGACCTTTGACCTGCAAACCCGGCCCGTGGGGGCAGCGCGCATCTTTGCGGCTCTTCGCCACCACGACTTTCGCCTCTTCTGGGGAGGCCAGGCCGTCTCGCTCATCGGCACGTGGATGCAGATAGTGGCCCAGAGCTGGCTGGTGCTGACTCTCAGCAACTCGGCCTTCGTTCTCGGGGCCTTGGGCGCCCTGCAGTTCCTGCCCATCCTGGCCCTTTCCGTCTTTGGCGGCGTGCTGGCCGACCGGCTGCCCCGCCGCCAGGTGCTGCTGGCCACCCAGGCGATTTCCCTGGTGCTGGCCGTGGTGCTGGGAGTCCTGACGCAGTTGGGCCTGGTGCGCATCGTGTGGGTGATGCTGCTGGCGCTGCTTCTGGGCGTGGTCAACGCCGTCGACATGCCCACCCGCCAGGCCTTTGTGGTCGACCTGGTGGCGCCAGAGGACCTGCGCAATGCCATCGCCCTCAACTCCGCAGCCTTCAACTCGGCGCGCCTGGTGGGCCCGGCGGTAGCGGGCGTGGCTATCGGCGCCTTGGGCCTGCCGGCTGCCTTCTACCTCAACGGCCTGAGCTTCATTGCTGCCATTGCCGGCCTGATCTTCGTCAGGGCAGGGCGTCGCCCGGTCCGGCGCGGGGTCGAGGCGGCGTCGGTGGGCGAGGACCTGCGCGAGGGCCTGCGCTATGTGGCGCAGACGCCGCTGGTGTGGCTGGTGATTGTGCTGGTGGCCCTGGTGGGCACCTTCGGCATGAACTTTAACGTGCTGGTGCCGGTGTTGGCGCGCGACGTCCTCAACGTGGGCGCCAGCGGCTTTGGGGTGCTGGCCTCGGCGGCGGGGGCGGGGTCGCTGGCGGCGGCCTTGCTTCTGGCCTATCTGGCCGAGACCCCGCGGCCGGCCACGCTCGTGGCGGCCGCGGCCGCGCTGGGGGTCACCGAGGTGCTCTTGGGGGGCGTGACTCACTTCGACCTGGCCCTGGTCCTGCTGGCGGCTTCGGGGTTTGCCATGATCTTCTTCACCACCCTGGCCAACACCGTCCTGCAGACCACCACGCCCGCCCCCCTGCGTGGCCGGGTGATGAGCGTGTATTCCACCGTCTTTGCCGGCACCACGCCCATCGGCAGCCTGATCATCGGCGGCCTGGCCCAAGCGTACGGCGTGGGCGTGGGCTTTGTGGCCGGCGGAGCCATCAGCATGGCCGCCGCAGTGGCCGTGGCGCTGCTGGGCGCCACCGTGCGTGGCGCGCTGCGTTGAGGCGAGGCGCATCGGGCGTCCGCCGGCCCCATGGCTGCCCTGGCGCAAGGGGGTGTTTCAGTCGTCTGAGTCGCGGTAGTCGCGCTGGCCTCGCGAACGCCGCTGGCTCTGGTAACGGACCTCTTTGGCGAACAGGGCATCGGCGGGCCGATCGGCCAGACACTGAAGCTCCTGGAGCGAGCTCAGGGCAGCCCGCAGGTCGGCATCATCCCCGGCATATTGGGCGATGTGTCGGGCCGCCGAGTGCAGCGTCCGGCGGGTGCCGGCCAGGTCGCCCTTTCGGCTGAGCTCCGCCGCCTGGCGCTTGGCCCGTTCGGCGTGGTGCAAGCCAACCCAATGCATCACACTGGCGTCGCGGACCTCGGCGTCGCACGCTGCGTCATCGGCGTAGGCGAAGTGCACTTCCTCCCAACCTGTACTGTGTTCGGCTCCACCTGCTGACCAGACAAGGCGCCCACGCACCGGCCAACCGCCACGGTCAGCCTGAGGAGGGAAGGCAAAGCGTACCACGATGTGGCGCTGCTCTCCGCCGAGGAGGTCGCCCACGGCGATGGAGATCCGCCCCGGAGCCGCCTGCCCCATCCAGTAGTCGCTGACCACGTCGACGCTCAACTCGGGGGGTATATCCAGCTCCAGGCGCACTTGCGCGGCGGCGACGGCCAGCATGTCGCCCAGCTCGCCGGTGAAGGTGGAGAGGATGTCGCGTTCTGAGCGCAGGTGGTGGAACTGTCCGCCGCCTGCCACGGCCATGGGGCCAAGCAACCCCTCATCATAGTCGGCACCGATGCCAAAGGTGCTGGTGCTGATCCGAGCATGCTCGCGGATGCCGGCGGCGTCGGCGGCGATGCGCTCAGGATCCGTCTCGCCGACGTTTGCCAGGCCATCGGTCAGCAGGAAGCAGCGGGCCAACCTTTCCACGGCACCGGGCGCGTCGCTGGCGATGGCATGGCAGCCTGTCAGCCAGCCCTGATGGAGGGCAGTGGTAGCGCGGGCATCGACCTTCTCCAACGCTTGACGGATGGTGGCTTTGACCTGGGCCGTGGCGGGAGCCGCGGGCTGCAGGACGTCGATGCAGTCATCGTAGACTACCACGGCCACCTGGTCCCGCTCCTTCAACAGCTCGAGAACGCCCAGCACCGCCCGCTTCGCCATGCCAAGCTTATCGCCAGCCATGGAGCCGCTGCGGTCGACTACCAGGGCAAGGGCCACCGGCAGCCGCTCTGGGCCAGAAGGATGGACAGGGGGTTCGGCACGGAGTTCCACGTCGATGTGAAGGCGGCTGCCGCTAGCGCGGATGAAGTGCCGCTCCTGCCGGAGGCGCAGGGTCACCTGGCTCTCGCTCTCATCCCTGACGGGTCGGCTCTCGTCCATGGTCGCATTCTCCTTTGCGTGAAGTCGGCTGCAGGCGCGGTGGCCTGCGGCCGGGAAATGGGTGCCGAGCAACAGTTGCGATGGGCGCGGGGGCACTCCGGGCGCGACGGCCTGGCCGGGCCCCCTAAGACTCGGGCTTGCGCAGCTCTCGAGCCAGTTCCAACACGCGATCGATCAGCCGCCTCTCACGCTGGGCAACGTCGGAACGCACGTGCATCTCTACACCGGGCGCCAGCTCCCATCGCAGCCAGCCCACGGGCGGGGGTGTAGGGGCTGCAGCGGGGGGCGAGCCGGGCATCCCGTGCGGGCCGGCGTCGTAGAGACGGAGCAACCCATCGCCCTCCGGCCGGCCGACAGGCCGGGGCGCACGTTGTGGCTGCCTCAGGAGCGCGGCCACATAGTCCTTGGGTGAGAGCTGCTGGGCGGCGCGTGCTCGCTCGGCCGCGCGCGCGGCCTCGTCGGCCAGGACCGCCCGTACCTCAGCCAGCGAAAGGTGCGACAGCCGCGCCCCAATCTCGGCCAGGGGCACCCGCTGATCGACCAATAGGCGGATCAGGCGCAGGCGCAGCAGGTGCTCCTCGCCATAGGTGGCCGCCCTGCCGCGGCTGCCTGGGCCGGGGAGCAGGCCCTCACTGATGTAGAAACGTACCGTGCGCACAGATACGCCCGCATGCTCGGCAAGCTGCTCAATGGTCATCTCAAGGGTGTGGTCTTTCATACTCCTATTATACACAGTGACACTGTCACTGTCAATAGGGAAACGCGCTGTACTTGTTCAGACTTGAGTGTAGAGAGGCACCCGCTGCTGCGCGCTCCTGCCGCGACTCGTGTGCCGAGCGCGTGCAGGACGGGGAACAACAGGGATACACAGGATGGACAGGATGAGGCGCCGTCATCCTGTGTATCCTGCCCATCCCTGTTGATCGTTCTTGTGAGGGTTCCCGGCGTGAGCGTGAACAGGCACAATGCGCCTGGTGCGTCCAAGATGCGTCAGCCCCTGGGCTCCAGCCGGGCTTGTGGCTGGGCCGCCGCCCGGCTCCAGCTCGGGATGGGAGAAAGGCTCTGGACCGGGATGGTACGAAGCGCCGAACCCGGTTACCACGAGAGCGCCTCCGATCGGCTGCCAGCTGCCAAGCCGCTGACACGTGTTGGATGCACCCCCCGCACGGATTCTTGACAATGGGCGAAAGATGCGCTAGAATGGGTCTGTGAACGTTCACGAGAGCGTTCACATCCACAGTATACTGGCTTCGAGGTTGGCTTTGCCCGCGAACAGACGACCCACGATCAAGGATGTTGCCAGCCGGGCTGGCGTGTCGTACCAGACGGTTTCGCGAACGATCAACGGCAAGGGCGAGGTTCTGCCGGAGACGCGGCGGCGTGTGGAGGAAGCGATGCGCGAGCTGGGCTACCGGCCCAATGCCATTGCGCGCAGCATGGTCGCCGGTCGCACTCATATGCTCGGCTGCATCTCGCCGAACCTTACGGATTACACCTTTGCCTGCCTCATCGAGGGGGCCAAGGCGGAGGCACACCGGCGCGGGTTTCTGCTCCTGAGTGTCACAGCGCTTACGGAGGGCGAGGTACCCACGCTGTGCGATGATCTCGTGCACAGTGGGTGGGTTGATGGCCTGCTCGTGATCAACCCCTATGCCGATGGGCGCCACCGTTTCTTCCGCGACATCATCGCGCGCGGCACGCCTGTGGTCTACCTCGGGGCCGACCCGCGCGACGAGCCGGTCTCTTGCGTGCACAACGACGACGAGGGGGGCGCATATTGCGCGGTCAATCATCTGGTGAAGCTGGGGCACCGCGCCATCGCCATGATCACAGGGCCTCTCCGCGAGGATTGTGCCGCCGACCGGGTGGCGGGGTATCGGCGGGCCCTGGCAGAGGCGGGCCTGGAGCCATCACCGGGGCTGATTGTGGAGGGCGATTGGACGGCCCCGGCAGGCTACCGCGCCATGCAGGCCCTATTGGCGGGTGGGCAGCCTTTTACAGCCCTTTTCGCACAGAACGACCGGATGGCCATCGGGGCCATGCGCGCCGCGCGCGAACATGGCCGGCAGATACCTGGCGACCTGGCCGTGGTTGGCTTTGACGACATACCCTTTGCATCGTACTGCGATCCCGCGCTGACCACGGTACACAATGATGTCCTTGAGCATGGGCGGCAGGCGGCGCGCATCCTGATCGAGACGATCGATGACCCTGGCCGGCTGCCCGAACGGGTTGTCATCCCCGCCGAGCTGGTCGTGCGGGAGTCATGCGGGGCTGGGCGCCGCTGACCCAGCCCCCTCCTGGCGAGAAAGGAGGCGCCGAAAGGGTAAGCGAGTGCATCACTCGGGTCGTCCGTGGTCCTGGTTACGGCTCAAAGCACCCTCAAAGGAGGCGAGTCACGATGAAACGCATCCCGCTGTTCCTCGCGATTGTGGCCGTGCTCTTTTCTGGCTTGCTCAGCGCCTGCGCCGGCCCTGCCCCTTCACCCGTGGTGATCAAGGAAACGGTACCGCCTGTCATCCAGACCGTGCAGGTCGTTGCTACCCCCGTGCCCAAGACGCAGCTTGTGTACAACTCGTACGCAGGCGACCCCGAACCGCGCAAGGCCGACATCGAGCTCGTCAATATGTTCAAGCAAAAGAACCCGAACGTGGAGGTCACCCACAGCATCGTGGCCCACGAGGACTTTAAGCAGGCCATCCGTGCCTATCTGACCTCCTCCACTCCGCCCGACGTCATGACCTGGTTTGCCGGCAACCGTGCCCGCTTCTTCATCGACATGGGTACGATCATGGACATCAGTGACGTCTGGCAAAAGGAGGGCTGGGACAAGACCTACCCCAAGGGGTTCAAGGCACTCAGCACTGTCAACGGGAAACAGTACTTTGTGCCGACGAGCTACTACTGGTGGGCGGTCTACTACCACAAGCCCACCTTCCAGAAGTACGGGCTGCAGCCCCCAAAGACGTGGGACGAATTCCTGGCCGTCTGTGAGACGCTGAAGAGCAAGGGCGTCACCCCCATCGCGATCGGCACCAAGGCACCGTGGACGGCCGCGGGATGGTTCGACTACCTCAACATGCGCGTGAACGGCCCCGACTTTCACATCAACTTGATGCTCGGCAAGGAAAAGTACGACGATCCGCGTGTGAAAAAGACCTTCCAGTACTGGAAACTCTTGCTCGATAAGGGCTACTTTATCGACAATGCGGCGTCGTACGCCTGGCAGGAAGTGATCCCCTTCATGGTGCAGGGCAAGGCGGCCATGTACCTGATGGGCCAGTTCATCATGGACTCTGTGCCCAAGGAGAACCAGAAGGATTTCGACTTTTTCCGGTTCCCCATCATCGACCCCAGCATGCCCATCGGCGAGGATGCCCCCACCGACGGCTACTTTGCGGCGGCCAAGGCGCCCCATCCCGAGCAAGCCAAACAGTTCCTGGCCTTCCTGGGCTCCAAGGATGCGCAGACGTACATCGCCAAGACTCTCAATCGCGTGCCGACTCGCACCGATGTAGACCCGAGCATTTTCGCGCCGGAGACCCTCAAGGGCATCGAACTGATCAAGGGCGCCGATTACGTGGCGCAGTTCTACGACCGCGACACCACACCTGAGATGGCGGAGAAGGGCATGGCGGCCTTCCAGGAGTTCTGGGCCAACACGAACAAGATCGACAGCATCCTGGCCCAGTTGGAGAAGGATCGCGCGCAGATCTTTGCCAGCCAGCAGTAGGGCTACAGGCAACTGGCGTTGGGGGGGCCCCGTGGCCCCCCCAACAAAGGAGTGACGCATGGCGAGGATTGCGCTTGGGCGCCGCCGCACGGGGCACAGGATCAACCTCGTGCCCTATCTCTTTGTCGCCGTTCCTCTGCTTATGTTCCTGGTATGGGTCATCGGGCCCATGTTCTACTCGTTCTATCTTTCTCTGACCAGTTGGGATGGCGTCTCACCGCCGCGCTTCATCGGCCTGCGCAACTATGCCCGGCTGCTCGAAGACCCGATCTTTTTCACATCGCTGGCCAATAACCTCAAGTGGCTGCTGTCGTTCATCACCGTGCCGGTAGCGCTTGGGCTGGGGCTGGGCCTGGTCCTCAACCGCAAGCTGCCCGGCGCCCGGCTCATCAAAGCGGCGTTCTATTCCCCGTACATCCTGTCGCTGATCGTGGTAGGCCTCATCTGGGGCTGGATGTACCACCCCGCCGGCGGGCTGATCAACAGCACCCTGATGGCGCTCGGCCTCAAGTCGCTGGCCAAGGGCTGGTTGAGCGATGCCCGGCTGGCCACCTGGTGCATCATCGTGGCGGCCCTGTGGCGGCAGGTCGGCTATGTGATGATCCTGTACCTGGCAGGTTTGCAGAGCGTCGACCCCTCGCTGCTCGATGCCGGCAAGGTCGACGGCTGCAATGCCTGGCAGCAGTTCTGGCATATCATTCTGCCCCTTCTGCAGCCGGTGACCGTGGTCGTTGTGGTCATCAGCATCATCGACTCGCTGCGCGCCTTCGATCTGGTGTTTGTGATGACCCGTGGCGGCCCTTACAATAGCTCCAGTGTCATGGCCAACTTTATGTATATCGAGGCTTTCAACAACTACAAGATGGGCTACGGTGCCGCCATTGCCACGGTGCTTTTCCTCATCAGTGCCGTGTTTATCTATGCGTACCTTTCGCGCATGTTCGCGAACGAGCTGGAGTATTAGGAGGCGACCATGCTCAGGAGCAACGCGCGCAAGTTCCAAAACGGGCTGCTGTACACCCTGGTGCTGGCCCTCACCCTCGGTTGGCTTCTCCCGCTCCTGGCCGCACTGGTTACCGCCGTCCGCACCAACGACGAGATCCTGGCGCGTGGCTTCTGGTCGCTGCCGCAGCGGGTCACCCTGGGGAACTTGGCCGAGGCCTGGAGCCGTGGCGGCCTGGCCCGGTACCTGCCCAACAGTTTCATCATCACCCTCCCCGCGCTTGCAGGCACGCTTCTCCTCTCATCGCTGGCCGCCTACGCCCTCGCGCGCTTCCGGTTTCCGGGCGATCGGCTGATCCTCTACACCTTTGTGGCGGGCATGATGCTGCCCTTTCAGATTCTCCTCTTGCCGGTCTTCCGCCTGGTCGATGCGCTGCACCTCTATGATACCTATTGGGCGCTCATCATCTTCCACACCGCGTTTCAGCTTGGCTTCTGTACCTTTGTCTTGCGCAACTATATGCGCACGGTGCCAGGCGAGATTCTCGAGGCGGCGCGCATCGATGGCTGCAGCGAGTGGGGGATCTACTCGCGGATCATGATGCCGCTGAGCTTGCCCGCCCTGGCCGCCATCGCCACCCTCGAATTCACCTGGATCTTCAATGATTTTCTCTGGGCCCTGGTGCTTCTGCAGCGGGATGCGCTCAAACCCGTGACCGCTGGCCTGGCGACCTTGCAGGGCCAGTACATCATGGACTGGACGGTCATCGTTGCCGGCTCGCTGGAGGCTGCCCTGCCGACCGTCGTGGTGTTTATCCTGTTGCAGCGTTACTTCATCCAGGGGCTTACGCTGGGTGCCGTCAAGGGCTGATGGCTGGCGGCGTAGCGAAGTGGCCATCGCCGCGCGGCCCCTATCCTGCGCCGCGCGAAGGGCTCAAGCCCTGAATACGAAGGCCGGGGTTCTACGCCGGCCACCTGCTGGCGGGGGCCTGATGGCCCGCTTTTGACAGGGGCAGGAGTTGCTCCTATTCTAGACTTCTATAGGGATGCATTCCTCTCTCTGTCAAGGCTGAAGGGACCACCATGCGCCCGCTGAGAATCGTCTTCGCCTACGCGCGCAACTACCTTCCGCAGCTCATCCTCGCCGTGGTGAGCATGTTCCTCCTGGTGGGCGTGCAGCTCGTGACCCCTTGGGTCATCCGGACGCTGATTGCAGCAGTGACCAGCCAGACGGCGGGCCCGCAGGGGATGCACACGGTGACCGGCCTGGCCTTGCTGTCGCTCCTTCTCTACGTGGTGCGCGGCGGGCTGACCTTTGTGCGCAGCTATGCGGCCCATGTGGCGGGGTGGGGCGTGGTGGCCGACACCCGCCAGCACGTCTACGAGCACCTGCAGCGGCTCTCTCTGCGCTTCTACTCCGACAAGCAGACCGGCCAGCTCATGTCGCGCGTGGTCAACGACACCGAGCTGTTCGAGCAGTTGATCGCCCACGCTGTGCCCGATGTGTTGGTGAACCTGCTCACGTTCATCGGCGTGGCCATAGTGCTCTGGCGGATGAACTGGCGCCTGATGCTGCTCAGCCTCACCCCGGTGCCGTTGGTGGTGCTGGCCATGCGCAGCTATGCCAAGTACGTGCGGCCGGCCTTCCGCGAGCGGCAGCGCATGTTGGGAGAGCTCAACGCCAGCCTGAGCGACAACCTGCTCGGCATCCGCGAGATCAAAGCGTTCACTCAGGAAGAGCGGCAGGCGCTGCACATCCGCGAGCGCATCGAGCGTTACCGCAACTCGATGCTGCGGGCCCTCAAACTCATGGCTACCTTCCAGCCCTTCATCGAGTTTACCTCGTCGCTGGGCACCATCATCGTCATCTACTTTGGCGGCCGGCTGGCGCTGCAGCAGGTGCTGTCGGTCGAGGACCTGGTGGCCTACTTCCTCTACCTCGACCTCTTCTACCAGCCGGTGCGCGTCCTCAGCACGGCCTGGGAGAGCATCCAGCAGGCCCTGGCGGGGGGCGACCGCGTGGCCGACCTCCTGAGCGAGCAGCCTGAGGTGTACGAGAGCCCCAAGGCCATCGTCCTCTCCGGCCGGGCCGAGGGCCACATCGTCTTTCACGACGTAAGCTTTGGCTACGGCGACGGCGAGCTGGTGCTGGAGAATATCAACCTCGATATCCCGGCCCATGCGGTGGTGGCGCTGGTGGGGCCAACAGGCGTGGGCAAGACGACGCTGGCCAGCCTCATCCCCCGCTTCTACGACGTCACGCGGGGCGCCATCACCCTCGACGGGCACGACCTGCGCGACCTGACCCTGCAGAGCCTGCGCGCGCAGATCTCCATCGTGCTGCAAGACGTGTTCCTCTTCCATGGCACGGTGCGCGAGAACATCCTCTTTGGCCGGCCGGGGGCCACGGATGAAGAGATGCGGCGGGCGGCCGAGGTGGCCAACGCCATGGAGTTCGTCGACAGGCTTCCCGACGGGTTCGACACCCTGATCGGCGAGCGAGGAGTCAAGCTCTCCGGCGGGCAGAAGCAGCGCCTGGCCATCGCCCGGGCCGTGCTCAAGGATGCGCCCATCCTCATCCTCGACGAGGCCACTTCGTCGGTGGATACCGAGACCGAGTTCCTGATCCAGCAGGCGCTCGAGCGGCTGATGGCGGGCCGCACCACCCTCATCATCGCCCATCGCCTCTCGACCATCCGCAATGCCGACAAGATTGTGGTGCTGGAGGGCCGCCACATCGTGCAGATGGGCACCCACGCCGAG
>Ga0078972_1008634_pt1 | contig 21045 bp, 18 predicted proteins | sample YelNatPaOPGAMG01_FD_67568 | JGI IMG/M metagenome (GOLD analysis project Ga0078972, IMG submission 67568) | Hot spring thermophilic microbial communities from Obsidian Pool, Yellowstone National Park, USA - OP-RAMG-01 (SPADES assembly) (version 2) | ecosystem: Environmental > Aquatic > Thermal...
GTGGCTCATGGCAGGTGGGGCGTAGAACAAACAGTGAATAGTGAGAAGTAAGCGATAAATGGCAAATACTTATTTGCTGTCACGAAAGGCGAATGCCGGAGCCAACGATATTTCATATTTAAAGTTGATCAAGTATAATGTTTATTGTAATCTTGACGCACATCATGAGTACATTATATTGCAGAAATGGTATCACCATAGAGTTGAGAAGGAGGAGCTTTTATGAAAAAAGGGTTGAAATTTCTGATCTTTGCTATTGTTCTGCTTGGCATTTTAAGTATCGGTCTTGCAGACGTTTCATATCCTTACCTTAGCCAGTATGGGCCAGCGATAGTCAATTGGGGTAGCAATGTAAAATATGGGGGGACTGTAAAATTAATTCTTCCAAATGGCCCTATTTCTCTTACAATGAATCCATTCATAAACCCTGCCACTTTACCAACATCTCTTGTATATGAATCACTTTTTTATGTTAACTTGGATGGTAATATAACAAATATGCTCGGTACGTCCTATCAATGGACTGATAACAATCTTGAACTGGACGTTAGCATAAGGCAAGACGTTAAATGGTCTGATGGCACTCCGTTCACTCCTGAAGATGTTGTTTTTACCTTCAATTATCTAAAAGCTAATCCGAGTATAGATCTGAATGGTATATGGTCGTCAGCAAATGCACTTACCAGTGTAACTGCAAGTGAGAACACAGTTATTTTCAAATTATCAAAACCAAATATGGCAATTTTCCCTTACTTGGTTCAAGAACCGATAATACCAGAACATGTTTGGGAAAATATAACAGATCCATCGAAATATACAAATCCTGATCCAATTGGTACAGGGCCTTTTCTCTTTAAGAGTTTTGAGCAACCAACAAACACAATAACTTTCGTTAAAAATCCGAATTACTGGATGCCTGGTAGACCATACCTCAATGGTTTTGTTTATACATCTGTCAATTCAAACGATACATGTATTCTGTCTTTGATAAGACATGAATATGATATTTCTAATCTTTATGTCCCAAATGTTGCTCAAACTTATGCTGCAAGAGATCCATCTGTTAACAAATATTGGTGGCCAGTTGTCGGAAATAATCATTTAATTCTCAACGATACGAAATATCCTTTCAACATACCAGATTTTAGAAAAGCTATTTCAATGGCTTTGAACAGAAAGTTCATATTAGATAGTCTCTACTTTGGTTCTTTCACTGCTTATGATAATCCAACCTTAATAACATACCCACTTCGTTCGTGGCTTGATCCAACTTTAACATCTCTTGCTTCTTCTTTGGTTGCGTACAATCCTCAGGGAGCACAGGCATTGTTAGCGTCGATAGGGTTTAAAAAGAATGCCGCTGGATTACTTACCGATCCGAATGGAAAAATATTACCAACTTACACCTTAAGTGTGGTTGCAGGATGGACAGACTGGGTGCAGGCAGAAAGTATAATCGCTCAGGAGCTCAAAGCAATAGGACTTCAGGTTAACCCTGTTCAACAATCGTTTGGTCAGTATGCCACGTCTTTACAGACCGGAATATTTGATATGTCTATAACATGGTTGAATATAGGCATAAATCCATATAGCGCGTATTATTTTGCATTCAGTCCAACACAAACTGCCCCGATAGGGCAAGTTGCGTCTTCTAACTTCAGCAGGTACACGAATCCATTGATAACCGATGCACTTCAGGTTTTCAACTCAACATCCGATCCAAGACTTCAAAAACAGGCAATATACACGATAGAAAGAATTGTCCTTGATGATATGCCACTTGTCGCATTACTTCCAGTTCCAATGTGGGATGTATACCAAACAAATACATTCACTGGTTTCCCAGACGATCAGTATCCCTACTTTCTCCAGGGAAGTATACAGACAAATCTTGAAATATGGGCATTAAATGTGCATTTGAAATAAATCTAATCTTAGGAGGAAAGGGGATTTTTCTGCTTCCTTAAAATCACAAAAGAAAGTGCCAAAATCTTGTTCTAAAAATGAGCGAATAGATGTTAGAATATTCATGTCGACCACAGGGATGTGGTCGACTTTTAAATAAAAATTTACTCGTCAAAATAAACAAAGCAGTGATGAGAAAAATTTGCAGCAATTTATGAATTCACCGCAAGACTTATCGCCAATTCGGGTGCGCTTGTCCCAAAAGCAACTAGTGAATTTGAAGCTCAAATATGAAATGCCGTACATCTGTTTTTAGATGGAAACCTCACAGTAAAATTTTTTTAGCCGTGCATCGCATATTTCGTGATTGGATGTTAACGCTTTCAATCTTGAGGAATTTAGCGATCTGGTAACAGGTGAATAGGTGAATCTGTGAAAATGCGTAGGGCCTTTGTCTGCAAGCGCTACGAGATGGCGTGGGGTTCCGTATCCAACGTTGTGTACAAAATCGTACCCTTCGAAAAATGAATCAAGCTGTTTCATCATTCCGTCTCTGTACACCTTTGCTATGATCGACGCTGCCGCTATCGATGGACTTTTAGTATCACCTTTTACTATACATTCGTGATCGAAAGGTAACTTCATTTCAAGACCATCAACGATTGCAAAGGTGCATACGCCAAGATTTTTGTAAGCCCTCTCCATCGCAAGTTTTGTTGCACCTACAACGTTGTAAAGATCAACTTCCGTGGGTGTTGCTATCCCAAATCCAAATTTCGAATTTGAAAGGATCTCTTCAGAAAGTACTTCCCTTTTCCTGCGTGTTAAAACTTTAGAATCGTCAATACCGTCGACCCATCTTTGAAGGATAACCGCAGCTGCAACAACGGGCCCTGCAAGCGCTCCACGTCCAACTTCATCTATTCCTACGATCTGTCCATGTTTTTCAATGTATTTGAAATCAAAATTTTCATCTACCATTTTTCACCCTTTTTATTTCATCTCTATAAAATGCTGCCTCTTCAAATCTCCAATCTTCGGCCGCTTCTCTCATCTTTTGATCAAGTATCTCAATGTACTCATCTGTACCAAGCTTTTCTTTCATCATCAATGTAGATTTGACATCTTCATCTATATTACTGTACTCTTCCTTTTCTTCACTCTTGATTTGCATGAAGAATTCATCGATATCTTTTTGAATGGTTTGAGGGGTTATTGAATGTTTCAAGTTGAATTCTATCTGTTTTTCTCTTCTTCTGCTTGCCTCTTCAATTGCAACCCTCATCGAATCAGTCACAGTATCGGCGTAAAGTATTATCTTTCCATTCAAATTTCTTGAAGCTCTTCCCATTGTTTGAATCAAGGAAGTTGTAGATCTCAGGAAGCCTTCTTTATCTGCATCGAGGATCGCAACAAGAGAAACTTCCGGCAGATCAAGGCCTTCCCTTAAAAGATTAACTCCAACTATCGCGTCGATCTCGCCCTTTCTAAGTCTTGTCAATACCTTCATTCTTTCTATCGTGTCCAGATCGGAATGAAGAAATTCAGATTTATAACCCATCTCGACAAGGTATCCGCTAAGTTTTTCAGACATGCTTTTTGTCAACGTTACTATCAAAGCCCTTTCTCCTCTTGACTTAACGTTTTCCATTTGTTCTATGAGATCATCCACCTGATTGATCGTTGGTTTTATCTCTACTTCAGGATCAACAAGGCCTGTCGGTCTAACTATCTGTTCGATCACCTTTGATGAAACCTGTCTTTCGTATGGACCTGGCGTTGCAGAAACGAAAACTATCTGGGGTGCCCTGTCAAGAAATTCAGGAAATTGAAGAGGTCTGTTATCAAATGAACTTGGCAATCTAAATCCATAATTGACAAGGCTTTCCTTTCTGCTTCTGTCTCCCCTGACCATACCCATGATCTGTGGCACTCCTATGTGTGATTCGTCAATGAAAACTATGAGATCTTTTGGAAAATAGTCCATGAGATTCCATGGAGGATCACCAGGCTGCTTTCCACTGAAATGCCTTGAATAGTTCTCAATACCACTGCAGTATCCCATAGTTTGAAGCATCTCAATATCGTACAACGTTCTTTGCTTCAGTCTTTCAGCTTCGAGAAGTTTTCCCTGATTTTTGAACTCTTCCAATCGCGAATCAAGTTCTTCTTTTATATGTTTAACACTCATTTCAACATTTCTTTGGTTTGTCGTGAACTCCTTTGCAGGATAAAAAACGATCCTGTCTATCTCGTCCATGACCTTTCTCGTAACCGGATTCAAAACAAGGATTCTCTCAACTTCGTTATCAAAGAATTCTATCCGTACCGAATTTTCATCGTAAGGCGGATGAATTTCGAGTATTTCTCCATGAAGTCTGAACGTTCCAGGATCTATTTCGGCATCGGATCTTCTGTACTGCATTGCCGCCAATCTTTTGAGCACCAAACGTCTGTCCAGACTTTTACCTTTTTCGAGATAAAGATTTGACTCTCTGAAATCTTTCGGATCACCGGACGCATATATACATGAAACACTTGCAACAACTATAACATCTCTTCTCGTTATAACGGATTTCATCGCTGAAAGTCGCATTCTTTCTATCTCTTCGTTTATGTCGGCTTCCTTTTCGATGTAAACATCTTTCGCCGGTATGTAAGCTTCAGGACGGTAATAATCGTAATAACTCACGAAAAATTCTACCCTGTTGTTCGGGAAAAAACCCTTGAATTCCCTGTAAAGCTGGGCGGCCAAGGTTTTGTTTGGTGATATTATAAGTGCTGGTCTGTTCAAAGCATTTATAACGTTTGCCATGGTGAAAGTTTTACCCGATCCTGTGACACCGAGGAGCGTCATGAATCTTTCACCATTTTTTAAGCCGCGGATCAAAGCTTCGATGGCTTCAGGTTGATCTCCCTTTGGCGTTAATTTAGTTTTAAGTTCAAAATTCACCAAAAATCACCTCACAGCAGAAGGCCAACGAACATTCCGATGATCACACCGGCGATGACCTCCGTGATGCTATGCCCCGATTTTGTATCAAAATGTTTTTTTGTCATCTGTTCAAGTACTGTTGCATGCCGTCCAACTTCTCTTCTCAAATGAAGGGCATCAGTTATAACTATGATGGCCATGACAAATGAGAGCGCGAATGGTGCACTTGAAAATCCAACGAATTTCCCTATCGCAAAGGTTATTCCGCTTATAGTTGCCGAATGTGCACTCGGCATGCCACCAGTCGATCCAAAAAGTTTGAAATCGGCCTTTCCATTCTTGAAGATTCCTATTATTATTTTTATAGTTTGGGCCACAAGCCAAGAGATCACAGCGGCCCATACGTAAACGTTAGAAAAAAAATCAACTATTGCTTTTATCAATTCAACACCACTCTACTCACAAGATGTGTTTCTATGACTGAATCGTTACCATCCGTATTTATCAAAGCATAGTTAAGTTCAATTTTTTTATGGAAAATGATCTGACCCCATTTCCCTCTTGTTTTTTCAACAAGAGGTCTCCATGTACCGGTATTCACGTAATATCTTGGGCCGGCAGGAGTAGGAATAACGTAGAAACCAGGAAGATGGTTGTGACCGAAGAGAACAACCTTCAATTTCGAGTAATCTATGTCAGGAACACGATCGGAATATCCCACAACATCTTTCATGCTCAATTTCCATTCCGGAACATGGTAGGCATTTAAAAGTTTTTCGGCTTTTGATTTTAAATAATTGGTGTTTCTGAATTTCTGAAAATCATCAACAAGTGTTGTTAACCTTCTACCTATTTGAAAAAAGGTTGGACTTCTGAATACAATTTCACCCATCCAGTAAGTCCTGGGAAATCTTGAATGAATCCATCCTTCGAATTCATTAGTTTTAAAAGCTTTGAGAAAACTTCTTATCCATTCACCAACGAGATCGATAGGAACTTTGTAAATTGCATTTATGTATTCCAACCAATCTATTGCATCCATCGTTGGTCTTATGTTATCGTAATCTCTCGCAACATCTATCGGCAAATTTGCAGATCTCAGCATAGGCTCAAAGCTGCCCATCGTGTAGCGCGTTACGTAATCGCCAAGTGGTGGAATCAGATGATCATCTTTCGTCTTCGTGAAAGCATACATGAGATCGTGCTGACTTCCGTGCTGGGCAAAGATCCCGTTTTCTTCATCGTAAAAGTGTGATGTTATCTCAAAATTTTTAGAATTCATGAAGTCAAGCATAAAATTTTTTAATTCGTCGTTAACTATGAAATAGTAATCATGATTCCCAACGATGTAATGGATCTTGTGTGTTCTTGCAAGATCTCTTATGAATTCGAAAAGGACTCTGTGTCTGTCTATTATGAGTGTTAAAACATCTTTTCTTATAGATTCGCAAATCTGTGAGAAATTGACAAGGCCAATCTTCCGAACAGCATCACTTTCAAGGATCTCAAGGCCATCTCCTATCAATACGATCTCGTAATTTTCATCTACGTCCTTCAACTGATTGAAAAGTCTTATCAACTCTCTATCATAGACGAAATCATCGTTCGCAGATCCATCGCCTATGTGCAGATCACTCAAAAACAATTTAAGTGCCATCAGATCACCTTATAGAATTTATCATCTGTGAAAAATCACTCCCAACTTTTTTCAAAAGTGATTGTGCGGCATCCATGCTTTCCATATTCATAGCCATAAGGTAAAATTTAACCTTTGGTTCAGTTCCAGATGGACGTCCGTATATTATCAAGCGATCTCCGAATTCCATTTTGAGTACGTCGGATGGTGGAAGATGATCGTACCCATTCGAATAATCTATCATCTTGGTGAGTTTGTATCCCGCGATTTCTTTGATCGGATTTTGACGCAAAGTATTCATTATCTTTTCTATCCTTGCAACACCCGTTTCACCTTCGAAAACAGGAGAAATTTGTTCTTCAAGATAATAACCATATTTTTTGTAAAGCTCTTCCAAAGCATCGATCAGCGTCATCTTTTTTTGCCTGTAATATTCTGCCATTTCACACGTTATCATTATTGGAGTGCCCGAGTCTTTATCGTATATGAAATCGCCAACGTTGTACCCGTAACTTTCCTCGTAAGCGAAAAAGACATTTTTGCCCTTTGCCCTGAGCGATTCGGCTTCATTGCATATCCATTTGAATCCGGTTAGCACTTCACCGACCTCTACGCCGAAAGATTTTGCTATCTTGGCAAACAATTTTGACGAAACGATCGATTCTATGACAAAAGGATTCTTTGGCATACCTTTTTTCGAGTACATCTCAAGGATGAAGTTCAAAAGCAAAGCTCCCATCTGATTGCCATCTATCCTCACGTAGTCATCTTTGTGCTTTACGACAACACCCATACGATCGGCATCTGGGTCTGAAGCAACTATTATATCGGCATCCATTTTTTTCGCATCTCTTATCGAAAGTGCGAACGATTCTATGTACTCTGGATTGGGATAATTAACTGTTGGGAATGAACCATCCGGTATCCCCTGCTCTTTTTGCATGTAAAGATTGAAACCATCTTTTTCAAGCAAAGGTGGAACCATCTTCATTCCTGTTCCATGTAGAGGCGTGTAAACTATTTTCAAAGATTTTGAAGAAATACCAAAAGAATAGGAAAGAGCTTTTTTCAGGTACGCATCATCTATCTCTTCTGCTATCATAATGACAAGTCCTTTTTTCTTCGCATCTTCAAGAGGAATCTTCTTTATTTCACCAAAAGATTTTATCTTCTCGTACTCTTTTATTATACCTTCATCGTGGGGAGGGATCACCTGCGCCCCATTTGACCAATAAGCCTTGTACCCATTGTATTGAGGTGGATTATGACTTGCCGTGATCATTATTCCTGCTGTGGCTTTGAAATATCTAACGGTAAATGAAAGGATCGGTGTAGGCCTGAATTCTTTGAAAAGATAAACTTTTATCCCGCTTGCCGCAAGTATTTCGGAAGATTCTTCTGCGAATTCTTTTGACCATTTTCTTGTATCGTAAGAGATAGCAACACTTTTACTTCCCTTAACCATGCCATTCACATAATTGGCAAGCGCCTGTGTTGCCCGGCCAACAGTGTAAAAATTCATTCTATTTGCTCCAAGTCCCATTATTCCACGCATCCCGCCCGTTCCAAATTCAAGATCTTTGTAAAAAGCATCCTGCAAATCGGCCTCATCCATTTTTTTCAACGTTTCTTTATCACTCTGCGATACGGCAGGATCACCAATCCATGATTCATATCTTTCTAAAGCTTCTTTTTCCACAACGTTCACCATACCTTTCCTTGACATATTCATTCACTATATTGTACAATAAAATTCGCTGGGGTGTGTAGCTCAGCGGAAGAGCGCTTCCCTCACACGGAAGAGGCCACAGGTTCGATCCCTGTCACACCCACCAGAAACCGCGAAAGCGGTTTTCTTTTTATGTGATTAAAAATTGCTTTTCAATTACAACGAAATCTTTTGTATAAACGCTTGACATATTTTAAGAATTGATTTATAATTTTTAACGCCATGCAATTCAATGGCAAGATCGGGAAGGGGGTTTTTGTGTGAAAAAATTTTTGGTACCTGTGATTGTGATGGGGGTAATAGTTGCAGGCATGTTAGCCTTTGCAGGGGGAACGGTTAATTATGCCATGCTGTCTGACGTTACAAGTCTTAACATCTGGTCCATGTTGGGGCCGAATGCTACGGCGTGGAATTTCTATCCGGCGCTTGGAAAGTACGGTTCGCTTTATGGCATGTCAGATCTTACCTATCAGGTTGTACCATCGCTTGCGGACGGTATGTGGTCACCTCTTCAAAAGGTTACAGAGGATGGAACAACGATGTACGTTACAACTGTGAAACTCTTAAAGGGCATTAAATGGTCTGATGGTACTCCACTTACGGCTGACGACGTTGTTTTCTCTTACGAAGTACCCTTTAAGCTTCAGATGCCAGGAAACTGGATGTCAAATATACCACCGGATCTTTTCATCAAAGTCGTAAAAGTAGATGATTACACGGTGAATTTCTACATAACACATCCAAGCGGGAATTTCATATTCAGCATTCTCATGAGCGTTATAGTTCAGAAGAACTTCTGGGAGCCTGTTTACAAGTACGCTTTAACCCAGAAGGATCCGGCCCAGTACATCATGTCTTACGATAAGAATCTGTTAAGCGAACCTTCAATAGGTGCTTTCACAACTTCTCAATGGCAAAAGGGAGCGTATTTACTGAATTCTGCCGTTTCTACTTACGCATTTCAAGGCCAGCAGGAAATAGAATACACGAATGGTGCGGTTCAGTACATAATTCCATCTTTGAATAAAAATGATACATATTACGGTTCTGCGGAAGGAACTGTACTGAACAACTTTAAAACCGGTCCTTACGTGAGTTCGATGATTTACAGAATATATCAAAATCAAACTGCTGCGGTTGCTGCCATACTTAAAGGTGAGGTTGATTACATCTTGAATCCAAATGGACTTCAAAAAGGGTTCGTCCAGCAATTACAGTCAAATCCAAATGTAAAGGTCATTGAAAATCCATCACTTGGTTTCCAGTACATAGCTTTTAACATGAGAAGGTATCCCATGAGTCTCAAACCTTTCAGAGTTGCGATCGCGTACCTTATCGATAGGGATCTTCTTGCAAACAAGATCCTCGGTGGAAATACAAATCCGCTCTCCTCTCTTGTACCTCCAGGCAATAAGTTCTGGTACGATCCAAACCTGAAGGCTTACGGTGAGGGAATGTCCACGATCGAAAGGTATCAGGCCGCAATAAAGACACTCAAGGATGCCGGGTTCTCTTGGCTTATAGAACCAAAGATAACAAATGGACAGTTAGTCCAGCGCGGGCAGGGTCTTATGGGGCCGGACGGAAAACTTGTCAAACAGATAACGATGATGGCACCTTCGGCCGGATACGATCCTATAAGATCTACAACGGCTTTGTGGGTTGAAAAGTGGGCCAACGATATAGGAATCCCTCTTTACGCCGATCTCACGAGTTTCAACAACATAGTTGATGCGGTATTCGATCAGAATTTCAATTTCGATATGTACATCCTCGGATGGGGCATCACCATATATCCAAGTTATATAAATGATTTCTTCTCGGCTTCGCAGAACGTTCCTGGCGGATTCAATGCTCCGGGTTATGATAACCCAGAATTTGAAAACGCTTCGAAGGCATTTTTAGATTCAACGGATATGAATGTTGCACGTGAATACGCTTTTAAGGCGGAGGAATATCTTAACGCTGATGTCCCGTACATAGTACTTTACGCTCCACAGGTTACGGAAGCTTACAGGGCAGATAAGATCTCTTTTGCTTACACGCAATGTCTTGACGGAATTCAATCTGGGTATTCCGGGTACGGCGAGCCAACATACGTTAAAGTTATCCAGTAAATGTAGACTTTTCAAAGCCGGGTCAGTTACTGGCCCGGTTTTTATTTAAAAATTCTAAAAGGAAGGTGAGAAGATGCTGAAGTACATAGGAAGTAGGCTTATTCAAATAGCCATTTTACTCGTTATTTTTGTGGCTATAGTTTTCTTCCTGCTTCATGCCATGCCTGGCGGAATAAAGAGCATATTGATAACGAATCCTAAGCTCACACCACAGGCTCAAGAAGCGATCGTAAAGGCATTCGGGTTAAATCAACCTCTCTGGTTACAGTTTGTGGATTACATGAAAAACGTATTCACTTTAAACCTGGGGATCTCTTTTTCATATTATCCGACCCCAGTCTGGAACATTATTGCCGAGAGATTGCCAAGAACCCTTCTACTCTTCACGGTTGCAACGCTTATAGCTTTTTTCGTGGGCTTTTCTTCGGGAAAATCGCTGGCATGGAACAGGGGAAAGACGTCCGAATACATCTCAACCGTTGTGGGGATCGTAACTTACACCATTTTCACGCCACTTTTGATCTTCATCATGATCTGGTTTTTCGGGTCTTACCTTGGAATCTTTCCTTTAAACCAATTTTTGAGTCCCGATCTATGGATTCACACGAATCTTAATGCTCAGACCGTTTTTCTTTACATACTTTTGACGATGCTTATAATCGGGGCAGTTATGCTCGTATCATATCTCGTAGCTTTAAGATTTTCCCATAAAGTTGGAACGAGAAAATTGGTTTTCTACATTTCAACCGTGATCGTTGTGCTGTTATCACTTTTTTTCTGGTGGATAAGTCCGATAGGTATTTATGGCGCCGATATACTCTGGCACATGATCCTGCCCGTCATGGTCGTAACTATAATATCCTATGCGGGCAACATGCTTGTTATGAGAGATTCAATGCTTGAAACGATAAAAGAGGATTTCATAACAACGGCACGTGCAAAGGGACTTCCGGATAAAGTCATTCGCGATAAGCACGCCGCAAGAACTGCCATGTTACCAGTTATAACTAACTTCGTTCTTTCGATGGGCTTCGTTGTCAGTGGAGGAGTCATAACTGAAAGCCTTTTTTCATGGCCTGGTATGGGAATGACCTTACTTTATTCCGTACTGGCCAAGGATTATCCTTTGGCAGCTGGCGCTTTAATTTTCACCGGAATCTTTGTCTTATTCGCACATTTAGTCGTAGATATAGTTTACGCATTCCTTGACCCAAGAATAAGGTATTGAGGTGATCTGTATGGCAAATTCAACTGATGAAAGCATCGAAGAAAAACTTGAATCTCCGCTCGCCGTAAGGGCGAAGTTGATGTGGAGATCTTTTAAAGAGAATTGGAAGATCTTCTCCGAATCAAGAATAGGGATGGTAGGACTGTGGATAGTCATAATTTTCGCAGTTGCTGGATTCGTAGTCTACCCAATACTTGCGGCCACAGTTTGGAAAACAACGAGTTTAAACGCAATGGTGTCTTACAATCCTGTGACGGGATACGATTTTTTACAGAACAATCCGGCACCTCCATCATTCGCTCATTTGCTTGGCACAGATCCACTTGGAAGGGACGTGCTTGCACAGTTGCTTTATTCAACGCCAAGAGAGTTCATGTTAGGAATCGTTGCCGCTCTGATAACGGTTCTCATAGGGACACTGATAGGCACGATCGCAGCTTTTTTTGGAGGAATTATAGACACATTTTTCATGAGACTTGCCGATATAGTTTTACTCTTCCCATTCATACCATTTCTCATAGTTATAAGTGGAATGATGCAGGTAGACCTTTTAACCTTGGCATTGATAATAGGCCTCCTTTCGGGATTTGGAGGAATAACTATAATTTTGAGATCCCAGGGGTTGATAATAAAATCAAAACCTTTCATAGAATCGGCAAAGGTTTCTGGCGCAAGTGATGCCTACATAATTGTCAACCATATAATTCCAAATGTGATGCCGCTTTCCTTTCTTTACATGATGTTCAACGTTACGGGTGCGATTTTTTCGGAAGCAACACTTTCATTTTTTGGCCTTTTGAACATAAAGATGTCGTGGGGGCTCATGATCTTCACGGCAGATACGGCAGGATACATAGTCGGAACTAATATATGGAATTACTGGTGGTTATGGTTACCTCCTGGTGCTTCGATAACGCTTATATGCGGAGCTTTCTATTTCATAGGACGCGGATTGGACGAAGTTGTTAATCCAAGGCTCAGAAAGAGGTGATCTGATGAAACCACTACTCGAAATAAAAAATTTGAAGATGTACTACGATACACAGGCTGGCCAGGTGAAGGCAACTGATGATATCTCTTTCACGCTCAATGAGGGAGAATCGATGGGCCTTGTAGGTGAATCAGGATGTGGAAAAACTTCTGTTTCCATGTCCATAATGAAACTTTTACCGGAAAATGCAAGAATCTTATCCGGTCACATATACTTCGATGGTACAGATCTTGTACCTTTTTCAGAAGAACAGATGAACAGGATAAGATGGGCAGGTATCTCAATGATCTTTCAGGCAGCAATGAATTCTTTGAATCCCGTTTACAGGGTCGGAGACCAGATAATAGAAGCAATAGTCACCCATGAGCCAAATGTTACCTTTGAAGAGGCACGCGAAAGAGTTGGATCGCTTTACAAACTTGTGGGGCTCGATCCTGAAAGGATGGATAACTATCCACATGAATATTCTGGAGGGATGAAGCAGAGAGCCATCATAGCCATGAGTCTCGCATGCAATCCTAAACTCATAATTGCCGATGAGCCAACTACGGCTTTGGATGTCATAGTGCAGGATACCATCTTGAGAGAGCTCGAAAAGATTCAAAAAAAGCTCAACATGTCAATGATATATATATCGCACGATATAGCCGTTATAGCCGAAGTTGCATCCAAGATAGCCATAATGTATGCAGGTAAGATAGTCGAAATGGCCGATTCTGTTACTATCTTCAAAAGGCCGGCGCACCCATACACCGTTGGATTGATGTCTTCATTTCCATCCATAAGGGGAGAAAAGAAAGATCTTGTCACCATACCGGGAGAACCGCCGAATCTTTTGAATGCGCCAGATCACTGTAGATTTGCCCCGAGATGTCCGTTTGTAACTGACGAATGTTGGAAACAGGTACCACCTTACGCCGAAGTCGAAACAGCCCATCTCGTCGCATGCTTTCATCCCCAAAATCTCAGAAAGCAGGTGAGCGTGAATGCCAGTAAATGATCGAGAAACAGTCATAAAAGTAGAAAATCTTGACAAATTCTTTCCAATGAAAAAGAGTGTCTTTTCTGTTTCAAAGCATTTTCTTCACGCCGTTGACAAAGTTAATTTCGATATAAAACGTGGGCAGGTACTTTCTCTGGTTGGCGAATCTGGCTGTGGAAAAACGACAACGGGAAAAACTCTTTTAAAACTTTATGAACCAACGAATGGAAGTATTACCTTTCTGAATAGGGATGTGACTCATCTCAACTCGGCAGAAGACAGAAAATGGTTTCATAGCAGGACACAGATGATCTTTCAGGATCCATTTGAATCACTCAATCCAAGAAAAACTATCTTCGATATAGTTTCAGAACCTATGAACATTCAAAACTTTGGATCGCTTAGAAAGCGCGAAGTCATGGTTATGGATATACTTAAAAGAGTAGGCATATCGCCGCCCGACGCTTTTTTGTGGAGGTACCCTCACGAGCTGAGTGGTGGACAGAGACAGAGGGTAGCGATAGCAAGATCGCTCGTTATGAAGCCGGAGTTCGTCGTTGCCGATGAGCCAACATCTATGCTTGACGTTTCGATAAGAACACAGGTCATGAAACTCATGATGGATCTCATAAAAGAAATGAACATGAGCTTTTTGTACATAACACATGATTTAGCCGTTGCAAGATACATGGCCGATGAAATAAGCGTTATGTACCTTGGAAAAATAGTTGAACATGCCGGCTCAGAAGAACTCATAAAAAATCCACTCCATCCGTACACGAAAGCTCTGATCTCGGCCGTTCCAGTTCCGGATCCTGAATTCAGGAGAACGAGTGTTAACATAAAAGGTGGAATAGGCAAACCTATCGATCCACTCCCGCGGTGCAGATTTTACGAAAGATGCCCGTTTGCAATGGAAATATGTACTCAAAAGGATCCAGAACTGATAGATGTCGGAAATGATCATCAGGTGGCATGCTTCCTTTATGAAAAGCGGTGATTTCTCTGTTCACATTCAAAAGACTGGTACTTTTCATAGTAGTGTCTCTCATAATCTTTGTAAACCTCGCCATATCGGTGGCGAGGTTTACATCTTACACAAATTTTATGGGAGATTTCAAACTCAAAGTCTATGCAACTTCGATAACTAAAGATGCGTCTAAAGTTACGGTCGGAATAAAACTCGTGGGAGACTCTGGAGTACTCGCAAAGAATGCTTACTTTTCACAGGCAGCACTCGCTTTCTCCATCGGAAATAAAACTCTCGGAGTCCTCCAAATTCCAACAACAGGAATGATCGGAGAGTTCGATGGAAGAACCTTTGTGGCAACATCCTATTTCGTGTTCACAGGAAACGAAGCAGTTGCATTTGAAAAGTTTCCGTCTGAGCCGTTGAATTATCAAATTTACCTTATAACACATTTCCTGACAGGTACACACGATACAAGAGGTACTATGTTCTTTAAAGGAGAAATAAAGCAGGTGGGTTTATGAAAGTGAATTCAAAATTAAGATTTGTGATATGGAGCTTCATCTTCGCAATTCCCTTCCTTTTTGGACAGCTTTCCTTCCTTTTCAATCCATTTTCGATCTTTCCCGATTGGATAATATATATCCTCATGATGGTTCTTGGCTTTTCCATAATCTTATCGGTTGGAGATTTCAAAACTGGAGTCTTCATAAATCTTTCAGGTACACTTATATCCATGATCATATATTTCTGGATAAGTTCATTCATCCTTCACACGTTTGGATCTGTCAACGAAGTGATAGCTTCAAATTTAAGTTTGAGCACGGGAGTTATAACAACTATTTTTCTTTACATTTTCTGCCTTTTTGGGAATATCGTAGCGCTCATATTCATTGGTTTAATGGGAATTTGAGAGGTAAAAGTTGCCCTTTTTACGAAGGGCAACTTTATTTTCAACTTTCACGCATTGAATTCACAAGATCGGCCAACATCTTCAAATTCAAATCTCTTCTGTAAAGTGCCACCTTATTTTCTTCATAGGCCGGTGTTCTTTCCTCAAAAGTTTTCCTTCCATCTTCAACGTAAAAAACACCAAGTGGGAATTTTTCATCTTCGATGGCACGTTTGAAAGCTTCCACCCTATCGTGTGGGTCGTAAGAATCTTCAAGGTAATAAGTGTTATCTTTAAACCATTGGTAAGTGTTGAATTTGTTGAATGTAACACATGGTTGAAAAAGATCAACAAGTGAAAAACCTTTGTGCTGGATTGCTTGTTTCAAAATTTTAACAGTGCCGGGTATATCCGTTATCGATGCTCTCGCAACGAACGTAGCTCCGTCGGCTATCGCAACAGCGAGTGGATTGAAAGGCTCGAGTATAACTCCTTCGACCTGAACGGGAGTTTTAAATCCTTCTCTGCTCGTCGGAGAGGCCTGCCCTTTTGTCAGACCGTAAACCATGTTATCGTGAACTATAACGGTTATGTCTGGATTTCTTCTTATAGCGTGTAAGAAATGATTTCCACCCTCACCGTAGACATCTCCATCGCCGCTTTCAGCTATTACGACGAGATCTGGATTGGACACTTTTATGCCTGTCGCTGGTGGGATGGATCTTCCGTGAAGACCGTTGAAAAAATTGGATTTCAAATAATGAGGAAGTTTCGCAGCCTGACCTATGCCGGAAACCATTACAAGCTTTTCAGGTGGTATTTCAAGTTCGGCCAGAGCTTGTTTAACAGCATTAAGTATTCCGTAATCTCCGCATCCAGGACACCATGCTATATCCACCGGTCCCATATCAAAAACTTTTTTATCCATTTCATTCACCTGCCAATTTTTTCAATTCTGATACGATCTCTTCGACCGAAAAAGGAAGACCATTGTATTTGAGAATCTTTTGATCGAAATCAAATCCTGTTTCAACCTTTACAAGTTTGGCGAATTGGGCCGTCGCATTGTTCTCTATTATGATCCTTTTTTTTGCTTTTTCAAGATATTTTTTGACATCCGGATGGAATGGATAAAGTTCTTTAGGGCTTAAGAAGGCTAACTTTTTGTCCCCAAGGCTTTCAACCGCTTCTTTTATGATAGGGTACGTTGATCCCCAACCAACGATAAGTGTTTCGTAATTTTTAGAACCGATGAATTCTGGAGGTACAATTTCCGATCTTATCGAATCAAATTTCTTCAACCTCTTATCGACCATTTTCACTCTCAAATCAAGATCCTCTGTTATATGACCCGATTCATCATGTTCATCGCTGTCCACATCGACAAGGCCATCGCCAAAGCCTGGGATGCCTCTCGGAGATATACCATTTTCAGTTAACGAATAACGTCTGTACTCTTTTGAGGTTTTAACTATGAATCTTTCCGGTTCATCTTTTGGAAGGTCTACATTTTTAACGTTGTAATAAGAATCAACAAGATATTGATCGCTCATTATAAAAACGGGAACCTGAAACTTATCTGCGAAATAGAAAGCCTTCCGGGTAAGGTTGAAAGCATCTTCAAGCGTACCGGGCGCAAGAATTATCTTTGGAAATTCTCCATGGCCAGAATAAAGGGCAAAAAGCAGATCTCCTTGCTCCGTCCTCGTTGGTAAACCTGTTGCAGGTGCGGGACGCTGACCAAGATTTATAACTATTGGACTTTCTATCATACCTGCGAGGCTCACACCTTCAACCATAAGTGCAAATCCTCCTCCAGCCGTAGTTACCATCGCACTTGCGCCTGCATACCACGCACCTATTGCCATATTTATGGCACTTATCTCGTCTTCAGCCTGTTCGGCAACTATTCCAAATTCCTTTGAATGTTCGGAAAGAAATGTTAATATGCCGGTCGATGGGGTCATAGGATACGAAGAAATGAAGTTACACCCTCCAGCTATCGCTCCAAGTCCTATCGCACTTGCACCATCAAAGATCAAATCATCTTTGATAGATAGATCTCTTTTTATATTCACAGTCATCTTGCCTGATTTCACAAGGCCTGATCCGAGTTCATACCCTTTGGTGGCAGCTAAAAGATTTTTGTTGACCACCTCAACGCCTTTTTTTACAAAAAATTTCTTAAGATATTCTTCAATTGTTTCCAGACTCACGCCGAGTAAGGCTGCAATCGCACTTACAGCAACGGTATTTGAAAATATCTTGTCACCAACCTCTATCGCGATCTGTGTGAAAGGCATCTCAACAAAAGCATATCCATCATCAACATTTAATTTCTCACCGAGTATCAAAGTATCACCGGTAATTCTTTTTTTAAGATGTTCAAGTGACCCTTTTTTCAGTGTAACAAGTATATCTATTCTGTCGACGTAAGCTCTCACGCTGCTTGACGAAACCCTTATTTCTGTTGAATTAAGACCTCCACGAACCCTTGACATATATTCTTTTGTTGAAAAGACGTTAAAACCATCGAATTTAAGCACTCTCGTTAAAAATCTTTCAACTGTTTGAATTCCCTGACCCGCTTCTCCACAAAGTACAATTGAAACTTCATCATTTCTTTTCAAAATCATGCCTCCTTTCGAATATCAAAAATGCTTACCACTATTATTGTATCATACTTCCTCAATCAGCATAAATTGAGCTCATTCAATTTTCACTGTTCCATGGTTTATTCTTTACCATCTCAAAGACCTTCTCAAAGGTTTTTTCAAGTTCCTCGGATGTTTCTATCACGAAATCAGCTCTTTTCAAGTATTCTTCTCTTGGAAGCTGGGCTTTCAATCTTTTATCTGCCTCTTCAGCGCTAAGATGATCCCTCAAGATCATTCTATGAATTCTTATTTCATCTGGACAATCGGTAACTATTATAAAATCAACGTACTTATCCAACCCCATTTCAAATAAAACTGCCGCTTCGATAAAAACTTCGTCACTCATCTTTCCCAATTCTCTTGCCTGATTGAGAATCATTTCAACTATCCGGCGATGTGTTATCGAATCGAGTGTTTTCAACTTTTCTGGTTCTGAAAAAACTATCTTACCAAGCTGTTTTCTATCTATTTTTCCTTCAATATCTGTAATTTTGCCGAATTCTTGAATCAAACTTTTTTTAACATCATCTAATTCCAGCACTTCATGCCCTATCATATCTGCGTCTATTACCGGATATCCAAGAGTTCTAAGATATCTTGAAACAGCACTTTTTCCCGTCGCAATTCCTCCAGTTATAGCTATCAATTTCAATTCATTCACCTCAAATTCAATTATACTTAAATCTCTTTTAAAAGTGAAATGAATATTTGCGTTCGGCGCAGGGCATGATGCCGAGAGGACAGACGCCTAAAGGCGAATGCCGGAACCAGCAAATATTTCATCAAAGTTGACAAAGTATAGTCACAATGACTGCCTGATTCAACCCTTAAACTGCATTTTGAAAGGAAGTACAAGTATGAATTAGATTGTCCAACATTGCTTTAATGAGATATACATAGTTATAGCTCGAAATAACTATAAAAATGAAGCAAAATGATTTTTTTAGCTAAATTTACCCATAAATGACTGTAAATCGCCATAAACAGTCTAAACAGGACATTTTTGATGTTAGCGATAAAATGGTATGATTAGTTTATACAGTTTTTGCCTGATCTTTTACGTTTGGTTTGAATGGTAAATTTTGGGGAAGGTTTCCTCCCCTTTTGTAAATGGAGGCAGCTAATGAGATATATTATCAAGCGTATCATCTTTTTCCTTATCACGGCATGGGCAGCTATAACCATTAACTTCATTCTGCCAAGAATGATGCCAGGCAATCCGGCAGAAGTCATGATAGCAAAATTTCAGGGAAGGCTTAATCCTCAAGCCATAAGTGCTCTTGAAATAGCTTTTGGTCTGAACACTCATGAAAATATCTTCCTCCAATATATAGATTATATTGGAAGGATGCTGACCGGTAATTTCGGAATTTCCGTTAGCTTTTATCCTACAACTGTTGCTCAGGTCTTATCACAAGCAATTCCATGGACTTTAGGGCTTGCAGGGATTTCAACTATTCTTGCATTCACATTTGGGACGCTTCTCGGTATAGGCGCGGCCTGGAAACGTAATTCAACAACGAATGGTATAGTTGTTCCACTTTCGTTCTTTCTCAATTCCATGCCATATTTCTGGTTCGCGCTTATAATCGAATATGTGTTTGCCTTTATCTTTGGATGGTTTCCACTTGGTGGTGCATACTCATCGTCTTCACATATTGCCGGATTTGCGCTTCTGATTTCAATTCTTTACCATGCGATTCTTCCGGCCGCGACGATAGTTATAACGGCTATGGGTGGATGGATGCTAACGATGAGAAACAACATGATAAGCGTTCTTTCAGATGATTACATAACATTCGCATTCGCGCAGGGACTTCCAGAGAAGACAGTAGAGTATCAATACGCTGCAAGAAATGCCATTTTACCGAGTTTCACGGGATTTGCAATGGCAATAGGATTCGTCATAAGCGGAGTTTTACTGACAGAGATAATTTTTTCATACCCTGGAGTCGGATATCTGCTTTACCAATCAGTTTTAAACATAGATTATCCTCTTATGCAGGCAATCTTCCTTTTCATAACTATAGCCGTTTTGATCGCTAACTTCATAGCTGACTTAGTGTACGTTTTCTTGGATCCGAGAGCAAGATCTGGTGGTGAATGAGATGAATTACGTAAAACTTTTCTTCAGCAACAAAAAATCGACCGTTGGAGTGATCATATTTCTTGCCTTTGTAGTCTTAGCTTTATTCGCACCATACATATCACCTTATTCCCCAAACAGTATGGCCTTCACTCCACTGCAGGGTCCAAGCTGGAAGCACCTGCTTGGCACAACGGCTGTCGGTCAGGATATATTCTCTCAGGTCATATGGGGAACGAGGCTGTCATTGATGGTCGGTCTCGTAACAGGTGCGATAGCAACTATTCTTTCCGTTATAGTTGGATTGAGTTCCGGATATTTAGGAGGAATAACGGATGATATTCTTATGACCATAACTAATATCTTTCTCGTTATTCCTGGACTTCCTCTCATAATCATAATAAGTGCCTTCATAGTCGTTAAAGGAGTATGGACGATAATATTCGTTATATCTATAACTGGCTGGGCATGGGGAGCGAGGACACTGCGATCTCAGGTGCTTACTATTAAGAACAGGGACTACGTTAAAGCTTCAGTTGTTGTGGGAGAAAGATCGTCTCATATAATCTTCTCAGATATCTTTCCTAACATGTTAAGTCTCATCGTTGCTAATTTTTTTGGTGCTGCGGTTTATGCCGTTCTTAGTGAAGCGGGACTTGAATTTTTGGGTCTTGGAGATTCAAGCGCAATATCTTGGGGTACGATACTTTACTGGGCACAGAACAACCAGGCACTTTTGTTCGGACTGTGGGAATGGGCTGCCGTGCCGGGGCTTCTCATAGCTTTACTCGGTATGTCCTTTGCACTCATGAACTTTGCAGTTGACGAGATAACGAATCCAAGATTGAGGAAGCGATAATATGGGTACATTGTTGAGTATAAAAGAGTTCAACGCAGGATACGAATTCACGAAATTC
>Ga0078972_1008635_pt1 | contig 21044 bp, 16 predicted proteins | sample YelNatPaOPGAMG01_FD_67568 | JGI IMG/M metagenome (GOLD analysis project Ga0078972, IMG submission 67568) | Hot spring thermophilic microbial communities from Obsidian Pool, Yellowstone National Park, USA - OP-RAMG-01 (SPADES assembly) (version 2) | ecosystem: Environmental > Aquatic > Thermal...
CTATTGAATCGGGCATCGTGATCTTTCGCACAACCAAAGGCAAAGTAGGATGCATTTCCTGTCACGATCCTGCCGCAGCGCGCAAGATCATGAGGGATGCACTGAGACGTTTCACTGGCGCAATTCGACTGGACATCCCTTAAAACTGGAGTGAACGCGTGAGGGTTGACAACCATGCATGGTAGAACCGGGTGGAAACTATTGGCAGGCAAAATCCGAACCATTGGTTTCATAATCGCCATGACGCCCGTTTTGCTGGTCGTAGGGTTCCTGTGCGTGCTTGCAGTCATTCTCAGTTCGCCCCTCACGTTGATTGGCATGATCAAGGATAGACGCCCGCGGAAATAGCCGGTCTTGGCCGCAGCGCGCAAGCGCTCGACGCCACGCAACGAGAAGCTGCTGAAAAGGATAAAACAGGAGGTTCCGTGAATTGATTTCAGGCTTTCATATGTCGCGCCCGCTGGCGCCTCAACATGAGGCGCGACAGGCTTCTCCCCTTGCGGGCAAAGGGAACCGCTTTCTCGGTTGAGTGCGTTGCGCGTCGTTCTTACTCAGCGCACTGTCCTCTCCTGTCCGTCACTCACACTTGCGCCAGGCGTTTTGGAAGCGGGAATGTTCGTGCGAGACGGAATGACCAGCATCTCCGCTGTTTGTTTTCTCACGGGCGGGCTTGCTGGCCACTCAGCGTCTTCAGAGGCTCTTTCAGCAGTCCTTTTCAATACAAAAGCATGGAATAGGCGGCCAACGATACAGCGATTCCTCCCAACGTCAGACCTATCACTGCAATAGTCGCAGCGAAGGTCAATAGAACCATGTTTCGGCTCACAACCTGTACTCCTTTGGATTTGTTCCCGAGTTTCGTTAACCATACCACAAACTCACTGAAAAAAACAGAAAAATAAAAGGCAGCGTAGTTTTTGACTGGGGGCAATTTCTCGTTTTCACGTTGACTTTTCGGTTGTCCTCTGGGAATCTGATCCCGTTTATGTGGTGTAAGATCAATTGGAGGAGGAAGGTCGAGCCTTGAGGGAAGGCGGCGCTCAAGATTCATCGGCAAGACCCGACGCAAGCGGCCTCTCTCTGAGAGATTTTGTCGAGGCGTTTTACACCCATAAAAAAGTATTTCTCATCAGCCTCGTCGTAACTCCACTCATCGCCTTGGTCGTCAGTTTCCTGATTCCAAAGGTGTATCAAGCCTCAACCAAAATATGGGCCAAAGAACAACGAACCGGCGATCCATTTCGCATTGAAGAGAGTCGCCTGTCGTTCCTCAAGGACCAGCAGGAGCTCATTCTGAGCAACGTAGTGGCTTCAAAAGTCCTGGATAGTTTTTCAGAAATTGGCGGTGCACGTTTCTTTAAGAAGCCCTGGAAAACAATGTCGCCAGGAGAGCAGGCGGAGACGATCGCACGACTGAGAAAGAATGTGGAAGCAGAGGTAGACCCGGGATCAGTGGAAGGCGGTTCCAGCTTTATCCTCGTGAAGGTGAAGGCTTCGTCTGCAATGGACGCCGCCGCGCTGGCCAACCTCTTTGCTGAGAAATACATCGAATACTATTTCGAACTAAAAAGTAAGAGCGCCAGGGATTCCTATAAGTTCTTGGAAACCCAAAAGGATCAGGTTGCTGCGAACCTTGCGGAGAGCGAGGCAGCCCTGCAAAGTTTCGAGCGGAAGCTCGGCCCAAAGCTTGTTCCTCTGATCGAATTGAGCAAATTCAGCGCCTCAGCCAGCGTCGCGGAAGCATATAAATTCATCGGCGCGTACGATCTTTTCGCTTCTGATTGGGCCGAAAAGTCAAAGGGATTTGAAAGACTCCAGCAGCTCCAAAAGGAAACAGGGGGCAATTTTATCCCGTCGGATGCCGCGTCAAAAAATCTGTCTTTGATTCACTTACGAGACAGTCTTATAAGCTTGAAACTGAAATTGGAACAACTCAAACAGAGATGGTTGGATAAGTCTAAGGAAATCGAACAACTGCAAAAAGAGGTTTCCTACGCAGAAGATCTGTTGAGGAAACAGATTTGGGAAGACATGGAATCCCGAGGCATCGAATTCTCCGGGGCGCGCCATAAATTGGATTTCATGGAAAAACGCGCCCGCGAACTTCAGAATGATCTGGCAGAAATAGCAGAAAATCGAGTTACCTACGAAAAGCTGAGACGCGAGGTGGAAAACCAGTCCGCCATATACAAGAAGGTGCAGGAAGAGCTCGAAAACGCTCGGATCGCCGCTGAGATGAGCGTGCACAAGACCGCCAATATTTACGTGATTGACCGGGCGGCGCCTCCGTTGAGACCTATACGGCCCAACAAGGTTCTCAATATGGCGCTCGGTTTTCTCGGAGGACTTATCATCGGGCTGGGGCTCGTGATGATAGCGGCGTACACGGACCAGACAGTGAGGAGGCCAGACCATATCAGCCGATATTTAGGACTCGATGTGCTTGGTTCGGTCTCTTCCTATGGGATGAGCAGCCCCGCCGAACCAACCGCCAGTCTCCGGGAAGAGGCGACCGCTTATTTCCAGAAGGTCAGCAAATCCGTGATCGCCTTTTTCACTCGAAAGCCAAAGTCATAGTCTCAAGGCCCAGGCCCATCTCCAGACGCGACATACCATGAATCTGGGAGTTTCCGTCGGAATGAGGTCCGCATCCCCAAGTTCGTGAGTTTTGTCAAAAACCCCTCTCACAGCAAGGGGTGGGCGACGCTTGTCATTTCGAGGGAGCCAGGCTCGAATGAAGTGAGAGGCCGCGACGGAGAAATCTCGGTCTTTACGGCAAGATTTCTCGCCGCGCTCGAAATGACAGGCAGTAAAATGCTCAAAAACATAGCTACGCCTTTGAATTCACGATTATAGTCATTCTCAAAAGTTGCCAGGAGATTGCTTTGCTACGCTCGCAATGACACGCGCGGGACTCTTGTCATCACAAGGAGCCGAAGGCGACGCGGCAATCTCGGCCCGTATTCATCAACAGTCAAGCCCTTATCGAATGCGCGTTTCTTTGGAGAACCGCTGTAATGCTGACAACCCCCGTATCATCAGTCCGCATCATCTATCCACCGGACAAAATCCTTCAGCGGAGCTCGGCCTGATCGAAATTCGTTGACCGGGGCTTCCAAGTCGGGCAGACCGAGGGCGACCGATACGACTACGATTTTCGATTCAGGGATATTAAGCACATCCTTTATATCGTCTTGGTAAGACGTGACCAGCCCGATGGGGCACGCCGCCAGTCCGTGTCCCGCGGCTGACAAGACGAGGTATGCGAGGAACGACCCGATGTCCACAAACCGCTCCTGGGGAAATGATTCGTCTAGGCACAAAAAAGCTGCGGCAGGCGCGCCATAGAACTGAAGGCTGCCTTGATTGACGAACGTCTTGAACTCCATGCCCATTCTTTGGGCAAGAGTGCTCAGCGCGGTCGCACATTCCCTCCCTCTTTCGATGAATTTGTCGGGCAGGGGCTGAGACGCGCCTGGTCCGCACGTCACTTGCCGCTCTGCATACGATTTCAGGAGCTGTCGAGAAAGCCTTTTCAGTTCTTCTCCGAGAACGACGTGGACTTCCCAGGGCTGCATGTTGAGGGCCGAGGGAGCGTTGGCTGCGTCCTCCAACACTTTCTCCAACGTCTGTTTGGGGATGGATTCATTTCTAAATGCCCTTACGCTTCTCCGTGTTCTGATGGTAGTCAACAGGTCCATGAGAGGTTCCTCCGCATGAGCGCGGCGCGCCGTCCGTCGTCGAGAGAGGATAGTATTGAACCCCTATCGTGCGAGGTATCGCGAGACGCTGATTATGAGCGTCCTGTCATGCGGCCGCGGGCAGTCGATTCACTTTTCCTTCTGAACCTGGTATGAAGCAAGGATACATCGTACGTCAATAGTCAGGGGCTCTGATGCTCAGGTTGCGCTCACGTAGTTACCTTTTACTCTTACTCGTTATCATGACAGGCCTGTACGGCATACGAAATGTGCAAGGTTCCCAGCAGTTCGCGGAACTCTTCAAGGCAGGTTTGGATGCAGAGGACGCCGGGAATTTCGACGCAGCGCTGAGCAAATTTACAGAGGCTCTCAAACTGTCCCCTCACTCAGCAAGGGCTTGGGAAAAGAGGGGAGAGATACACCTTCGAAAAGGCGACGCCCAATCTGCAATCAAGGATTTTTTGGAGGCTGCCCGCTTGGACCCAGGGTATAGCGAGGCCTATGCACGGTTGGGATTTGCCTACAATGCGGTGAATGAGTACGACAAGGCGTTGGAGGCTCTGTCTGTTGCTGTGAAACTCGATCCCAACTCGGCGGAGGCTTTCAACACCCGCGGGTTCGCCTTCAACGGGAAGAATGACTATGCCTCTGCCGTAAAAGACTTTGACAAGGCCATCCTCCTTAATGCCAAAGACCCGAGGTATTATAACAACCGTGGGTTCGCTTATAACGGCTTGCACCAATACGAAAAGGCGTTGGAGGATTTCAACAAGGCTATTGAATTGGATCAGACCAATGCCATGTTCTACAATAATAGAGGCGTCAGTTATCTGAGGCTCAAACAATATGACAAGGCATTGGAGGATTTTGACCGAGCGCTGCGAATTAATTCGCAGTTTGTGTCTGCGTATCACAACAAGGGCATGGCTTACAGCGGCAAGGGAAGGCATGACAAGGCTGTCGAGGAGTTCAACAAGGTGATGGAGATGAATCCGAACTCGCCGATTCTTTACAAAGACCGGGGGACCGCATACCGGCAATTAGGCGAATACGAGTTGGCGCTGCAAGACTTTGAAAAGGCTATTTCCCTAGACAACAAGTTTGCGCCGGGCTATGCAGCCCTGGGGCTGCTCCGCGCCGCCGCCCCCCAGCCGCCGATCAAGAATCCAACCCTCGCGCTCCGAATGGCCCAAAAGGCGGTCGCGCTCACCAATGGGAACAGTCCTGATATGCTCGAAGCGCTGGCCCAGGTGCAGCATGCCCTCGGCATGCACGACGCCGCGGAAAGAACGCTGTCCCGAGCCCTTGAGCTCGATCCCTCGAACCAAGAATACCGCGAGCTTTTCAGGGAATGGACAGGCCGACCCGCGCCGGAGAAGCCTACCCTTGCCCGAAAACGCTACGGCGTCTTTGATACCCTCTGGTAGGCGCCATGACCCAAAAGCGATTACGCCTGCGTGCGCGGTGAAGAGTCCATCGATGGAGCCCAGAGATACAGACATACGTTCCTATGTACATGGCCATCTTCAGTTCGATGCCGTGATCGGCGATCAGGAGAAGGCCCTATTCGCCGAGCGGCTAGAGAAAAGTTTTTCTGTCTTGCCTCACACGATTCTGGAATTGTTCCTCTTGGATGAGAGAAGAATCACCATTAAGATCACTCAGGATACTGGTTTCCCTCTGGGGATGCACACCACCCCGCAAGGAGACGCTGGGGCCAGAAGCTATGATATCGTCATGCTCCGTGAGCATCAGAATTGGTCAGAAGACTGTTTTATCGGCGGATTTCTCCGTGAACTCGGCCACGTGGTATGCCAGAAACCTCCCGAATCGGAGTGGCCCACTGCAAGGGGAGATCGAGCGCGTTTCAAGGAACATTTGGAGGATGCTGCGGACACTGCGGTGTGGCGGTGGGGGCTCAGGCATTACAGTATGGCGTATCTCCAAGCCACGTTTCCACCTCATTGGGTGGAACGGATTGTCGAAAGAGTCTCAGAAATGATGCTTGAGGGAGGCGACTGGTGTTGACTGGGGAGAACATCGACAGTGAGGAAAAGAGGGTAATATGAAAATAAAGATCACTATTGGGCCGCTCGAGGCGTTGGCGGAGCTGGATGACACCGTCACCGCCCGACAGATATGGGATTCCCTCCCATGGTCAGGACCGTTCAGCACATGGGGAGATGAAATCTACTTTTTTATACCGGTCGAGGCGCCTTTGGATGAAACAGCGCGCGAGTGGGTTGAGGTGGGAGAGTTGGGGTACTGGCCAAGCGGTAGGGCCTTTTGCATCTTTTTCGGGCCGACGCCTGCAAGCGTGCAGGGCAAGATCATCCCCGCTTCGGCGGTCAACATAATCGGCCGCGTCGTGACCGATCCATTGGCTTTCAAAGGGGTAATGGGCGAGGCTTTTGTAACGGTCGAACAGGCCGATGTTGAAGCGACTGCATAACGTGGTTGTAGCGAGGTATGCGATGAATGGGAGTGTATATCAGACGCCTGGGTCTCTGTTGAATCAGATCCGGAGTAAAAAACCAGTTGTTCACAGTATCACGAATTTCGTGGTGATGAATTCCACAGCGAATGTGCTTCTTGCCATGGGCGCTTCCCCCATTATGGCGCACGCGCCGGAAGAAATGGAAGATCTTTCACGTATTTCAGATGCCTTGGTCATAAACATCGGCACGCTATCTTTGGGCTGGATTGAGTCCATGCACAAGGCCTGTCAGACTTTCAGAGAGGTCTCGAAACCCATTGTTTTGGATCCCGTGGGCGCGGGGGCGACCCAACTCCGGACTGACACCGCCCGGGAATTAATCTCATTGTACACGCCCACTGTGGTGCGCGGCAATGCCTCGGAAATCTTATCGCTTTCTCTCGAGGAAGGTTCCACGAGGGGAGTGGACACGGTCCATGGGGTTGATGACGCGATGAATCAGGCCCGAGCCATAGCAGAGGAAACAGGCTGCGTCATCGCGGTAACGGGCGAAAGAGATTATCTCACTGACGGTGCACGGTCTGTGTTTGTTTCAGGCGGCGACCCCATGATGCAGTACGTCACGGGGACGGGATGCGCTGCGAGCGTGATCGTGGCTGCCTTTGTGGCTGTCGGCGAGGACCCTCTCATGGCTGCTGCGTCCGCTCTCGCGTTCTTTGGCCTCGCTGCGCAGAAGGCAATCAAAAAATCCCAGGGGCCTGGGTCATTCTGGATGCATACATTGGATGCGCTGCATGGAATCGAGCCGGCAGAATTGGACGCCGAAGCCAGGATTGATGTGCAATGATCGATGCCTCGCAATGGGATGTATATCTTGTGACGGATCGTTTCTTTGCGCGAGGGAGGTCCACCCGAGCGATCGTCGAGGCAGCGCTGGATGGCGGGGTCTCGGTCGTGCAGCTTCGCGAAAAGGATTTGTCCACAAGGGATTTCTATACCGCAGGGCTCGAGATCCGTGAGCTCCTCAAGAGCGCAGACATCCCTTTTATCATCAATGACAGGATCGACATCGCCCTGGCGCTTGACGCGGATGGTGTACATATTGGCACTTCGGACATGCCCATCGTCCAGGCGAGGAAAATTCTCGGGCCAGACAAAATCATTGGCCTTTCCGTCAATCGCGTGGAAGAGTTGGACGCTCCAGCGGCGTCTCTAGCCGACTATCTCGCGGTGAGCCCGGTCTTTGCAACTCAGACAAAGAAGGACACAGCCCCAGCATGGGGCCTGGGAGGGTTGGAGACTGCCAGACGCAGGACGGACAAGCCTCTGGTCGCCATCGGAGGAATCTCTCATACAAATGCCGCTTCGGTAATCTCGGCTGGCGCTGATTGTATTGCAGTCGTCACTGCCATTGTCGCGGCCGACGATCCGGCTGAGGCTGCAAAGACCCTAAAGGCAATCGTCAAAAAGGAAAAGAGTCGAAGAAAAAGCTTGTCGAATTAAAAGACGTGTCAGCGCCCAACGAATTGAATCGGATTTGTGGCATGGCCAAATGATTTTCTCTTCTTTACTTTCGGAGGCAGTAGATGAACCGAGTTTCTATCCACTTTTTACCGGATGACGTCAAAATTGAAGTCCCGTACGGGACGCTGTTGCTCGACGCGGCATTGGAGGCGGGCGTTTTCATCAGAGCCGCGTGCGGGGGTTCCGGGGCTTGCGGACAGTGTAAAGTTCGGGTGGTAAAGGGGTCGGTAGAAGCTCTTATGGAAGAGAAAGTCCATGCCGCAGCTCGGGCGGCTGGCTACGTGTTGGCATGTCAAACTCGCGCCATCAGTGATGTAACGATTGAAATACCCTTGGCCAAGGTCGGCCGCAAGGTCATTCCCCGGGACGAAGCCGAACGGATGCGACTTACCGCCCGGCCCATGGAGTCCCCCATCGTTCCTGAACCCGACCCCATGACCATACGGGTTTTCATGCATCCGCCAGCGCCGGCAACTCATGATAATGTCAGCGACGATGAAAGGTTGATGAGGACGCTTAAAGTCGAGCATGAAATTTATCCGGTGGCTGCGGGGCTCGATGTTCTCAAGCAGTTGCCCCATGAAGCGAGAAAAGAGGATTGGGAGTTCACAGCCTATCTTGAGGTGGAGACCTGTCACGATACGCACAACCCTTGGTATAGACTTACCCGCGTGCAAGCCGGCCATCCATCTTACCCCTCGATGGCCTTGGCGGTGGACATAGGAACAACGTCGCTCTGGGGAGAGCTAGTAAACGTCGATACCGGCGAGGTGAAAGCGAGAGCGTCTCGGTATAACCCCCAGATCTCCATGGGCGACGACGTCATCAGCCGCATCGTATATGCCCTGAAAAAAGACGGGCTGGAGCGACTACAGACCCAAGTGGTTAAAGGGATCAACGAGATCGTCGAGGAATGTTTGCAAAAAAGCAAGCTCCCTGTGGACTGCATTACCTATATGGTAGCGGCGGGAAACACCGTCATGACGCACCTATTCTTGGGGCTGTATCCCAAGTATCTGCGCGAATGGCCTTATGTTCCAGCAGCCCACAATGTGGCGCCTGTACCCGCGTCTGTTCTCGGATTAAACCTTCCTCCGCAGACTCACGTTCGAGTGTTTCCAGGCGTCGCCTCGTACGTGGGAGGCGATATCGTGAGCGGGGTGCTAGCCAACGGGATGTGGCAGGACGAGGAGATGACGTTGTTCATTGACATCGGAACCAATGGGGAAATCGTCGCGGGCAATAAGGACTTGCTCATGACGGCTTCCTGCTCAGCTGGTCCCGCGTTTGAAGGCGGGGGGCTGGAATTTGGCATGAGGGCTGCGCCTGGAGCAATCGAAGGAATCCTCATCGATCCTGAAACCTTCGAGCCCATGATCCGAACTATTGATTCAAAGCCTGCGCTGGGCATCTGTGGATCGGGTATTATCAACATCATTTCTCAGATGCTGAAGATCGGTATTTTGAATCAGAATGGCAAGTACGCTTCGGACGCGAAGACCCCAAGGATCAGAGAGGGACGCAGCGGCCTCGAGTACGTCATCTGCTGGGCCAAGGAAAGCGGCTTGAATCAGGACATCGTCCTGACCGAAGTGGACCTGGACAACATATTGCGGGCAAAGGCAGCGATGTTTTCCGGATACACTTGCCTCCTCGACAAGATCGGGCTCACGGTCGATGCGCTGGATCGCGTCATCATCGCGGGCGCCTTTGGCAGCTTCATCAATTTGGACCACGCCGTCACCATCGGGCTGCTGCCCGACATTCCTCGGGAGAAGTTTCTGTTTATCGGCAACTCCTCGCTAAAGGGCGCTCGGCTGGCCTGTATCGACCGAAAGCTCTATCAAAAGTCGCGGGAGATCGCTCATGCCATGACTAATGTCGAGCTTTCCGAAGACCCGACTTACATGGACAATTTCATGGCAGCCTTGTTTCTCCCGCATACCAAGGTAGAGCTATTTCCGTCTGTCCAGCTCGGACAGTAAGGACGCTGCCCCCAAGACGAATGGCGCGGGATTACTTCGCAGCGCTCGGAATAACATCACGTATAGTGCTTGAAGTGACGGCCGCGTCATCGAATTCGTGATACATTCTGAGAACCAGTAGAGGTTTCGTATAGCGGTTTCGGCAGAGTCAGCGCAAAACCCAGCGCCAGCACCGGCAGGATGAGCATTGAGTACAGCGTGACGGTGAGACCATAGTGATCCGCAACCAACCCTAACAACGGCGCCGAAAGGCCTCCCAACCCAATGGCAGCTCCCAGCGTGACGCCCGATGCAATCCCTATCCTTGATTTGAGATAACCTTGCCCCAACAATACCACCGTGCTTGCGCTTCCAATGGTCGTGAATCCCACCAACCCCAGACACAGCAGCCGCAAGACCCCGTGCGTAAACAAAAATCCCACAAACAAGGGCGGAATCGCGACGAGCGACGCCACAAGCAGGGTTTTTAGCCCTATACGATCTGCGACATATCCTCCCAGCCATGACCCCAGAGCCCCGGATAGCATCAGGAGCGTCAAAGCTGAATTGGCTTCAGGAATCGTCAGACCGCGGACCTGGATATAGTAGAGAGGTATGAACGTCATCATGCCGAAATACAGACATACCCTGAGTACGATTACAACGGTAAGTCGAGCGAACGCCCCCCATTGAGGCGAGTCGTCAGTCGCCATATCTTTAGAAGATTTCACAGGGGGGCGGAACGAGGAGAGCCTGGGCAATTCTTTGATAAGAAACATCGCTACCACCGCAGCAGGAAGAGCCATGAACAGCGTGCCGGCAAGCCCGAATTTCATAATGAGGGGCGTTACCATGAGGGGGCCGAGGCTAAACCCGATCGTGCCGCCTACCGTAAAATAACTCATCCCTGTGGCCCTCTGTCCTGAGACATAGTTGGCAAACCGAGACCCCTCAGGATGATAGGCCGCCACGCCCAAGCCGCTTATAAGGATGCACCCCACCATCAAACCATACGTAGGGGCTATGCCGACTAATGCAAAACCCAGCCCACCGATGAGGACGCCGAAGGGCATCAGCCACGGAATAGGATGACGATCTGAATAATGGCCCAGAATAGGCTGAATCAAAGACGAGAGAACGGTCGCCGCTAACACGAGCGCGGAGGCCGCCACATAGGACAATCCTCGCTGCGTAATCAAAAAGGGCAGGAGCGCCGGCACCGCGCCCTGGCTCACATCGTTAAACATGTGGCTTATTGCCAGAAATGCAAGGCCGCGCACATCCATAACCGCATCCTTCATGGCAGAGCCTTCCGCGTCAACAGATATATAAATCCATTCAACATTGCTCTCTTTCCAGACAAACGTTTATTCCCAACCCTCGAGCGCCAAAGTCTCCTCTCCGTCCTGCCCAAGGCGTTTGTATAGACATAATGTTATAATGGAGAGTCGTCAAAGCAACGAGAGTGGCGGCTTTATTCTTTGACGAAGCGCCGAACAAGGCTCCTGTGGCGAGCGGATCGCACATACTTGCGCACAAGACGAATTGTTCTACGCTTCGTCCCACGCTTTTCGGCTACGCTCGACTCTCTTGCGCACCGCTCCCCAGGTGGCGGTCTTGAGGAATGATTCTTCCCAGCGATCCACCATCCGAACGAAGAGCTCATAGGGGACGGCAAAGGTGAGCTCGTCAGGTTTGAGGTACTTTCTTTCTGAGGGGTCCCAACCGCCGAGAACGGCTTTTAGCCTTCCCATTGCCATATACCGAAGCGGCCACGTCACGATGTTTGAGCACCCTGCGCCGAACGGGGAGGCCACGGCCTCGAAATCGTTCGTCACGAAGGTGGCGAGCTGGTGAAGCCCTGAGACGCTTTCTGGTCTTGCAAAGAAAATAACCACCAACGGCGCCTGGTCTGCGCCAAACAACCCAACGGGCTTGAACACACAGTATCTCGCAGGCGCGGGCAGAGGATCGATGGTTTGAAAAAACAGGCGCGACACAGCCGGGGAGTCAAAATAATACTCGCCTTCGAGACGTCCTGGGATACCGGTGGAGACGTAATGCGCAATGGCGTCAAGTTGAGGCTTCAGGAATCCCAAATAAAAGGCCCCACCAAGGCAGCCGAAATGCTCTCGATCCACATACGAGATCCCGCCTTTTTTGCGCGCCCGCCAGAGCAGGCCAATAACGCATGACCAGTTTGCATTGATGGTAGGCCAGTCCACTCTCTGAGCCGCCTCGTCTTCAACGGAAGGCAGTGCGCCATGTTTCGGGCAGATGCCCTCAGCGGGGCGTTCATCTGTGTACATCACGCCAATGGGCTCTTCAGAGATTCCTAGCGCCTCGAGAAATGCCCTGATCTGTGTCATGCTTGGGGTTTTTGATGCATTCATGAGAGCGACTCCCTGGGGGTGGACGGTCTTTTACCTGTGTTGATTGGGTGGGACCTGGGCGTGCACGTGGGGCGTATTGGTGGAGGCGGCTGGCGGATTTGAACCGCCGTATAACGGTTTTGCAGACCGTCGCCTTACCACTTGGCTAAGCCGCCATCCCATTACTTTTCATTACGTGAGTTTCTTTCGGCTGTCAAGGCGTGCGCGAGGCAGTTCTCCTGTATGGGGTGTCGGAACTCAGAGGCATTTCAGCGCTGAACCTACGACCGTCGCCCATATTTTTCGCCAGATCGCGTCGCTTCGCCCCAAAGACGCCTCCATGGTTCCCTTGGCATTGCGGGGACCCGAATACAACAAAGCGATCGCATCCTCAAGTCGTTCGTGGAGCGACACACATGTCTGATGTGCCCGCTCTCGACGACCAAACGCGATTGAGCCTGGGAGAAGCGCTGAAAAAGGTTGGTTTGCAGCGTCATTCCGCGACCCGTGACAGGGAAAAATTTTTCGGATATGTGATAGACTCGCTTGGTTGAACCGATTGTTTTCCGGATTTTCTACGATCGACCGTGGAGCCATGTCGCCTGACCGAACTATGACTTCTTTTCCTGAGTCATCCTCCTTGACGCCCATGATGCGACAGTATCGTGAGGCCAAAGAGCGTCACCCTGATTGTATCCTCCTTTTCCGGATGGGCGACTTTTATGAGATGTTTTTCGACGACGCCGAGCGCGCGTCACGCATCTTGGAAATTGCACTGACGACACGCGATCGGAACAAACCTGACAAGATTCCTATGTGCGGATTCCCTCATCACGCGGCTTCGGGCTACATCTCACGACTGCTCGCCGCGGGCGAACGGGTGGCGATATGCGATCAAGTGGAAGACCCGAAAGAGGCAAAAGGCATCGTAAAGAGGCAAATCACCAAAATTCTTACCCCGGGATTGACGGATGAACCCGGGACCATAAGCACAGAAGAGAACCATTACCTCGCAGCCATCGCAATTATTGGGAAGTCCGTTGGAATAGGTTCCTTCGAGCTTTCTACGGGTGATTTTCAGGTGACTGAAACTGCGGATTACGATCTCGCCAGGGAAGAACTCCGCCGTCTCGAGCCTCGAGAAATCTTGATTCCGGATAAGCTTCGGGACGATCAGACCGCACGTTCCCTCATACAAGACACAGACAATGTGCGGTACGTGGAGGACTGGTTTTCCGACCCGACAGGATGCTCGCAACTTTTGAAAGAATTGTATGGCGTACACAGCCTCGCCTGTTTTGGTCTTTCGGATAATTCTGTACTCGCCGTCGCCACTGGTATGATCGTGGCTTACCTCAACCAAACGAGACCCGAACGGCCGTCCCATATCCGGCCGTTGCGAGTATATCACCTCGGCGCATACATGGCGTTGGATCAGGCGACAATTCGTAATCTCGAAATCTTCAAGAACATCAAAGACGGGACCTCTGAAGGAACCCTTGTTCGATTGCTCGGTCGGACAAATACCCCGATGGGCGCGCGGCTTTTGAGACGATGGCTTTCGTATCCACTCCTGGATACAGCCAAGATTGCAGCAAGAAGCGAAACCGTTGACGCCTTGGTCAACGATGCCAGTTTGCGGGCGCAAATAAAAGGCTTGCTCAACGACATACAGGACATAGAGCGGATTGCGGCGAAAATCTCTCTCAAGACGGCGACGCCGCGAGATTTAGTCCAGTTGAAAGAATCAGCGCAAAAGCTGCCGGGTCTCGTCCGACTCATGCAGCATCTCGATACTGCGCTTGGTTCAGAGCTGGCGCAGATGGATGATCTCTCGTACGTGGCGCACGCGATCGAGTCGGTGTTAGTGGACAGCCCGCCGCTCGGCTTCAGAGAAGGGGGCATAATAAGGGAAGGATACAATGCAGAGCTCGATGAGCTCAGGAGCATCTCCAAGAATGGCAAAGAATGGATAGCTCGCATCCAGGCTTCAGAACGTGAACGAACCGGCATTTCCACCCTGAAGGTAGGATACAATAAGGTTTTTGGCTACTACCTTGAAGTAACCAAGGCTCAGCAGACGAAAGTTCCGGCCCATTACGTGCGGAAGCAGACCTTGGTAAACGCAGAAAGATACATCACAGAAGAACTCAAGGAACAGGAACTCAAGATTCTCAATGCTCAGGACAGAATTGTAGAGTTGGAAAACGAGATCTTCGATCTGCTCCGGACCAATCTCGTCGCGGTCATTCCCCGCATCCAGGAAACCGCATCCGCGATTGCCTCTATTGACGTGATCACCGCCCTTGCGGACGTTGCTGTGCGGCAAAATTATGTGAGGCCGGTCGTCCATGAGGGGGACGAGATCAAGATTGTCGAAGGACGCCATCCAGTATTGGAAGAGGCCGCAAGCCTCGAGACGTTTGTCCCAAACGACGCGATGCTCGATGCGGACTCTCAGCAGATACTCATTCTCACGGGTCCCAATATGGCGGGGAAATCGACGTACATGCGGCAGGTCGCGCTCATCGTCCTCATGGCGCAAATTGGCAGCTTCGTACCAGCGGCCGAGGCGCGAATCGGGATGGTGGACCGCATTTTCACACGTATAGGAGCGGCTGACTATCTCGCATTCGGCCAATCGACCTTTATGGTTGAAATGAACGAGACAGCGGCAATTCTTCACAACGCCACACGTCGATCATTGGTCTTGCTCGATGAGATCGGACGAGGCACCAGCACCTTTGATGGTCTATCCATTGCGTGGGCTGTCACCGAATTCCTGCATGACATGCCCGGCGGCGGTCCCCGTACTCTCTTTGCAACCCATTACCACGAGCTCGTTGACATAGCCCTTATAAAGCCTCGGGTAAAAAATTTTACCTGTTCGGTACGAGAGTGGAATGACAAGATCGTCTTTCTAAGAAAAATCGTGCCCGGGGGTTCTAGTCGATCGTACGGCATCCAGGTGGCGAGGCTTGCCGGAATACCCGAGCAGGTCATTGCTCGGGCAAAAGAAATACTTACCAATCTGGAGCAGCAAGAAATTGACGCATCAGGCCGTCCCAAGCTTTCTACGTCTCGATCGAAAAAACGCACGCAGAGCGTTTTTTTTCAAACAGAGCTTTTTCGAAGTCCTTCGGAAGAACTGCTCGAGGAATTGCAGGCAGCGGACCTGGATCGTCTCACTCCCTTGGGAGCGCTCAATTTGTTGGCGGAATGGAAGGAAAAATATGACCCAAGCCTCGCCAGCAAGAAAAAGAAAAAAACATGAGTCCTCAACTCGCCAAGAGTGGAGTTTATTGGAGAGGAACGGCTTGACAGGCCGTTCACGTATCTGATATGCAATCATAGTGTGTACCAGGGCAATCCTGTTTGATGCTGCGCCAAGACCAAGAACGAGAGAGGGGTAGATACAGGGGCGTTCCGCGTTTCTCTGCCGCTCGAAAAATCCGTCCGTCGAATGAAATCACGTGTCAGAACCAGCAGCGCTGCCCGTCAGGAAATACGCCTTCGCCGCTCCAGGAGTCTGCGAATGCTCAAATGTGGATAAGGGGGTTCCAGTATGTCCCTGAATTTCGATCTTCCGAGAGATGCGGAATTAACGAGGAAAGTAGTCAGAGAATTTGCCGAGAAAGAAATAGCTCCCGTTGCCCAGGAGCTGGATGACAAGGAGGAATTTTCCTACGATCTCACTCGCAAAATGGGCGAGCTGGACTTCTTCGGCCCTTTTGTGTCCGAAGAATACGGCGGCAGTAATGTTGGCTACCTCAACTACATCATCATTGTGGAGGAAATCGCGAGAATCGATGGTTCTCAAGCAGCCACGATCGCTGCCGGAAACTCTCTGGGAATAGCGCCCATCTATTACTTCGGGACGGAAGAACAAAAGCGTAAATGGCTTCCTGACTTGTGTAAAGGGAAGATTCTCGCGTCTTTTGGGCTCACGGAACCAGATGCAGGGTCCGACGCCGGCGCCTCAAGAACCACCGCAGTGCTCGATGGAAACGAATGGGTCATCAATGGCAGCAAAATTTTCATTACCAATTCTACCACTGATATCAGCGCGGTGTGCGTGGTGCAGTGCGTTACTGGCGCCAAAGAATCTGGAAAGCCAGAAATAAGCTGCATATTGGTGGAAAACGGTACGCGGGGCTTCATTGCAGAGACCATGCACAACAAGATGTGTTGGCGAGCCTCTAATACTGGTCAGCTCACTTTTCAGGACTGCCGAGTGCCTAAGGAAAACCTGCTTGGGAAACGGGGCGAGGGTTTCCATCAAATGCTGAAGACCCTTGACGGCGGCCGCCTCTCCATTGCCGCCATGGGGCTCGGCGGGGCCCAGGGCGCCTTCGAGTTGGCCCTCGAGTACTCGAAAAAACGGAAGCAATTTGGACGCCCCATAGGCTCATTCCAAGTGAACGCCTTCAAAATCGCTGACATGGCGACGGAAATAGAAATGGCGAGACTCTTGCTCTACAAGGCGTGTTGGCTGGCCGATAATAACCGCCTCACGCCGAAATACAGCGCGATGGCAAAACTAGTATGCTCCGAAACTTACTACCGAGCGGCCAATCATGCTGTACAGATGCATGGAGGCTATGGCTTGATGAAAGACTATGCAGCGGAGCGTCACTACAGAAACCAAAAATTGTTGGACATCGGCGAAGGAACATCGGAGGTCCAGCGCATTGTGATTGCGAGAAATGTAGGGGCGCCCGGTCGATCCATGTGATCGCCCCGCGCGTGGCCCTAGACTAATGCAAAACAAATTAGAGGAATTAACCCATGGAGGAGCAAAAAAAGGCGTCATCCTACGAGGCGTTTCGTGAAGCCGCAGAAGAATACGGCGACGAAAAAGGGCATGATTTTCTCACCGATCATGAAGCAGTCGCAGAAGAGCAAGACAAGGCTGAAAAAGAAAGCGCTCAAGGTCACGGGCAAAGGATAAAGGCAACGAGGGAAAAGAGAGGGTTCACGCTCGAGGAGCTTTCGGAAAGGTCCGGCATCGATCTCCAGACGCTCAAAGATGTTGAGGAAGGGAGAACCTTTCTCCCGATCGGCCAGCTTATTCGCCTGAGCAAGGCCCTGTCTCTCAGGATGTCAGATTTCATCGCCACCGGAGAGGAACCATTTACCATCGTCAGGATGGATCAAAGGAGAAAATTCGCGCGCTTTGGCGAAGTGAAGAGAACTGGTCATGGGTACGAGTATGAGTCTCTCGCGCCAAACAAAAAAGATCGGGTCATGGAACCTTTCATTGTGACCCTCTATCCGGCAGCGGCAGACGAACCTTCGGCGCACGACGGCCAAGAATTTATTTATGTGTTGGAAGGTGAAATGGAGGTCATCATCGGGGAGCACCGAGACGTATTGCGCCCGGGCGACGCCGTATATTATGACTCGACAACATCCCACCTGGTAAAGGCGACAGGAGACAAGCCTGTAAAGATTCTTGCCGTTTTGACGAGCTAGGCTGAAACGCCTTAAGGGAGGTTGTCTGTGTTATGAATATACTTGAACCGGCCGATCTGCCTCTCCTTGGGGTTCCTGCACCCGTTATTGCCGGGGCAATCCTCGTTCTCGCCGTTTCTCTGTTCTGCTTTATCTTGTATAAGCGTCTCGCTGTCTTCCTTACATTGAAGCCGGACCCCCGAACGGACAACATCGGAAAACGCTTGGCGCGCAGTATCATTTACGGCTTTCTCCAATTCAGACAGCCTCGATACTTGGGAGCTGGCGTGCTCCATATCCTCCTGTTTGCCGGATTCATGATCTTGTCTCTTCGGTCCCTGACTTTGATAGGCAGGGGATTTGCTTCTACCTTTCATCTTCCTTTTTTGGGAGGGAACGCAGGCTTTGTCTATGAAGTGATCAAAGACTACACGGTCCTGGTGGTTCTCATCGTCTGCATTATTGCCATCGTGCGGCGGGCTGTTTTTCGACCCCTGCGATACGAACACCCCGGCGCCAAGGGTCACGGAGGCGAAGCGTACGTTATTTTGGGCATGGTATCAGCCCTCATGATCACAGATATGATCTTTGACGGGAGCGCTCTCGCGTTGCGCAGCGGCAAGGAGGGATTCCAGTTCTTTCCCGCTGCGACAGTAGCGTCTTGGTGTATTGGCAAAGGAGCTGCTGCAAACCTTCTCCATATTGGCGCATACTGGGCTCACATCCTGGTTTTCTTCGGGCTGCTCAACTATCTGCCTATTTCCAAACATTTTCATGTCATCACCGCTATCCCGAACGTGTTTTTTGCCAATTTGCATAAAGGGCAGATAAAGCCGGTGCGCTGGGGCGTCGCGGACTGGATGGAGCTTCCTGACATAGGGGTTGGGCGTTTCGAGGGCTTTACGTGGAAGCATGTGCTTGATTTCTATTCCTGCGCAGATTGCGGTCGGTGTACGGACAATTGTCCGGCCAATGCGGTCGGCCGTCCCCTTTCACCTAAAATGATCAGCATCAAGGCAAGAGATTATGCCTATCAGCGGTATCCAATCTTTACGAAGCCGCCGGAGACAGAAGAAACAGATTTTACCGGCGTGGTCATAACGGAAGACGAGATATGGTCCTGCACCACGTGCGGCGCGTGCGAACAAGAATGCCCAATATTTATCGAGTATATCGACAAGATCGTTGATATGAGGCGCTATCTCCTGGATCAGGGCAGCCTCCCGCAATCGCTTCAAAAACCCATGCAGCAGATAAAGAAAAAGGGGAACGCCTATGGAGGCAATAAAGCGAAACGCGGCGCATGGGCAAAAGACCTCGAAAACATCCAGGTCAGAGAACTGAAGCCCGGCGAATCGGCCGAATATCTCTTCTTCGTGGATAGCTGCGGATCGTTTGATCCCAGGATTCAGGAAATTAGCAAGTCCTTTGCGAGACTCATGAGCAAGGCCGGCGTTGATTTCGGGATATTGGGACCCGATGAGACAGACTCGGGAAACGAGATCCGCAGGCTAGGGGAAGAAGGGCTTTTTGAACAAGTGCGGGACAAAAACATCGAAGCCTTTGCCGCCAGGAGTTTCAAGGAGATCGTGACTTTTGACCCCCATGCGTTCAACGCGATCAAGAATGATTACCAGGCAGGACTCAAGGTCATTCACGCAAGTCAAATGCTCGACCTCTTGCTGACGCAGCAAAGGCTCAGACTCGAGAACGACTATGTGCAAGGGAGGATAGTGACCTACCACGACCCTTGCTATCTCGGCAGGCACAATGGCGTGTATGAAGCGCCTCGAAGCGTCCTGAATCGTCTCCCGGGCATCCGCTACCGCGAGATGCAGCGTTCATTCTCCCGAAGCTTCTGCTGCAGCGGCGGAGGACTGCTTCTCTGGTATGAAAACGAACATGAGAAAGAGAGGATGGGGGAGCGACGCGTGCGCATGGCCAGCGATATTGGCGCGCAACTCATTGTCACCGCGTGCCCCTTCTGCCTCATCAATCTCGAAGACGCGGTGAAGACGACGGGCAACGAGGGCAAAATCGAGGTGATCGATCTCATTGAAATCGTGGAGAGGTGCCTGTAATCTTGCACGCAAGGGCAATGGATAGAGTGGTTTTCGAGAAAACCTCGGCCTTGAAAGCGTGTTGTCTGCTCTATCGATGTGAGTTGAGATTGCTTCGTCTCTTTCGGCGCTGCTCAGGACAAGGAAACTAGAAGTGGGTCGCCGCAAAGGAAGCGAATGAATCCGGCGATACATCTTTGAGCACAATATGAACGCTTTTTGCGACAAAGCGCTTAGGATTCGTGAGTATTAGTGAATAGACTGCGTAGTTCTGGAGAATAAGGGAGGAGACATGAACATCATCGTTTGCATCAAATGGACTCCTGATACTTCCGAGGCAGACCTTGTCATCGAGAGCAGCGGCAAGGACATCAAGAAAGACAGCCTTGACTACGACATTAACGACTGGGATCGATTCGCCATAGAAGAGGCTGTGCAGATCAAGGAACGCGAAGGGGGCACGGTCACCGTGGTGAGTGTGGCGCCGGAGGAGTCAGAGGAGATGCTTCGGGAAAGCCTGGCGAGAGGGGCTGACGAGGCATTCCAAATTTGGGATGACGATATGGAGGGGTCGGACGGCTATGCGGTCGCATCGACGCTCGCCCAATTTATTAAGGGAAGGCCGTTTGACCTAATCCTGACCGGCACGCTTGCTGACGATGACGGCGGCGGACAGGTGGGCGGCATGCTGGCCGCGATGCTTGGCATCCCTAGCAGCGCGTTGGTATCAAAGATCGAATTTAAGAATGGGACGGTCAAGTTCAATCGTGAACTCGAGGGCGGTTTAAGCGAATCCATGGAGATGGACCTGCCTGCGTTGTTGGCGGTGGCCACAGGATTGAATGAGCCGCGGTTCGTCTCCATCCGCGCAGTGCGCAAAGTGGCCTCTATTGAAATACCACGGCTCGGCGCGCAAGATATCGGCATTGATCAGGCGTCCATCGGAGCTGCGGGCGCCCGGACCGTCATCGAAAATATTTCACTGCCGCCAGAAGGAGAAGGCGCTGAAATCATCAAAGGGTCTCCGGATGAGGTTGCGGCCCGCCTTGTCGAAATTCTCAAGGAGAAGGGAGGTATTGCCTGATGAAAAACGTCTTTGTTCTTGCGGAGCACCGGAATCAGCAGTTGCGTGATGCGACATGGGAGGCGGTGGCTGCGGCGAGGAAAATCGCCGCGGATTTGGGAATAGAATACACAGGCATCCTCCTGGCAGATAAAGTCGATGCCATGGCCCAACAACTTGCCGCCGAATGCCCCAAGGTACTCGCTGTGGAAGATAACGCGTTTGTGAGCTTTAATTCTGAACCAATCACCCAGGCCCTGACCACGCTTCTCAAGGATCGAGGGCCTTTCATCCTGGTCATGACCAACTCAAACGCGGTGATCGACGTGGCTCCTGGGCTGTCCGTATATCTCGACGCGGCGCTGGCCACTGACTGCTTTGGCTATGAAGTGAGGGACGGCAAGTTCCTCGCCTTGAGACAGATGTACAGCTATAAAGTCAACGCACTGGTGTCGTTTAAGAATGCTCA
>Ga0078972_1008636_pt1 | contig 21042 bp, 15 predicted proteins | sample YelNatPaOPGAMG01_FD_67568 | JGI IMG/M metagenome (GOLD analysis project Ga0078972, IMG submission 67568) | Hot spring thermophilic microbial communities from Obsidian Pool, Yellowstone National Park, USA - OP-RAMG-01 (SPADES assembly) (version 2) | ecosystem: Environmental > Aquatic > Thermal...
TGGAAAAGAAAAAAATAAAAATTAATATATTTATTACTTTAAATTTATCCATTAAGGTTAAGTCTCATTTTATAACAGAGAAAAAATATTATCAAATAAAACTAACCGCCAGAGAGGATTCTTATTAAATGGAAATGAGGAATAAACTTTTCCGTTAACCAGGAATTTACAATTTCTCGCTTATATTTTCCCCATAATTTATAGTAGGTTTCCCAACCAAAAGTATTTGCGGGACGATTTACCCATAAAGGATTATCGCAGTATTGAAAAAGCCCGTCAGGAAAAATCTTACCCGCCACTGCCTTATAGGTCCACCAGCACCAGCTAAAACCAAATTCTTTAAAGATAGCTAATAAATCTTTGGTCCAAATAAATTCTTTATGACAAAATGGACATCTGCTATTCTGACCAAACTCACCCACAAATATGGGGACAGAGTATTTTTTCTTTATCTTATAATACTTAAAAAGTAATTTTTTTAAGGTATCTTTTGACCAAAATTTACCAAACATTTTACCCGGATATTTTAAATTCGGCACAAATCCAAAACTAAACTCCAAAGGTGCGTAGAAATGAATACTATAAACTAAATTTTCTTCCCAAGGTTTGCCTAAAAATTCAATCTCTTGCGCCCAACGGTTTCCTTCCAAAAATATGATATGATTTTTATCAATTTTTCTTATTGCCTTAACTACACTCTTATAAACTTTTAATAATATATTCAAATCATCACAGACCGGCTCATTAAGGATATCATAACCAGCGATAGCTTCTTCATCCTTAAAAATAAAACTTAATTTTTCCCATAAACTTAAAAATCTTCTTTGATATCTCTTCTCCTTCCATAATAAAGCTTTACCTGTACTATCTGAATGCCAATCTTGGTTTTGACTGCCTGGTGCAGAATGCATATCTAAGATTGCCCAGAGTTTATATTTCTTACAGAATCTTATTGCTTTTTTAAGATATTTAAATTTATCCTCATTTTCTACAATCCGATAATTAAACGGTATTCTTACAGAATTAAATCCTAAATTTTTAATAATTTTAAAATCATTTTCTTGAATGAAATTACCATAAAATAATCTTTCAAATTCCTCTAATGTCTTTTTATCATAATTTTTTAAAAAATTTTTCTTAAACTCCTGCTCCGGGATATTTCTTCCTCCCAAGATATAACCCTCCATCATCAGCCAGCCACCTAAATTTACCCCTTTTAGGATAACCTCTTTGTTTGTAGAATTTAAAATTATCTTTGCTTTTTCTGTCCCTAAATAATCACCCATCTATCTTTGGTTCTATATTAAAGATTTCTTTTAAAATAACTTTAGCAATATTGGTTGCCAAAAGATAATTTCCCTCAGGCGTGCAATGGCCAAAATCTCCCGCAAAACTATCGGTAAAATATTTGTAATAATCATTTCTTTTTATCACATCCCTAAATATCTCTTCATTATCCACAAAAATAATCCCCTCTTTGTTATTAAATATTTTCTTTAAAGCTTCTACGCTACGCAGAGGATACTGCACACAAACTAATTTAATTCCTCTACTCATTACTATCTCTTTTAACCTACGATAGTTCTCTTGGGTAATAGGATTATAATATTCTATTTCTTTATTTTCTATCATATCAGGATATTTCTCTATAAGCGCATCCTTTTTTAAAAATGTGTAAATCGTGCTTAAAGATAAATATGCTTTGGTATTATTTGGTTCTATGGCTAATACTTTCTTAAAAGGCTCTTCTGCTTCTTCAAATCTTTTCTGTTTAAGATAAAGCTCACCTAACCACAAATAACCTTCCGGTCTTTTAGAATTTATCTTGATAGCTTTTTTAAACATCTCCTCTGCTAAATTATAATCATTTCTATCATAATAAAACCAACCTAACCCTATATGTATCCAATAACTGGAGGGGTTAATTTCCAAACCTTTCTCAAATAAATGTCTTGCCTCCTCTAATTTACCCTGAAGTTTATAATACTGCCATAATTCCACATATGGCCAGTCATTCAAAGGGTCAGTTTCTATTGCCTTTCTAAACATCTCCTCTGCTTTTTCATCATTTCCCTGCTCCTGATAAAACCAGCCTAACTTAACATAATCCCAATCATAACAGTGGTCTTTATCTATAAAAACTTTTCTTTTATAGCTACCTTTATGAAAAAATTTATCTATTTCTTTAAGTTTTGCTTTAAGATTTAAAAGGATAAATCTGGCTAACTTATAAATTCTTAAGTTCTTTATAAAGAGTCTTAATTTTAAATAATACGCACCTTTATAAGGAATAGTTATCTCTCGATCATTTATCCCCATCATTACCACCACTATATGGGGTCTGTATTTATTAAGATTATCTTGAAGCTGAGAGAGTATGGTTTCAGAAGTTGCTCCGGGTATGCCTTTATTAATTACCTTGAATTTTATCTTAAGGTTTTTTTGATTTAATATCTTCTCCAGTTGAGAAGGATAGGAATCTTCATAGCCAAAGGTGGTAGATTCACCTAAACAGAGAATCCGATAGGTACTTTTTTCTTTTAAAGATATTCTATTTCTATATCCTTGCACAGACAAATGGATAAATCCTGCCAAACGCAAGGATAATTCTATAAGCACTAAAAATAAAACAAACCCAAATATTATTAAAATTATTTTTCCTTTAAAAGAAATTCTGGACATCTTAAAAAATTCTATCACTTTAAATTAATTTAGCAATAAATAAAAAAGCCTGCTTTAAAAACGCAGGCTTAATATGGTTGCGGGGGCTGGATTTGAACCAGCGACCTGTAGGTTATGAGCCTACCGAGCTACCAGGCTGCTCCACCCCGCTATATCTTTTGTCGTCTAAAGCCTATTCTTTAGTTTCTATCTTTAAGGGGATTTCACCCTTACGGACTATCCCTGTCTTCTCCCGTAACACCTTTTCCTGAAAAAAAGGTTCTTCTTTTAGATACTGAACATGCTGTTTTAATAATGTATTTTCTGCTTTAAGATTGTTAATCATTGCATCAAGTTTTCTGCTTTTATCCTTAAGTTCTTGAAGTTTAGTATAACTATTTAAAAAGATAAATAGAGTTGCCAAAGATAGTATTATAAAAAATAAACTTATCCTTTTTAACTGTACTATCTTTAATTGTATCATCTCTTAAATAAAAGACCAGCAAAAATTGCTTTTTTACCCAGCTCTTCTTCTATCCTTAAAAGTTCATTATACTTGGCGGTCCTTTCCGAACGGCAAACTGAGCCGGTCTTAATCTGATAACAGCTTGCCCCTACCGCCAAATGGGCAATAGTAGTATCTTCGGTTTCTCCTGAACGATGGGAGATCACTGTTTTATATTTATTTTTTTTGGCAAGATTTATTGTTTTTAAAGTCTCTGAAAGTGTTCCGATCTGATTTACTTTTATAAGAATTGCGTTAGCGATACCCTGGTTTATCCCTTCTTTAAAAATCTTAGGATTAGTCACAAAAATATCATCACCAACCAATTGAATCCTATTCCCCAAGCGCTGCGTAAGTTCTCTCCAACCAGACCAATCCTTTTCACCTAAACCATCCTCAATAGAAAATATAGGATACTGGGAAATCCAATTTTCATAAACAGAGATAAGCTCTAAAGAACTTTTTAGTTGATTTTCAAATTTATAATTTCCATTTTCATATAAAGAGGAGGCAGCGGTATCCAAAGCAAGATAGATGTCTTTCCCAGGCTTGTAGCCTGCCTTTTCAATTGCCTGAAGTAAAATCTCTAAAGCCTGCTGGTTTGAGTTAAGTTTGGGAGCAAATCCACCCTCATCTCCTACCGCAGTAGATAAATTTTTGGATTTTAAAATTGATTTTAACTGATAAAAAACCTCACAGCCATACCTCAATGCCTCTTTAAATGTGGGTGCACCTAAAGGAGCAATCATAAATTCCTGAATATCTAAATTATTATCCGCATGTAAACCTCCATTTAACACATTCATCAAAGGAATGGGTAAAACCTTTGCCTTATCTTTTCCTAAGAACTTATAAAGGGACATTTTTTTAGAAAGCGCTTGCGCTTTTGCCACCGCTAAAGATACCGCCAAAATAGCATTGGCACCTAAGTTTGATTTGTTCTCCGTGCCATCTAATTTAATCAATAACTCATCTATTTTTTGAAAATCAGCGGGTTTTCCTTTTATCGCCGGTAAGATAACATTTTTGATATTTTCTACTGCTTTTAAAACCCCTTTGCCTTGAAATCTTTTTTTATCATTATCCCTTAACTCTAAAGCTTCTCTTTCGCCCGTAGAGGCACCCGAGGGGACAGAGGCCCGACCAATTATTCCGTTATCTAAAACAACCTCCACCTCTACTGTAGGGTTACCCCGTGAATCCAAAATCTCCCTTGATTTTAATTCTTTTATTTTTGCCATAGACTCTCCTTTTTTTTAATAGAGTAAATAAATTTTATCATAAATAAAAACTGAGTCAAGAGATTAGAAAACAATTGTAAAATATTAACGATTAAGCGAGGTTTTCTTGCTCTCTTTAAAAATATCTAAAAATGTATCCACAACACGCGGGTCGAATTGGGTAGCCCTACCTTTTTTAATAATCTCTATTGCTTCTTCTACAGAGTAAGCCCTACGGTAAGGTCTTTTAGAGATTAATGCCTGAAATGCGTCTGCCACTGCCAAAATTCTTGCCCCTAAAGGGATTTCTTCCTTTTTTAAACCATTAGGATAACCTTTGCCATCCCATCTTTCATGATGGCTTAAAACTATGGGAATCACTGGACGAAATAAATGTACTGTTCTTAAAATCTCTGCTCCGATGCGGGGATGCCTTTTTATTTCTCTAAATTCCAAAGGGCTAAGCCTTTTTCTTTTAAGCAATATCTTTTCACTTACCCCTATCTTACCTAAATCATGTAAAATCGCTGCCTGACGAATATATTCTATCTCTTTAGGAGGTAAGGAAAACCGACGCGCTATCTCTACTGCATAATATACCGTTTTCTCAACATGCTCTCCGGTATATTGGTCCTTTGCCTCAATCGTCTTAGCAAAAGCATAAAGTGAATCCATAAAAATTTGATTTACTTTATGTGTAATTCTTTCAATATAATTTCTAAATTTATTAATTTCCTTACTAATGGAATACTTCCTTAAATAAAGGGATTTTGAATCCTGAAGGTCCAAAGAAGAAATTACAATATTGCCTCCTTTTTCCTTCGCCTTCAACAAAAGTTTCTCTGCCCACTCAACCATTTCTCTACTTTTTATGAGGGGGTCGTCCGGATAGGAGACCACCGCAATACTTAATTTTATTTTAATTTTTTGTTGGTGGTTACCAAATTTATATCTATTTATTTTTTCTAAAATACGCTTCGCCAAACCGAGTGCCTGTTCCCTATCTATTCCCGGAGCAATAATTATAAATTCCTCTCCAGAATAACGGATAACTATATCGTATTTGCGCACCAGTTTATTTATTTTATTTGCTAATTGAACTAAAATTAAGTCCCCAAAGCGAAAACCATAGAGTTCATTTATTGATTTAAAATAATCTAAATCCAACATCAATATAGATAAAAGGAGAGCTTGTCTTCTCGCACGTTGGAATTCCCTTTCTATCACTTCCTCATAATATCCCTGATTATAAAGCCCAGTTAAGGGATCTTTTAGACAAAACTCTTTTATTTTGATATTTGTCCGCATAATTTTCTGCTGTAATTTTTTCCCCATAATAGCGGAGGCAAAAATTTCTCCTGCTAATTTAAGAATAACGATATCTCTTTCTTCCCATTCCTTAGGCTTTTTTACCGCATCAAATCCTACAAATCCAATTACCTGGCCTGCATATATTAGAGGAACACAGAGAAGCGAGATAACTTTCTGTGAATAAAGTAACCTCTTTAATGGTTCAGCTGCTTTGGGAAGAAGATCGCGGTGAGAAACGCAAACCGCTTGTTTGTTCTTAATCTTCTCAGCAAACCATTCAAAATCCTTAGCTTTAAGTTCTTTGAGTTTATCAATTAAAGGCTCTATACCTTCAGCACACCATTCGTGGGTATTGCGTACTTTTCTACCTCTATCGTAGGCAAGAAATATATAACTTCTATCTACACCGCAGAACTCACCAATTTCCTTTAATGCTGAATTTATCATTTCATCTGTTTGGTCATAAGAGAGACTGATGAATCTACTGGCTAAACTACTGATCATCTCTTCAAATTTAATTCTTTTATAGAGTTTTTCGTTTAAATTTTGGCGCTCCTCTTCAATCCCAATAAGTGTAGCATTCAATTTTATAATTTGGATATCATCAGAGGTAAAATCTACATTATTTTTATAAACTAAACAAAGAGAACCGTTTATTCTACCTGCATACTCTACAGGAAAACCTATATATGTCTTAAGAGAAAATTTTTTTACATTTGGGTCAGTTTTATAATATTCTGTATTTGGAAGATTTTTTATTATTAAAGGTTTTCCCGGAATAGTCTTTTTAATCACATCATAACATAGATGTCCCTCTGCTTTATCTATCTTTTTAAAATTGGCAGGTAATTTCCAACCACTAACCGTAGCAATCATCTCTCCATCAAGACGATTATACATACAAACATCCGCCCCCAACAACTCTCCACAACTGCGCACCAACAAAGAAACATTTTCTTTAAAATCTGTACCTAAATTCAGTAAATTAGAAAGTAATCTTTGGAATTTAAAGAAAGATTTCTCGATTGTATTTTTTAAGGGGGGTTTCATGATAGTAAATAAAGTATAAACTATAAAATAAAGAATGTCAAGGTGGGTCAAATATAAGTATTTGAATCACATAAACTTATGATAATTGTTAATAATAACTTAGTTGCTTTATGCGTTTAAGCATATTGGGGTGGGTACTTAAAAGTTCAAGGAGTTTGTCCGCAAATCCCAGTTTTATCTTTTTATTCTGCAAGGCTTCTAACTCATACGGATCTATGGTTCCACTTTTATCTAAATCCAGCTGGCTTAATTCTTTTATCTCATTTAAAGCCCGCGTAGGGTCATTTAAAAAGAATGCCTTTATACCTTCTACCTGACGAAAATCTCCACGATCAATACGTGCTGAACCCCAAACCAGTTTATACAAGGCAGAGGCTAAAAAATTGGGTTTATTTCCCAAAAGTACTGAGCCTCTATCCGCAAAATATTCTCGGATACGGGAAGCATAAAGCACTAAGAGATTGGTAATAAAGTAAAATAAGAATGCTACTAAACCAATTAAAGCAGTGCTAGGGGTTCTTTCGTCTCTTCTGCGTCCGCCTCCAAACCACATCAGATGCCAAGCTAATCTATATAAAAGCATAGGAATTACGGAAAGTAAAGTAATCGTAAGCATATCGCGGTTTTTAATATGGCTTATCTCATGGCCTAAAACTGCCTTAAGTTCTTCTTCCGAGAGAAGTCGCATTATTCCTCTGGTAACACAGACTCTTCCGTCAGCCAAACTCCTGCCGAAGGCAAAAGCATTGGGAAGGGAAATCTCGGAGATACCTACTTTGGGTTTGGGAATTTTAGCTTTTTGCGCTAATTCTTCTACCATCTTATGTAATTGGGGATACTCTGCTTCGGAAACATACCTTACCTGCATCATCCATTCTACCAATTTAGGACCTAACATATATTGGATAAACATCATTAACAAAGAAAGGATCAGATAAAAATAAAAATTGGTTATTCCCAAAGCATAACTAATCATTGAAACAATCGCATACACAATCGCAAATAAAACTATCAAAAGAAGATACATTTTTATTCTTAAAAACCCCATCTTAGCTTACCTCCTTTAGAATTAATAGTAGAAAGATATCCCGAAAACAACCCCTTGGGAATCTATTCCCTTATTGGGTTTTTTTATGGAAGCATTAGAAAGATGTTGCCAACGATAACCTAAGTTAAGACTTAGGTCTTGTTTTAAAAAGAAATTCATTCCTATTCCTAAAGTTTCTACAAAATTAAATTGGATTGCCTGCTCTCTGGTCTGTAAAGTAAAATAACTAAATCCTACCCCTGCCTCAAGATAAGGATAGAATCTTTTTTTAATGGGGATACCTGCCTTCAACAGAAAATTACAACCTGACTTAAAATTATCCTCAGGGCTACTGATAAAAGAAGAATATGGCTCAACTAAAAATTCCATCAGGTAATTAGATTTATTTTTAAATAATGGCCTTAAATCAAAACCAAATCTAAAAATAAAGGGCAATTCTTTAAGGTCTTTTTTCTCTTCTAAATCTGCGCTTAAAAATCCGCTTCCAAATCCAAACTCCCGAAAATTATTTTTAAGATAGCAGGCAAAACCTTGGGAAGAAAACAGAATCAGAATACATAAAAATAAAAATTTCTTATACATCTATTCTCCTTTTTTGTTAATTTATTATTATAAAGAATAAATAGCCCTGTGTCAATAAATATAAAAAGGCAGACATCTACAAAGAACAAGACAATATTTGACAAAAAATGTAAATTTACCATAAACCAACTTTATTCTTTTTAAGAACTCATTATAGTTACTTAAAAAAATCTGGGCATCTTCGGTTTTTATTATATGTTGACTATACTTTGCCTCTTCAAATATTAATGCTATTTTAGTAAAAAGGTTATCCTTTATTCTATACTTTTCCTCTATCATCATAGCATAATGGAGTGGGGGTATAAAATTCTGACGCCCAAAACCAAACACCCTAAGGATATCTTCCACATTTTTATATAAAGTGATGATAAACTTCTGTGGATTGGATAAAAGATACAAAATTTTTTTCTTTCTTTTTTGAACAATAAGGTATAAAACTAAAAAAATTACCAAAGTTATCCCAAGTAAAAATAAAAACATTTTTAATAACATCAACAGAAACCATATCCAACTAAATACTACCACTACCTCCGCAGGCAAACTTTTTATGTTATTTAAATATGCCCAAACATTTGTTTTGCCCAACCAGCGTGGATAAACCTTGCCTTTCTTTATAGAGATAATTTTCTTATCCATCTGCCAGGAAACTTCAAAAGTAATATCCTCAGAAGATGAATCAGTAAAATAACCTGTTGCTTTAAGAAAGCCATTATCTCCCATAAAAATCTTAGAATTCTTAGGACTTACTACAATAGAAATTAACTCTTTTGGTTTAATAATTAAAGTGGCGGGTTGACTTTTTAAGCCTTGATATTCCAAATAAATCTGAGTGCTACCTTGCGAATAAGCCTTACCTTTGCCTTGAAAAACTTCTGCCACAAAAGGGTTAGAACTTGACCAATTACCTATATAGGTAATGTCTAAAGTTGAGCCATCCGTGAATACCCCTTCGGCATTAAACTTTATTTCTTTACCCAAAGCAACCTCTAAATAATCAGGAACTATCCTTATAAAGGAAATTTTTTTATCCTGAAACATATTTTTTTCTAACTGCTCAACACTTTTTTGAAAATCATTCAATAAATCACTAGGACGCATTTGAAGTGATTTTTCTTTATAGATACTAGAAAATTCTTCCCATCCCATAGCTCTGCCTCTTTTTAGCACTATTACCTTGGCAGGTAGACTTTCTATTCCCTGTACGCTGACAGTTATATTAGTTATTCCTGGCGTTGATGCATAAAATAAATTATCTTCTTTTTTCTCAACAATCTCTTTATCTTCTATTCTATAACTTATTTTTTTACTTATATCTTCTATCCTATTATCATGGTAGGTTGCCCATGCCTTAATTTCAAAAAAAGAATCACAAGGGACAAGCATAAAATCAGGGATTAACTGTATATTTTTTAGCCCTTCTGAATAAATAACCGGCTCTTCTTTTATCTGAACTTGCTGGGGCAAACTTTCTATTTCCATATAACGGCAAAATACTTTATAACTTCCAGAGTAATCAAATTCTATGTAATTAGAATTTGTTTTGGTTACTCTATCATTAAAACCAATGAACCACTCTGCCAATTCGGTAATATCCTTCACAATATATCTCCCCGAAGGATGTAAAAATGTTCCCAAAGCAATAAAGTTTATTTTATCTCCTTTAGAGGCAATGGGCATAAAAGGAAAAACATTTATATTCAGTAAAGTAGATTTTTCTAATTTCTTTCTCTTTGTCTTTTTTACCTTTACCTGAATGAGATTACTCTGCCTTCCCTGATATTCTGCCCTAATCCAGTATTGACCTTCATAATTAGGGATAATTACATTCCTTTTTTTAAAAACAAAATCTTGTGGTCTATCTATGATGAAGTTTGCTTGAGAACTTATATCCTTTATCCCGCCAAAAGAGCTGGCATAGACCTTTAACTCTAAAGGGATACCTGTGGTGATTTCTACAGATTCAGGATAAAGGTAAATATCTGGGGAAGAAAAATAAACAAAAAACTCAGAAGGTTGATTATAAAACCAAATATCTTCCCCTGCTAAATAAGGCAGACCAAATTTTCTTCTCGCCTCTTGGGGACTCAATCCTAATATTACCTTCCCTTCAGAGGTCAAGAATTCTTGCTCAGCATAACCTGTAATAATAAATCCTAAAAAGAATAATATACATAAAATAAACTTCTTCATCTAAAAAATCCGATTTCTTTTTTTATCTTGGTTATTTTTTCTTCTGAAACCGTATCTATAACGGTTACCTGCACAGAATTACTCTTTATATCATTGTATACCACAAATACCTCTGTGGTTCCTAAAGAAACAGGATGCACTAATCCTTCGTTATCTACCCAAGCAATCAAAGGCTCAGATGAATACCAATTTAGCTCTTTTTTAACCTCCTTAAAAAATATACCATTATAAACTAATAAGGGTTTCAAAAATCCTAAACCATTCTTAGGGATAATCAGCTGTTGAGGTAGAAGATAAAGCTGGTAGGGATAAACCTTTTTTTCTTCGGTTTTTGTTTCGCTCTTGGATCTAAAATCTAAAAAGGCATCTTTTAAATTTTTTACTTTTTCTTGGATTATCTTAAAGTCCTTGGCTTCTTTCAATTCTCTTAAATATTTATTTAACTCCTCTGCTTTTTTAGAATCAATCTCACTTATTTGCTTTAACTTATTTTCCAATTCTAAAATAAGTTTATCCTTTACCGCTGATTTTCTAAATTCAAAGAAATCAGAAAACTCCTTTTTTATCCGATTAAGTTCTGCTGGGGAAAGCTCTTTTGAAAGATTATCCAATTCATTATTAAATAAATTAGCCAGTTTTTCTATCTCTAAAAGATTTTCGGCTATAGATAACCTCTCTATAATCTCCTCCATTTGAGCTTTTTTTTCATTATCTAAGGGAAGTTTTTTGATCATATCTCTATAATTCTTTCTTGGATAATAAGCGGAAGCGGTTTCGGTTTTCTCTAGAGAATCTCCAAGGATACTTTTAAGTTCTTCTAATTGATCAGATATTTTTTCTTTTATCTCCGAAGAGATAAAGCCCTGCTTTAAAAACTCTTCTATTTTCTGCATCATCTGGCTAAATCTATTATTAAGCTCTTCGATAGTTTCAGATTTCTTTAAATCCTCTATCTGCTTAAAAAATTTATCCTTCTGCTCCATATCTAATATACTGGTCTCTATCGATTTTTTTATATCTTCTTCGTTTTTTTCTAAAAACCGCTCAGCGATAGATTCCGATATATTGCCAAACTCTTCTTCAACCTTTAGGTCTTTGGGAAGTAATGTTTGAATTCGTTCTATTTTTTCTTTTATTTTTTTATATTCCACCTCTCTAATGACCTTATCTAAATTATCCTTTAAGTTTTCCTTTTCGTATTCAGCGATGCCTGATTCATCTATCTTTTCATTTAATTTTCTAAGAAGTTCGTAATTTAAAAATTCCTCTTTTATTCTGAACAGCTCTTTAATCCTTTCGAGAAATTCTTTGGGTTCTTTAATTTTCTTATCTTTAGTATCCTGCAGTTCTTTTTTTATCTCCTTAAAATCTGTATAATCTTCTATCTTTCTTATCTCAGAGATTAAATCTAAAAAGTCTTTTTTCTTATCTTCTTTTGAAACATCCCCTTTTAAGGAATCTATCTGTTTGCGATATATTTCAAAAAGCTTAACACTGTATAATCTATATAATGAATCCTTTAATTCTCTTTTTGAATTAGATTCTAAAGTAGAACGTTCAATACTGTTTAAGAGTCTCTTTAGATATTCTTTAATCTGGTAATAATCAGAGCTGTTATAAATTTTATTTAAAGCAGAGGCAAACTCAATCCTTTCTTTTATGTTAAAGGGGTACTTCTTTAAAATATTACTTATCGTTTCATTTTCTCTATTTAAAATAAAAGTTAATTTTTTATCTAAAAAATTCTTAGCAGATAAGATTGCTTCGGTTTTTTCTTGGCGAAAAGTAGTTTTCTCTGTGGGGGTAAAACTCTGCACCAATCTTTCCTCCGCACTATCCAACTCTGTCATATAAGGCGTCTCTTTAATGAAAGAACTTATTATACTAATAATTTCATATTTCTGCTCTTGGGTCTCCAAGGTGGGGATTAAATTCAATATCTTATTTTGAAATTCCTTCTGTAATATGTAATATTCTTTTTCATAATCTGCCTCTAACTTCTCTTTCCAAAAAAACATACCTCCTTTTTTAAATTCTTTATTCCTTAATCTATAATTTAAAAAAAATAAAGAGATTAAAATAGCCAAAACAAATAACCCTATAGACAACAATAAAGAGCGCTGTTTAATAAAATCTTTTAATCCTTTTTCAAAAAATAATCTTAAAAATTCGCCACGCAGAATAAAAACCCATAAAATAAGATAACCTAAAATGAGAATTGGTTTATAATCAGTTACAAATAAACAATGTGACAAAAAAACAACTATGCTTAATATCTGAATGTACTGTAAAATATAAGGCCGAGCATGAAAACTAAAAATTGCAATTAATATCCATACCGCTTTTAAACATTTGATAATTATCTCCTTATAAAGAAGGGTTCCGGTAAAAAGAGAATAAATCAACCAGAATACTACCAATATACTGGCTAAAGTAAGAATACCTTTTATCTTATCCTCTTTATGCTTTCGAAAAAGCCAACTAAAAGAAAAACCAACTGCTAGGCTAATAAGTAGAACTAATTTATAAAATGGCAACATCCAATCCTGCAGAAAAATTAAAAAAATTAAAAGTATAAATGTAAAAATAATCTGATATTCCATAATCTTAATAAGAAAAAGCCTCTTCTAAATTATCTAAATAAGCAAAAAACTTACCTTGAAGCTCTAATATGCGAGAAAGCTCTAACTTTGCCTTCAGCGTAATTTTTTCTTTTTGTTCAGGATAAAGAAAAGTCTCCGAAATTATAACCAGAGGAATTAAGGAAATATTTCTTGTCTTTAGGGAAAACAGAATAGGTAGGTATTGCCAGTCATCCTCGGTCATAATCACAATAAGATTAGAATTATCAGAAATATAGGATGCATGCTCCAGGAAAAATTCCTTTAAACTAACTTTACTTTTTGCCTCCGCAATAGTCAAAAACTTCAGTATCTGGTCTAAATGTTCATTTCCTTTATTAAAAGGAATATGCACTATCTCACCCACATGGGCAATAATTTCTAAAGATACATTCCTTTCTATAAGATACTTTGCCACGGAGGCAGCGATTTTAATCGCGTATTCACAGACAGTATGCTTTCCGCTACCAAAATTTTTATCTTCCTCTAGGTTAAATAAGATAGTTGCCCTGTAAAAGCTCTGACGTTGAAACTCCCGCACAATCAATGTACTTTTACGAGCGGTAGACCACCAATGGATTCTCTTTATAGGGTCTCCCATTATATATTCCCTTATCCCAAAAAATTCATCCTCATCACCAGAAACCCGTGCAGTATCTATCCCAAACCAGGGTTGTATCCCTTTAAGTAGATTAGGAAACTTTTCTATCTTAAATGTGCGCGGATAGACATAAAGCTCTGAATAAAGAGGGAAAAATTTCTCTAAATAAAAAAGGTTAAACGGGTCAAAAAGGTATAGCGTAAGCGGACCGATAAGGTATTTACCCCTTTTATAGCATAAGCATCTATAATTTAATATCCTGATTGATTTCGGGCCTAAGTAGTCAAACCAGTTAACAAATTTTTTTTCTTCATCAGGAGCACAAGCTAAGAAATCGCTAATTATAAAATTAAAAAAAGGTAAAATTGAATTATTTCGGATTATTAATTTTATCTCTAAATAATCATCCTCTGTCACTCTTTCAGATAGCTCTCGGGAAAAAGATAAATTAAAAAAAAGGTATTCCAAAAAAAGTACTAAAAGATTCAAAATTACTGCTCCTAATAAAAACCAGAAAATAAAATAGAAAAATACAACCTGTGTCCTAAGATGGATGATAAAACTAAATATCAAAATAAGCAAAAGAAAAATCCATTTTTTTAAAAAAAGCCTAAACATATCTTTATGGTACAGGTATGGACTTAACCAATTCTGAAATTATCATCTCAGGGGTTTTATTAGCAATAATTGCCTTGGGACTGAGTATTATTCTATGTTTTAAAATAAAAGGAACAAGTTTAAGTACATCCTCGGGAATAACATAATCCCTACCATCCAAAAGTGCCCAGGCAGAACTCGCCTTCATTAAAGCAATGGAGGCGCGCGGACTGGCACCCAGTTTTATATCTTGGCTCTTACGGGTCAGAGAAACTATCTTAACAATATACTCCAAGATATGAGAAGAGATATTTATTTTCTTTACCTCTTGCTGCCATTTTAATATATCGGCTAATTCTACTACCGCTCTAAGTTCTTCTATCGGATGAACTATTCTCTGATTTGAAATAACTTTTACCTCTTCCTCAATAGATAGATAGCCCATATCTATCTTCATCAAAAATCTATCTATCTGGGCTTCTGGTAAAGGATATGTCCCTTGATATTCAATAGGGTTCTGAGTAGCCACTACCATAAAAGGATGAGGAAGAGGATAAGTTTTCCCTTCCAAACTTACCTTATATTCCTGCATACACTCCAAGAGCGCAGATTGTGTCTTAGGGGTGGTACGGTTTATCTCATCTGCCAAAAGTATATTGGTAAAGATAGGCCCTTTATGAAATTCAAACTCTTGAGTCTTAAGATTAAAAACAAATCCTCCGGTAACATCGGAAGGCAAAAGATCTGGAGTAAACTGGATCCTTTTAAAATCAGCATTTATAGATTTTGCCAGAGAAAGTGCAAGCATAGTCTTACCCAACCCTGGAACATCTTCGATCAAAATATGGCCGTTAGTCAGCAGTCCTGTGATTAGAAGTTTTATTACTTCGGTTTTACCCACAATTACCTTTTCAATATTCTCAATCAGCTTCTTTAAAGATTGATTATCCATATCCACTCCTTTCTTTTAATAGCCGGTCATATAACTCATCTGTATCCTTTAGCATCTGAATAAGAGAAAATCTATTATCAAAAAAATACCGGTTATTTTCTTTTATCTTTTTACTTATCTTTTTTAACAAAAGAGTTATCTTTTGAGCGATCTCTTCTATTTTACCACAACTTACTAAAAATCCATCTTCTAAATTTTTAATTACTTCTCTTATGCCACCAGTATCGGTTGCTACTACGGGTTTTTTACTGGCTTTTGCCTCCAGTACTACAATCGGCAAACCCTCCCACAAAGAGGTAAGCACAAATATATCCATAATGGAAAGTAACTGAGGTATATCCCTGCGCCAGCCGGTAAGGATAAATTTCTCTTTGAGTTTAAGTTTTTTGATAAGTTTTTCAATCTTTGGCCTCAATGTGCCATCTCCTACCAAAAGAAATTTAACCTGGGGAAATTCCTGAGCAACCCTATAAGCAGATTTAATAAAATCAAATATTCCTTTTTGAGGTTTAAAACAGGCAATCATTCCTACTACTAAATCTTTTTGCTCTATCTTAAGTTCTTTTTTTAAATTTAAATCTGGTTCAATATCAAAATCTTTATAATTTATTCCATAACGGATAATAACGTATTTGTTTTCTCTACCAATTTTATTCCTTAATCCTTTCTCTTTATCGTAATAGGAAACCACAATTAATTTCGTAGTAAAATAAGCGGTTATTCTTTCTAACTGAATAAAAATTAAGCGAAAAAACCAAAATTGATAATCGTTAAATGACCAGCCGTGCACAGTATGGATAATAATTTTTACCTTGGCAAATCTGGCTGCCCATCGAGCCAATATCCCAGCTTTGGAACTATGGGTATGCACAATCTGAGGGTTAATTTTTCTAATAAAAAGATAGAGCTCTATTAAAGCAAATATATCTCTAAGAGGGTTGATAGGCCTTTCTAAAAAAAATGATTTTTTTATCTTAAGATGGGGTATAGATTCTGCATCTTTTACTAAAATTCCTTCTCTAGCAGTAAAAAGGAAAATACTATATCTATCCTTATCTAAATTGGAAATTAACTCCAAAAGTTGCTTCTGCGCTCCACCCAACTCCAATTTGGTAATTACATAAAGGATTTTTATTTTAGACATCAGATATATTTTAAACTTAAATTTTAAATAATGCAATTTTATAAAAAAAGTTATAATAAATATTATGGGAATAGCTTTAGTTTATCATCCGAAATTAGCAGATTATAGCTTTGGCGAAGCTCATCCTTTAACTTCGGAAAGATTTAAAATTTTTTTTGATTTTTTTAAAAATAATCTGACTTCCTTAATAGAGGGACTGGAAATTATCTTACCCCAAGCAGTAGAGGATAAAATCTTAGAATTAGTCCATACCCAAGATTACATCCAGAATATTCGCCTTGCTTCAGAAGGAATAATTTTAAATAATATTCATCGCTATGTAAGTATGGATAATCTAAATCCCGCAACCGGTTATATCCCTGAAGGTATTGAAGAGGCAAGCAGGATTATTGTTGGCTCAACCCTTCTGGCAGGAAAACTTGTTGCGGAGAAAAAATTTAAAAAAGCAATTTCTATTGGCGGAGGAATGCACCATGCAAAACCTAACTACGGTGAAGGCTTCTGTTTTTATAACGATGTGGCGATTTTAGTCAAATACCTTAAAAAAGAATATAATCTTAAAAGAATCTTAGTTATTGATACGGATGCCCATGCAGGAAATGGAACAAGTGAAATTTTTTATGCTGATAAAGAAGTGCTTTTTATTGATATCCATCAGGACCCTTTAACCCTTTATCCCGGATGCGGTTTTATAAATGAAATCGGGAAAGACGAGGCAAAAGGTTTTAATGTAAATCTTGTAGTTACTCCGGGAACAGCAAACAAATCCTATGAGTATTTATTTGACGAAGTGATTTTTCCTTTAGCCAAAGAATTTAAACCTGAATTTATTATCCGTTATGGTGGCTCAGACCCCCATTATCAAGACCCTTTGACGGATTTAGGTCTTACTTTAAGTGGCTTTAAAATTATTGGCCAAAAAATAAAGGAACTATCGGATACTCTTACGCAGGGAAGATGTGTGGATTTAATCCTCTCTGGATATAATTTAAAAATCCTTCCCTTTGCTTGGTCTAATTTAATTTCCGGATTATTAGGATTAAAATTAGATTTTGCAGATTATTTTAAAGAAGAAAATCTTCCACCTTTAGATAAAGGATTATCTGAAACAAAAGAAATGACAAAGACCCTTAAAAGATACCTTTCGCCTTACTGGAAATGTATGGGTAAATAAAATTATATAGGAATAATTTTTAATAAATCAGAAATCTTTTTTATTATTTTAAAAGGTTTATATTTTTTAATCTCTTTTTCACTACTTGAGCCAGTAGTGACAATGACCGTCTTTATCTTGGCAGAATTTCCTGCTTGAACATCAATAGTCATATCCCCTACATATAAACTTTCAGAAGGAAAAACTTTAAAATATTTTATAATTTTATTAAGCAGATAAGGACGGGGTTTGATATGTCCAATTTTATCCGCACATAATACATAATCTATGTATCTATCCAAACCCAAATGCCTGATAAGAATTAAAGAAAATTTAGTGGGTCGGTTGCTGGCAATCGCTACTTTAACCTTTTTTCTTTTTAAAAAATCCAAAACCTTAAATACCCCTGAAAAAACCTTAGATTTTCTCATTAAACTCTTTTCATGATGTTTACGGTATATGGAAAGTGCTTTGGGGAGGTCTTCTTCCTTAATAAAAGGCTTAAGAAGATTTTCATCTCCCCAGCCTACCGCCTTACGGATAACTGAGCCCTTTCTTTTATTATAACCTAATTTTTGCATAGTAAAGTTAAAACTTTCAATAATTGCCGGATAGGCATCTACAAGGGTTCCATCTAAATCAAAGATAACCAATTTAATTTTTTGAAGTGATTTCATTTATATACGGTTGGTTTTTATATTTATCTCTTTAATTTCGGAATTTATCTTTAAATTTAACATCTCCTCTATTGAGAAAGGCATAACATAACTCCAGTTATCTTTAGATAAAGTTCCTGGAAAATTTATCCTGCGCATCCAGCAATCATCAGAAAAAATATCCGAAAAGGAAAGCCAGTCAAATAAAAGATTGATACAGAATATAGAAGAACTTTCACTGATATACTCTAATACTCTTTTTAAAAATAAATTATCTGCTTTTTCTCTTAAATCTTCTTTTAAACCTAAAGTATTCCAAAATTTTTCTTTTTCTAAATAACTGCCCTTATATAAGTCGATTATATGGGGGGCTTCTTTTTCTTCTAATTTTAATATCTCCAAAAGTTTAGAAGGACTGTTTATTTCTTTTCTCCAGCGCAGTCTCTTATGAAAGGAAAAATTTAAATCAAATAGTCTTTCTTTAATCACATCAAAATCGATATTTTTTTCCTGTATCAACCTCTTAAATAAATCTTCATCAACGGTTCCTGCTTCAAAGTTCCACCAAGCCTCAATATTTGAAGAATCATGGGTAGAAAGACAAGCAATAGCCATCGCTCTATATTCATAAGGTTTTTTAAAATCGTAGGTCTTCTGCCAATCCTTATTCCAACGCAAAACCTCAATTCCGGGAATACCTAAATCCTCTAAAACCTTATAAGAACATTGAGGAACTGTTCCTAAATCTTCTGCACAGGCAAGCATAGAGGTATTTTCAAGCATTATGGAAAGGATCTTTCTGCCATGCTCTTCCCAGATTTTTTCATCCTTTGGGTCAAAAAAACCATTTAAGCCTGCATTTTCCAAAGGTTCTTTTATGGGTATGGACCAGATTCTAAATATCCCTACCACATGGTCTATCCGAAATAAATCATAAAAATTCTGGGCATACCTTAATTTCTCAATTGTATAATCATAATTATTTTTAGAAATTTCCTCCCAGTTATAAGTAGGCATGCCCCAACGCTGACCTTTGAAATAATACATATCGGGTGGTGCACCACTAGATAAATCTAATTTAAAATAATCTTTTTTTGACCAAACATCAGAAGAGTCTCTACTTACTAAAAGCGGTAAATCTCCCATCAAAAATATCCCATTTTTTTCTGCATAGGATTTTACTTCCTTCAACTGCGCATAAGCTTGCCACTGAAGCCAAGCATAAAATGTTATCCTTTCTTTATTCTCTCTTTCAAAATCAGTTAAGTTTATTCTATCTCTTAAAAAATAAGGCCACTGTTCCCAAGATTTCTGTCCATATTTTTCTTTTATGGTTTTAAATAAACAGTAATCTCTAAGCCAAAAACTATTTTTATTTTGATATTCTTTAAAATCTGTTGGTAAATCATCTTTTGTTTCTTTGAAAATCTGCCATAAAATCTCTAATTTTTCTTTTTTTATTTCATAGTTTATCCTTCCGGTAAAAGGAAATCTTTCTTTTAAAGATTTTATCTGGTCTAAAAATTTAAGATTGTCTATGCCTTTTAATTCATTAAGATTAATATATAGAGGCTCTAATGCAAAACCACTTTCGCAATCATAAGGCCGAAAATTAAAACCCGTATCATTAAGGGGCAACAACTGAATTATACTCATCCCAAGCTGTTTTACCCAATCACAGACTAATTTTAAATCTAAAAAATCGGCAATCCCGATACTCTGCCTTGAATACACAGAGAATAAAGGTATAACTAGCCCCGCTCTTCTCACCAATCCTATTTTCTGCCATTTATCTTTGGAATAAGTTTTCAAAAATTCAATATAGGGATTAGCATTCATTTTTAGATTTTTAGGGGGACTTTTATAATTTTATCTATGATTTATATTTTAACATTTTTATTTAATTATACAATAAAAACGGCAGCATTTTTGCTGCCATTTTTAAAAAATGTATCAAATTTTTTATTTATTATTTAAAAATCGTATTCGAAATAATAAAAGAGGCAAAGACAATAGAAATCATCGACATAAGTTTGATTAAAATGTTAAGCGAAGGACCGGATGTATCCTTAAAAGGATCACCTACCGTATCACCGACGATACTTGCCTTATGAGAAGATGAACCTTTGCCGCCGAGATTTCCTTTCTCAATATATTTTTTAGCATTGTCCCAAGTGCAACCAGAATTTGCCATCATTACCGCCAAAACAAAACCACAAACCAAAGCACCGGAAAGTAAACCCACTTCTGCTTCCAGCCCCATAAAAATTCCTACCAGTATAGGAGAAATCAAAGCCAGGATACTGGGAAGGATCATCTCTTTTTGCGCGCCTTGGGTAACAATCTTTACACATCTAGCATAATCGGGCTTGGTTTTACCTTCCATTAAACCTTGAATCTCTCTAAATTGTCTCCTTACCTCCTCTACTATCTTACCGGCAGCTCTTCCCACCGCACCCATCGTCAAAGAAGAAAATAAAAAAGGAAGCATCCCACCGATAAAAAGTCCAGCGATAAGGCGTGGATTCATAAAATTTAAATCTAAGGATTTACCCAAGGAAATAATCTTATCATTATATGCTGCAATTAGAGCCAAAGCAGTTAATGCTGCGGAACCAATGGCAAAACCTTTTCCCGTAGCAGCGGTAGTATTTCCTAAAGCATCTAAGGCATCCGTACGTGCTCTTACTTCAGAACCTAAATCAGACATCTGGGCATTTCCTCCCGCATTGTCCGCAATTGGACCATAGG
>Ga0078972_1003910_pt2 | contig 21034 bp, 21 predicted proteins | sample YelNatPaOPGAMG01_FD_67568 | JGI IMG/M metagenome (GOLD analysis project Ga0078972, IMG submission 67568) | Hot spring thermophilic microbial communities from Obsidian Pool, Yellowstone National Park, USA - OP-RAMG-01 (SPADES assembly) (version 2) | ecosystem: Environmental > Aquatic > Thermal...
TCGGGGCACGACTGGGCCTTTCGGTTATCATATACGGCGGGCTGTATGTGGTGGTGGGCCTGTTTTTGAGTCGAGCCTTCGACATTTTGGTTGCAGCCTTTCCGCGCGCTGTCTTGGGTGTCCTGTTGTTCTTCGAGGGGCTGGCGCTGCTGCGTCGAGTCTGGGGCGCTGGCCTTGACGCGCGCGGTTGGCAGGTCACTTTGATAGCAGGCCTGTGCGCAGCGGCCCTGCCTCACGGCTACCTCATCGGGATGGGAGCCGGCTGGCTGACGCACGCCTGGCTCATGCGCCGGGCCGACTCAGGGGTCTCTGCGGGCCGTTGAAGCGAGACAGGTTATGCGGGTGTTGTTTTTTGCCCATTTGAGAGACGTGACCGGGTGCGCCGAGATGCAACTGCATTGCGCGGGCGCGGATGCCGCTGAACTTTGGCGGCGACTGATTGCCGCGTATCCAGGGCTGGAAAAATATCGTGACTCGGTACGGCTGGCCCAAAACGCTGAATACGCCGCACCCGATGCGCGGTTCGACAATGCCGATGAAGTGGCTCTGATCCCGCCGGTATCGGGCGGCTGAATCGCTGGTTAGCATGCAGGTCGAAGTCCAGCTCACCTATGCGCCGATCCCTAGCGAGGTGCCACCGCCGGCGCCGGCCACGGGCGCTGGCGCCTGGGTCGAATTCCGGGGCTTGGTGCGGAGCCAAGAGAACGGCCGGGCCATTACCGCCCTGGAGTACGAGGCCTACGAACCGATGGCCGAACGCGAAGTCCGGCGCTTGTTGAACGAGTTGGGCGCACGCTACGGCTGTTTAGCGGCCCGCGTCATTCACCGGATTGGCGTCGTGCCGGTGGGCCAGGCGGCGCTCTACGTCGGCATCGCAGCGGAACACAGGGCTGAAGCGTTCAAGCTGCTGACGGAGTTCATGGACCGGCTCAAGCAGGACGTGCCGATCTGGAAACGGCGGGCTATTCCGGCCGCAGAGATCGGCGGCGTTTCTCCCCACCCCTGGGTGGGGGTTAGCATGCCTGGGGTTGATCGAGGCCCCGGCGAACCGGCGCGCCCGGCCGACGTGTTGGGCCTCCTGCGCAGATTATGTGGGCAGCTTGAGGCTGAACGGCTGCCGCTGGCGCAAGCTATAGGTCGGGTTTTGCGCGAGCCGGTCTGTGCACCCGAGGACTTGCCACCCTTCGACCGTGCGGCGGTGGACGGTTACGCTGTGCGCCTTGATGATCCATCGACCGAATTCCGTGTAGTGGATGTGATTCGGGCCGGCGCCTGGCAACCGCGCAAGTTGGACCGGGGCGAAGCGGTGCGCATAGCTACCGGCGCAGCTTTGCCTTGCGAGGGGTTGCAGGTCCTCATGAAGGAGGATGTGCAGACTACCGGTGACACGATCAGGGTCAACCGGCGCACAGCAGATCGGAACATTCGCACCCGAGGAGAAGATGCGCGCGCTGGCCAACGGTTAGTGGAACCCGGCAGCGTGGTGACGCCCGGAGTTGCGGCGCTCCTGGCGGGGCTGGGCCGGGTTGAGGTGTGGGTGACTCGACTGCCTCGGGTACGGCATATCGCCACCGGAAACGAGATTGTTCCACCGGCTCAGGCACCTGCGCCCGGCCAAATCCGCGACTCCAACTCGATTCTGGTCAGAGCGTTTCTTGGCCAGTGGGGCATTGTGCCCCAGCAGACATTACTGGGAGATGATGACGCTGCCCTCAGGGCTGCTCTTCGCAACTTGGAGCCTGGGCTGGACCTGCTGCTGATCTCCGGGGGCGCCAGTGTGGGTGAGCAGGATTTCACCCGCCGGCTGTTGGACGAGGCGGGGTTTGTCGTCCACGTCAGCAAAACCGCCGCACGGCCTGGCCGGCCTCTGATTGTGGCTCAGCGGGGTAGCACGTTGGCCTTCGGGTTGCCTGGCAATCCGTTGGCTCACTTGGTGTGTCTGAATGTTTACGTGCGCGCAGCGCTCCAGGCGTGGTCGGGCTCAACGGCTTCGGACGACTTCCACCGCGGTGTCCTAGCCGGGGAGCTCGCTACGGACCGCTCTCAGCAGGAAACGTTTTGGCCTGCGCGTTCGGATTGCGCGGAGGGCACCTGGATGCTAAGGCCGCTGCCTTGGCGTAGCTCGGGTGACCTGACGGTTCTGGCTCGAGCGAATGCATTGATCCGGGTGCCAACCGGGGCCCATCGGTTCGTCCCCGGCAGTTGGGTCGAGTTTGTTCCTGCCAGACCTGCCCTATGAAAAGCGCGGCAGACTTCTCGCATATCGATCCGTCCGGTTCAGTCCGCATGGTGGACGTCAGCAACAAACCGTTGCAGCAGCGGCGTGCGGTGGCCGTGGCTGTGTTAGCCTGTGCGCCCAGCACCATCCGCGCCTTGCGCCGGGTGGCGTTGCCTAAGGGCGACGCGCTGGCAGTGGCCCAAGTGGCCGGTATCCAGGCTGCCAAACGTACGGCGGAGCTCATCCCGCTATGTCATCCTCTATCCCTGACGCACGTCCAGGTGAAGTTCAGGCTGCAACGGGATCGGATCCAGGTCGAATGCACCGCCGTGGCAGCGGCGCCAACTGGGGTGGAGATGGAGGCTCTGACTGGCGCCACGGTGGCGGCGTTGACGCTCTACGACATGTGCAAAGCGGTGGACAAAGCCCTGCGCATCGACGGAGTCCGACTCCTGCAGAAGGTAAAGGCATGAGAATTGGCCGAGTGACGATCAGCGACCGGGCAAGCGCTGGAGTTTACGAAGACCGCAGCGGACCACAAATCGAGGCGGTGCTGCGGGAGCTATTGGACGCCGAAGCCGAGTTTATCCCGGCGCTGCTCCCCGATGATGCCTCTCTGATCGCGGTCCGGCTGCGTGAATTGGCCGATGTAGTGGGCTGCGACTTGATTGTGACAACCGGCGGCACCGGCATCCAGCCGCGCGACGTCACTCCCGAAGCCACGCGCGCTGTCTTGGATCGGGAGTTGCCCGGCTTTGGCGAGGCCATCCGTATCTGCGGGCTTGACCAAGCGCCTACTGCACTCCTGTCGCGCGCCACCGCAGGCACGCGTGGCCGGACGCTGATTGTGAACTTACCGGGCAAGCCCGCCGCAGTGCGGCAATGCCTCCAGATTCTTGCACCAGCCATCCGCGAAGCCCTGGCGCATCTGCGTGGCCAAGACCCGCACTCGACAATGGACCAAAGCCACACTGCATGAGCCGCCCTGTTTCGGAAGCACCAACCCGGCTTGAGTCAGCCCAGGCCAAGGACTGCAGTCAACAGCGCCGCCTTTTGGATTTAGGCCACCGTTCGTCCGAAGCCTTGCGCCAGTCCGGGTTGCGGCCCTTGCGTGACCAGTCGGGACGTGCGGTGTATTATTTGCGGTTGTCGATCACAGATCGCTGCAATGAGCGTTGCCTGTACTGCAGGCCGGAAGGCTACCACGGTTGGGCGCAACGCCCCGACCACCTGACGGCGGCGGAGCTTGTGCGCCTGGTGCGGGTAGCGACGGAACTGGGATTCCGGAAATTCCGCCTGACCGGAGGCGAACCGCTAGTGCGCCCCGATCTTGTGGAGATTGTGCGCCGAATCGCCTCACTGCCCGGGGTGGAGATGTTGGGGCTTTCTACCAACGGCCTGCGCTTAGCTGCCCTGGCCCGGCCGCTGCGGCAGGCCGGCCTGCACACGGTCAATGTGAGTCTGGATGCGCTGGAGCCGGAGCTGTATCGGCGCATCACGGGCGGCGATCTGACCAGTGTGTTGGCCGGGATCCGAGCGGCCATCGAGGCCGGCTTCCAGCAAGTCAAGTTAAATACCGTCTTACTGCGTGGCCTCAACGAGAACCAACTGTGGCCGCTGGTCCAGTTCGCTGCGGATCACAACCTACCATTGCGGTTCATCGAGCTGATGCCCATCAGGCACCCTTTGGGATTTACGGAAACGAGTTTCCTGCCGGCAACAGAGGTCATGGAACGGTTGAGTCAACAGGACCGTCTTGTTCCAGAACCGGACCGGCCACTGGGGTCTGGGCCCGCGAAGTATTACCGGCTGGAGCGAACCGGTGCGGTAGTCGGCTTCGTCAGCGTGATGACTGACCGAGACTTTTGCCAGGCGTGTAACCGTATCCGGATCACTGCCGACGGGAGGATCCGGCCTTGTCTGGGCCGGCCTGAAGAACTGGATGTGCGCGCTGCCTTGCGCCAGTCGGCTTCGGACGAGGTGTTGGCGGCGCTGCTGCGGGATGCGGTGAGTAACAAGCCGGAAAGCCACTTGTTCCGTCACGGTTCGATCCGATGTCGCCCTATGGTGGCGCTGGGTGGCTGAACGGCACGCTGCCTGGCAATGGCCGCCCAGCGGATGCGCGCTGGCCTGGTTTGCTTTGGTAGAATTGGCGGTTAGGCGGCTCCTTCAGGCGAGCCCAAGCGCTGCCCGGCGGCAGGTTATTGAGAGCCGCTGGGTTGACCATGCGAATGTAAAGCGGCGCCCGCAGCTCGATTACTCCGCACCAGGCGGCGGGCGTTCAAGTGGCCAGCCCACGCGACTACCTAGGCTTGGCCGAGGCGGGCGCTCATCTGCACTGCGTGGCTTTAAAAGCAGAAGGGCGGTCCCAACCGAAGACCGCCCTTCCGGGGTTGGCAGAAGGTAGGAAGCTTTGTCTGGCTAAGATCCAGCGCCGCCCGCTTGCGAGCTGGCAGCCGGTAGCGGAACCACCTGGGTCAACAAGCCTGCCTTGGCGCAGATGAAGTAAACCACTGCGCCCACGATGAAGGCAGCCACGGGGGCAGCGGGGAATGCCACGCCCAGCACTGGCAAGATGCCCACAATGAAGCCCAGCGCCCACGCAATCCAGCCGGCTGGATTGAACCCGGCCCGTGGTCCGGTCCACTGGCCGTGGTTGAGCAGATAGTCCACCATCATCGCGCCGCAGATGGGCCCGAACGAGGCACCAATAATCTCGAAGACAGTTACAGCTTTGCCCGCCTGCTCGGTGACTGCCAGTACGATGCTCACCGCAGCCCCGATGCCTACCGAAACGAATGGGTTAACCTTCGGCAGCGTGGTCTTGAAACTATTGGCCGCGATGAACGACGAGAAGCAGGCCGGCGGGAACGCAGCCAGGGCCAACAGGAACATAATCACCCCGGCGGCCTTGCTCCCCAGAATGGCTGCAATCAGCGACGGCGAATCGGGCGCCGCCACTGCCAAGGGGAGATTGCCTTTCTGGGCAGTGGCAAGCTCCACAGCCCGCTTACTGATCTCTTCGGAGCCATACGAGCCCGCCACAATCAGGATCCACAGCCCGGCGGTCACTACAACGGCCAGGGTGATCCCCACCAAACCGCCCATCTGCACGTCCTTCTTGTCGCGGTTATTGAGCCCGAAATCGACGCCAGCAGCTCCGGCTGTGGCGAAGAAGCCCACCACATACGTCAGCATGAAGGCCAAAACCCCAAACAACCCCAGCGCTTCAGGCGCGTTGGCGGCCAGCTTCTGGTGAGCGGCAATCAATTTGGCCGGCTCAAACCCGGCTAGCCCGCCAATCGTGTTCACCAGCAGGTAGAGCAGAATTGCTAGCGGTATCAGCGGCAAATAAGTGGCCACTCGAGCCACGTATTGAATGCCCTTCAGCCCTACAAACGCCGCCAACACCGCCCATACCACCATGATCAGCCTGGAGGGAATGCCGGTGAAAGCCTCCAACGCAACACTGGAGAAATACGTGTTGACGCCCAACCAGCCAAATTGCAGCACACCCATCAGGAACCCGGGCATGATGAAGCCGCCCTGGGCACCGAAGGTGGAGGTGCCCACGATGTAGAGCGGCAGGCCGGTCTTCATGCCAAACAGCCCCGGCACTAAGTAAAACAGGAAGTGACAGACCAACGCCGCAAAAACCAGCGTCACCAGAGCCCAGCCGACCCCTTGGGCAAGCGACCCGCCTAGGTTGCCTTGCTTGGTGGCCACGGCTTGTTGCCAAAACACAAACCACAAGAAGATCCCCGCGTAGGTTGGCGCGGTGTTCTTATACCAGGGCGCGCGCTTCTCTGGAGGATTGGGCACGGCACTGGTGATGTAGGATGGAAGCGTTGGTTGAGATGGCACGTTGTTCATACGATTGATGGTTCAATCCATAGGTGGAGGTTGGTTCGTTACGTCCTAAAGCCCAGCCCCGACCCGGGGGCTGGGGTTAAAGGGTGAAAGCCGGTAGCCGCACCAAGGCACCGCCTTTAAGTGCGGATTGATGGGCGCACAGCCCCACACAGGTCCAGTTGGCTGCCTGCTTGGCGTTGGGGAACGGATCGCGGTCTTCCACCAAGGCCATGATGAATTCGTGGGCCAGGTGCGGGTGGCTCCCGCCGTGGCCACTGCCCTGGGTGAAACTCAAATGGGTGTGTTTGGTCATATCGTAAACGCCTTTGGTGGTGAACTGCCGGATGGATGGCGGCAGGCGTTTGGCGTAATCGGGCGCCTGCACCAGCTTGGGAATCTTGGGCTCCGGCAACTTGGCCCGATGCAACACCAGCGGCTGATGCTCGATCAGGGGCCATTCCACCGACATTTTCGACCCATACACGTCGAAGCTTTCACGATACTGCCGGGCCACATCGAACAAGGACCGGTAAATGCGCGCGCTCAGGTCCGAGTCCTTGAACTTGATATGGGCCGTCTCGACCGCAAAGGGCGAGCCGTACCTCTTGATGAGCTCGGGTCGGATCGTGCCTGAGCCGAAGCAGGAGACGTATTCGGCCGTAAGGTTCAGCAGGGCGCAGACCGGCCCGACGCAGTGGGTGGCATACCACATCGGAGGTAACCCTGGCCAGTAATCCGGCCAACCGTCCATGTCCTGTTGATGACTGGCTTGCAGGAACTGGATCTTGCCCAGGTCACCGCGCTCGTAGAGCTCCTTGATGAAGAAGAATTCCCGGCTATAGACCACCGTTTCCATCATCATGTATTTGCGCCGGGTCTTGCGCACCAGGTCCACGATGCGCTTGCAGTCGGCTATCGAGGTAGCCATGGGCACTGTGCAGGCGACGTGTTTGCCGGCTTTCAGCCCCTCGATGGTCATCCAAGCATGGTCGGGGATGGGGGTGTTGATGTGAACCGCGTCGATGGCGGGGTCTTTGAGCAACTGCCGGTAGTCGGTGTAGCGATGCTCCACCCCGAACGCGTCCCCGACGGCGTCCAGCTTGGACTTGGTGCGCTGGCAGATGGCATACAGGTGCGCGTGGGGATGGCGCTGGTAAATGGGAATGAACTCGGACCCAAAGCCCAGTCCGACAATGGCCACGTTGATCTTTTGCTTTTTCATACCTGTCCGGCCCGCGCCGTCCCAAGGCGGCATAATCGCTTACCGAACAACAACGCCTGCGGACGGCCCAATTAGTGCCTAGGGGCACGGCTGTGTCAATGGCTTTTCGCACGATGCGTTGCAGCGCCGGGCTAGGGGTCTGTCGGACCTAGCTCATAGCTCCGGTGAGGTAGGACTTTTCAGCGATTCAGACAGTTGGGATTAACCAATTTCGGGAACCGGACGGCCTGATCAACACCTCAGTTCCGGCTGCCTCACCGAGGCGTTCGGCGGCCAAAGTCCCCACAGTTCAGTCCGGCCCCCCGCTTTTTTCAGCCCACCCCGGCCAGGCCCAGCCCCGCCCCCAACCGGTGCAGCCGCTTTACATTGTAGGCCAGGCACACCAAGGCCCATTCTCCACCGACTTTCTTCAGGCCCCAAAGCAGCAATTGCCGAAACCCCAGCACCACCGTGTGCTGGCCCAGCCCTTGGGGAATGCTCTGCACATCCGGCTCCAACTGACCTGCGTCAGTGGCACTGTCGCTGACCCGGTGGCCCACAATCAACTGGCTGCCTTCGGCATCCACTACCACCTGCGCGTTGTAGCTCAGGCTGTAGCCCTCACGCTGGTTCTTGCGCATCAGCCGCGCGTCCGGATCCGTCAGGTTGACCTGTTCCTCAAGCGCCGGAAGGTGCAGATGGTGTCATGATGCGGATGGGTGCTGCCGGTCAGGTAGCGCACTGGAATATCCCGGTAGGTGGCCCTCTTGATGCGGCGGAAACTGAAGATGCCGTTGGCGTAGCAGTAGGTCGTCAACGCCAACATCATGGGGGCGGACGTTGTTCAGCTCCACACCCCTTGGAGTTGACCGCGAAGGCTGACAACGGCAGCCGCTGGACAGCGTGGATGACGAAGTGGACCAGATCATCCTGGGCAACCCAGTCGCGCAGGTCTGGGGGCAGCAGCAAGGGGGTGTTCCGCTCGATGGTTTTGAAGCGCTGTGCCACCTTGCCTGACGGACCATCCTGGCCCCGCGGTTGTGCAATTCACGCCCATCTTCCCGGCAGAGAAGTCCGACGGGCTCCCAGGGCGATACCGCAACGTGCAATGACCTGGGTTGGGCCTTCGGCGATCGCAGGGCAGTTTCGTTAGCCGCAGAACGCTTGCCGCCTCCGGCCAATGAACCAACCTTACCTGCTTGGGGCGCACCCGCTAGGCGCTAAACCGCAATTCGCGCGCCGAGTGATCCTAGTGCTGACCCATCAGGGGGCATGGCGCCTGCACTTGGGGCCCTCGCCTTGGAGCATAGGGAGCGACTCGCCCCTCTGCGCCCGGTTGCTAATGCTCGGTGGTCAACATGCCGTGCTTTGCTCATTGACGGCTGCTGATGGGTGCCGCTCGCGGTTGGCGCGGCTGGCGGGGAACGTCCAAGGCTTTTGCCACAGCTTTTGCTCCCCATAGCGCGCTGCGCACAGCCCTCAAAAAACAAGGTTCACAATCCGCCCAATCTGGGCTAGCCTGTGGCGCGGTGGCAACTGAATTGGGTTTTGCACGCACCAACAAAGAAACGACAACGATGAAACGATACCTTGCTTGGCTGGCTGCACTGAGTGTGTTGACGGGATGCATCCGACCCGAGACCCGCGTTACCAGTTACCGCAGCGACGTGGGGGGCGACGTGGACATGCTGGTGGACAACGAATTGCCATCGCCACCCCAGCCCCGGGAGGTTATCTGGTTGGACGCCTACCGCATGTATCGAGGCACCAGCCGGGTTTACTATTTCCAGGTGCGCTACCTGGCCACGGCTGAGGTCGGGTTTATCGAGATTGAGCCGGGCCAATCGCTGACCATCATTGCCGATGGTGAGACGATCAAGCTTTCCAGCACCAGCGGCAGTCTCAACGAGCGTAACTTGATTCGAGGTGGGGCCTTTGCATCCGAGAAGGCCCTTTACGAGGTCAGTCGCGAGCAACTGATCACCATCGCCAAGGCTAAGAAGGTGGTCGTGCAAGTCAAAGGCTCCAAAGGCTTGGTCGAACGCGAGTTTGGCCAACGTAATTACGACGACTTCCGCGCCTTTGTAACCCGTTTCGCCCTCTAAAGCCAGCGGTTCAGGCTAACCTCTCGGCCTGCGTTGCCTGCGGCTTCGCTGGCGGCGTGTCCCAGTTTACTGCAGGCGGGTATGCCTGGCGTAGCGCAGGCTTGCTAACCTGCTGTATCGCCGAGCTCCAGCCGGCAGGGCCTCCCAACAGTTGATCCGTCGGACTGTCAGTGGCGTTTGCGGACTGGAGATCCACGATTGCCTCGCTGGCGCCCGCTTGCTCGACCGTGCGGGCTTTGCCATCACCTGGCTCTGGCAATCCGTTTGGCCGCTTCCCAACTGGCTCCAGTCGGTGGACCGGAAGCCCGGGCCACGGCATTGCCCCGGGGAGCCTGTAGGCGCCGAGGCGAGTCAGCGGAAAGCAACAGAAATGAGATGCGCCCCTGCTCAGAGATACCCGACTTTAGCATGGTCAAATCGATGCTGGCAGGTTACACCTGCGGTATGGCCGACGAGCGCAAGCCACCACAGCTTCCCAGCGCGCCGCCACCGCTAACGGCGCAGCCTCCAGTGGCCAGCCCGGGCAGTGGCTCTGGCCCGACCACCCCGCAAGCTGGGCTTGAACGGCACCCCGGGACTGGGCCACGGCAACCCTGGGCTATCGCTGTGATGTGGGTGCTGATTGTGGCGTTGGTCGTGGGGGCAGGGGTGTGGGCCTTGAAGTCATGCTTGGAGGTCCCGTCGAAAATGATCGGGACCGCAGGCCAGGCCTTGGCCACGGTAGCAGCGGCCTTTAACCAAGGCACCATGACCACTGCGTTTGTTAGTTACGCCACCACTGTCACCAATACCCTGCGGCTGCAAGTGGCCACATTACGGCAAATGGAGGTTTTTACCCGCACACAACAAACTGCTACCGCCTTTGGGTATGTGCCGCTGCCGGAGGTGGTGGTCGAGGCGCGGGCTCCGGTGGACTATAGCTACTACGTGGACTTAAACGGGCCGTGGCGGTTTGTGCTAGAGGGCAACCGGTTGCAGGTGTTTGCGCCGCCGCTTCAGTTCAATACACCCGCGGTGGACCCTTCGGCCATCACATACGAAGTGCGCAAGGGCTACTTCAAGACCGCCGAAGCCACTGAACAACTCAAACGGTCCATTGCCACGCTGGTCAAGCTGCGGGCTCGCGAGAATATGGAGTTGGTCCGGCCACACGCCCGTGAGCAGATCACTGCATTCGTCGAGCGATGGCTGGTTCGTGCCTATGCCGATGGCCGCGACTACGCCGTCAAAGTGTATTTTGCAGACGAGAAGCCTCCTGCCCCGCCGGTCGAGATGCCGGTGCTCAAGTGACCGAATGTGTCGCGGTCCAAGCCAGCCGAAGCCCCTCCAGCGTCAGCCCGGGTACCACGGCGGTAATCTCCGGCACATGGCGTGCCAGCCAAACCGCATAGCCGCCGGTGGCCACCACAGGCACGTGGCGTGTGTGGATACTTTGCTTCAGGTCAACCAGCAGGCCGCGCACCAAGGCGCAATAGCCTCGGACCACCCCAACGCGCATCGCTTGGACGGTGCTCCGGCCCAGCACAGCGCGGGTGTATCGGAGCGCGATGCGCGGCAGCCGCGCGGTGCGGCAATGCAAGTAGTCGGCCAACGCCGCTATCCCTGGGGCAATGACGCCGCCAATGTAGCAGCCGCGGCGATCCACCACATCGAAGGTCACCGCAGTGCCAAAGTCCACCACGATCACCGGCGCACCAAATCGGTGCCGGGCAGCCAACGCGTTCGCCAGCCGATCCGCACCCAGGGTTTCAGGCCGCGGATAATCCAGGGTTAATCCGCGCAACGTCGTGGCGGTCAACTCGAACGGGCGAATGCGCCACAGCCGGGTCACCGCACGGCGCACCTGTGGGGTGGCTTTGGGCACCACGCTACACAAGGCTGCGGTAGACACTGAGCTGCGGCCCACGAACGCCCGCAGCCCCTCCACAGCAGTGCCGTCAAACCAGCCTGCGGTGGGCAGGTCAGCGCGTCGGCATACTCGCTGCGCATCGGCCAAACCCACGTGCGTGTGGGTGTTGCCGATGTCCAGGAGCAACAGACAAACCTTACCGGGCTGCATGGCGTCAACGGCTGGAGCTAGACACCAGCTTCAGAGCTGCAAGCCCACAGCTTCGCAAGCCGCAGTCTGCCTGCCCCAGGTAGGGCATGAGTTGGACAGGGTGCGCCGCGGCCCTGTGGTGCCTGGCCCGACGGGAGGCGTTGTGTGTCAGACGATGATTGGGCACCGGCACTGTCATTCCTTTTCCACGGTCACGTCCCCGCTCAGGATGGTTTCCAAATGCCCGTGTTCAGTGCGCAGCAACAATGCCCCGTCCCGGTCCAGGGCCTCAGCCCGTCCCTCGATGATTCGATCACCCACACGCACCCGCACCCGCCGGCCCAAGGTGGTGCAGTGCGCCGCCCATTCCTCAGCCACTTCATCGAATTGATGCCGACATATCCGCGCGTAGTCGTGGTCCAGCTCCCGCAACACCGCCGCGGCCAACTCGGCACGTCGATAGCTTTGGCCTGTTTCAATCTGGATTGAAGTGGCTAGCTTGCGCAGCTCGGGCGGGAAATCCGTCAAGCTCAGGTTGACATCGACCCCGATCCCCAGCACCACATGTTTGATCTGGTCCAGCTCCGCGCTCAGCTCGGTCAGGATGCCCGCCAACTTGCGGCCCCGCACCACCAGGTCGTTTGGCCACTTGATTTCCGGTTTTAAGCCGGTGTGCTGGTGGACTGCGCGCACCAGGGCTGTGGCCGCGGCCACTGTCAGTTGCGTGGCTGCTTGCGGCCGCAGGTGGGGCCGCAGCAACACCGAAAACCACAGACCCTTGCCCGCCGGCGAGGCCCACCTGCGGCCCAGCCGACCCCGACCGCGAGTCTGGGCTTCCGCAAACACTACCACACCTTCCGGCGAACCGTCGCGCGCCAGCTTCTCCACCACGTCGCTGGTGGAAGTGGTCTCCCTGAAAACCCGCACATCGCGCCCGATCACTTTCACCGGACCCAACAGCGCCACCAAGTCATCGGCATGCAACAAATCCGGCGCGCTCACCAGGCGTAACCCCTGATGCGGCGTTTGCACAATCTCGTAGCCCAGCGCCCGCAGCCCGTCGAGGTGCGCCTTGACCGTAGCGCGGCTACAGCCCAAATGCCGAGCCAGACTGCTGAGCGTGGGGCCTGGCGCGCTGCTTTCCTGCCGCAGCAACGCTAAGATCGTGGCGTCGAGTGTCATGCCCATCTTCGCCAATTAGACCGGTTCAAGGGCCTGGGCTGTTGGCCAACTTCCTGGATGCTGTAGCCTGGCGGCGCGCAAGAAAAAGCAGGCCGGCAGCCAGCAACCACCGCAACGTCTTTTGCCACTTCGCCTACGGGCCGTCCAATCCTTAACCCGGGTCTTCGCATTCAAAGTCCAGCCCAATGTCCACCGCCGGCGCTGAATGCGTCAAGGCACCCACCGAGATAAAGTCCACTCCGGCTTGGGCAATCTGGCGCACCGTGCGCAGCGTCACGCCCCCGCTGGCCTCGGTCCGCGCCCGGCCAGCGACCAACTGCACCGCCGCACGCAATTGTCGGGGTGACATGTTGTCCAGCAAGATCATGTCTGCCCCAGCCGCCACCGCTTGAGCCACTTGTTCCAAGGTGTCGGCCTCCACCTCGACGGTCAGCCGCGGCCACCGTGCCCGTGCGCGCTGGACGGCCACGGCAATCGGGTTAGGCGCCGCGCCCTTCAGCGCCGCCAAGTGATTGTCTTTGATCAACACCTGATCGAACAGACCGAACCGGTGATTGAACCCGCCGCCACAGCGCACAGCGTATTTTTCAAGGCGCCGCAGGCCAGGAGTGGTCTTGCGCGTGTCAAGGATGCGTGCCCGGGTGCCCCGCACCGCCTCCACAAATCGTGCCGTCAACGTGGCGATGCCCGACAAGTGTTGCACGAAGTTCAGCGCTACCCGCTCCGCAGCCAACAGCGCCCGCGCCGGGCCACGCACCACCAGCAGCCGGCTGCCGGCCACGGCCCGCTGTCCGTCCCGCATGAGCCGACGCACTCTTACCCGAGGCGAGGCCATGCGAAATGTCAGCTCGGCTATGACCAAGCCCGCCACCACCAGGGGTTCACGGGCTACCATCACCGCCCGGGCGCACTGGCCTGCAGGTACCACAGCCCACGAGGTCACATCCCCCGAGCCGATGTCTTCAGCCAAGGCTTGCTGCACCAGTCGCCGCAATTCGCCTAAGGGCAACGACGAACGCACGGGCCTAGACTGAGCCAGGCTGCCCCGGCTCTGAAGCAAAAACTAGGCGGGCTGCAAACCTCAGTACCGTTCCGGCGCGGCCTTCCATCAGCCTGGCTTGCCGACAGAATAGGGGACGCCGTGCAGGTCCCCGGGCAGGGGCTACCAATGGCAGTGGCTCGACAAGCAGGCCCTGCAGGTCTCGGGTTTCGGGCCTTGGGGACGCCAACTGGCAAATAGGGGCACTTTGTCGGGCAAAAACCACGAACACTGCTCTAGCTGAACCGCCAGCTCGGTCAAGGGCCTCACCATGGCTCTTCCCAGCCAGCATCGACGGCCACCAGACCCCAAAGGCTGGATCCGGCTGAAGGGCCCCGCGGGCGCCAAAGACACCAGGCCGCCCCAAAAGATGTGCAGCTTGCCCTTCCGCACGCGCACTTCGCCACGAGGCTAACTGCGTAACGGCGCTCGGGGTCGGCTGAAGCGGCCACAGGCCGGGTGCGGCCCCAGCCAGTTGAGGGCCTGAGACAAAGATTCGCTGAAACTTTTTTGCCGCTCGTGTGTCTAATTTGGTGTGACAGCAAATGGATTCGACAAGTCCAGTTGGCCGGCGTTGGGCCTGCTGCTACTTCAGAGTCCGGGCTTTGACAGGATTGTGTGGCGGAAGTCCGGGCTCCTTCACCTTTATCATCGCCACAACCAACCCCACGTTTGTCGCCCTCTCCACCAACGCCGGCCAACCTGCTCCGACAGTTAGCTGTCACCTGAACGCTGCCGGGGCTTGGACCTCCAGCGCCGCTTCCAGGACGGATCGGCCTGGGGTCGGCCCGGGCAGCGTTTCAGCTTTTGGCGCATCCACCCACGTCGGCGCCTAGGGCTGGATCGGCTTAAACTTGAACTTCTGGCCCCCGACACTCGCCTCGTACATCAGGCCGGTTTTGGCCAGGGTAAAGACCGCCACGCCCAATCGGTATTTGGCGTTTTTTGAGGCGCCTGCTGCCGCTGCTACCGCACTGACCTGCGCACTCATGGCAAACCGGCCAGCCTTGAACGCCTCGAGCGCTTCCGTGGTCTCGAAAAAGATCAGTTCCGAATATGCCTGCCCACCAAGTTGAAATCCGACTGTCACCTGGGTCAAGGTAGCTTCCCCGATCAACTTGCCCTTCTCGAACACCAGGCCGGTGCCCCGAGCCCCGCCAACGCCAATACCACCCTTACCCACGGTAGGGAACACAGCGTAGCCGACAGCCTCGTCGAAAAACTTCTTCAGATCCGGGTCCGTCTTTTTGAACAGCTCGATGGTTTGTTCGACCTCCTTTCGTTTCTCAGCCAAAGCGCTGGGTTTGTCGGCTGCCCAAGCCACTGAGCTCAACCACAACGCCAGCCACAGGCCGGTCACCCTACCGATACTCAACTGCAGGCCGGTTCGCATCGTCAGTTCGAATCGCAGGGCACAGCTTGCCTGTTGGTCCCGAGGCGGTCAACCACAACCTGGCGCCATCTTCAACCGAAGCGTCTGCTCTCCAACCGCCACCTGACCTGACGTTCAGGCCCCGGCATCGGCTTTCCCCGACCTCTGCCACGCCCTACACAAACTCACGGTGCCTCGGCATCGACCGCCCTGTGGACCAACTTTGGACCAAACTGTCCCCACAGACGTCCTGAGCAGCTCGGGGGTGTTGGTAGATCGAAGTTTAGCTTCGAAAGCTGTCTCTACGAGTTCGGAGTCCGGCGGACCGGCCAAAGCGTGGCTACGGACGGTTGAAGCATCGGGCATCGAGCATAGCAGTTTCAACCACCCCCGCGCGGCTGTCGCACACCTGCCTCAGAGCAGGCGCACCGCCGCCATGAGGTGAGACGCGTGCCCATTTCATCTCATCTGCTGAGTTCCGCCCGTGTTGGAAGAGCCAGCGGCCTGAATAGAGCATGTGGAGCGCAGAGTTTGGCCGCCTCATCGGACCAGCGGGATGGTAGTCCCGGACAAGCATTGCGCATCCTTGGGCAGGCAAGTCGCCACGCTCCAAATGCTGCCGCGAAAGGATGGGCGCTTGCACGTGGGCCAAGCATATCAAGTGCGCCAGTTTTCCTACTATCTTTGGACTCTGCACTCTGGCGCTACCCAAGCAAGCCCTTCGTCTGATCGGTTTGCTCCCGTGATTCTGGTCGGCTCGACTCCCCGTCGTTGCGCCCAGTTGCCCCTCGCCTCCGTTCGTCCCGAAACCATTATCGACCTTCCCAGTCGCCAAAAGCGCTCACACAAACAACCTTCAGACTTCGTCCGTATTTTTCGTGTGCTCTGCCATTTGATGGTTCCCCGAAGCTGTGGCCAGTGGTTTTCGGCAGGCAGCCGAAATCACGCCCCCAGCTCCAGGCTGCGAGCTGGCAGCTCCTAGCCACATGCCCCGTGTTCCCGCCAAGGACTCATCGGCTGGCCAGACGATTACGACCGGGCGAGCCGGGCGCTTTCAGAAATCGCAGTTGCACACGCTCGCACCTCAGCGCACCCCCGCTTCACCGACTTGGAAAGTTGGCAGCGCGCGTTTCGGACCATCCGCACCGGCAGCCCAGACCAACTTCTTCCAGCCAGCCCCCAGCCCGAGGGTACTACCTAACAACGCGCCGCGCAGGAAGTGTTGGCTGCACTGACGGTGTATGAGCCGGTTCTGACCGAGCTGCGCCAAGCAGCCCGTCGGCCCCTGGTGCGGTTCCTTATCCCTTACGATGAGGGGAACTGTGCGGAGGTGCTGATGCCTTTCTTGTCTGACTTGCGGAAGGTGGTGCTGGTGCTCCGGCTCAGGGTGGCAGCCAACTTGGGCGCTGGCCAGCCGCAGGCCGCACTGGGTGACATATGGCTGATGCTGCGGATCACGGACGCCATCAAGAGCGACCCGATGCTGACATCGCAGTTGGTGGGGATAGCCTGTTTTAGGATCACTAGCGAAGCCATTCGCGAGGGGTTAGCCTATGGGCAATGGTGCGACCGGAACTGGCTGCATTGCAGGCTCGGCTAAGCAGCTAGAACTTTGTCGCCGACTCACAGCGCGCGCTGCGGGCCGAGCGCGGCCAGATGCTGGCGGCCGCCCAATCCATACGGCGTGGCTCGGAACCCGGCGGGGCGACTGTTGGACAGGGGCAGGAGGGGCTGCGCAGGCTTGGTGGCTCAGAAGGGGATGTTGGGCGGATGGTTAGAATTCGAGCTGGCCAACCACTGCCGTGCGGTCCATGGCCTCTTGCTGCCGGAAGCAGTGGTGCGCCAGCAACCGATCGACCCGGACCGCACAGCTCGTGCTGTGGCCTCCATCAAACCCGCAAAAGCTTCTTTGACCGAGCTGGTCCGGCATCATGCGCTAGCCGGCATGCTGATCGGCGGCTTGGAACGTGCCTATGCCCGCTTTGCCCATGCAGAAACTTTAGCTCATCAGGCCAGCTTGGCTTGCGCCCTGGAACGGTATCGGCTGGCCCACGGGCAGTATCCGGACAGCCTCGACCTGCTGATGCCGGCTTGGGTGAAGAAGCTGCCGGCTGACGTGATCACCGGTTCCTCTGTGCGCTCCCGTCGCGGTTCGGATGGGCGATTTGTCGCGTGGTCTGTCGGCTGGGATGGCCAGGACAATGACGGCCAGGGCTCGGAACGACCCGACGGGCCGGACTGGGTTTGGGAACCGTTGCTCAAGCGGAGCCAGTAGTCGGTCGCAAGCCGCACTGGCACAAGCTTGAGGCTGGGTTGTGAGCTTGCCCTGGCTGCGGGGGATTCGTAGAACGGCGGGGTGAAACCGAAACTAGCCACGGCGCCAGTGGTCGTGCGCGCGGCGGGCTCGGGTCTGACGCGCGGCCTGCGGCGCTACCTGTATTTGACTGCCACGATCACCGGGGCAGCCATCATGATTGTGGAAATCCTGGGCGCCAAGATGCTGTCGCCTTACGTGGGCACCTCGCACTTTGTGTGGACAGCGCAGATTGCTGTGACGCTGGTGGCGCTGGCGGCTGGCTACTACCTGGGCGGCCGGCTGGTGGACCGATCCCTGCACCTGGGCCGGCTGTATCGGGCCATTGTGGTGGCTGGGCTGTATTTGGCCTTGACGGTGCGCGCCACTCGCCCGGTGGCTTACGCCAGCCTGGACTTCAGCTTGCCAGTAGGTTCGTTGCTCAGCTCGGTGGTGCTGTTTTTCGTGCCGCTGGCGTTGTTGGCCATGGTGTGCCCGTTTTGTGTGCGGGTGCTGACTGAGTCGGTGAGCGGCGTAGGCTCGAATGTCGGCCGGCTGACGGCTTTGAGCACCTTGGGCAGTTTCGTCGGCACACTGTTGATTGGCTACGTGTTGATTCCCTACCTGCCCAACTCGGTCACCATGAGCGCGACAGCGCTGGCGCTGGTGGCGGTAGGAGGTGGCTATTGGCTGGGCTGGGGCCGGGGAGCGCGGCAGCGTGTGGCGGTAGCTGCCTGGGTTGCGGCAGCAGTGGGGCTAGCTGTCTGGGGCCAGCAAGCTGAGCGGTTCCAGCGCGAGGGTGTGGTCGAGCTATTCCGAGCCAACTCGAATTATGGCCTATTGCAGGTCTTGCACGTGAAAGACACCCCCCGCCGCTATTACGTGAACGACTACCTAACCCAGAACACTTACGACACCAACCTGCACCAGAGCGTCTCGATGTTCACCTGGCTGCTGTATGGGTTGGCCAAGGCTTACACGCCTGCGCTCAACGACGTGCTCTGCATTGGGTTGGGTGTGGGGATTGTGCCCCGCCAATTTGCCCAAGACGGCGTGCGGGTGGATGTGGTGGAGATCAACCCGGCGGTGGTCCCGGTGGCCTGCCGGTATTTCGACCTGGACCCCCGCCGGATGAATATCATCATCGCTGACGGTCGGTATGTGCTGAACCGCACGACCAATCGCTATGATGCTGTTGTGCTGGATGCGTTTTTGGGCGATTCGTCCCCGTCGCATTTGATGACGCGCGAGGCGTTCGAAGCAATTCGCCGCGTGTTGCGCCCCCACGGCACGGTCGTGATTAACACCTTCGCCGAGCTGGAGCCGGGCCGGGACTTTTTTGCTGCGTCGCTGGCCAAGACCTTGGCTGCGGTGTTCCCGAGCGTGCGCATCCATAGTTCCGGCGGCGGCAACACACTCTTTGTGGCTTCGCCCCGCACCAACCTGGCCATGGTGCATGAGCCGGACTTGGAGCAGGTGCATCCCAGTTGCCGATGGGAAGTGGAGCAGGCTTACAGCGGGTTGCGTGAGACCGACCCCAACCATGGACGGGTGCTGACTGACGACTATAATCCTGTCGAGTTTTACGATGCGGCGAACCGGGAACGCACCCGCCGATATCTGGCCCAAGCCATGCGCCAATTCTGAGTGCGGGGGGCGCAGTCGCTCCGAGCCGCCAGGCCAAAAGCGGGCTGCGCTTAGCGGCTAGATCGGCCTGTCACGCTGGACCGGAACCAAGTCAGCTTGCTGCCGGGCGACGCGAGACGCCGGCGTGGTGGCCGCCGCTGGGCCGGGCCGCGTCAGTCCCCACTGTATTTATAGTTGTAGCCGCCGATAGGGTCGCGCGTGTAGGCAGGGTTGATCCCGTCGTAGTAAATGGGGATGTAGTCCACATGCCCATCGACAAACCCGACCATGTTGAGTGCGTTGTTGTAGAAGGGCTCGTTGCGTTTTCCGGTCTTGCTATGGTGCCACGACAGCGGCGCGTGCGCAGTCCATTCCATCACGAGCAGGGTTTGGGCCGGGTCGCGCACGCGGCTCAGGCGCCAACCCGCGATGTTGGGAATGCCGGGCAAGTTCACCCCGTTAAACACGTAACTGTTAAAATCGGTCTTAGCGCTCTGGCAAAAGGGCACCGGATTGCCCAGCTCGCCATAGCCTCGGTCCTCAGGACACGCAAATACCTTGTCATTGGCCGAAGAGGGACCCGTCAGCCCGACGTAGCGTTTGACCTGCTCTTTGTACCACCACCACATGCCCGGGGGCGGACTGGGGTTGAGCAGGGGTAGAGTTTCGCGATGGTCGTGCGCATACATCAGCACCGCTTTGCTAATCAGCCCCACATTGGCCCGGCAGATGGCCAGCCGCGCCTTGGTCTGCATACTGGTCAGCACCGCAAACGCCACTGCAGCCACCAACGCAATTGCGGCCGAGGTGGCCAGTAGCTCCGTCAGGCTGTAGCCCGACAGCCTGAGCCGCACTTGCTCAGTCCCCGTGTTGTGGGTCAGTAGCATCCTCATACAGCCTGGCCAGGCGACTTCATTCCCCAAGCCTCCGGACTCGTGGAGCCTGAACAGGTATAGCAGCGCGACATCGCCAGGTGCTCCACAACTCACAGACCGGCTGCCTGAGGCGCAGGCGCCTCGGTTTGATTGGTTGCTGTGACCAGTCGGTAGAACAAGTCGAACCAGGCTTGGGGCATGGTGGGTTTAAGAGCGGTGAGGCTGGCTTCGCGCCGATCTACCACCGCTGCATGCAGCAGGCCGTTGGCGAACAACTGGCGCAGATTCACTTGGTTTGGGATCGGGCCGGTGCACAGCGCCACCACGCGCGCGTGCCGCCCGCGGAGCCGCGTCAGCGCCGGGTTGTTCAATGGGGGCGGGCCCATGAACGACACCACCACATCGTTGGTGGAGGTCTTGCGCAATAGTTCGGCAAAGTCACCTGCCGGCACCGCCACCGGCCGCAATGGGTCCACCCGAATCAGCCGCGTCAAGGCCACCGGTTGGCCCGCTTGACGACAAACCTGGCGGAAAGCTTGCAGTTGGATGTCGGTGGCCGGCGCTTTAACCTCACTGGTATCGCGCACCACCACGATCAGCCGCCCGCCCGGCCCCAGCAAGCTCAAAGCCTGCTGGGCCATCACCTGGCCGATACCCTGGTGCAACGCCACGTTGGGGCGTGGAGGCCTGGGCAGCCACTGCCAAACAAAGAATATCACGACCCCGATCAAAATCAGAGCTGCGACTAACCGGATGATTGTTGCCTTACGCATCCCAACGGCTTCCAAGCCGATCCACTTGTTGTCTTGGACCGAATTACCGCCACAGCCGTCACGTTTTGTCGAGGGCGATTTTGGCTGCCGACCCTTCCCCGGCCCCGACCGGGCTGGGGTGTATCACCCCAGGGCAAGCGCAGCGCCGCCCTGGGTGGGCAAGTCGCCCCATTCTGTTTTCAAACATTCTCCGAAACACCTGCCCGCCCGACCGCAGCGCTCACGACCCGAGGGCTCGCCTGCCGAGGCCAAAGCGGCGTCAAAGCCGCCGCACTCCAAACGCTGGCGCAAAAGCGTTGCCGCTTGCCTGAACGCGGAGCGTCTAGCCTGCGCCAGCATGGGACATGGGCCATGGAGCGTGGGGCCTGGGGCCGGCGCTACGGTTCGGTGGGCTCAATGAGCTGCCGAGAGTGCTTAGCGGGTGATCCCAACGCCGCGCGTTTAGCCGCCCAGCTCACGA
>Ga0078972_1008639_pt1 | contig 21024 bp, 20 predicted proteins | sample YelNatPaOPGAMG01_FD_67568 | JGI IMG/M metagenome (GOLD analysis project Ga0078972, IMG submission 67568) | Hot spring thermophilic microbial communities from Obsidian Pool, Yellowstone National Park, USA - OP-RAMG-01 (SPADES assembly) (version 2) | ecosystem: Environmental > Aquatic > Thermal...
AGAAAGGGGACTTGATGTAAAAATAATTCCAAAAGTATATGAAGGAGATAGACCCAATATAGTTGATTATATAAAAAACAATCAGATTCATTTAATAATTAATACACCCTCTGGAAAAAAGCCAAAGAAAGATATAATTTCAATAAGAACTCTTGCTGTCTGGAGAAATATTCCATTAATAACAACAATTCCGGGAGCAAAGGCAACATTATATGCAATAAAAAAATTAAAAGAAAAAGAAATTGAAGTAAAAGAGATAAAAGAATATTACAGGATGAGAGAGAAATAAATGGTAGGAATAATTGATTTTGGTTCCCAGTATACTCAACTTATAGCAAGAAGAATAAGAGAATTGAAAATTTACTGTGAAATTTTGAGTTATTCAATAAAATATGAAGAGTTAAAAGAAAAAAATGTCAATGTTGTTATTTTATCTGGAGGTCCAGGTCATGTGTATGAAGAAAATTTAATATTTGATAAAAGAATCTTAAACGGAGATTTTTATGTTCTTGGTATATGTTACGGAATGCAACTTATAGCAAAATTAAAAGGTGGAGAAGTTTCACATGGAAAAATAAGAGAATATGGAAAGACATTATTTTATCCAGATACAAAAGAAAAAATTTTTGATGGATTGAATAAAGAAACAATTGTATGGATGAGCCACTGGGATTATGTGAGTAAAAAACCGGAAGGATTTAAAATTATAGGTAGAAGTGAAAATATTGAAATTTCTGCTATGGTTGATAAAGAAGGCAAAATTTATGGTCTTCAATTCCATCCAGAAGTTGTGCATACAAAGGAAGGCAAAAAAATATTTAAAAATTTTCTATATAAAATATGTGGTCTTAAACCTGACTGGAACCCTGAAATAATGATAGAGAAAATTGAAAATGAAATAAGGGAAAAAGTGGGAAATAAAAGGGTAATATGTGCTTTAAGTGGTGGAGTTGATTCATCTCTTTTATCAATAATTCTGAATAATGTATGTGGTAAAAATTCTTTGAGTATATTTGTAAATAATGGACTTTTAAGAAAAAATGAACCGGAAAATATAATAAAATTTTTTGAAAAAAGGGTTAACTTCAGATATGTTGATGCATCAGAATTATTTCTTGAAAGGTTAAAAAATATAGAAGACCCTGAGGAAAAAAGAAAAATTATAGGGAATACATTTATTGAGATTTTTGAAAAAGAAGGAGAAAAATTTGGTGCAAAATATCTGGCACAAGGAACTTTATATCCTGATGTTATTGAAAGTACATCTCCATTTAAAGGTCCATCAGTTAGGATTAAGACACATCATAATGTCGGTGGATTACCTGAAAAAATGAAATTTAAACTTGTTGAGCCATTTAAATTTCTATTTAAGGATGAAATAAGAAAAATTGCAAAAAAAATTAATCTTCCTGATTTTATAATTAAAAGGCATCCTTTCCCTGGCCCTGGACTTGCTGTAAGAATTATTGGAAGTATAAATAAAGAGCGACTTGAAATTTTAAAAGAAGCAGATGTTATTGTTGAGGAAGAAATTAAAAAAGCAAAATTATATGATAAAGTATGGCAGGCATTCGCAGTTTTACTTCCTGTTAAAAGTGTTGGGATAATGGGTGATAAAAGAACATATGAGAATGTAATTGCTTTAAGAATCGTTAAAAGTGTTGATGGAATGACTGCTGACTGGGTAAAAATTCCTTATAAAGTTCTTGAAAAAATATCAAATAGAATAGTGAATGAAGTAAAAGGAGTAAATAGGGTTGTATATGATATAACCTCAAAGCCTCCGGCAACTATAGAATGGGAATGATTTTAATCTTCATGTCATAAAGCAGAATTGTCAATTATTTTAAAAATATGGTAAAATAAAATCAATGATTAAAGAAAGAAAAATTGAACATAATCTTTTCCCATTACTTGAAGAATTAAAGATAAAATTTGAAAAGGATTGTGACATTATTTTTTGTTACATATTTGGTTCATATGCTACAGGGAAAATAAAACCGCTTTCAGACATTGACTTTGCTTTTTATTTTAAAGAAAGTATTGATTTTTTTGAAAAAAAATTGGAAATTTTAGAGGTTATTGAAGAAACTTTAAAAACAGATGAAGTTGATATAGTTGTTTTAAACGACATTACACCTTCATTTTTTAAAGAAATTTTTAATAAAAAAATTGTTTTTATAGATAAAGACAAAAATAAAAGATTTGAATTTGAAATAAAAAAATTAAGAGAATATTTTGAAACTGAAAAATTGAGGGAATTATCTGAAAAAAGTTTGATTAAAAGAATAAAAAATGGGAAATATGGTCATTCCACTTCCAGTGAAAAATCGTCTTGAAAAACTTGAAATTGCCATAAATAAACTTAATGAGTTGAAAAATCTTTCTTTTGATAGTTTTTTAAATGACTGGAAATCTCAAGATAGTGCATGTAGAAATTTTCAAGTTGCAGTTGAAATTTGTGTTGATATAGGCTCCTTTATATTAAGTGAAAAAGATTTACCAGTTCCTGATATTTATTCAAAGGTTATAGAAGAAATTAGAAAAATAGGGATTATAGATGAAAATACTGAAACACTTTTAAAAAAACTTATAAAATTTAGAAATATCATTGTCCATGAGTATTTATATATTGACCTTGAAAAAGTTTATAATAACTTTTCTTTAATATATGTTTTTGAAGAATTTGCAAAATCAATTGTAGAATATTATTCAAAAAATCAATAGTGCTTTCCGGTCAAAAATTTCAAAATAAAATCCCATCTACCTAAAAATCCATTTTTACTTGACAGAAATAAAAATTTGTTTTAAAATTAAAAATAAAAGGAATAAAAATGAAGAAAAAAAATATAATTTTGAAAATAATTTTTAAAGAAGGACCTTTATTTAGGGAAGAAATTGTTAATAAATCTGGCATAGGAAATATTACAGTTGGTAAAATTATAAAAAATTTAATTAAAGAAGGAAAGATAGTAAAAGATGGTAAGGTTATTTCAGGAAGAGGGAGAAGTAAAAGTTTATATAAGATTAACCCAGACCTTTATTACATAGAAACAATCTCTTTTGATGGTTCAAAATTTATCGGAGGGGTTACAAACTTTGAGGGGAAAATTATTTATAAATTTGGAAAAAACTTAAAAATAGAGAATCAAAAAAATTTTATTTCTGAAATTAATTCAATTATTGAAAAAATAGAAAAGGATTTAAAAACTGAAAAGAAAAAAATAGAAAGTTTTGGTTTATCTATTCTTGGTTCAATTGATGTTAAGAAAGGAGAAATTCTTGGATTGTGTAACTGGAAAAATTGGAATGTTATAAATTTAAAGGAGATTTTTAAAAAGGATTTTTATATTTTTGATATTCCTGATGTTCTTGCAAGGTCTGAATACGAAAATAGAAAATCTGAAAAAATAAAAAATCTTTTATATATTTATCTTGGAGAAGGTATAGGTCTTGGATGTATTATTAATGGGAAACTATTTTATGGAAGTAATGGAAATTTTGGGGAGATAGGACATTTGATAGTAAGAGAAGATGGTGAAAGATGTTATTGTGGGAATTATGGTTGTCTTGAAAAATTTGCAGGTATAAATTCAATAATAGAAAATTTAAAGAATGGTATAAAAGAGGGTGTCCATTCTGAGGTTGAGAGAGTTGTAGAAGGAGATATAGAAAAAATAGATATAGAAAAAATAAAAATTGGGGTTGAAAAAGGTGATAAGTTGTGTTTTGAAGTTATAGAAAAAGCAGGAAGATATATAGGAAAAGTTAGTGCTATTCTTTTAAATATATTTAATCCTGAAATAATGATTTTTGGTGGTCCACTAACAATCATTGGAGAACCCCTTCTTTCAATAATCAAATATAGGATTAAAAAAGAAACATTACCTTTTCTATTTAAAGATTTAAAAATTGAGTTTTCAAATATGGATGAAATAGAAGGAATTATTAAAGGGACATCTTTTTCAATTATTGATATTATTAAAGAGGATAAAAGTGTAATTTAAGGAGGTGGAAAATGAAAAATATATTAAGATTAGGTAAAATAAAAAAGAAAGGGGGTGAAAATATGAAAAGATATGGCTTTACATTGATAGAACTTTTGGTAGTGGTGGCAATAATTGCCATCCTTGCAGCAATGCTTCTTCCTGCATTAAGTAAGGCAAGGGAAAGGGCAAGAACTTCAGTATGTCTTAATAATCTAAAACAGATTGGGCTTGCTTTTGAAATGTATAAAAATGATTATGAAGAATATTATCCTCCTTATTATTATTCCGGTTCTCCATCCGTGCTCTGGACAGACCTTATTTTAAAATATATTGTTTCCTTTCCAGGAGTTTATGCTCCTACAGGAAAACCTAAAATTTGGAGTGTATTTGTATGTCCGTCTGTAAAAGGAACGCAGAGTATAATAGTTTACAATAGCGTTGTAAGTTATGGATATAATTATTATCATCTTGGAAGTTCACTGGCATATCAGGCAGGTAATTATAAACCAGCAAAGGATAGTCAACTGAAAAATAAAGGAGCAACAATTTTACTTGCAGATACTTATATATCACAGAATATTGGAATGAAATGCGGATATTATACACTTTATCATATTTATTCAACTGCCTATTATACAGGACTTCTTGAGGCAAGGCATTCAAAAGGTGTAAATGTATTATGGTGTGATGGTCATGCATCAAATGTTGTAATTCCAATTAAAGCAGAAGATAAATTTGGATATAATTCTACAGAAAATCCATATTGTTATTATCCATTCAGAAAAGGTAATGTAATTGGTGATCCAGAAAATTATTTTGATAGATATTGATTTATTGAATTTTAAAAAGGAGGGCAAATGAAGAAGTTAAAAGTTGCAGTTGTTGGAACTGGATGGGTTTCAGGAGAGCATATGTCTGCCTATATTCAGAATCCAAATTGTGAACTTGTTGCTGTTTGTGGAAGAACAAAAGAATCTGCAGAAAGGAAATTAAAAGAATATGGTTTTACTGCAAAAATATATACTGATTATAAAGAAATGCTTGAAAATGAAGAAATAGATATTGTCTCAATATGCACTCCAAATAATTTACATCCAGAAGAGACAATTATGGCAGCAGAATATAAAAAACATATTTTAATTGAAAAACCAGTTGCTTTAAATGAAAATGATCTAAATAGAATGCTTGAAGCAGTTAGAAAGAATAAAGTTAAGACACTTGTAAGTTTTGTTCTACACTGGAATCCACTTTTAATGACAATAGATAAACTTTTAAAAGATGATACAATAGGTCATATTTATTATGGAGAAGTTGATTATTTTCATGGAATAGGTCCATGGTATAAACAATACTGGTGGAATATAAAAAAAGATATTGGTGGAAGTTCTCTTCTTTCAGCAGGATGTCATGCAGTTGATGCATTATTATGGTTTATGAATAAAAAAGCAGTTGAAGTATTTTCATATTCAACAAGGAGTAAAAATCAAGATTTTAGAGAATATGAATATGACCCAACAAGTGTAACTTTAATAAGATTTGAGGATGGTTCAATTGGAAAGGTTGCCTCTTCACTTGATTGTAAAACTCCATATATTTTTAATATTGAACTATTTGGAGAAAAAGGAACAATAAGAAATAATAATGTTTTTGCACCTCATAAGTTTCCAGGACAAACTGGCTATATAACAATTCCTACAATTTTACCAGATAGTGGAGATGTTCGGCATCATCCATTTGAAGGAGAAGTTAACCATTTTGTTGATTGTATTCTGAATGATAAGAAACCATTTCCAGACCTTGAAGATGCTGCAATAACACATAGAATTATATTTAAAGCAGACCTATCAGCAAAAACTGGTAAACCTGTATCCTTAAAATAAAGGAGGAGGTGGAAAATGAAAAATATATTAAGATTAGGCAAAATAAAAAAGAAAGGGGGTGAAAATATGAAAAGATATGGCTTTACATTGATAGAACTTTTGGTAGTGGTGGCAATCATTGCCATCCTTGCAGCAATGCTTCTTCCTGCATTAAGCAAAGCAAGGGAGAAAGCAAGACAGGCGACATGTATAAATAACTTAAAGCAGATACATCAAGGATTTATGATGTATGTAATGGATTATGATGAATATTGGATGCCTCCAGTTGTTCCAGAAGCATCAAATACAAGTAAAAAATGTCTCACACAAACATTAGTTGGAAGTTATATGTATCCTACCTGGGCAACATGGTTGGTAAAATTAGGATATATAAAAGGAAATGTAAACCTATCAAATCCTGGAGGCGTTTTTATATGTCCGTCTGCTCCTAAAGCCGAAAAAATAGGTTATCCTTCTTATATATATAATTGCTGGTATGTAAATTATAATCTTACATATTACCCACAAAACTTTAAATTTTATTCAGGTGTTGCACTACACAAAGATTCTACTATTGAAGATAGAAGTGGAACAATAGTTGTGATGGATGGTTATTATCAGCAGATAGAGGATACAGGGCACTTTGGAAGGATAAAGTATAGACATACAAATGGGTTTAATGCTGTATTTGTTGATGGGCATGCAGAATTGGTTAAAACAAAAATAGATGTAACAAATTACAAAATGCTAACATGTGGTAAAGAATGAGTCCATTTGGGAATATAATTTAAAGGAGGCAGTATGAAGAGAAAATTTTATTATATTATATTTTTCCTTTTTTTTGTAGGTATATTTGTAAATTTAGTTTTTGGGGAAGAAAATTTAATTCCAAATGGTGGATTTGAAGAATGTAAAGAGGGAATTCCAACCAAAAAGGGCTGGAATCCTTCGCCTTATCCAATGAGTTCGTTACAATGGACAAGTGATGAAGTTCATTCAGGGAAATACAGTTTGAAAATAATTGAAAAATCTGAAAAACCGGATGTAAAGATAAAAGGATGGTCTTCTGATAATATTCCAATAGATAGTTCTTTTGAATATCAATTTGAAGGATATATAAAAACTTCTAACTTTTCTGAAAAAGGGGAAGGGGTATGGGGAAAAGCCGCTATTTATTATTATTGGCTTGATAAAGACAACAAATTTATTGGAGATGCCCATTATATTATTTTACAGGGTGGAACTACTGATTGGAAAAAGGTAAGTGCTATTTTAAAACCTATAGACCCTTCAAAAGTAAAAGGAATAAAAATTGTTGCTGCTGTTTATAGTGGAGAACAACCCAATGGAATTGCATGGTTTGATGATTTTACATTGACAAAAATAATCTCTAAAAAGAAAGTTGATAAAGGAGTTAAACTTGAACTTATAGGAAGTGTACAGTATCCTCACGGCTGGGGAGTAGATTTTGTAAAAAAAGGGAATTATATATTTCAAAGTAAAAGCGAAAGTAATTTAAAACTTGCAGTGATTGATGTTTCTAATCCTTCTCATATGAGGTTAATAACTGAAATAGAGGGTGGGGCCTATGCTGTAAGAAATTTGTGTTTATGTGAAAAAGAAAATATTTTGTTGTGTAATGCATATCAAAAAATTATTCCAATAGATATTTCAAATCCAGAAAAACCTGTTGAACTTATGGAATATATTTGGCAACCCGATGAATATAAGGATAAAATCCCTCCTTTTTATCAATTTGGATATAAAGATGGATTTATATTTTTATTATGTGCAGAATTGAAAAAAGCAATTAGGGTATACACGATAGAAAAGCCTTTTAAACCTATTCTTGTTGCTACTGTAAACTTAGACCAATATAAAGATGAGGAATATACAAGTTTTGTATCTAAAAATTGGTATCCTAATGAGATATTAATAGATAAGGATTTATTATTTGCTTCTTTTGGAAATCTACTCGCTATTGTTGATATTTCAAATCCTAATTCTCCCAATCTTATTAATGTTTATAAAGCAAAAGAAAATATTGAGAGTATTACAAAATATGAAAATAAATTATTTTTATGTTTAAGCGGAAGGAAAAATTCAGTAGAAATAAAAGAAGGTAATGAGAAAATTCTTGTATTTGACATATCCAACCCTGCTGAATTAAAAGAAGTATGTTCTTATAAAAAAATTTATATCCCGGAAAGGATATTAGCAGTAAAAGATAGGTTATTTGTGGTTGGTCTTGAAAAGATTCCAGAGGAAATTGCCAGTTCATTGCCAAAGACCCTTATTGAAAAATATAAATATATACCTACTATTAACATTTTAGATATTTCTTCTCTTCCTGAAATAAAAATTTTAGATAAAACATATTTACCCTTAAGAATTCTTCCATATAATGATTCTATTTGCAGAAAAATAATGATTGAAAAGGATTCTATTTTTGTTGCAGATCATAATTTTGGAATTCGTTGTTTTAATATAAAAAATGATAAGATTAAGGAGATTAGTAATATAAGAACCATCACACAGGAAACCAATGCTATGGTTTTTACAAAATATTATGTATATATTGCAGGACCTAACTCATTAATACCAATAAATATTTCTAATATTAAAAACCCCACAATAAAAAGAGAAAATATAATATTCTTCCCGGGATTTTTGGGAGAAACCTATGAACATAAATTGCCCACAAAATATATATATTTCATTTGTAAAGACCTTAAAAATATAATTGTTGTTAATATAGAAAATGAAGAAAAGCCATATATTTCTGGATTTGTAAAATTGCCCGATGATGTTGGTTGGTATTATGTTCATGAAATTGGTGATTATATTTATGTAATAGGGAATGGAGAAAAAGAAAGGTTAATCAGCATGCTAATACTATCAATTAGAAATAAAGGTGAAAAACTGGATATAATAAAAAGAATTGATTTAAAACCAGAACTTAAAGAAGGAGAAAGTGTTAATAGTATAATCCAAAGAGGTATCTGTATAGAAGATAATTTTCTTTATCTTCTGGGGTACGGAATAATAAAAGATAATGCAAGAACGCGAGAGGGTTCTGAGATTTTTACTTTTGATATTTCAAATCCTGCAGAGCCAAAGTTACTTGGAAATTGTTTTTTAGAAGGAGTTATTCCTGGAGGAGCATTATCCTATGGGGGACCCGGCATTTATAAAAAAATTCTTTATTTTTTTACTCATCCAGAAATGGTAGAAAATCGCAAAATTTCCTATTTTTGTTCAATTGATATGAAAGAGCCAAATAATCCCGTCTTAATATCAAAAAAGATAATAGAAGACCATGATTACTTTTTTAAAACTGTAGGTTATTCAGGTAGAGTATTGACTTTACCACCATATCCATATTTAGTAATTCAAGAATATTTTTATGGGATGAGATTGGTGGATATAAAGAAACCGGAAGACCCAGTAATTGTTTGGGAGGAAGAATGTAAACCTTCTAAATTTGGAGAGTTTTATCCAGTATATGGCTGGGGTAGAATGTTTTATAAGAATGGGTATATTTTTCATGGTAGATTAGACCATTTAGATATATTTAAATTAAATTTGAAGGAAGGAAAATGAATACTTTGAAATACAGATTTCTCTGGACATGGGACCATTCAACAAACTGGTCTAAAAAAAATATTGCTATTCAGGAAAAAGGAGCTTTTAATCCATATTTGAAATCACCAGATGTTTTTCTTGAAGATTATTATTTGCTACTGGATTTTATGGAAAGCATGGATTTTAATGGATTAATAATATGGGGGTTTTTTAGAGATGCTCATGGTGGAGAAAAATATGCTGAAAAAATAATAAAATATGCAAAAAATAAAAAAATAAAAATTCTTCCAGGGATTGGTTTGGGAGCATATGGAGGCATATATTATGAAGGGAATCATCCATACAATCTTAAAACATATATTTCAAAAAACCCTAAATTAACTGCAATAGATAAAAATGGAAATAAACTAAAAAATATTCTCTGTCCATCAAAGGAAGAAAATATAGAATGGTATTTAAAAGGAATTGACTGGCTTTTTGATAATTTTGAAATAGAAGGAGTAAATTTAGAAACAGGTGATTATGGAATTTGCTGGTGTTCAGATTGTAAAAAAAGAAGAGATGAAGAAAATAATTTTTCAGTTGGAGATATAAAAGTTTATCTGCCTGTAATAGAAAAAATACATCAAAAATCTCCTTATTGTTTGATTATAATGGCTTTATATATTCCACCTTTTACAGATGGGATAAATATCTTTTTTGATTTACCATCCTATATTATCCCGCAATGGAGATTAACAGAAATTATAGAGGAGTATCCGATTAACTATGTGAACAGGGAAACTTATTTAAAATTCAAAGATAAAATTTTTCTTCTTCCTCAAAAAACTCAAATAGGGTTTTTTCATCAGGGAAGTCAATGGTTTTTAGATACAAGGCATGAATGTGTTATAAAATCAATATACAATGCTGTAAAATTCGTAAAAGATTTTACATTTTCAGGGCTTATAACCCATGGAGAAGTTTCTGCTTATGAATCTCCTGAATGGTTTTTGAATTATCTTGCCTTTTCATATTTTACAAAAAATATAAATTCTTCCATTGAAGATTTTGCAGGAATTTTAAGTAAATATGTAAAAGACGAAAGAGAATATATATCTCTTTTATTTTCTGGTAATAAAAAAGAAGAAATTGAAAATGCTATTAAATATTTAGAAAAAATAAAATATTTTACAAAGTATCCATGGGAATCGCAGGAATATCAGTTATGGAGATGGTTATTAAAAGAACTTTATAGAAGATATTATCTTTTATCCCAATGGGAGAAAGGAGGTCAAAATGATACAAAAATTAAAAAATCAAGGTGATATACTTTTTAGTATATTAAACACAACTTATGAATTTTTGGGAGTAAAAGGTGGAGAAGAAATGATTAAAGAGTGGTGTTATTATGTAGCTGAACATGGGTTATGGAATGGAATAATAGATGCAGAGAAAAAAGGTGGTTTAAAAGGAATAAAGAAGTTTTGGGACGATTTTTTAAAAGCAGAAGGGATGCCTTCAACTCATTGTATAACTAAAATAAAAGGGGATAAGTTTATTATGGAAATAAAAAAATGTCATTCTCAGGAAACTGTAAAAAAAATAGGAGCAAAACTTTATGGTAATGCATGTCTTCATTGTTTATATATATGTGAAAAGATGGCCGAACTTATAAATTATGATTTAAAATTTGAATATGAGCCAAAGAAAGGAAAATGTATTAGGATATGGCAAAAAAAGAAGGAGGATTAAGATGGGAAAACTTGCAATAAATGGTGGTAAGCCTATAAGAAAAAAACCATTTCCAGATTGGCCTATATTTGGTAAGGAAGAAGAAAGAGAAATTTTAAAAGTTGTTAGAAGTGGGAAATGGTGGATGTATGCTTATTCCTCAGAAGAATTTGATTCAAAAGGAGATAAAGATATATCAAGGGTTGAGAAATTTGAATTAGAATTTTCAAAAATACAGAAAGTTAAACATTGTATTGCTGTAAACAGTGGCTCTTCTGCTCTTGAAATATGTGTGCGTGCATGTGGTATAGGTCCTGGTGATGAGGTAATAACGACCCCTTATACATTTATTGCAACAGTAAGTTGTGTTTTAAATCATTATGCATTACCTATTTTTGTTGATATAGACCCTGATACATACCAGATAGATGTGAATAAGATTGAAGAAGCAATTACAGAGAGAACAAAAGCAATAATTCCTGTCCATTTCGGTGGTAATATACCTGATATGGATAAAATTAATCAGATAGCAAAGAAATATAATTTAAAAGTAATTGAAGATGCTGCTCAGGCACATTATGCTTTTTATAAAGATGGAAGAAGTGCGGGTGGAATAGGAGATATGGGGATTTTCAGTTTTCAGCAATCAAAAAATTTAACATGTGGAGAGGGTGGAGCAGTTACAACAAATGATGATAAACTTGCTGAACTTGCCTGGTCATTAAGGCATTATGGAAGAGAAAAAAAGGGATTGTGGTATGAGCATCACAGATTGGGCTGGAACTACAGAATGAGCGAATTTCAGGCAGCAATCTTACTTGCTCAATTGAAAAGGTTAAAGAAACAGACAGAAAAAAGAATGAAAAATTATGAATATTTTTCAAAACTTATTAAAGATATACCCGGCGTAGAACCGATGAAATTAAATCCTTATCAGAAGACATTTCCACATCATCTTGTAATATTAAAATATAAACCTGAACAATGGGAAAATTTACCACTTGATAAATTATTAAAGGCGCTCAATGCCGAGGGTATTCTTGCAGGGAGTGGTTATATTTATCCCTTATATCATAATCCACTATTTAAAAAAATTGATTTTTCAAAGGACTCACCATTTATGAAGGGAAGAGAAAAACCAGTGAATTATGAAGAATTTAAAGAAAAGTGTGTAAATGTTGAGAGAGCATGTAATGGACATACAATATGGCTTGTTGGAAGATTATTTCTTGGAACTAAAAAGGATATTGAAGATATTGTTGAAGGGTTTGATAAAATAAGAAGAAATATAGGAGAACTAAAATGAAAATTGGTTATTCTAAAATTGATATTACCCCTGATTTTTCTGTTGAACTTTCTGGTTATGGTTTTTATCGTAAAAGAAAATCAAAAGGAATTCATGACCCGGTTTTTTCAAAAAGTATTTATTTAAGTGATAATTTTTCAAATGAGATACTTATAATTTCCTGTGACCTTATTGGAATAAATAGGGAGGTAATTTTAAAAATAAGAGAAAGTATAAACAGGCAAACAGATATACCTTTTGATAATATAACAATTTCTTCAACTCATACACATTCAGGACCTGCAACTTTATATCTTGAAGGTCTTGGTAAAATAAGCAGGAAATATATGAAAATTTTGGAAGAAAAAATAATTATTTCTGGAGTGAAAGCAAAAGAGGAGTGTTCAGAAGGTAAAATTGGTTTTACTACAACAGAGGTTGATATCTCATATAATAGAGAGGTTGAAAATGGTCCAACTGATAAAGAACTGAAAATAATGGGTTTAAAAAATGAAAAAGTTTTTATTATTGTTTATAATTACAGTTGTCATTGTATTTCTCTTGGCACAGAAAATTATTTAATTTCTGCTGACTGGCCATATTATTCAAATAAAAAACTGGAAGAAATAGGTTCTGAAGGTGTTTTTCTTCAGGGATTCTGTGGAGATATAAACATAAAAGAAGGATGGCAGAAGGATTTTTATAAGGCAGAATATTATGGAGGTATACTTGGAGAAGAAATTATTAAAAAAATTAAAGAAATTGAATTGAAGGATATAGAAATAAAAGTTAAATCAAAAATAATAAATCTTCCATTAAAAATTCCTGATAAAGAAGATATTGAAGAATTTTATAAAGAATGGAAAGAAAAAGGTACTCAGTGGTTAAACTGGTATAAATTTATAGAGAAATGGAGAAAAATTAATCTGGCAAAAATAGGTAAAAATTGCAGGGATTTTTTGCCAACAGAGATAAAGGTGATTAGTTTTGGAAAAGAGGCATGTTTTTTTATTGCAGGAGGAGAAATATTTAATGAATTTTCTTTTGAAATTAAGAAATTTTCTCCATTTAAGTATAATTTTTTCATTGGCTATTCAAATGATTATGTAGGATATATACCAACAAAAAATAATTTTTTTGAAGGTAGATTTTATGCTTCAAAAGTTGCTCCAATGTTTACAAATTTTTTTCCATTTAAGGAAAATGTTGGAGATTTTTTAATAGAAGGATTTAAAGATTTGATTGGTTCATTTAAAAAATAGGACATATAATGAAAAAATTGATTATTTGTGGATTTTTTATTTTCAGTAGTTTATTAATGGCTATGCAAGAAAAAGGGCTTGTTGGATACTGGAATTTTGATGAAATAAAAGAAGGAATGGTAAAAGACCTTTCTTTCAGAAATAATGATGGGAAAATTGTAGGTGCAAAAGAAGTAGAAGGTATATCAGGAAAAGCATTACTTTTTGATGGTAATGGTTATATTGACTGCGGAACAGGAACAGATTTTGTTTTTACAGGGGATTATTCAATAGAATTATGGGTAAAACATAGTTCTGCTGATTCCCAGATATATGTAAGTAAATGGACAGGCTCAAGTTATGAATCTTTCTGGTGGATAGGATATTATGAGGGAGTTGTTCAGTTTGCAGATTATTATACACTTGGAATTGGAAGAAGAATTAAAGAATATCAGATCGCAGATGATAAATGGCATTATATTGTTGGAGTAAAGGAAGGGGGGAATATTTCTCTTTACATTGATGGAGAAAATGTTGGAGAAGGAAAATCCTCTGAAGGTATTTCAGGGAGAAATGATGCTCCTTTAACAATAGGATGTTATGGAAAAACAAGGGGGTGGCGTTTTAAGGGTATTATAGATGAAGTTAAAATTTATAATCGGGCATTAAGTGAAGAAGAAATAAAGAAAAAATATTTTTCATTAAGTGGTAAAAAAGAGGAACCTATAAAAATTGAAAAAGTAATTATTGAAGATTTTGAAGAAAGAGGAAAGGAGGAATTTAAACCCACTTTATCAAGGGGTTGCTCTTTTGAATTAACATCTGATTTTGTTTTATCTGGTAAGAAAAATGCCAGATTTATAGTGACAAATGAAAATATTGATATAAGTCAACCTCCTTATTTTGTAATCCCATTATCATTGAACGACTGGACTAAATATAATTCCCTTAAATTTTTCATTTTATCAATTCCCTCTGATATTGTTCCAGAAACAGAAATTCTTATTCAATTACATTCTATTGATTTTGATAATGTGAGTTGGCTTGACCCAAATCAGGTTTCCAATTTCTGGTTTAATATTCCTTCTGGCAAACCTGTTATGGTGAGTATTCCTTTGAAAAATATTATGTTTAAAAAGAAAATTGGGGAATTGCTTATATGCACAACAACAAACCCTGGAATATATTTGTTGGATAAAATAGAACTTTCCACAGAAGATGTAAAAGATATTATGGTAAAAGAGATGGATTTGCCTGATAATTTAAATTTTGAATGGGTGGATATTTCTCTAAAGCAGGAAGAATGTTTTTATTTCAAAAATATTTTCTGTTACAAGAGCGATAAGCCATTATTTATATGTTTAGAATTAAAAAATCCTCAAAAGGAGAAAGTGGAAAAAGAAATTAAAGTATTTGATGAGGATGGAAAGAAAGATATAGTAAAGACAAAATTAGTTTTTGATAAGAAAGAACTTAAAAAAGAAATTCCCATTTTTTTAAAAGGGAATACGAAATTGAAAATAATTATAGATGGAGAAGAAAAAAAGGTTAGTTTAATGGATATAAAAGAAATAAGGGAAGAAAATTTAAAGATTAGAGAAGAAAGAAAAAAACAGGGAAATCCATTTTATAGAGGTATTATTTCTCCTTACTGGGGGATGATTTATACAAAGGATGGTATTCCTGACATTGATAAGATGATTGAGAGATTGAAGGTTCTGGGTGTAAATTGTTATGCTTATTTAATCGCCTATAGGTCAGAAAAGGAACTTGAAAAACTTCCGGAATTCTGTAAAAAAGCGAGGGATGAGAATATTGAGGTATGGGTGTATCTTGTTCCTCCTTCAGAAGCACCGATTAATAGATTTAAACCGATTGAAGAAAGAAAATATCCTCCATATGATATGGATTATCTTAAATGGGTTGAAAAAATTGCACAGATTTCTCTTGAAAATCCAAATTTAACACTTTTAATGATTGATGATTTTGCACATGATTTAAAATTCTTTACAATTGATTATACAAAGAAAATTTATGAAAAAATTAAAACTATAAATCCAAAATTACTTTTTGGAGTTTGTGTCTATTATGAAGAAATTGAAAATTTTGTTAAAAGAGGATATATTCCATATTTTGATGCTGTATTATGGGGATATCAGCATAATTCAAGAATTGAACCAGAATGTGGATTATCAGCAAAATCGTTATCCATTCAGATAAATAAATATTATAAAATGTGTCCTGATAAAATTATTATACCATGCATATATTTTCAACCGCATTCATCCTGGCCAAAAGGAAGACCTACAGAAGAATATCTCAAAGAAGCATTAAGGATATCCTTTGAGGAAGCAGGAATTTGCTGGATTTTTGTTACTCCTTTACCGGGTGAGTTCAAATATGATTTAATTAAAAACTTTACAAATTCTGTAATTCTTAAAAAATGGGAGGGAAAATGAAAAAGATAGGAGTTTACCATAACTTTCCATTTGAAAAAATTGAAGACCTTTTTAAGTGGTGTAAGGAAAATGGGGTTGAATATATTGAAATAAGAAGGACACAGGCAGAGGACAAAATAAAGGAAATTGAAGAAGGGATTATTAAATATGGAATAAAAATATCTCAGGTAGGAGCAGAAAATGATTTTATTCAGAAAACAAGAGAAGAGTTTTTAAATCAGGTAGAAATTGTTAAAAAAACCGCTGAAATTGCAAAAAAGATTGGTTGTAATCAATTGAGAATAGATGGGGGAGTTCCAAAAGAAGGAGTTGAGGAAAAGGAATATAAAAAACTGATAATTGAGGGATTGAAAAGAGTAATTGAATATTGTGAAAGGGAAAAAATATATCTTGCTTTTGATAATCATGGAGTTATTACAAATGATTATACTCTGCAACTTGAAATATTTGAAAAAATTAAATCAAAATATCTTGGAGCAAATCTTGATACAATGAATTATAGATGGTATGGTTATCTAGTAGAAAAATTGACTGAAATTTACAGATTGATTGCTCCCTATACTATTCATACCCATATTAAAGATGGAATAGGAACAAAGGAGAATTATCAGAGAAAGGTTTTGGGCGAAGGAGAAATTCCTATTATAGAAGCAATAAAAATATTAAAGGAAAATAATTATAAAGGTGTCTGGTGTATTGAATATGAAGGAGAAAATAAGGAAATAGGATATAAAAAGTGTGTTGAATTTTTGAAAAAATTGGAGATTTAAAATGGAAAAGGTAAAAGTCGCATTTGTTGGAGCAGGGGCCCATGCAAATAGAGTTCATTATCCATCTCTTGCTGAAATGGAGGATGTCAGAATTGTTGGGATATGTGATCTAAATGAAAAACGCCTTATAGAAACATCGGAAAAATTTAAAATTGAGAAAAGGTATGTTGATTATAAAAAAATGATTGAAGAAACATCTCCAGATGCAGTTTATATAATAATGCCACCACATCATATGTTTGATATTGTAGTTTATTGTTTAAATGTAGGCCTAAATGTATTCATAGAAAAACCACCTGGAATTACAACAACACAGATAAGGAGTATGGCAAAACTTGCTGAAAAGAAGGGAGTTTTGACAATGGTGGGATTTCAAAGAAGATTTGCACCTATTATGGTTGAAGTAAAAAGAAGAGTTGAAAAGAGAGGAGAGATTACTCTTTCACAGGCAAGATTTTTTAAAAATTTTACGGATGAATTACCTTATTTTAACGGAGCAACTGACCTTTTAACATCCGACGGGATTCATGCTGTTGATATATTAAGATATCTCTTAGGAGAAGCCAAGAAAATAAAAAGTATAATTAAATCAATTGACCGAACTTATAATAATCTTTTCTGTGCAATAATGGAGTTTGAAAATGGAGCAATTGGTATTTTATCAACAAATTGGTTTTCCGGGAAAAGGATTTTTTCAGTTGAAATTCATGGGAAAAATATTCTTGCATTTGTTGATCCGGAAAAAGAGGCAGAAATTTATGAAGATGGAAAAGAAGAAGGAGAAATTTTAAAAACAGAAGAAATTGCGGAAAGTAAAGATTTTTTTAGATTTGCAGGATTTTATTTTGAAAATAGGCATTTTATTGAAAGTATAAAAACAAAAAAATTACCCCAGACAAATTTTATGGATGCTGTTAAAACAATGGAACTTATTGATAAAATTTATTCCTCCCTTTTTTAAAATTATCCTTCTTCAGATTTCTTTACATATTAATAAAATTGAATTAAAATTTTTAAAACCAGGAGGGAAAAATGATAAAACTGGGAGTGAATGTTGACCATGTTGCTACTTTAAGGCAGGCAAGAAAAGGAAAATATCCAGACCCTGTTGAGGCAGCGATCTTATCTGAACTTGCAGGGGCCGATTCAATTGTCTGCCATTTAAGAGAGGATAGAAGGCATATTCAGGAAAGGGATGTCTATTTATTGAGGAAAATGGTAAAAACAAAATTTAATCTTGAAATGGCTCTTCATCCAGACATAATAAAAATTGCGCTTGATGTAAGACCAGATCAAGTTACAATTGTTCCTGAAAGAAGAGAGGAATTAACAACAGAGGGTGGACTTGATGTAATAAAAAATTCTGAAAAAATAAAGGAAAATATAAAAATTTTTAAAGAAAATGGAATTAAAGTGAGTTTATTTATTGAACCTGATTTTGGTCAGATTGAAGAAAGTAAAAGGGTAGGGGCTGATTTTATTGAAATTCATACAGGAAGATATGCTGATGCAGAAATAGAGGAAAAAATTTATGAGGAATTGAATAAAATTATAAAGGCGACAGAATATGCTATTTCAATTGGTTTAAGAGTAAATGCAGGCCATGGGCTTGATTATAAAAATGTTAGCAAAATATGTAAGATTAAGGGGATTGAAGAATTAAATATTGGATATAGTATAATATGCAGGTCAATTTATGTTGGGATTTATCAGGCAGTAAAGGAAATGAAAAAGATTATAGAAAGAAATGAGGAAAAAAATAATTGAGTCCTTCAAGCAACCCTTTTATAAGAAAAATTTAATGGATTTTTTTATTGGAAGTATTTTTATGTTTTTCCCTATAGTAAATTTTATATCTTTTGGTTATATTGCTGAAAAACTAAAATCAGGTTTAACCCTTGAGAAAAAAAATATAAAATGGGATGAAAATTTTAAAAATCTGTTTAAATCTGGCTTAAGTTTATTTATTTTAATTATGGGTTACCTTCTTATTCCATTTTTATTCTTTTTTTTAGGTGTTTTCTTAATATCTATCCCTTCCGGAGGAGAAATCCTGTCTTTATTTTTATTTAGAGGGCTAATTTTAATTGTTTTTTCCACTCTAATTTTTTTAATTGCAATTTATTTTTTATTATTTGGAATTTGTATATATCTTGAGGAAAATTCACTTAAAAAGGGTTTTGATTTAAAAGAAATAATTGAAAAGATATTTCTTATACCAAAAGAGTATACAATTATATATATTCTTGTTGTTGGAGTTTTAATGACATCAATTGTTATTCTTACTTTACTTTTAAACTGGGTTACCGGTTTATTATTCAGCGGTTTTCTTTTATTTTATGACCTTCTTGTTATATCCAATCTTCTCATAAAGTTTTATCCAAGAAAATCAGTAGAAATTAGATTACCTTTTTAAATTTTTTTAAGTAAGCAAAAATACTATAAAAAAATAATTTAAAAACATAATTGATTTTAATTCGTTATCTTTCAATAACTTACAAAAAAAATGTCGGATAAGAAATATTATGTAAACTTTTATTAATTCCATAATTTTTTACCTTAAAATCATTTTTAAAAAATTTAGTATTTTTTCCCATAAATTCTCTTTTATTTTTTTATTAGTTTTAGATGTCTCTCGGCATGTCTGGAACACTTTCTTTACACATTAAAGGTATTAAAAAAATTAGGTCTGAAAATATTATGGGTTAAAAATTGAAAATCTTACCAAATTTTAATTTTAAAAAATTTTATTAAATTATTTATATTAAGTTTTTGATTATCAATAATTTACTTTTCAAAAATTTTAGAAATAAAAATTGAAATTTCGTATAGAAAAATGAGTGGAATTGCTATAAAAATTTGAGTAAAAATATCTGTTGTTGGAGTTATTATGGCTGAAATTATAAATGAACCCACTATTGCGAATTTTCTTTTTTCTCTTAAAAATTTAGAATTAATAATGCCAATATATGCCAGAGAAGAAATAAAAACAGGTAGATTAAATATAAGACCAATCGCAATAAAAAAAATAAAAAGAAAATTTAAATAATTTGTTATTGAAATCATCGGTTTCATAATATCACTGCCAAAGGAAAAAAGGACTTTCAAGCCAAATGGGATAATTATATAAAATGCAAAAGTCATACCAAGGATAAATAAAAATGGAAAAAATATAAATATTGTTTTAATTAATTTTTTTTCTTTTTCTGTCAGCCCAGGAGCAACAAATAAGTAGATCTGAAATAAAATATAAGGAATAGAAATTATCCCTGCCATAAAAAAAGTAGTTTTTATCACAGAAAAAAATGGTTCAACCGGTTTTAAAAATATAATTGTTTCCTGATATTTTTTTAATGGTTTTACAATAAAATAAAGTATCTTACTTGAAAAAAAATAGGAAACAAATGAGGCAAAAATAAAAAATATTGATGAATAAATAATTCTTTTTCTTAATTCTTCCAGATGTTCTATAATACTTAAATCTTTTTCTTCCATTTTTCATTCTTCTTTTTTTTCTTCTTTCTTCTCTTCTTCTGTTGCACCTTCTTTCAATCCCTTTTTAAATTCACCAAGTGCTTTTCCAAGAGAGCGACCAATTTCAGGTAATCTTTTAGCGCCAAAGAGCAAAAGAATTATAAAAAATATAAGAATAAGTTCAGGTGCTCCTATATTAAACATTTTATTCACCTCCTCTTTTTTTTAATAAAATTCTTCTTTCTCCTTCATTATAAACTTTTATTGCTGGTTCTCCAATAACAGGACAGTTTTTTTCACATTGTCCACAACCTTTACATTTTTCAGGGATTACTTCAGGACCACCACTTTTATGTTTATAAATGGCGGAAACAGGACAGTATTCCATACATACATAACAATCTTTTTTATATTTCCAGACAAGACATCTTTCTCTGTTTATTTTTGCTGTCCCAATTTTAATATCCTCAAACTTTACTTTCTGAATTGCTCCTGTTGGACAGACTTTACTGCATGAAAGACATAAAAGGCAGGCAGATTCTCTTGGAATAATATGAGGTGTTCCCCATTCAAATAAACCTTCCTTTATAGAAACCGGTTTAAGACAATTGGAAGGACAGACCTTTATACATTCTCCACATCTGACACA
>Ga0078972_1008642_pt1 | contig 21019 bp, 17 predicted proteins | sample YelNatPaOPGAMG01_FD_67568 | JGI IMG/M metagenome (GOLD analysis project Ga0078972, IMG submission 67568) | Hot spring thermophilic microbial communities from Obsidian Pool, Yellowstone National Park, USA - OP-RAMG-01 (SPADES assembly) (version 2) | ecosystem: Environmental > Aquatic > Thermal...
AATCTTGCCCCAACACCCCACGTACGTAACCGCCCACGCCATCCTCCGGGGCATCACATCCGTACTGAACCGGGAACCCGAGCCGTGCAGGCTTGCCGTATACGATACGAACCCGTCAGGAGACGTGGCAACGCCGTCATCGAGGGGTGATGAGGTAGAGGCAGAAAGTGTTCAGCGGGCGCTCAAGGATGGTGCTTCGGGGCTGATCATGTGGCATTCGGGCAGTGAGCGAACCCTCGACATTCTCAGGGATGCCCAGCAGAGGGGCGTGCCCATCGTCTACGTAGATCGTTATCCCGAGGCATTGGAATGCGACTTTGTAGGGGTGGATAACCGCGAAGGAGTTCGCACCGCGGTGGAGTACCTGCTGGATCTTGGGCACCGGCGCATCCTATATGCCGGGCACGAGGAACGCGTCACCACGGTTCTTGATCGTCGAACGGGCTTTGTAGAGACGTGGACGGGCCGTGGGCTACCCATATCCAGGGATCAACTCTACATCTTCACGGGCGATTTGGACGATGCCATGGCGCGCTTGGCGAAGCAATGTGCCTCGTCGGCCGAACCACCCACTGCCATAGTTTTTGAGAACGATCTCTCCGCATTCCGTTTTATGCGGTTTGCCGGCAGTAGTGGCGTTTGCATTCCCAAGGATGTGAGTGTGGTGGGTTTCGACGATGTGGAGTGCTATTCACCCCATCCCGCCATCCTCACCACAGTACACCAACCCTTCTGGCAAATAGGCAAACGTGCTGCAGAACTGTTGCTCATGCGGATGAACCTTGCCACAGGCGAAATGGCACGTGTACATCGGCATGTGATCCTTCCTACCACATTAATGGTGCGCTCTACCACGGCTCCGCCCCAGGGAGAGGTTACCGCCTTGCGGCGGATACGTCGGAAACAATAGAATTCGCGGCTCGCCGGCTGAGCCGATGTGGGCAAAGGATGCCCGGAAAGGAGTGGGCTTTAGAAGAACGACACGAATGTATGACGATGGTGCCCCTACGGGGGCGATAGCGCTGTTGCAACACCTGCTTTAGGAAGGAGCTTTCCATGAAGTCGAAGCGCGGTTTTACGCTGATTGAGTTACTAGTCGTGATCGCGATCATCGCGATCCTGGCCGCTATCCTTTTCCCGGTCTTCGCTCAGGCGCGGGAGAAGGCACGGACCATCAGTTGTTTGAGCAACATCAAGCAGATTGCTCTGGCGCGGTTGATGTACGTTCAGGATTACGACGAGACGTTCCCTTCCAACCGCATCTGGATAGATAACAACGGCGGTCACTACACGTGGCGTGCGGCCGTTGTGCCCTATCTGAAGAACGAGAACATTTGGCTGTGCCCCTCCGCTCCGTGGGCACGCAACGAATTCGACTGGCCCGGTTGGGCCGGATGCATCGCCGATGGAGGCATGACGCTGGCAGATGCCCAGGCAAACAACTTCCACAGTCGCATGAACTACGCAGACAACGGGAATCTCTTCGGCGGGCCTGTTTCCATGGCTTCCATTCAATATCCGGCCACAACCATCCAAGTGCTGGAGACGCGCGACTTCTGGCCGGACCTAGGTACGTGGACCATCGGTTGGAACTACGATCATAACGGTGGGAGTCTGCCGTTCTGGCACAATACGGGCGGCAACTGGGCCTTGGCCGATGGGCATGCGAAATGGTACAAACTAGCGGCGACGCTAAGCCCCACGTTCCTTTGGAATCCGGACAACGATCCCAACGAGTGGTCGAATTGGGGTGGGGATCCGTGCGCGTCCGGACCGAACAATGGCGCTGCGTTCATTTCGTGCCTCCTCAACGAGATACCGCCGGCATATCGTTGATGTAAGCTGAGTTCCGGAAGGAGCAACGGAAGCCATGAAAAAGGAGATCAGCACTCCGATTGCGATCGTGCTGATTGTGATCGTGGTTGTGCTGGTGGCGATCTATGGGTACAAGAAGATGAACCCATATAAGAGCAATGTGACGCCCCAGCAACAAATCGAGATGATGAAGCACATGAAGATCGGCCCTGGCCCTTCCAAGTAAGCGATACGGACTTCGTCACCCTCAGGCCCGGCGCTAACACGCGCCGGGCCTGAGGGTGTGTACTTCAGATAGCCTGCGATTCGAGAGATAGCCTGCGATTCGAGCCAGCAGCATCCCTGGATGTGCTGGCGACCCTACCGCCCCTGCCGACCGTCTGACCCACTTCTTGCCTCGGAAAGCGCCTTCGCAGATCTTAATGTTCCATATTCCGACGGCGGAGTTCAGGTTCTGTTGGCTGGCGCTATCCATGCTTCAACGCATCTATTCTCATGATGCCCTCGTGCTCTTTGCACCCGCGAACCCGTTGCGCGCGGGATCCTAGTATTTCACCGGTTATGCGATTAACCTATTGACGTCTTGACCGGAGAGTGTTACAATTCGATTGTACTGGGATGCTGCAAACGCGGGTGGATGCGGTGGAACCATGCCATTTCCGCGCTTCCGGCGTTCCCGGACCATCGCAGGACCCAGCGCGGGACGCGTGTGGTCTTGCCGGGGTGCATCCGAGCTGCAAACCCTACTTTGTGTCGGCAAGCTGGCCCGGCGAAGGTTCGGTGGAGAAGGGAGGTGATAGCCTCAACGAGCTTGGGATAGGTTCACAGTATACACGTGCATTAGGGTGAGTTGCGCTTGGCAATTTGGCAGTCACAACAGAGGAGACGAAAAATGTCGCGCACGAGAATTGCCTTTACGCTGATCGAATTGCTCGTGGTGATTGCCATTATCGCGATCCTCGCTGCGATTCTCTTCCCCGTGTTCGCGAGAGCTCGCGAGAAGGCACGCCAGATTACGTGCATCAGCAATCTGAAGCAACTTGCACTTGCCGCTATGATGTACGCCCAGGACAACGACCAGATGAACTTCTGGTTCCGCGGCCGGCCGGATAGCACCGTGTACTTGGACAATGCCCAGACGATAGTTGTGCCCCCCGCAGCTATGGGGCTGCACAACTATAACGAAGCGCTTGCCGTGGTCTTTGGGCCATACATCAAGAATCGGCAGGTTTTTTACTGTCCGTCTGATCGGTACAAGGACCGCCATACGTGGATCTACCAAACACCTCCGGACACCGGCTTTGACGGCGGTGTCACGATTGACCCCAGCATCCAGGATGAACCTCCGCCGGACGGAATCCGCTGGCGGGACCAGATGAAGTACGACCACTTCTACGGAAGCTACCGGTTCTACAAACGGAATGGTGGCGACCCAAGCTGCAATCGCGATGATGCGCCTCCTCCCTCCTTTTGGGATGTGGAGTACGATCGTGTGATTGACGGGGTCCTCTACCACATGTCCAACGTGAACTTGATTGTGTGGCTTGAGGAACATCCTGTCCACTCCGGGAAGAGCATGCAGTACCAAAATAGCTACGGCCGGAATACGTCCTATCGTGATGGCCACGCCAAGTGGATGCCCGGGAATGAGCTAAAGGTGCAATAAGGCAGTGTGTGCTGAATGAGGACTCCTTTCGGGATGTGATCCTCGGGGGAGTCCTCTTTTGCGTGGGAATTGCCGAAACGGCTATTGCCTAGAGGAGGATCGAGATGCGAAATCCATTGGCGGCGGGCTTCGCGTTCCTCGTTCTGGTGGTTGCGCCTGGAGGTGGTTCTGCCGAGAACCTCGTAGAAGCTCGGGATGCTCAAGTAGTGATCAACCCGCACGCGACGCGCATGGAACGCCTAGCCGGTCGAATGTTGATCGAGATGGCGAACAGTCGGGGTGCCCGGTGGCGCCTGGCGCGAGGCACGCCGGGCCGAGGGAACGTCATCTACATCGGATCTGTAATGAGGAAGCCAACCGGGGCTAGCGTTCCCTCAAGCACGCATTGGCTAAGGGGCGAAGGGTATTTTCTGTCAGTTAGGAGGCTCAATTCCAGGGCAGTCGTGACCGGTATCGGAGCCGATGAACGGGGTTGCATGTTCGCTGCGGGGCATATCATTCGAATCCTTCGCTGGGGGCGTGGCTCTGTTCGCCTGCCCATCGTTTCCGTGACCACATGGCCGAGGAACATGTTGCGGGGACACCAGCTAGGCTGGAGACCAACTTCCAACACCTACGACCGCTGGGGACTCAAGGAGTACGAGCAGTACCTACGCGAGCTCATTGTGTGGGGTACGAATGCCATCGAACTGATTCCATTCGACAGTGCTTACGACCGAAGGGTGAACCTGAACTTTACGTGTGCCCTCGCGGACCTCATCGCATCGTATGGACTAAAAGTGTGGCTGTGGTATCCGATAGACGATGAAGTACCTAAGGGTATCACGGGAGCGGGCCTCGTGCCCGGCCAAGTTGCCTGCCCTTCCCAGCCGGACGGGCGGCGTTTTATTCTAGAGCGTCGCCGCGAGCTCTTCGCCCGTATGCGGCACCTTGATGCCGTTTTCATACCCGGAGGCGATCCGGGAGGATGCTCCTGTGAACGCTGCACACCATGGGTGAAGACACTGTTGCCCTTGGCGAAGGAGATTGCTGATATCCTCCACCGCTATCATCCCAAAGCAGGCCTATGGCTTTCAAACCAAGGCTTTAGGGGTGAGGACAATCGCAGGTTCTACGATTATCTGCGTACACGAACTCCGGGGTGGCTTGCCGGTGTGGTGCATGGCCCGTGGGCCGAAGAAACAGTGCAATCCATGCGGAGTCGAACGCCCGCGCGCTATCCCATCCGCCAATATCCGGACATCTGCCATTGTGTGCGATGCAAATACCCCGTACCGGACTGGGACCAGGCCTTTGCTGCTACGCTGGGCCGCGAGCCGGTGATCTACCGACCCAGCGAGCATGCACATATTGCCCGTATGTTCCAGAAATATACGATAGGCGCTATTACCTACTCGGACGGTGTGAACGACGACCTCAACAAGGTGATATGGTCTGCTGTTCTGTGGGACCCGAGGCAGAGCGACCGAGATATCGTGCGGGATTACGTTCGGTGCTTCTTCGGGGACGATGTCGCAGATGAGGCGTTCCGGGGCATTTATCTTCTGGAAGCAAATTGGCGCGGGCCAGTTCTGGAGAATAAGTCCATTCCCTTGGCCTTCGATTTGTGGCGTCGGTTAGAGGCTCACCATCCGCGTTTGGCCGAGCGAAACTGGCGTTTTCAGATGGCATTGTTGCGCGCCTACTATGACCGGTACGTGCAGATGAAGCTTGAAGCAGAGACTCGCGCGCAAGCGGAGATCTTGCGAGTTCTTGGGGCCGCTACCGGAGATGCGCTGACCGCAGCAAGGCGAGCTCTAGTGGCTCTGGACCACATCGAGCATCGTTTGATCGCACCGGATCTGCACAGACGCCTCTTGAGCCTGGGGCAAAGTCTCTTCGACAGTATCGGGATGCAGCTTAGCGTGTCGCGATGGGGCGCTTCTGGGAGCGAGCGCGGTGCCGTGCTGGACTTTTTGGATGTACCGCTTGTGGACGAGGAGTGGATCCGCGCTCAGTTGGAACCCGCGGTAGCCCAGGGCAGCAGCGAGGCTGTGCGGGCGGCAATCTCCAAGGTCCTTACCTGGGAGGATCCTGGCCCGGGCGGCTTTTATGATGATTTGGGAAACCCACGCAAGCAACCGCATCTCATCCGGATTAGGAGCTGGCGCGAGGATCCTGGGTATGTTGAAAGCACGAGGACGGATTTTGCCATTCCCGGCAAAGGGTATCGCCAGTCTTGGGTGCACTATGCGGAATCGCTGTTTGGCGCTCCCATCATCATGCGATATACCGGGCTTGACACCCATGCGCGGTACGTGTTGCGCGCGACGTATTCGGGGAGGTACCGGCCCACGATGGTGCTGTGGGCCAATGGCATCCGCGTTCACGGCCCGGAGCCGACCCTTTCACCACCTGCCACAAAAGAATGGCCGATACCGGTAGAGGCTACCCGCACAGGAACGCTTACACTCAAGTGGTTTCGCGTGTCCGGTAGGGGAGCGCAAGTGAGCGAGGTATGGTTGATGATGCAATCCCCTTCCACCGGGGATCACCCAAACTAAGCACCGGCCTGGGAGGATTGGGGGCGCAGACGATACGCCCCCAATCCTCAGGGATAGACCATCGGCTAGACGCCCAATGCTTCCTTCATGTATCGGCGGCTGATGGAGGCCGACTCAAGGTGAGGAAGCTGGGTGCTATCTTGCTCGGCCACAATCCATTCGGCTTTGCCGATCTCTCGAGCGGCGGCGATCGCGCCCTTCAGGTCCACCATGCCTCTACCCAGTTCCTGGAAGATGGGGCGGCCCTCTTGGGAGCGTGATCCGTCCTTGAAGTGGTAGTATCCGGCCCGCTCGGCATGGCGACGGATGAAATAGACCGGGCTCTCTCCGCCGAAGGTAACCCAGTACACGTCTATGTTGAATTTCACCAAGGCGGGGTCCGTTTCTTGGGCGATGATCTCCATGCCGTTCACTCCGCCCAGATCCTCGAACTCCCAGGCATGGTTGTGGTAATGGAAGGTGATCCCTTCCTGTTGAAGCTGAGCTCCCACCTGGTTGAAGAGGCGGCAGGAGGTTCGATAACCCTCCACGCTCTTGGTGTCGGCCACCCCGGAACACATCATATGCCGAATGCCCAGAGCTTTGGCGTAGGCGATATTCGCTTTGAGCTTGTCGGGGTCGGAGTAGTCCCCGTAGCCGAAGTGTGCGCCGCATACGGTGAGGCCCGTCGCCTCCAGAAGGCGGCGCGTTTCGTTCTCTCCATGGGAAGCAAAGAGGTTGCCGGCCTCGAATGCGGGGAAGCCGGCAGCCGCCACGTCCCGAAGCACCCCTTCGAAGTCCGTACGATTCCGTTCTCCGAAGACAATTAACTGAATGGCGGCAGTGGTTTGCGTCACAGGTCGTATCCTCCCGGGTTGTGCTGCGTTGGGCAGCGAAGCCACCCTCAACGCACGTTTCGCCAGGGGACTGGCAGGTTCCTTCGCCAAGTCAGAAGATACGGGCCGCCTCCCTTTAGCGGCCCGTATGCATTCCATCAATGCCCCACCATCCGTGGAATAAAAGCTACTTCCCGATCTTGTACATCTTGGTGCCGCAAACCACGCACGTGCCGGTTGTGGCGGGCTTGCCGTTCTTCATGGTGATGGCCGTAGGGTTCTTCATTTCCCGCTTCGCCTTGCACTTCACGCAATAAGCCTCCATGGTCCCAATCACCCCCTTAATGGTTTGATGTCGCCCCTTCATTCGAGAAGCAAGCGCAGATTCCTTCTTGTTCGTTGAGGAACCTTGCTCAATTGTTCCTGCGGCGCGGGTAGAGGAGGTAGGGCTCACGTCGAACCCTAAAAGCCTCACCATCGGATTGCCACATCGCAGCGAGTTCCTCGTACGATGCTCCGGCCAGGAAGGCATCGTAGGCGGCGTCATTGGCCAATAAGTGCAGAAATTGCCTGCTGTCCCATTGGTTAGGGAAGAGGTCCCGAAGTGCGGCCGCAATCTCCATGCCTATCCGCAGGCACGGGTACTGGCGCCGCGCGTCATACGGGATGCGGGTGAGCACAACTTGTACACCGCTACAGACCTCGCCGGAAAACGGCGGGCTCTTAGGAACGAAGCGTACGGGCAAGAACCTCGCGCCTGGGATCCGCTTGCGTTCCAAGTAGCGAACTAGGCGCACGCCGTCCAGCCACGGGGCACCCACCTGCTCAAACGGCGCGTGCGTTCCCCTTCCCACAGACACGTTGGTGGTTTCCAGCAGGGCAATGCCCGGATAGAGAACCGTTTGGAGGAACGTTGCTAGGTTTGGCGAGGGGCCAATCCACGTCAATCCGGTTTGGGGAAACCACTGGGCGCGCTTCCAACCGCGGCAAGGGACTATGGTAAGTTGGGCGCCGAGCTGCCGCTCTGCATTGTACATGCGGGCAAGTTCTCCAACCGTCATGCCATGGCGGATGGGGATGTTATGCCATGCAGTGAAGGAGAAATGGTGGGCATCGGCCAACGGCCCCTCGATGATGCAGCCGCCGAGCGGGTTCGGGCGATCAAGCACTACAAACGGGATGCGCGCTTCTGCGGCGGCTTGTAGGCACAGGCCAAGGGTTGAGATGTAGGTATAGAAGCGTACCCCTACATCCTGGATATCGAATACCAGCACATCTAGCTCTTGCAAATGCTTGGGATCGGGCTGAAGTCGGCCCCCGTAGAGGGACACGACCGGTACATTCGTTTGCGGATCCAGGCCGTCTGCAACCCGATCCTCGGCCGTCCCTAGAAGGCCATGCTCGGGGCTAAAGAGCAACGATAGACGGAAGTCCGTGCCTTGATGGAGATGCTCCGCGGTGCGCTTGCCCTGGGTGTCTACACCCGTGTGATTGGTGATGAGCCCCACCCGCTTTCCGCGCAGAAGCGCATAGCGGCGGAGTGCCAACACATCTATGCCGTACTGCACAGGCACCGTTTCCTCCATTGGAATGCAGGATTTGGACACGCGACGGATGCATTATACGCGATCAGAGAGGCGGCCATCTCCTTGTTGGGGGGATGTGATTGTGTTATACTATCGAAGGGTTCCATGCGCATAAAGCGGGTGTCCGGCGAGCCTCCAATAATCGCGATTGTGGGCCCCACTGCTACAGGCAAGACGGCGGCTGCTGTGCGCGTAGGCCAGGTCCTCGAAGGGGAGGTGATCAGCGCGGATTCGGCGGCAGTATACCGCGGCCTCGACATCGGCACGGCGAAGCCTACCCCTGCGGAACGCGTCGCGGTGCGATTCCACCTATTGGATGTCGCTGAGCCGGGCGAACCTTTCACCGCCGGCCGCTTCAAGGAGCTGGCAGAAGAGGCTCTCATAGCCATTCGGCGGAGGCATCACTGGCCCATTCTGTGCGGCGGAACCGGACTGTACGTGCGCGTGTTCCTGGACGATTTCGGGCTGACGGGGACACCTGCGGATGCAGACCTTCGCCGCGCTTTGCACGAGGAGGCGCAGGTGCACGGACCAGGGCATTTGCATGAACGCTTGCGATCGTTGGACCCGGTGGCCGCCGAACGCATCCACCCGAATGACCTTGTGCGCATCGTACGCGCCCTGGAGATTACAATCCGTACGGGGATCCCTGTGTCCCAGCAACACTGGCGGGACGCATCCATCCGGAAACCGAAACACCGCATCACATTTGGCTTCATAATGCCTAGGCAGATACTCTACCGGCGTATCGAACAACGGGTGGATGCCATGGTTGAGGCCGGATTGGTGCAGGAAGTGCAGGGCTTATTGGAGCGCGGCGTGTCGCCCACGTCCCAGGCGATGAGGAGCCTCGGTTACAAGGAGGTGGTACGCTACCTGCAAGGGGAAATCGGGTTGGACGAAGCCGTCTACCAGATCAAGCGGAATACCAAGCAATTTGCTAGGCGCCAGATTACCTGGTTCCGTGCTCAGAGTGACGTACAATGGCTGGACGTTGCCGATATGGACGCAGGAGCGGTTTCCATGGTCATACTGCGTCGGTTGGGTATAGATTAGTTTGGTTCGGTTGGTGTGGTTGCACCGATGGAGGAGTGCTCAGTAAATGAATAAGCCTCAGTTAAACTTGCAGGATGTATTCTTGAACCAGGTGCGCAAAGAGAACATCCCCGTGACTATTTGGCTGGTGGGGAGCGTGCAACTTCGTGGACTGGTCCGCGGATTTGATGCGTTTACCGTCCTTTTGGACTCGGCGGGGAAGCCTACTCAGCTCGTGTACAAACATGCGATTACGTCTATTGTGCCCATGAGGCCGGTGTCTGGTTTCTACGCAGAAGCCCATCGCGAGCCTGGGGCACAGCCGGTGGAGGCCGCACCGGCTCCCACGGCAACGCAATCACCGCAAGGCGAATAGCTCACGGTGCATGAAGGGCGGAGGGCATGCGACACTGCACTCGGCGGCTCAAGTAAGAAGCGGCCGAGAGGTCTTTAGGAGTGGACCGTGAAGTTTGTGAAGATGCAGGGCATCGGTAACGATTTCGTGGTAGTGAACGGCTTCGAGGAAGTCCTTCCTGAAGAGCAACTACCCGAGGTCAGCCGGAGGCTCAACGACCGGAAATTCGGTGTAGGGGGGGACGGCCTCATCCTTGTGCTACCCTCCAAAGTGGCCGACTTCAGGATGCGAATGTTCAATCCGGATGGCAGCGAGGCGGAAATGTGCGGCAACGGCATCCGGTGCTTCGCCAAGTATGTTTACGATCGAAAGCTTATTGCCGAGCCCCAGGTAAAGGTGGAAACGCTCGCCGGCGTTAAGCACCTCAAATTGTTCACGAGGGGAGGCAAGGTGGATGCCGTGCGCGTGGATATGGGGCAGCCGCGGCTGAACCGGGCCGAGATCCCCATGCGTGGTGACACAAACGGCCCGGTAATAGGGGAGGCACTCCGCGCGGATGGCCGGCGGTTCGAAATCACTGCCGTGTCCATGGGCAACCCCCACGCTGTAATCTTTGAGGATAAGCTTGAAAGCCTCCCCGTAGAGCGGTACGGTCCCCATATCGAGAACCATAAGGCCTTCCCTCAGCGCACAAACGTGCAGTTTGTAAAGGTGCTTTCATCTTCGGAGATTGTGCTGCGCACGTGGGAACGTGGCGCCGGTGTCACGTTGGCATGTGGTACGGGAGCCTGCGCAGCCGTGGTGGCCGGGGTGCTCAACGGGCGCACCGGAAAGCGTGTGACCGTGCACCTGTTGGGCGGCGACCTTTTGGTTGAGTGGAACGGCGACAACCGCGTGTTCATGACGGGGCCTGCCGAGGAAGTTTTTGTAGGAGAGATCGCACTCTAACATGCCCAATGGAAGCGTGCACAGGTTAGCATAGGAGTAGCCCGATCCATGCGCTTCGCCATCTGTAATGAGACTTTCCAGAACTGGACTTGGGAAGACACGTGCCGGTTTGTTGCGAGCACAGGATACGAGGGCATTGAGGTAGCGCCCTTCACCCTGGCCGAAGATGTCCGTACGCTTGGGGAGCGCCGACGGGCAGAGCTTCGAGCGGTGGCGGAAGGCGCAGGGCTCACGATTGTGGGGCTTCACTGGCTTCTCGTGTCGCCCAAAGGCCTTTCCCTTACCACCGAGGACCGCGCGGTTCGGGAGGCTACTTCGCAGTATCTTCAATCGCTGGTGGACTTCTGCGCCGACCTAGGGGGGCGCGTGATGGTGCTCGGCTCACCCGCGCAGAGACGGATCCCTCAAGGTGGCACTGCGCAGGATGCAGCGGAGCGCTTCTGCGATGCGATCCGCCCTGCCCTGGACTTGGCCCTTCAGCGCGGCATCCGCATCTGCATCGAGCCGCTACCCCCGCCTGAAGCAGATTTCATCCTAACGTTGGAGGAGGCGCACGGCATCCTTGCGCGCTTGAACCATCCTGCGGCGTACACCATCCTCGATGTGAAGAGCGCCTCCGCTGAGAACGAGCCCATTCCGTCCCTGATCCGCAAGTTCGCAGGCTCCATTGCCCATGTGCATGCCAATGACGCCAACCGCCGCGGTCCTGGGTTTGGAGACACAGACTTTGTGCCCATCCTCGCTGCACTTCGGGAAGTTGGATACTCGGGCTTTGTGTCCGTTGAGGTATTCGATTATTCGCCAGACCCGCAGACGATTGCCCGGACGGCGTTAGCATACTTGCATGCGGCTGAGGATGACCCTCAGGCGTCTTGTACTAAGTTATAACATCAGCCGGTCCGCGTTCTTCGTGGATACCGGCGTCTGAAAAAGGAGTGCTCCGCTACCATGGCCGTAATCACCGTGCGCATCACTACCCGTACGCCCGAACAGGCAAGACAGCCCGTTCTGTATCGTTTGGGTAAGGACTTTAACGTCGTGCCCAATATTCGCCGCGCCCAGATCACCGAAGACTTCGGCTGGGCAGAGGTGGATTTGGAGGGTCCTCTTGAGGAGGTGCAGCGCGCAATCGCATGGTTGGAAACCACCGGCCTTGGCGTTGACGCGCTTCAGCGCTCCGTAGGAAAGGACACGGTCAACCTGTGAGAGATGGGGCTATGGTTCCCCAGGAGAACGAAACAGACGCGAACATAGCCAACAGGCTCGATCGAGTGCTGGTAGCACGGGCGCTCGTGCCCAGTCGTGAGCGGGCCCAGAGCCTTATCCGGCGGGGATTAGTTCAAGTGGATGGGGTAGTGGTGCGCAAACCGGGGCAACTCGTTGCCACTTCCACGTCCATCACCGTGCGTGAGGAACCTGAGCCCTACGTTAGCAGAGGCGGCGCAAAGCTAGAAACGGCGCTCCGGCATTTTCGGCTGAATGTTCGGAACCTTCGCTGTTTGGATGTGGGCAGTGCTGCCGGGGGGTTCACCGAGTGCTTGCTGCGCCGGGGCGCAACCGAAGTCACCGCTGTGGACGTCGGGCATGGCCAGATGCATCCCCGGCTTCGCAGCGACCCTCGCGTTCACCTATACGAGGGGATCAACGCCCGGTACATTTCTGGGGCAGAAGTCGGGGATGATTACGACCTCGCCACGGTGGATGTGTCCTTCATTTCGCTCACGTTAGTGCTACCGTCCGTAGCACGCCTTGTGCGGCCTGGCGGGCATATTCTGGCGCTCATCAAGCCGGAATTCGAAGCAGGGCGCGAAGCCGTAGGCCGCAGAGGCATCGTGCGGAGCAAGGCAGCTCGCCATCGTGCGGTGGAAAAAGTTACAGGATTTGCTACTCAGCAGATTGGGCTGCAGGCGCGCGGCGTAGTAGCCTCTGCTTTGCCCGGTGCAGGCGGCAACCGGGAATACTTCGCATGGTTTCAAGTGCCTTCAGGCGATGATGTTGGGGATGCCGTCCAGAGCGGGGGCCAGGCTGACGGGTGACGTGTTCGTACCGCACCCCATGAAGCGGGATCCAAGGTCCTCCAGCCAATTTTCGCCCTTCTCCTTTCTGAGTGCATTGATCTTCTGGCGGAATTCCCAATCCGCGTCCTGCACCACGCGTTTCACCGATCGCTTTTCGCCGGTGCGCTTCATCAGATCTTTGATCCAGCGTGCGCCAAACATTACGTGGGTACGCTCGTCCACGATGTCGTACTCATGTTCGAGGGCGGATAGTGCGTCGCGTCGCTTCCATGCAGCAGCCACCCATGCCCGTTTGGGTGCGAAGCTGCAGGCCTCCCCTACTTGCGTGAGGCTCGCCAGCCGATGCAGAAGGCTGATGTTGGCCCACACATTGTAGTGCCCAACGGGGATGGGTACCTTATAGGGGTCTACTCCAAAGGCGATGAGGCGCTCCCTCCCCATTTGAGTGTGGCGGGCCTCATCCCATACTTGTCGGGTAAAGTCCTGGTAGAACTCGAAAGGCATGCCATACTGGCGCCCGTCGTACACGATTACTCCGCAGATATCAATGACGGGTAGTTCGGTAAAGTGCGTGTATGCCGTGGGGATGGCTTCATATTCCGGCCAGTTTGGCAAAGTGTAGCGGTCCGCACTCTTGATCTCGAACCGGTCTTCTAGCGCCATCTCCTTGGGTGGGCGCCATGCGGGATAATCCGGAATGGAACGGGCGGCATCTGTAGGCGCCATCGCCAAAGGTCCTCCCAAGGCGAGGAGATGCTGCTCAATCTCCGTCACGAACGTTTGTTCTCCCGATGTGCCGAAGAGATTTCGCCCCCAGGCTACTTCGTCTCGTAAGGCGGGTAGATGTATCGCCAAGAGTTCGCGGGTAGGTGCGTCGTTCACGGGGAGAGTGCTGCGATAATGGAATTCGTAGGTGCGAAGCTGAGCCGGCCGGATGACCCTGTACAGAGCGGATAAGAGGCTTGTGGCATCCGGCGCAGTCATAAGGTGGCGCACAAAGTTCGCCCACTGGGGAAGCACCTGGCGTTCCGGCTCGCGCATGAGGAAATCTGCACAGCGATCCCGCAGGGCGCGGGTACGGAGCATCGCCGTGTGCAGGTTGTGGGCCATGGCGATCTTCAGATCCAGCTCTGGGATCATGGCGATGGCCCCGCAGAGGGTGGTGAAGAGTTCAAACTCTAGGGAGAAGTAACTGTGAATGATTTGGGCACTCTCTGCCACGGTGAAATACGTTTGCCGTTTGCGCTTGTGGCTGCTCGTTGAACTTACACGCCGGCCCTGAGGATCCCGTGTGGTGTGCGTACGGATCGGTAGCATGGAAGGCCCCCCGATTACCTTAATGTGGATAGACAATGTAGAACAGCCTAATGCTACCGAAGTGCCGACGGATTGTCAAGAGCTCGCCTTACAGGGTTGACATGTCATGATCGCGTGGCCCATGATTATTGTGTAGGTTGGCCTTGTGGTGCGCATGGGGCCTTTTGGCCACATGCGTGGGTGGGGTTCTACCTAGCTGTGAATACTTTAGGAGGGAGCACTACGCGTGCAGAGGTGGAGTAAGGAAACCATCGCGGCCGAGATACGCAAAATGGCTGCTGCCGGAGAACCGCTCAATTACGCACGGGTGGCCCAACAGCGGGTAGCCCTGTTGAGGGCTGCCACACGCTACTTCGGTTCCTGGTGGGCGGCCGTTGAGTTTGCCGGCCTCGATTACATAAAGGTACGGCGGTACAACTCGTGGAGCAACCAGGCGATTGTGGACCGCATCAAGGAACTCCATGCCCGAGGCGAAGACCTCTCATGGCGCTACGTGAGCACGGTCCTGGATCCCCAATTGGCAGCGGCTGCCACCAAGAAGAAGCACTTCGGATCGTGGAAAGCGGCAATCGAAGCAGCCGGCATCGCCTATGAAACGGTTCGGCGCTATAAGAGATGGGATGATGAGGCAATCATCTCCAGATTGCGGGAACTCTATGCGCGCGGGTTGGACCTCAACGCCAAGAGCATGGAGGAGCACGATATCTCCTTGATTACGGCTGCTCGAAGAAGGTTCGGTTCGTGGGACAGGGCGCTCACGGCGGCCGGGCTGGATTACAAACGGATCTGCCTGCGCCGGCCGTACCGATGGAAGCGGAAGGAGGCTTCCCCGAACGACGAGAGTGAAACGGCGGCAATCTCAACAGGAAAGGGATAGGGAACGGCGTGCATCAGGGCGGCGGTAGGTTGATCTCGCCGCCCAAGTCGTGGGTTGTGTGGCGACGCAGGATGCTCCCGGTTGGAGATCCTGCGTTTGTTGTTATGCCGTGACAAAGGGATGGCAGGAACAAACGGCTTGCGCGGAGAATTCCGGCGCCGGAGATGGCTGTGACGAAACCATTGCGAATTGGCTTGATTGGGTGTGGTGCGATGGGCCGGAAGCACCTGGAGCTATGGGCTTCCGTGCCCGATGCCAGGGTGACTGCGGTATGTGACGCAGACGCAGCCCGGGCCGCGGCAGTGGCCGAAGAGTTTTCCGCCGTGCCCTTTCACGATGTCGCCGCGCTTGCGTCATCGGGGCTCGTGGATGCTGTGGATATTTGTACGCCCTCGGGCTTGCACGCGGCGCAAGGAATGGTGGCAGCCAAGCACGGTTTGCATCTCCTTGTGGAAAAGCCCTTGGACCTGGTCCTCCATCGAGCTCGGGATTTAGTGCGGGAATGTAAAGAGCGCCGGCTTACCCTTGCGTGTATTTTTCAACGGCGCACGCTCCCCGGCGCGCAAGCAGTTGCACGTGCCGTGCGCCAAGGTGCCCTGGGGCGCATCCTTTCGTGTAGCGCCTACGTCAAATGGTGGCGTTCCCAAGAGTACTATGGCGCCAACGGATGGAGGGGAACGCGCGCCATGGATGGCGGCGTTTTGGCCAACCAAGCAATCCACGCTCTGGATCATCTCTGTTGGCTGGCCGGACGCGTGGCGGACGTGGAATACGCTCGCCTAGATACTCTTTGCCACCGAATTGAGGCCGAGGACAACGCCGTTGCGGTTTTGCGCTTTGAAAGCGGAGCGCGTGGTGTGATCGAGGCCACCACGTGCTGTTCCCCCGATCTGTGCACGCGTGTAGAAGTCTTCGGCACGCGCGGGGCCGTGGCTTTTGAGGATGCCAAGGTGGTCGCCTTCGGCTATGATGGCCAGGATCACTTGCACGAAATCGGGCCCCAGGAGGCGTCCCTGGGTGGTCGTTCAGATCCGATGGCCATCGGTTTGGAGGGGCACCGCATTCTGCTTGAGGACTTTGTTCAGGCAATTCGCACGGGCAGATCACCGATGGTAAGCGGTGAGGATGCGATCGTATCGGTAGAGGCACTGAACAAAATCTACGAACGGGCAGGAATTGCACCCTTTGCAGGCGAAATACCAAGCGCGCCTGTGCATGACTAAGTGGCGTGCTTGCATGCGTTCTACAACGGAAGGAGGTTGCGGAGGAGACACTACTCGTACCAAAAAGCGGCTCATGTACAACGTGACGCATGTCGTGCGGATCTAAAATGAGTGTGCCGGCAGATGCCGCAGGACCGGCAACCGAACAGAATGAGCTGCACGGCATTGCTATCCCTTTAGGAATGCCAAAAGAATGCGGCCACAGCGGAAGGGCGTCTATACGTAATAACAGAGAGAAGTGGTAATCGCCTCGTTGTGAATGGTTCCCAGGAGGAGAGAATTGAGCATGCAGAAAAGAAACATTCTCATCGCACGAATCCGGAATCCGGAGAAGCGTGCGCGGGTAGGCGAGCGGATTAAGGTCGCGGCGGCGAGCGCCGGGCTGAGCCTGAAGGATCTTGCCAACGCGATCGGGCTTAAGCCCCTCAAGATCTACCAATATGTGCGTGGAGTTACCAGTGTCCCTGCCGAAGTGCTTGATGCCATCTGCGAGCGTACCAACGTTACCCTGGACTTCTTTGATCCGGATCGTGACGCGCGCTCGGCCTTCGCTGCAGCGGCAAATGCCGAGCTCCCGTTAGAAGTCATAGGGGGTGCAGATCGAGCCTCGGGCCAATTGCGCCAACTTGAGCTGCTGGCGAATGCCTACGACGCGCCACGGCGTGATCCTCAGGCCCTTACTACCGTGCTGCACGAAATGCTGGGTATCGCACGGGTTATGAGCGACCGTAAGGCGGAAGCGGTAGTGCTGGCTCGTCTCGGTAGGGCCGAGTGTGAGATCGGAAGCCTTTCCAACTCCAGAGTTCATCTCACGCTCGCTAAGGAACTGTACGATGTGCTAGGCATGGATCGGCATGCTGCCAGCACGGCATTAGATTTGGCGGCCTGTGCTGCGGCAGGCGAAGACTTCGAGGGCGCCCAGGAATACGCACGGGCTGTGGCCGACACCGGGCCTTCCGATGTTCGGTGGCGAGGCCATCTAGCTCTTGCAGACGTTCATTTAACGGCCCATCGTAAGGATGCCGCCCTGCGATCCATCCTAGAAGCTGCGCGTACCCTGCAAAAGGCCGAAGGGGAATATGGCAGTCCGGAAGGCGTTGCGGCACTCAGCTACTCAATCGCCACGTTGGCTGCCTCAACCGGTCACCTGGGACCGGCCGTTGCATTGTGGACACGGAGGATGGAGCAAGCGGCCGAACAGAAGAACCTGGGTCCCTTCTTGGACACGCTTCTGCGGATCTCCGAATGCCTCATCTCGATGGGCCGAATTCGAGAAGCGCGCAATCAGCTAGATCTGGCTGTGACACTAGGCAGCTTTCTGGAAACAGATCTGGCCCGGCTGAGCCTGGCGCAATCTCGGCTCTCCGAGGTTCTGTCCCTCGTGGGTGCCTCCGACAGGGCGAAGGAGGTAGCGCGGGCAGCGTATCGAGCAGCTATGAAGGCGCACCTTGGCCGGATTGAAACGGTGGCCTCCAATGCATTGGCGGGAGCGTATTATGCCGCAGGGCAATACGAGGACGCCGCTGCCAACGCTGCCGACGCAGTAGCCGGGGCAGAGGGATCTCCCAGCCGCGTCCTGGACGTGGTGCGCTCGCGCTTGATCCTTGCACGGGCGCTGTTTGCCATGGCAGGCGGAGACGCGGCCTCGAAGAAGCTCAGCGAAGCACGACTAGAGGGTGAGCGCGCCCGGGAGGCAGCAGCACGCCACCAATCCCCTGTGCTTGAATTGGAGGCATGTCTGATGGTTGCCCGGTGTGCAATGGCGGCCGGCGACACGGACGCAGCCGGCGCAGCAATTGCCCAGGCGAGTGAGTTGCAGCGATCGGGTGCTGCAGCGCTTTCGAGCCTTGTAGGAGAGGGCGAGGAGCTGGTGATTCCCAAGGTGTTGGAGCTTCCCGAGCTTAACCTGGCCGAAGTCTTTGCGGATCGCTCGCTGGACGTCCCTGGTCTCTCCTGGCAGGTCCAATACCTTTCGGCAACTTTGAATACCAAGCGGGGCGGCAGAATGGATTTCGATCTGCTGCGTGGTGCCGCGGAAACCCTTGCCGGCGTGCTGAAGGGGCTGGATCGGGAAGAGGCAGTAAATTACGTGCGGCACGCGAGCTTTGGAGAGAAGCCGGAAGCCCAGCGCTTGGTGGAGGACCTGGTGAAAACAGCTCGCACCGCCGACGAGCGGCAACGCGCCCAGGAGCTTGAGGCGGCGTTGAGCGTGGTAAAAGAGGGCTAGCACCGGAGGTTGGTGTTGCTGTACGCATGGACGGGGTGGCGTTCAAAATGGGCGCCACCCCGTGCGCTTGCGTGACCCGGCGGCTATGCTTCCGAGGAAGAACCCGCTGTCCACCTATTCCACGCTCGCACTACTTGAGGCCACTCAACCACGAGTTTGGCGGGAGGGAGGTGCTTTAGGAACTCTCGCCCGTAACGGGCAACGAGGATGCGCGTGTCCAGGATACAGACGATGCCGTAATCCCGTTTTGTGCGGATGAGCCGGCCAAAGCCCTGCTTAAGGCGCATCTGCGCCATGGGCACTGAATACTCATAGAACCAATTACCCCCGGCTTCCTTGATGGCGTCCGTACGGGCGCGCACGATGGGGGAGTCCGGTACGGCAAAGGGCAGGCGATCAATCACCACGCAGGAGAGTGCTTCGCCTTGTACATCTACTCCCTCCCAGAAGGTTTGGGTACCCAGGAGTACACCGCAGCCGCTGCTTCTAAAAGCCTCGAGCAATATGGCCGGAGGCAGGTCACCCTGGAGGAAGAGCGGAAGATCGAGTTGCTCTTTAAGGAGCGCGTACACCGCGTTCATCATTCTGCGTGAGGTGAACAGCAGGAACGCCCGACCGCGAGTGAGGGAGACTAGGCGCGCGATTTCCTGGGCAGCTAACGTGGCAAAATCGCTATCGGGAATATCTTTTGGGGATGGGAGATGCCTTGGCACGTAGAGGATTGCGTTGCGGGCGTAATCGAACGGGGAACCCTCGATGTGCTCTACGGCAGCTCCTTCCAATCCAAGGCGAGAACGCACGTACGTGAACCCGGTAGTGTCTGCCAATGTCGCGGAAGTGAGGACACAGGACTTAACGTTGCTCCACAGTGCCTTCTTCAGAATATCGGCCACGATCACGGGCGAGTAGTGCAAGGTTGTATGGGCTTGGCGCTGCGAGCGGCGGGGCAGGTTCTGCCCATCTTGGGATGCCGAGTTGCACTCCGCCCATTGAATGTAATTGGGATCGTTGCCAAAGATAAGCTGCTCCATCTCTTCCCTGAGCCGGCTGCCTCGCCGAGCAAGTCCCTCCAGCAGCTCACGTACCGTGTCTACCTCTGCCTCCTTGGCGTGGGCGGTAAGTTCCTGCACGATGGCCTGCAACCCCAAAAGCACCTCGCCGGCCAGTTCATGAAGCTGCTCTTCGGAGGCAGGGTTCAACACATCCTCGAAGGCGTATTCGCCGGAACCGCGGGGGAACGTTGCAAAGAGTTTTTCACAAGCCTTCTCGGTAGCCTCAATGCGCGCCTTATCCGGATTGATGCCGCGGATGTGGGCCACCCTGTCCAGAAAGTGGTGGATGCGCGCGTTATTGACTTCGATGCCAAACGCGCTCGTTGCAGCATCCTCTAGCCGGTGGGCTTCATCGAGAATGGCGATGTCGTAATGTGGGATGAGGCTGGCGCCAGGCTCCGTTTGGCGAACGATTAGGTCGCTTAGCAAGAGGGCGTGATTTACCACCAGGAGATTGGCAGCGGCGGCGGCCGTCCTCATGGCGTAATAGAAGCACCGGTCATACAATCGGCATTCTTGGTGGCGGCACGTGTCCACGTTGGCAGCGACATCCGCCCATGCCGGGAAAGCGAAATCCAGATCGGCCCGATCGCCGGTAGCCGTTTTGCTCGCCCACTCCTTTAACCGCTGCATGAGGGGATCGTTGTATCCGAAGAGGCTCTGTTCCGCTACTTCTAAGTCCTGCAAGCACAGATAGTTCCCTCGGCCTTTAAGCACGGCAGGCTTAATGCCGGCTTCGGGCAGCAAGGTTTGGACCAGCGGAATATCCTTTTGAACCAGTTGGGCTTGAAGGTTGAGCGTGTAGGTGGAGACGCAAACGGTATAGCCTTGCTGAATCGCCCGTGCTGCCGGCAACAGGTATGCCAAGGACTTGCCGACGCCCGTGCCGGCTTCCACAAGGCAATGGCGACCTGTACTCAGGGCCTCCTCTATGGCGAGGCACACGCGCTCCTGTTCCTGCCGGTATTCGTAGCCCGGCAGGTACACCGACAGGGCGCCGCCCGGTCGGAGCAGGTCTTCTATCGCAGTATCCTTCCTCACCGTGTTGTTGAGAACCTTCGTGGTTGCTTCTACGGGGCCGACGTGCTACTCAGACACCCTGTTTTGGATCACGACCAATGTCTTACTGCGCGATGTGACGTGGCCATGCTCGTCCAGGGCATCTACTTCAAGCAAATGTTCGCCATCTTCCCACGTGCGGGTGTCCCAGCTCATGGTGAAAGGCGCCTGGTTCATGATGCCGCGGGTTTCGCCGTCTACCAAAAACGATACCGAGAAAGGGTGTTCGTCCTTGGCAAGGCGCGCTGGTACCGTAAGGGGGCCGGTTACGGGTTTCCGCCCTGTTGCTCTCAGACGCGCAAGGGCTTGTGCCTGGTAGTACCTCGCAGCGTCTTTGGCATAGGCCTCAATGCGGGAGTGGGGTATGGCAGACTGTTCTGCAATCAGCGTCAGTACGTCACCATCGTGGGGCGTGTAGCCTGGCGGCAGAGGCTTTGGCAACTCTTGGATAAGCTTGGACCAAAGCACCTTAGATCCAGGCGG
>Ga0078972_1008643_pt1 | contig 21018 bp, 21 predicted proteins | sample YelNatPaOPGAMG01_FD_67568 | JGI IMG/M metagenome (GOLD analysis project Ga0078972, IMG submission 67568) | Hot spring thermophilic microbial communities from Obsidian Pool, Yellowstone National Park, USA - OP-RAMG-01 (SPADES assembly) (version 2) | ecosystem: Environmental > Aquatic > Thermal...
CATGAGTGCGATCAACGTCTCTGACAATGCGCGGAACCTTATCACCCGCGCGGTGGCTTACCTTCAGCGTATTGCCGAAGAAGCGGCTTCCTGCCTGGCTCTCCGAAAGAAGGCACGCGCGATAGCCCGCCACTGCTCCGCCAATGGCCATCAGCCGCCTGTGTTGATCTTTCAGGCCTCCAGCGGCGTGGCCAGATTGACGCTCAACCGGGCATTCTCTCTATTGACGGCCTGGATATTACGTTTGAGCGGCGTGCCGGTTATCCAGATGGTTTGCCGGCGGGGCATGAAACGTTGTGTCATGGGCACGAATAATCGCGATCTTCATCAGCCGCCTCCCTGTCCGCGTTGCCTGCGCCTGGAGCGGGCTATCCACAGCGGGGCATGGGTGCACTTCTTCGATTATCAGGAAGATACAGCCCTGGCTCAGGCGATTCGTCATTTGAGCATACCGCAATTGACGGCGCTACACTGGCCCGCACCGCCTCACTGGGCATTGCCAGAGAACGTCACTGTACCTCTGGGCGCACTTGTACTGCCCTCCATGCGCTGGATTTTGCGTCGTCACAATCTTCTTGATGATGAACCCACGCGCACCCTTTACCGCGAGTATCTGCTTTCCGCCTGGAGCATTGGCCAGGAGTTTGTGACTCTACTGGCAAGAATCCATCCTCAGGCCATTGTCCTGTTCAACGGTCAGTTCTTCCCGGAGGCAATTGTGGCCTGGATCGCGCGCCAGCGCGGACTGCGCGTGATTACCCACGAGGTCGGTCTGCGTCCCTTTTCGGCCTTCTTCTGTGAGGGTGAGGCAACCGCCTATCCGATTGAGATTCCTCACGACTTCGAACTTTCTGAAGCGCAGAACGCTCGCCTTGACGCCTATCTGGAGCAGCGTTTTCGCGGTCAGTTTACCATGGCCGGCATCCGTTTCTGGCCCGAGATGAAAGGACTGGATGAAGCGTTCCTGCAGCGGGCCTCCCACTTTAAACAAATCGTACCGGTCTTTACCAACGTCATCTTCGACACCAGTCAGCCTCATTCCAACGTTATCTTCCCTGATATGTTCGCCTGGCTGGACGAAGTGCTCGACATTATCCGCACCCATCCAGAAACGCTGTTTGTCCTGCGCGCCCATCCTGACGAAGAGCGGCCTCACAAAGAGAGCCGCGAGAGTGTGGCAATGTGGGTGGAGAAGCGCAACGCCACCGCCTTACCCAATCTGATGTTCGTTGGGGCGCGGCAGTATATCAGTTCTTACGAGTTGATTCAACGCTCTAAGTTCGTGATGATTTATAATTCAACGATTGGTCTGGAAGCCTCCATTCTGGGCACGCCAGTATTGTGCGCAGGACAGGCACGCTTTACCCGCTATCCCACTGTCTTTTTCCCGCCGAACCGAGAGGCATTTCGCGCCCAGGCGGAGGAATTCCTGCGTGCAGAACACCTGGAAGCGCCGTCCGAACACCGGCGCCAGGCGAGGCGTTTCCTCTACTACCAGCTTTTTCGCGTCTCTCTGCCTTTTGATGCCTATCTGGAAAACGGCTCGCGACCCGGCACGGTAACATTGCGCCGCTTCGACTGGCGCGCCCTGCTCCCGGAACATTCACCTGCTGCCAAAACCCTGCTGGAGGGTGTTCTGGCAGGCAAACCTTTTGTCCTGGAAGAGTAAAGAACATGGAAGAAAAAATCGAGATTCTGTCTGTAGAGCTGCTCAACCGCCACCGTCCCCTGGTGACGGCGCTGCGCTCACTGGCCAATGCCCTCCATATCGGCCTGGGATGGCACTATTTGCTGGACATGAGCTGGATTTTAGCAAATCTCGGCGAGGTGCGGGGGAAGACAATTCTGGATGCCGGCGCCGGGACCGGCCTGCTTCAGTGGTATCTGGCGGAACAAGGCGCCCGCGTCCTCAGCGTAGATCGCGTGAGCCGCGCGCAACTTCCCTGGCGGTTCCGCGCGCGTTACCACGTGCGCGGCTTACGTCCGCAGGACCTGCATTCGCCGCTCGCGGTGATGCGCGAAAACATCGCCGCCGCGCGTGGGATTGGCAAAATTAAGGCCGCGCTGCGTGGAATTGCCGCCTGGCTGCTCGCCACGTTCCCTCGCCCTCGGCGCGGCGAGGTTATCCTCTACAATCAGGACCTGAGCGCCATGGCCGACCTGCCCGATGAATCCATGGATGCCGTCATTTCCGTCTCTGCGCTGGAACACAATTCCCCGTCGGGGCTGGAACAGGTGGTAAACGAGCTCTGGCGTGTGCTCAGGCCTGGAGGAATACTGCTGGCAACACTGGGCGCGGCCTCACAGGCTGACTGGTTTCATGAACCTTCGCAGGGCTGGTGCTACACCGAACAAACCCTGCGCCGCCTCTTTCGCCTGCCTGATTCTGTGCCTTCCAATTACCATCGCTACGACGAATATTTTGCCGCTCTGTGCGCCTGCGCCGAATTGCGCGACAACCTGGCAGACTTCTACTTCCGTTCAGGCAATAACGGCATGCCCTGGGGGAAATGGGACCCTCAGTACCAGCCGGTAGGCATCAAAAAGATAAAAGAGGCTCCTGCCGCCTGATCATCCCAGGGCCACATCAAGCAGCATCATTACCGCAAAGCCTAGCAAGACGCCCGCGGTCGAGAAGTGCGTCTCCTCCATTTGCGCTTCCGGGATCAGTTCCTCCACCACGACGTAAATCATCGCGCCGGCGGCAAACGCCAGGGCGTAAGGCAGAAGTGGGCGCATCGCCAACACCCCTGCCGCGCCGATGACTGCCGCGATCGGCTCAACCAGGCCGGACGCCTGACCATAGAGAAAACTGCGCCAACGCGAAAGTCCCTCGCCGCGCAAGGGAATAGCCACCGCCGCGCCTTCCGGGAAATTTTGTAACCCAATGCCCAATGCCAGAGCCACGGCGCCGCTGAATGCTGCCGAAGGAATGCCGGCTGCTACCGCCCCAAACGCCACACCGACAGCCAGCCCTTCCGGAATATTGTGCAGGGTAATCGCCATCACCAGCAGGATACTTCGCTGCCAGGAAGTCTTCAGCCCCTCCGCTTGCTGAACAGGCAACCCGGCATGCAGGTGAGGCAGGATTCGATCCACCCCCCACAAGAATATGCCGCCCAGAAGGAAACCCGTCAGCGCCGGCAGCCAGGCAGGCACGGCCAGTTCCTGGGCCAGGTCTATCGCCGGCGCCAGCAACGACCAGAAACTGGCAGCAATCATCACGCCGGCGGCAAAGCCCAACATTCCATTCAACGTTTTGCGCCGAATGCTCTTGAAGAAAAAAACCATTGCCGCTCCCAGCGCGGTCACTCCCCAGGTGAACAACCCGCCCAGAAGCGCCTGCAAGACAGGATGAAACATTACCAACCAGGATGCCATAGCCAGTCCTCCTGACGGAATTTCAACGCCCAATTATATCGGCAAAGGTAACTACGTTGACAATGTCAACTTTTCGTATCGTTGTCATGGCGAGCGTAGCGCATGTCCCGCCTGCCACAAGCGGAGTGTGGGGAAAGCGATCTCCTGGCAAGTAAGGGGATTGCTTCGCCGCCCATGGTGGCTCGCAATGACAAGGATGGGTAGTGGGCAGGTAGTTGCCGGCAAAGTCTCTTTTTCAGACGGGGATTTCGTCAGGAATAGAGGGGCAGGCGTGTACGGATGTTTCAGGGTGGGGATTCAGCCCTGCCACAACGATGCACGTTCGCTGCCAGTCAACCGCTGGGCCGACGTTTTCACGGACCCTACGACCGGGACCATGCGACTTCTCTGCCCCCAGGCCGCCCGTTCGCCAGAAAGCGGAATTGCAGACCGTCGCGGACTATCCGAACGAAGGGTGCGCGCCGTCAGGGTCAGCCGCGTCCCATCCTGTCACCGCCGATGATTACTCCTCTTCCGCCGTGGCGCTGGAGGTATGGTAATGGCGGTGGTAGTAACGCGTCAGGCCATGACGTAGCCGTTGCAGGTACTGGCGCTGCTGCTCGGCGGATCGAGCCGGGAAATCTTCCAGACAGGCCTTGACCACCTCTTCCAGGGCAGTGGAAGATGGCTTCTGGCGCGCTTGTTCTTCCAGCAAGCGGTAAATGCGGGTAAGGCAGGCTATCTGTTCCCGAACCGCCTCGGACGAAACCACGCCGCCACGCCCGCTCACAATTTGATAGGCCTGGTATGGAGATGTCAGGAGCAGGTTGAGCGCCTCCAGCCAGAGCGGGATGTTGGCGCTGGCCAGGAAAGGCGGCTGACCGGCTATCACCGCGTCACCGACAAACACCACCTGGCTATCGGGTACAATCACCCAGCATGCGCCGCTGGCAGGCCCAGGATGGTGTTCGACGAGTACCGGCAGGTCATCCCAGTAAATTTTGAGATGACGCGTGAACGAAAGTTCCGGCGGCGCCCAGCGAATATTGGGGAGGGCATTGCCCATTTCCCATTCCGCGCCGGTTTCCTCGGCACCGGCCTTAAAAGTCAGTGGACGGTTGCGGAAAATCTGGGCCGTGCGCTCGTGGGCAATGACAGTGCAATCCATGGCGCGCGTCCCGATAGTCCGATCAGGATGAGCATCCAGATTGATCAGCAGCCGGTCAGGACCGCCGCCCAGATTCATCAGGGCCGCCCGCCAGGCACGCGCACCCTCCAGAGAAAGCGGGGCGTCGATCAGCAGCAGCCCTTGCGGGCGACGGATAACGCCCAACGTTACTCCCGGATAGGCAGTTTCAATGTAAACGTCTGCGGCAATGGCCTGCATAGATTATCTCCCGTGGGTGGCTTGCACAGCAGAGGCTGTGGGTAGAGTCAGACAGAATTTCGCGCCCTGGCCCGGCACGCTTTCCACCCAGATTTTGCCTCCATGTCCCTGCACGGCCAGGCGACAGAACGCCAGTCCAATGCCCAATCCGCCCGGCGCGCGTTCCCGCTTGACGCGAGCGAATTTTTCGAAGATTCGTTCCTGCTCGCCCGGCGGAATACCGGGGCCATTATCGGCCACCCAGAATTGCACCCAGCCGTCCATGGCTTGCGCGCCCATCTCAATTTTCCCCTCCGGCGGCGTAAACTTGGAGGCATTTTCCAGAAGGTTGATCAACACGCGACGTATCATATCCACATCTACCCAGACCGCCGGCAGAGTGGCAGGAATGGCGTTGGTGAACGTCTGGTGACGGCTTTCCATCATGGGCAAGACAATGTCAATGGCCTCACGCGCCAGATCCGCCGGCGTGACTTCCTGCTGTTGGACGATCTTCTGTCCCGATTCGAGACGGTTGATGTCCAGCAACGAGTTGACCAGACGCTGGATGCGGTCGGTTGAACGCGCGATGACGTCCAGAACGCTCTGGACGCCTTCCTTGCCGCTTTCGGCGCAGATGGCAGAGAGCATGTCCAGGCCCGAAACAATGTTCGCCAGCGGTGCGCGCAGGTCATGGTAAATCATAGAGGTCAGGTCTTCCCGCAGGCCATCGAGGGCCTTCCGCTCGCTGATATCGCGCAAAATCCACTGAATGGCTTCCGTATCCTCAAAGATCACGCGCCGCGCATACACCTGAACGGGAATCCCCTGGCCGGTCTTGGTCTGCAGCAGGGACTCGTAACTGCACATCTCGCCGGCTTTCAGTTTCTCTGGACAAAAAGCCTGTTCCTCGCGCCTGATCTCGTGCAGGCTTTCGATGGGCATATCGCGTAGTTCGCGGGAGGTGTAACCGCTCAAAACCGCCGCCTGACGATTGGCCTCGAGGATACGCCCATCCCAGTTGGTCAGGAAAATCGGGTCAATGCTATCGTCAAAGAGTTCGCGGTAACGTCTATGGGCGGCCTGCAGGCGCTCAAACAATTGCGCGTTCTGGATGGCTGAGCCGGCCAGGTTGCCAATGCCGGTCAGGACCAGCAAGGCATCGGGGTCAAAAGCGCCCGAGCGCGGGTTGATGGCCTCCAGAACACCGATGACCCGTCCCTGCGCGTAGATAGGTGCACAGGCCAGGGCGCGTATCTCCATACCCTGAAACTGTTCCGCTTTGGGTAAGAAACGATCATCCTGACGCACATCCGGGAGCACAATGCCTTCGCCCTCGTGGACCACCCAGCCCACGATACCCTGGCCGGCCGGAATGCGCGCCCCAAGAATATTGCCGGTATGTTCACCGCTGGCCGCGCGAAAGACCACATCCCAGCGAGCATCCAGCAGCCCCAGGGCGACAGTTTCCACCAGGAGGGCCTGCATGGTTTCACTCAAGATGCGCTGCAGCACCTCATCCAGTTGTAGCGTGGCCGTGATGGCCGCTGCGCTGGCCGCCAGCGCGGTCATCACGCGCGCCTGGCGTTGACTTTCAGCGTACAGACGCGCGTTCAATACCGCGATGCCGGCCTGATCGGCAATCGCCTGAATCAAATCGAAGTGATCACGCGTATAGGTGTTGGGCGTGGGGTGCACCAGAGTCAGGATGCCCACCAGCCGCTCGCGCGCCAGCAACGGCACACACATGGCCGATTTGGCGCCGCTGCGCGTCAGGGCGTCATCTGGACGGCGCAGCCAGCGCTCGTCGCGACTCGTATCCGGCACCAAGGCCGGCTGGCGATGACGTTTGACCCAGCCGGCCAGGCCACGATCGAGCGTCTCGCGCAGTTGCTGCGTGGTATGCTCATGTACCTTGGCGCCATAGACAATGGCGGCTTCCACCGGCTTGCCGTTGTCATCCAGAACAATGATACTCCCACGTTCGCCGCCAACGTATTTGAGCGATTGGAACAGGACTCGTTGCAGCACGGTGCGCAAATCGAGCGCCGAGGCCAGATCGCGACTGATATGGTATAACAATTCGAGCGATGAACGACTTTCGTCCGTCATCGCCCTCGCGCCGGATTCATTCTGAGGCGACATCGTAACGATTGCTTTTACTGTTCTTCTGCCGTCTTTTCCTTGCGCAGCAGGCCCCACACCAGCAGGGCTGCGCCCAGGCCCAGGCAGAACGCGCCCAGCGCGCCCCAGGCCGTGAAACAGGTCAGGGCAATCACTATGCCTAACAGGCCAAGATACACGATGACCTGCGCCTGCCAGACCGTTGCTTTGCGTATCAGGTCAAGGCCAAGCCAGCCCAGCGCCACGCCGGCCACTGCCATGCCCAGAAAGCGCACCAGCGAGGAAATCAAATCCAGAATTTCGTACACCAGATCAGGCATTGTTTCCTCCTTCAGAGACTCCAGTAACGCGGATTGATTTCACGGAAGACGCTTTTATTTTAGCACTTTTTTGCGCGTCCCACCTACTGTCCTTCGCCGCGCCCTTCTTCGGCGTGGTTCATCTCCCACAGCAGGCGTAATCCCTCCAGCGTCAGCCAGGGAACAACCGTGTCAATGACCGTGGTGGCAGGAGCGATCACCTCCGCCAGCCCGCCGGTCGCGATGACTTTCATCGCCGGGCCGAGTTCCTGGCGGAAGCGCGCCACCATTCCTTCCACCAGGCTGAGGTAACCGAAGAGCAGGCCTGACTGCATGGCGTGTACGGTATTGCGGCCAATAATGGAAGGAGGCCATTCCAGTTCGATACGCGGCAAGCGCGCCGCGCGCGTGAAAAGCGTTTCCGCGGCCAGCGCCACGCCGACCGTGATGGCGCCACCCAGATATACGCCATCGGCTGTCAGCGCGTTGAACGTGGTGGCTGTGCCGAAGTCAATGATACAGGCCGGGCCGCCGTAACGATGATAGGCCGCCACCACATCCGCTATCCGATCGGCGCCAAGTTGACGCGGATCTTCATATCCGAGCCGCAGGCCGGTCTTGAGACTCGCATCCACCAGCAGGGGGCTTCGTCCCAGATAGGTCAGGCAGGCTTGCACCAGCGGTTCGGTCAGAGCAGGAACGACCGAGCCCAGGCAGATACCCCTCAGGGCCTGAGGCGAACGGCCCACGTGCTGGAGCAGGGTGAGCAGTTGCAGGCCGTACTCGTCCATCGTCCGCGTGGTTTCGGTTTGTAACCGCCACTGATGCGCCAGCCGCTCCCCATCATACAGGCCAATTGTCAAATTGGTGTTGCCCAAATCGAGTACCAGTAGCACTGCCTATTCCTTGAGAATCGGGGTATCGCCGCCGATGGCTTCTTTCAATTGCCGTGCCAGTTTTCCGAAGTGTGGGGTATAACGGATTTCCTCGCGACGCGGGCGCGGCAGGTCCACCGTCAAGTCAAGTTTCACGCGCCCCGGCCGTTGACGGAACACCAGCACCCGGTCGGCCAGGAAAAGCGCCTCACTGATGGAATGCGTCACCATCAGCACCGTCTTGCGCCGGCTCTGCCAGAGGCGCAAGAGTTCATCCCACATGCGTTCGCGCGTCAACGCGTCCAACGCCCCGAATGGCTCATCGAGTAGAAGCAAATCCGGATCATGAACGAGGGCGCGCGCCAGAGCCACACGCTGGGCCATGCCGCCCGATAAATCACGCGGCCAGGCCGACTCGAACCCCTGCAGACCCATTAATTCTACCATCTCTTGCGCCCGCCGTCGGGCAGTCGCCAGGTCCACACCCTGTAACTCCAGGGGGAGGGTGATATTCCCCAAAACCGTCCGCCAGGGCAGCAGATTGGCCTGCTGAAAGACCATGCCAATGCGCGCTGTCCGACCGAGAGCAAAATGGACCTCCCCGCGCGTTGGCGGCAACAATCCTCCCAGAATGCGCAACAACGTGCTTTTGCCAGAACCAGAGGGCCCCAGCAGGCAGACGAATTCCTCGGCATAGACCGTGAAGGAAACGGCTTCCAGCGCTTCCAGCCCCTCCCCGCCGGAAGCGCCGGAGCCGTTGAAGGTGAGGCTTACTTCGCGCAGCACCAGAATCGGTTGCACAGGCCGACCTTTTAAGGCAGGAATTCGTTGGTGAATGCCTGACTCAAATCCAGCGGGGCGGTGAGCAACCCCATATCCAGCAGCACGTTCTGCATGTTTTCCCAGGCCTGCGGATCGGAATAGCCCAGACGACCGGCGCGCCATAACTCTATGGAAGTGGTCAGCACCTGCTTTTGCAGCGCTTCATCGGCCTGGGCCAGATTTTCGACATAGCCTTTCGAGATTTCGTAGGCTTCGTCGGGATGGACAATCGTGTACTCCAGACCCTGTAGAAAAGCGGCCACCATCTTCCGCACCAGATCGGGGTTCTCGGCAATCATCTTTTCGCTGGTAATCAGGCCATTGCCGGCCAGTACGACGTAGTCGGAAACGCGCAATTCGGTCAGTTCATAGCCCTCGGCGCGCAGTTTCAGCGGCTCGTTGGCAATGTACACTACAGCCGCCTGAACACGGTCAGTTGCCAGCGCTTCTGCCTGAGTGTAGCCAATCGAATCCAGATGGACATCCGACTCGTTCAGGTTGCCGGCATGGAGCAGGGCGCGCAGACCAATGTAATTGGCCCCATACAGGCCAGGCAGGCCAATGCTTTTGCCCTTCAAATCGGCGGGCGAGAGGATGCCCTGTTCCCGTTTGGCCACCAGCGAAACCGGATACTGCTGGTACCACGCGGCCACATAGACCACAGGCAATCCCTGGGCGCGCGCCAGCAGCACCTGCTCGCCGGAGACGATGGCGAACGGCAATTCGCCAGCCCCTACCAGCGCGGCCGCCTGATTCTCGTCCATGTGCTGGAACGAGACATCCAGGCCAGACTGACGGAAGAAACCTTTCGCCGCGCTTACGTAGAGCGGCGCAAACTGCACGTCTGGCCGATACCCCATCGCCAGCGTAATCGGCTTTCGTCCGCAGGCGGTCAGGAATACCAACAGCATCAACACGAGCCACAAATACTTTTTCATAACACACCTCCAGTGATAGAATGTTGATCTCACCGGCTGGCCGTATCCTGCCAGGCCAGTGATTTGCGCTCAAGAAACGAAACCAGACCATACAACGCCAGGGCCAGGGCAATCAGCGTAAAGACCGCCACAAAGACCAGCGCGGTGTCATACTGACCGCGCGCGACGTTAATGAGAAAGCCCAGCCCCCGGTCGGCACCGACCAGTTCACCGACGACAGCGCCGATCACCGAGAGCGTAGCCCCAACGCGTAAACCGCCCAACAAAACGGGAAGGGCCGCCGGAATCTCCAGGTAACGCAGCACCTGCCAGCGAGTCGCGCGTAGCGAGGCCATCCACTCGTAAAGCGGTTTCGGTACCGCCCGTATGCCGACCACAGTATTGACCAACACCGGAAAAAAGACTGTCAGCGCGCAAATCAATACCTTCGAGAACATCCCTGGCCCAAACCAGATCACCAGCAGCGGCGCAATCGCGACCACCGGAATTGCCTGTGTGGCTACCAGATATGGCGCCAGAAAACGTTCTAACAGCCGTGAACGGGCAACGCCATAGCCGCTGAGCAAAGCAAACCCTACTCCCAGCAGCAGGCCGCTCAGCACCTCGCCCAGCGTAACCGCCGTATGGAAAACCAGACTGCCATCGCGCACAGCCCGCCACAGGCGCAGGGTTACCTGAAGCGGCGTCGGGAGAATGAACGCTGGCAGCCGGCTGAGGCGGCAGATCAATTCCCAGATCAGCAACGCCGCGAACGGCGAAACCAGCGCCGGCCAGCGCCAACCAGATGCCTGTCGCCACCCTGGCGACAACCAGGAAAAGGAGGATTTACGAAACGAGCGCCAGTCCATCACGACACCCAAACAAATACCCGCCGTCTGATTCACGGCGGGGCAGGAAGGAAAGGAATGGCATTCAACAAAAACCCCGGAAACAAGTTCCGGGGCAAATGCCACCATACCCGAAAGCGCGGGTCGGCGAACCTTCTCCCATCCGGACTTTGACCGTCGGCTCCGGAATTGCACCGGCTCCTGCCTTGTCTTCCCAGGAACGGGTTGACTCTGGCTCGTGGGCTATACCACCGGTCGGGAATTGCACCCTGCCCCGAAGGTCAGATATTCAGTTGCAGAAATTATACCTCAAGATCAGCCGACACGGGCAGAAACGCGGGTGATTTTTCACAATTTGGCAAAGAGAGACGCCAGTGGGGAAAAATGACTTGCGCGGTAATTACCTGCCCCTGTCATTGCGAGGCGGCAACAGGGCCACGCCGAGGCCTGCCCGAGGCGCCGCCGAAGCAATCCCCTCGCAGGTCTGGAGATGGCTTCGCCGCCTTCGGTGGCCCGCAACGACGCGGGTGAGCAGATAGTTTACCTTGCGCGCCCAGTTAAAATGGCCTTGTGGCGGGATAAAAGAGCCAATTCCGGCGTTTCAATGCCTGCCAACGTGGGAGAAGGCTGTAAGCAATACCAGATTTTGAACCGTCACAATGCGGACAGTGACAAAGCCCCGCCAACGTCAGGCCGGGGTGAAGGCAGGAGCAATGTCGCTACACCGGACGCGCCAGAGCGCGCAGCGCTTCCAGACGCGCCTGAGCCAGACCAGGCAGGGCCTCCAGGGCATAGAAGACGCCACTGCCCTCCAGCGTCAACGACGCCGAGATATTGCCGTGCAGCACAGCCTGAAGCGCGTCCCCGGTGTTGTGCAAGCCAGCCAGAAAGCCTCCACAAAACGCATCACCGACGCCGGTCGGGTCACGCAAGCGGGCCGGATAGGGAGGCACTTCCCAGCGACGTCGCGACGCGGCATCATACAGCACCTGTCCCCCACCCTCGCGCCAGATCACAACCAGAGCGCACTGACAGGAGGCCACCGCTTCCAGCATGGCCCATAAGTCATCCATCTGACCCGCAAAAAGAGCGCGCAATGACCGCTCCGGCGACAGAAAGGCGGTCAGGCGATACAAAAGAGGACGTAGCGCTTCCCACCCAGAGCCTGCGGCCAGGCAAGGCATGGCCAGTGTCAGGAGAGGAACGCCGCTTTCCTGAAATGTGGAAAGCAAACGGGCCGCGCTTGGCACGTCCAGCCGGCAGAGATGCGCCGCCGCAGCCGTGCGATAATCGGTCGGAATATCCGACGGGCGCGGCGAGGTCAGCGGGGGAATAGTGTATCCGGCTTCCTCCTCCGGCCTGGGAGAGTAGCCCAGCAGCGCCTTCGGAAACGGCAACTGACGGCGCGCAAAATGCGCCGTTGGGCTATCCGTAGCCACAGTTTCGGCGTCCAGCCAGGCGTAAAATGAACGTACCTCGAGGGGTTGCGGCAAAACACGCACGCCGCGCACGTCCAGGCCTGCCTGCTCCAGAGCCTGCAGCCAGACCTGTGGATAATCCTCACCAACGCGTCCTAGCAGGCCAACGTCTCTGGTCCACACAGCCGCGCCTGCGGCCGCGTAAAGCAGACTGCCTCCGGGCGCGTCCAGAAGCGGCGGCCCGGCCAGAGGCAGGATGAAATCTCGACTCAGGCGACCAGCAATGACCAGAGCGGGTGTCATCTTTTTTACGGCAAGAAAACTTTACTGGCCGCGCTGGCCTGATCCAAATCAAGCGGCAAGATGAACGAGAAATTGCTCCCCTTACCCTCCACGCTCTCAGCCCAAATGCGGCCACGATGCATCTCTATCATTACCTTGGCGACGGAGAGTCCCAACCCCATGCCGCCGTGCTTGCGTGTCAGGTGAGATTCGACCTGATAGAAGCGCTCAAAGATGTGTGGCAGGTCTTTCGCCGGAATCCCGATGCCGTCGTCAATGACGGAGACCTTGACATAGCCGGGAATCTGTTCCGCCGTGATGAAGACATGACCGCCAGGATTGGTAAAGGTAAGCGCATTCTTGACCAGATTGCCCAGCGCAATGGCAATCTTGGAGGCATCGCCCTCTATCATCAGGTCGTCCTCACCGGTGTCGGCGCTTAAGGAAATTCGTTTGCGGCGCGCTTCTTCTCGGAAGGAAACCATCACCTCCTCCACGATACGCTTGATGGATACCGTGCGCTTCCGCAAACTGGCCACACCACGTTGCACATTGTCAATATTGGCGAGGTTATCTACGATTTCCTTCAGCCGCATCGCACTGCGAACGATAATGTCCACCTCCTGGCGCTGGTCTTCCGCCACCACTTCGCGCAGAAAGGTGGCGTGTCCCAAAATCAAGCCAATCGGGGTACGCAGTTCATGCGAGGCCACCGCGATAAAGTCGCTTTTCATGCGGTCAAGTTCGCGCAGTTCGTCAATGGCACGGCGAGCCTGTTCTACCAGGCGCGCATTCTGGATGGCCACGGCGGCCTGAGAGGCCAGAATTTCCATGACCTTGAAGTCCTCGGCGGTATAGGCGGCGTTCTCCAGTTTGTTGACGGCTTCCAGCACCCCCAGCGTTTCGCCTTTGTAGATGATGGGCATGGCGAGAATCGAGCGCGACTGGAAATCAGCGGCTTCATCGGCGCCTTTAAAGTGACGTTTTTCGGCGCTCACGTCAGGCACCACCACGGCCTTGGCATTCTGATAAACCCAGCCGGCGATGCTGGCCTGCAACGGTACACGCACATTTTTCAACGCCTCGCGATGAAACCAGGGCACGGCCAGAAAACGTAAATGCTCGCTGCCGCTTTCCAGTTCCAGCACAGAAGCCACCTCGCTGCCGGTCAATTCTGCGGCAGCAGAAATGACGGACTGAAGAAAGGGCTCCAGATCCAGAGCCGCGCTCAGCGTACGACTGATTTCCAGCAGACGTTCCAGCTGGCGCAGACGCGTCATCTCATTCTCGTTCATGGCAACCTCTTTATACAAAGATTATACTGTAAGTCCGCTACGGCAAGCGGCAACGTCCCGAAGTTGATGGTAATCCCTGCCATCGTTCTGTTGCGCAAGGCAGATCAGCCACGCATCTTTCGGCTGGCTCAGGGCAACCGTCACATGTATTCAGCCGGAAACTCTAATCTTTTTCATACGATAAGGCGGTCTACTTTTTGGTAGAATCACCATAGCGAAGAGAAGTCTGGCTGTTAGCAGACAGGTCGAGTTGGTCTGGCACTGGACAGGAGAAACGTATGGCTAGTCTGGAGCGATTTACCCAACGCGCGCGGCGTGTGCTTTCCCTGGCGCACATGGAAGCCGAACGCGCCCGGGTGGGATTGATTGGCACCGAGCATCTGTTGCTGGCCTTGATGACCGAGGAGGGCGGCGTTGCCAGCCGGGTATTGCGTGAACTGGGTTTGGAAATCAACCGCGTGCGTGAGATGATTCTACGCGTCAGCGGCGAGGGGCATTACACCGGCGGTCGCATTGAACTGGGCCCCGATACCCAACTGGTGCTCGAAATGGCGCTGGAAGAAGCCCGCAAAATGGGGCATCATTACATCGGCACGGAGCATTTACTGCTGGCCCTGAATCGCGCCAATGGCAATGCCGCCGTTGTTCTGCGCCGCCTGGGCGTGACGGAGGAACAGATTCGCCGGCAGGTGCGTCGGGTCTTGCAGGAAGGAGGCGGCACAGGGCTTTCCCTCGTGCCGGAGGGCGGACGAGCGGCACGGCAGGAGAGCAAAACTCCGCTGGTCGATCAACTGGCCACTGACCTCACCGCCCTGGCCGAAGAGGGCAAACTGGACCCGGTGATTGGCCGTCAGATGGAGATCGAACGCGTGATCCAGATTCTGGCACGCCGCACCAAGAATAACCCGGCGCTGATCGGCGAGCCGGGCGTGGGCAAGACGGCTATCGTGGAAGGGCTGGCCCAGCGCATCGTCGAAGGCGATGTGCCGGCACCCCTGCTGAACAAACGAGTGCTCAAACTGGATGTGGGTTCCCTGATTGCCGGCACCATGTATCGCGGTCAGTTCGAGGAACGCCTGAAGCGCGTCATTGATGAACTCAAACAAACGCGCGCCATCCTGTTCATTGACGAATTCCATATGCTGGTGGGCGCCGGCGCGGCCGGCTCCGCCGTTGACGCGGCCAATATTCTCAAGCCGGCGCTCTCGCGCGGTGAGCTGCAATGCATCGGCGCCACCACGCTGGATGAGTACCGCAAACACATTGAGACCGACGCGGCCCTCGAACGCCGCTTCCAGCCAATTCTGGTCAACGAGCCGACCGTAGAGGAAACCATCGAAATCCTCAAGGGCATCCGGCGCATGTACGAAGAACATCACCATCTGGTCATTTCGGACGAGGCTCTCGAGGCCGCGGCGCGTCTCTCGGCGCGCTACGTCTCTGACCGCTTCCTGCCCGATAAGGCGATTGACCTCATTGATGAAGCCGCCTCGCGCGTGCGCATGTACAAATCCGGCTCAGCCACCTCCGCCAAAGAAATCTACACTCGCCTGAAGCAAGTGCGCGCCAATCGCATTCTGGCTCAGGAGGAAGGCAAAATCGAAGACGTGCGCCACTGGGACGCGCAGGAAGCCGAATTGAGCGAACAACTCTGGCAACTGAAAAGCGGTTGGGAACGCGCCACCAGCCCTATCGTGACCGCAGCCGACATCGCGGAAGTGGTCTCCATGTGGACCGGCGTGCCGGTCATGCAAATGGCCGAGGAAGAATCCGAACGCCTGTTGCGCATGGAGGAGGAACTCAAGAAGCACATTGTCGGACAGGACGAGGCCATTCAAGCCATCGCCAAAGCCGTGCGACGGGCACGCGCCGGCCTCAAGGACCCACGCCGCCCCATCGGTTCGTTCATTTTCCTGGGCCCAACCGGCGTCGGCAAGACCGAACTGACAAAGGCGCTGGCGCGCTTCATGTTCGGCAGCGAAGAGGCCCTGATTCAACTGGATATGTCGGAATTCACCGAGCGGCACACCGGCAGCCGGCTGGTTGGCGCGCCTCCGGGCTACATTGGCTACGAAGACGCCGGCCAGTTGACCGAGGCGTTGCGCCGCCGCCCTTATTCCATTGTCGTCTTCGATGAGGTCGAAAAAGCCCACCCCGAAGTACATAACCTGCTCCTGCAAATCATGGAAGAAGGCCATCTTTCCGATGCCAAAGGGCGGCAGGTAAACTTCCGCAATGCCATCATCGTGATGACTTCCAACGTCGGCGCCGAAGAAATCCGCCGCAACACACAACTGGGATTCCCCCTCAAACGCGATGCCAGAACCGAAGAGCGGTTGACCTACGAGGAAATGCGCAAGAAACTGACCGAGTCGCTCAAGCGCGTCTTCCGACCTGAATTCATCAACCGCGTGGACGCCGTCATCGTCTTCCGCGCCCTCAACCAGGATGACATCCGAAAGATTGTCGTTCTCGAACTGGACAAAGTCACCGAGCGCCTGAAAGAACACGCGATCTCGTTACATGCCACCGAAGCCGCTCTTGACCTGCTGGCAGAGCGCGGCTACGATCCTGAAATGGGCGCCCGGCCCTTGCGCCGCGTCATCCAGCAAAAAGTAGAAGATCCGCTGGCAGATGCTCTGCTGGCCGGTCAATTCCATGCCGGGGATAGCATCCTCGTAGATGTTGTCACGCCGCCGGCGGATTCGGGCGAGGAGACAGATATCATTCTGCGACAGATGGAAACGCAAGCCACCGTACCACCGCTTCTCGCCCAACCCTCTTGATACCTGCTGCTGGTATTCTTGACGCCCTCCCGGGACGAGCATTGTCCTGCCAGTTCTCCTGCCTGCCACTACAACTACAACCGACCAGTTGCCAGCCGGGCCTCTTCAAGCCTGTCCGCTGGTGATTCTACGGAGAGGGCTGGCTGGGGAAATGCTTTTCCTGACCTCGCGCGACAGGCCAACGTGTCCGGCAGCCAGTTTGCCCTGCGACAGCCGTTCTACAACAAGCCTCACCGTATCACCGCGGGCGACGGAGAATTCTCAAGGCGGCTGGCGAGCAACCAATGGCTGGCAAGGGATGTTTCAGGTACAATAAGGGACATGAGCGCTGATCCTGAATTCGATTTACTCCACCCCCAACCGTTGTTGATAGTCATTTCCGGGCCATCAGGGGCCGGCAAAGATACCGTCATCCAGCGGATGAAAGCGCGCGGCCTGCCGTTCCATTTTGTGGTCACCGCGACCACCCGTCCGCGCCGCGCCGGCGAGGTGCACGGCAGGGACTATTTCTTCGTCTCGAAAGAAGAATTCGCCCGCATGATTGAAAATAATGAATTGATTGAGTATGCGATCGTCTATAACGACTACAAGGGCATTCCTAAAGAACAGGTGCGGCAGGCGCTGGCTTCGGGCAAGGACGTGGTGCTGCGCGTGGATGTGCAGGGCGCGGCGACGGTGCGTAAACTGGCCCCCCAGGCCGTTTTCATCTTCCTGATCCCGCAGAATGAGGAAGAAATGGTACGTCGCCTGCAGAGGCGCCAGCACGATCCAGCCGAGGACTTGAGTCTGCGAATCGCCACCGCGCGCCAGGAACTTAAGCGCGCCTCGGAATTCGATTACATCATTGTCAATGCCGATGGCCGTCTGGATGAGACGGTGGACACGGTAGAGGCCATCATCCGCGCGGAACATCATCGCGCCGTGCCGCGCCGGGTCAGTCTGTAAGACGCTCACGCGCTGTTTCCCCCTTGTGAGGTGGAAAGCATGGTCCGGCTCCGCGCCGACGACGTGACAGCCGCGCAAGCCGGCAGAGAATGTCTCGATGAACGATACTTTTTCTCCTTCCGAATATCCCTCCCTCCCGCCGCAGCCGGCCTGTGTCGAGGTGCGTCTCCCCCAGACGACACCCTTCGTCACCTATGGCCTGATTGCCATCACTGTCTTTTTCTACCTGCTTCAGATTGCCTCGCGCTTCCTGCTCGGCGGTGATATCATCGCCTACTATGGGGCAAAGGATGCTTTTTTTATTCGCCTGGGGCAATACTGGCGGCTGATCACCCCGCTCTTCCTGCATGTCTCGCCAGCCCATATCGCCTTTAACATGTATGCCCTGGCACGCTTTGGGAGCGGACTGGAAGGACGTTTCGGCCATGGGCGCTTCGCGTGGTTATACTTCGCCAGCGGCTTTGCCGGCAATGTGCTTTCGCTGTTGCTCACGCCGGCGATCTCCCTAGGGGCTTCCACAGCCATCTTTGGCCTGCTGGCCGCCGAAGGCGTTTTCCTCTATCAGAATCGTTCCCTGCTGCGTCAATACGCGGCGCAAGCCCTGGGGAACATTCTCTTCCTGGCCGCGATCAACCTGTTGCTTGGCTTTTCCTCGCGTGGCATAGACAACTGGGGACATGTTGGCGGACTCGCAGGCGGATTGCTCTTTACCTGGTTCGGCGGGCCGCGCTGGAAAGTGGAAGGTAATTACCCTTCCCTTTTCCTGGTGGATGAGCGGCAGGGACATGGCACGTGGCGCGGACTGGTGGCCGTCCTGCTCGTTTTCGGCCCCCTGGCCGCCCTGGCGCTGTTTGGGGGACGCTGAAACGGCACAAACCGGCGTGAACGGCTCACTCAACGGCCTCTACGGCTTCGATCTCCGGGAAAAACTGGCGCACCGTCCCGGCCACCCAGCCGTGTAGGGTGGAAGGCGAAAGCGGACAGCCCAGGCAGGCCCCACCCAGGCGGACGCGCAGGGTCTTCCCATCGAAGGAAACGTACTCCACCGACCCGCCATGAAAGGTCTCGATGTAGGCGCTCAACTGTTCAAGGAGCGCCTTCAGGCGCAATTCCACAGCCGCATTTGTTTCAGGCATACCGTCCTCCTTGCGCCCTCTGGGTCGAGGCATCGGCATTGAGCATCTTCACCACGCGCTGGCGGCTCTTCTCACGCTCGGCCACAACAGCCGCCAGACGGGCGCGAATGAGTTCGCCGGCGCGCGGGTTCCCCAAACAGAGCGAACGCAGCGCGTCGCCGCGAATCTGCAACACCTCGCTATCGCTTTCGCAGACCGCCGCGGACGTGTACGTTTCATTGCCCATGGCCGCTGACCAGCCGAACACCTCGCCTGGCCGCACGCGCGTCACGGTCAACGCCGGCCCATCTTCGGGTTTGTAACGAATGACCACCTCGCCTCGCACCAGCAGGTAGAAAAACTCTGCCGCCTCCCCCTGATCGAAAATCAGCGCGCCAGCACGCAGGCGCTGTGTCCGCAAACAAGGCGCCAGCAGGGCCAGGTCCTCTTCGCTCAAGCCCTGAAAGAAAGGAAGATTCTCTAACGCCGGGAATCTCATTTGCCACGATATTAGCCAAAGCAAGGCCCTCTGGCTAGTAGCAAAAATCATCAAAGTCCCGATATTTATCCTGTTTTCGGGTATACTGTGTCTCAAATCTGCACCCTCGCCTTGAGAATTCCTCCGCCTTGTAACTTTTTTCCCAGGATAACATCGAACATGGTAGAGGCAACCGCAAGCGAATTTTCCCTGGAAGCATTGCGCGCCGGCGACCGTCAGGAGTTCGCCCGTCTGGTGGCGGCATATTCTGCGCCGCTCTATCGTCTGGCCTTGCGGATGCTCGGTAATCCGCAGGACGCAGAAGATGTCTTGCAAAACACCTTTTTGAAGGCGTTGCAACATCTGAACGAGTTTGAGGGTCGCGCCAGCCTTTCCACCTGGCTCTACCGTATTGCCGCCAATGAGGCGTTGATGCTCCTGCGCCGCCAACGACCCGAGACTTCCGTCAGCGATTTGCTGCAAGAAGATGAAGAAGATGATGTGGAAATGCCCGCCCAGTTCGTGGACTGGTGCTGCCTCCCCGAAGAGGAGTTGCTTTCCGACGAGGCGCGGCGCTATCTGAAAGAGGCTGTTCAGCGCCTGCCTCCCAAACTGCGCCTGGTCTTTGTGCTGCGTGATATTGAAGGCCTCTCCATTCAGGAAACCAGCCAGACGTTACACCTGAGCGAGGCCGCCGTCAAAACTCGCCTTTTGCGCGCTCGCCTGCATTTGCGCGAGCAACTCAGCGCCTTCTACGCCGAGCGCCTGCGCGGCCAGAGGAAACAACCATGAGCGAAATTCACCTCGAATGCCACGATTTACTCCACCTGCTTTCTGACTACCTGGACGGCGAATTGCAGGCCGAACTGAGCGCGGCGATTGAACACCACATGGCCGAATGTGGCCATTGCCGCGTCGTGGTGGATACGCTGCGTAAGACCATCTCGCTCTACCACGAACTTTCGACAGAGCCGCTGGTCCTGCCGGCAGAGGTTCGGGAACGTCTCTTCCACACTTTGCAACTGACTCTCCCGGAGGAGCAACGATGAAGGATACCCCGACTATCGCTTCCGAAGAACAGATGGCGGAGAGAACACGGCGCAACCCACCGCCGCGTTGGGGAGACCTGTGCCCTGCCTGCGGCGCAGGCCATCTGGATTACAATGGCCTCCTTATGCTGGAATGCCCGCGCTGTGGCTATCAAGTTGTCACCCCCTCGGCCTGTACCTGTTGAGCCCCTGTCGGGCAGGCCGGGAACGTAGCACCTGCAGGAAGTTCACCCGCTTTCGGCCTGTGCGAGGTATCCCTGCCTGCGATAGTCAAGACAGGTAATGACCTGCCCGCTCTCATGGCGAGGCGGCCACAGGGCCACGCCGGGGCTCGCCCGAGGCACCGCCGAAGCAATCCCCTCGCAAGCCTCACGAATGTTCTTATTGCTTCTGTGGAACTGGAGATTGCTTCGCCGCCTTCGGCAGCTCGCCATGACGCGGGTGGGCAGGTAGTTACAGATATCGGTTGAAAATCAGGAGGACCCTATGGATGCAAAAGTCGTCTGGCATCAGGATTTAACCTTTACCGGCAGCGCCGACAGCGGCTTCACCGTACCGTTGGGCGCCGACGTGGCTGTCGGCGGCGCTGACGATGGCTTCCGCCCGGTTGAATTACTGGCCATTTCCCTCGCCGGGTGTACAGCCATGGATGTCATCTCCATTCTGCGCAAAAAACAGCAAGAGATCACCGCTTTCGAGGTCGGGGTACATGCGGAACGGGCGAGTGACCATCCGAAAGTGTTTACCGCCGCCGTCATCACCTATCGCGTGACCGGCAACAACGTGGACGAGGCAGCTGTGCAACGCTCGATTGCGCTCTCCATAGAGAAGTACTGTCCGGTCTACGCTATGCTTCATCGTGTTTTTCCCATCGAGTGCCGCTACGAAATCTATCAGGCGGGCGAAACGCCACGCCTGATCAAGCAAGGGCGCTACCCGGACTAGTGCCGCGTTAAGTTAGATTTTGCGCTCCTGGGGACTCTTTGTTCGTTCTCCGTAGGATAGGCTTTCCAGCCTGTCTTTCCAGCTTGTCGGTCAG